>Ga0224530_1000096_pt1 | contig 57055 bp, 52 predicted proteins | sample CBST75metaG_FD_179873 | JGI IMG/M metagenome (GOLD analysis project Ga0224530, IMG submission 179873) | Peat soil microbial communities from Stordalen Mire, Sweden - C.B.S.T75 | ecosystem: Environmental > Terrestrial > Soil > Wetlands > Peat | place: Sweden: Norrbotten County, Stordalen Mire...
TGTTTGCGTGCGGAGGGATCACGGTGTATGCCGCTTCGCGGAAGGTTGGAGCTTGGTTCCGTATGCGATTGCCGGGATAGAGTTGTGCTTTCCCAGGTTCTAAGGAACACATTTTATGACATATTGAAATCAACTTCATCTTCGCCGGCCAGAACCGGTTTGCTGCTCAGAATCGAGACCTGAGGCACCCGGCTCAGGGCCACACAGGCTATCTCTTCCTATGGATGGTCTTCAAACCATCGCTTGGCCGCTTGCCAACCAGCCTCGGCTTCAGCGCGAAGACGTCGGGACGAGGCGTGACGATGGCGCACTCCCGCTGTAATCGCCGACTGGGTTGGCGGCGAAAGCAGGCAGCGTCTCTGAGGCTTTCGCCCTGCAAATGAATGCGGCTGTGCCCACATTGAGCATCAGCGCAACGACAGTAGTGTTTGGCAATGTGGATGTGAATACGGCAGCGGCAGCGCAGTCCGTGGCTCTGACATCCACGGGTGCATCGGCTGTAACCATCAGCGCGGCGGCGTTGACGGGCGCGGGCTTCACGGTGTTGGGAACACCGTCTCGGTCACGTTGAATCCGGGCCAGGCGGCCACGGTGAGCTTGGTCTTCGATCCGACCGTCGCGGGCGCGGCGGCGGATCAGTTGACCATTACCAGCAACTCTTCTACCAACGGAACGGCGACGATCGCGCTGAGGGGAACAAAGGGTACCAGCGTCCTATTTGGTAACCTTGGGATGCTCCCAGTGGCTCCATGGGCGCGGTAGCGGGGTATAAGGTATACCGCTCGCCAAGCGGCGGCACTTCGTATCAACTGTTGAACTCGTCGGTCGAGACCCAAACGGCATAGGTGGATAACACCGCCCAAGCCAGGCCGGCCTGCGACTGCATTGTTGAAAGTGTGTCAGAGCCTGATAATCACCGTCTTCACTTCGGTGTATTGCTGAAGTCCATATTCGCCCAGTTCACGGCCCGTCCCCGATTGCTTGAACCCGCCAAACGGAGCCCTGGTATCCAGAATGTTGTAGCAATTCACCCATACAGTGCCGGCCCGCACGCCATTCGCGATAGCATGTACCTTCTTGATGTCGCGCGTCCAAACCCCTGCCGCCAATCCATAGATCGTGCGGTTTGCCCGAGAGATAACTTCATCCAGATTCTTGAACGGAATGACGCTCATTACAGGTCCGAAGATTTCTTCCCTGGCGATCTTCATGCCGTCCTGGACATCGGCGAACACTGTGGGCTCGATGAAGTAACCACGATCACCCAGGCGCTTGCCGCCGCAGGCAAGCGTAGCACCCTCGCTTTGACCGGACTCGATGTAACTCATAACCCTGTCGAACTGTGCTCGATCCACTTGCGGACCCTGTTCCGTCCTGGGATCGAAGGGATCGCCAACTACACGTTTGCGGGCGCGGGCAACGCTTTTTTCTACAAACTGTTCATAGATTGTCTCTTCGACAAACACTCTCGATCCGGCGCAACAGACTTGGCCCTGATTAGAGAAGAGCCCGATGTGGGCTCCCTCTACCGCTTCGTCCAGATCAGTGTCTTCAAATATGATGTTCGGGCTCTTTCCGCCCAGTTCCAAAGTAACTCCTTTGAGATTGGACTTTGCCGCGGCTTCCATGATCAGCCTTCCGACTTCAGTGGAGCCCGTGAATGCCACCTTGTCCACGTCCATATGACGAGCGATGGCAGCGCCTGCTGTCGCGCCAAATCCCGGCAGCAGGTTCACAACGCCCTCCGGGAAGCCAGCTTCCACGATGAGTTCCCCAATGTGCATCGCCGAGAGAGGCGTTTGTTCGGCCGGCTTCATCACAACCGTATTGCCGGTCGCCAGCGCCGGCGCAAGCTTCCACGCCTGCATCAGCATAGGATAGTTCCAGGGAATGATCTGTCCGACAACGCCAATGGGTTCATGACGTGTATAGCAGAAGAAGTCACCGTCAATGGGGATTGTCTTCCCATGAACCTTGTCGGCCCATCCTGCGAAATAGCGATAACATGCAATCGTCTTGGCAACATCCACGGCCTTTGCCACGGAGTAGGGCTTGCCATTGTCGAGAGACTCGATCCGGGCCAGTTCGTCGGCATTCTTCTCGATCAGATCCGCAAGACGGTGGAGCAGCCGCCCGCGCTCCGATGCATGCATCTTCCGCCACGGTCCCCCATCGAACGCGGCGCGCGCGGCCTGGACAGCCTTCTCCACGTCGGCGGCATCGGCTGCGGCAACCTGGCAAATCTCTTCGCCCGTGGAAGGGTTGATTGTCGTGAAGGTCTCGCCAGACTCGCTAGGAACCCAGCGATTGTCGATCAAAAGCCTGGTCACAAGGGCAGACATACCGCACTCCGGGGGCGTTGCAACGACAGAGACCTGCCCTTCAACCACATTTGCTTCTGTGCGCATATATACTCCAGCCAGTTTCTGTAGATGCATGACGCAGCCGGGTGCCAGGTATTCCGGATATTTCCCTTCCCCAAGACCGCGGAGACTCTCGCCACTAACTCTTCGTTCGGGTGCGACATGGCTTCTTGTTGCAGCTCCGTAAGTTGAATCGCTGTTTCATGATCGAAATAACTCCGCGGCAGCGACGGATACGCGGCGCTTTCTCCTCTGAGATACCGTCCCACATCTCTCCGGTATTCAAGCAGCAAGGTGTCGGATTCGTACTCCGGATGGCCCTGAAAAAATACAAAGAGGCTCTCATCCTGCTTGATGAAAGTATCAACGCCCGCATCCGCGGTACGCGTGAGTATGCTGTATCCACAACTCGTCAATGATTCTTCCGGTATGCCGTTCCACCGGGAATGCGGAAACCGGAAGCGGGACGGAGCACCTGCCGTCAAAGGGTGATCCGCGACCTGCGCGCACTCGAAGACGCCACAATGTTTGCACTGACTCTTTATCCTTCCAATGCCATCCATGTGGAGGAGTGCCGCATGCGCAGCCAAGCATGACCACACAGTCGAGAGAGTGTTATATCGGGCCCACTCCAGGACTTTTGTAAAGCTGTCCCAGTATGGCTCGTCCGTCAAACTCGGCGCCAGAGGCTCTCTCCCCGTCACAATGAGTCCGTCGAGTCGAGTGTTCCACAGATTCTCAGCGCTCGAATAGAAGTTCTTGACATAGCGGGCGCCCGACTCGCTGCGTGGAACTCCTGGCAGCGAGTAGAGTGATAAGCGGATCTCAATGCCGTCGGACGCCGAGTCGAGGAGTGAAAGAAACTGGCGCTCTGTCGCCCCGATCGCGCCATCTGACATGTTGTTGATCAGTCCAATGGAAATACTCCGGTTCGACCGTGAATGGGCCGTCGCCGCAGGCTTGACGAACGGCCATTTTGCGCCTGTCCACTGGTCTTCATTAAATTGATTTGAGTTGAAACAAACGGGCATCGGCGCGTCTCCACTGACAGCGGTGTGAGCAGCTTGGCAACAAGCGGATGGTCTATATGGTTGCGCCGAGTGCCTGATCCAGGTCGGCGACAATATCATCAATGTGTTCGATTCCAATGCTGAGCCGGATCATCTCCGGCGTGACGCCGGCCCTGCGCTGCTCCTCGTCAGACATCTGCCGATGGGTAGTCGAAGCCGGGTGGCAAGCCAACGACTTTACATCGCCGAGATTGACGAGTCGAGTTATCAGCTTGAGCGCATCGTAGAATTTGACCGCGGCCGGGAAGCCTCCCTTGATGCCGAAGGCCAGCAGAGAGCACGGGCGGCCGCCCAAATATTTGTCAGCCAATGCGTAATAGGGACTCTCGGGGAATCCCGCATAATTGACCCACTCGACCCTGGGGTTGCCGCGCAGGAATTCGGCTGCGCGCCTTGCATTCTCCACATGGCGCTCAATCCGCAAGGCGACCGTTTCAATGCCTTGCAGGAGCAGGAAAGCGCTCAATGGCGAAAGAACGGCCCCGGTGGTTCGCTGATAAACGCTGCGGCAACGTGCTATATAAGCGGCTTTCCCGAAGTGATCCGTGTAGACCAGGTCATGATACGAAGCATCCGGCTGGCTAAACATCGGGAACCGCGCCGCGTGATCTTTCCAGGGAAAATTACCGCTGTCCACAATGGCTCCGCCGAGTGTGGTGCCATGTCCACCGAGAAACTTGGTAAGCGAGTGTACAACAATGTCGGCACCGTATTCGATTGGCCGCAGCAGAATAGGCGAGGCCACCGTATTGTCGACGATCAACGGCACGCCATGCTTGTGGGCAACCCTGGCCAGTTCCTCGATGTCGCAGATATTCCCCGCCGGATTGCCGACGCTCTCACAGAAGACCGCGCATGTATTGTTATCGATCTGCCGCTCGATCGCCTCTGGACGATCGGACTCCGCGAACCGCACCATAACTCCCTGGCTTGGCAGAAGATGAGCGAAGAGAGTATGCGTGGTTCCGTAGAGTTGGGGAACAGAAACGATGTTCTTGCCCAGCGCGGTTACATTCGAGACGGCATAGGAGACTGCGGCCTGCCCGCTGGCGACGCATAGAGCCTCAACTCCTCCCTCCAGCGCGGCAACGCGCCGCTCCAGCACCGCCGTGGTAGGGTTGCTGATCCGGGTATAGCGAAATCCCTCCGCTTCAAGGTTGAATAACGCCGCTGCGTGGTCCGCGCTATCAAACGCGTAGGAGACGGTTTGATAAATAGGCACAGCTACAGACTTGGTTGTTGGATCGACTTCGTAACCGCTGTGAATTGCGATTGTTTCCCGCTTCATAGGTTCATCCGTGCGAACTCGTGCGCCGGCAGGGGCGCTTTCTGCGGGTCATCATCAGAGACGATGCGATTCATCTCGTCAACCACCCAGTGGATATCGCTTTCTGTAGTTCTGAAACTGGTGATGCAGGCGCGCACCACCGGAGTGCCACCAACCTGCGCTTCAGACATCCATGCAATCTGACGCTCGCGAAGAGATGCCAGGAAATCGCCGATGGCCAGACCGTCTCGCGTGAAGCAGACAAGCGGAAATGGTGTGGTATTGAGAATACGCCAACCGGAGGCTAACAGCGACTCCCTCAGGACATCTCCCATGCGCGTCTGGTGTTCGATCATTTCAACAAGCCCCGACTCCCCGCCATGGGCAAGCGCCATAAAGAGCTTGAGACCTATGAAGCGGCGGGACCACTGGATCGATGTAGTTAGCGGATCGAAGACGGGACCGCTCTTTTTCCCAGGCATATAGGTAACATCCGCGCGGAAGGACTGGGCTACGCTGTCGGGATGGCGGCAAAAAAACATCCCGCACCCCATGGGAACAGAGAACCACTTGTGGGCGTCGCAGGTAATTGAATCCGCGGTTTCGATTCCGGCCAGATGATGGCTGAGGATGGGTGAGACGATGGCTGCGCCGCCCCACGCGGCATCCGCGTGAAACCACAACCCGGACTCCTGACAGAAGCGCCCGATTTCAGGCAATGGATCGATCACGCCGGCAGCCGTGGTCCCGGCTGTGCCAATCACCATGAAAGGGGCAAATCCGTTGCTTCGATCCTCCGCCACTCGTCTCTTGAGGTCATGGATATCCATCTTCAGATCGCGATCTGTGGCTACCGTGCGCAGCGCTCTCCTTCCGAGCCCTGTCATGTGCGCAATTTTGTTATACCCATGATGAGCCTCTTCGGTGAGGTAAATCGTGGGGGCTGCTTTCAGGTTCCCAAGTCCATCTTCGCCATACTCAGGGAAAGCCCAAGTTAGAGCGACTATGACTGCCGATAGATTCGCTTCGGTTCCACCGCTGGTAAATGTGGCTATGCTCTCGGCAGGCAGGCCAAACTTTGCGGTGAGCCAGCCAAGCGTGTGCCTCTCGATTTCATTTGCCGCCGGCGAGGTTCGCCAATTCGCAAGCTGCGGGTTATACATGGCGACCAGCGTATCGGCAATGACGGACGCCAGCGTTACGCTCGGATTGGAGAGGCCAAAGTAGCGCGGATGCGTCACCTGCACTTGCCACGATCTCAGCATCTGTTCGACGTCGGCGATGACCTCCTCAAGATCCATCGGCTTGCTGAAGTCGAAGCGCGACGCGAGGTAACTCCGGATTTCCTCCGCAGTTACATTCGGGACGATTGGTCCCTGCTTCATCTCGTCCTGTAGCCTTTCGAAATCGCTCTGGATCTCATCGATAACCATCAGTATCCCTTCTCCGCGTTGAGTTACAAGCGAATCTGCCCGGCCTGAATGCGGTCGTAAAGCGCCTGGTCAAGCCGGGTAAATGCCTGCGATTCGGGATTGTCGAAATAGATGACATCCGCGGTGACGGCGGGGTCGTACCCCTGACGCGCAAGATCCGTCTTCGAGTATTTGAAGGTGCCTGTCACCTCAGCCCGATCCATAACTCGCAGGAATAAAGGGCGGGCATAGAAAGGAAGACGGGTCATCAGGTGTTTACGAAAGGCCTGCGGGTCTATCTCATCGTTTGTAACCAGCGCAGCCATGCCGGCCCGTCCTTCGGTGGAGGGAATTGCCACTCCGTAGACGTTAGCGTGCTTCACTCCCGGAAATGCGCAGATTGCCTCGGAGACCTCGGAGGTGGCAACATTCTCGCCTTTCCAGCGGAATGTGTCGCCGATGCGGTCGACGAAATAAAAAAAGCCCCGCTCATCCTTTCGCATCAGGTCGCCGGTGCGAACCCATTTGTCTGCTTGCTCGAAAACATTGCGGAGGATTCTCTTGTCGGATGCCTGTTTGTCCGTATAGCCTTCGAACCGGCTGCCTAGGCTGGACGGATCGTCGAGGATCTTGGCGAGAGCTTCGCCGGCTTCGTTTGGGGCGCACCGGATGCAGAACCCATGTTCATTTCGAACCGGCTCGCCTTTGTCAACGTCAAACTGCACCAGCGCCGGTGAGAATCGATGGAGCAAGTAGGGAGGAATGCGGCCGATCGCGCCGCGTTCTCCCTCGACGTTGAACAAGGAAACGCCGCCTTCGGTGGCGGCATAGAATTCGAGAATCCGGGGAATGCAGAACCGTTCTTTGAACTCGTCCCAGACTTCGGGCGCCAGTCCGTTGCCGCAGGCCATCCGGATCCGATGGCGTATCTCATTCGATCCTGGATGAGCGTGGAGCAGGTAGCGGCAAAGCTCGCCAATATATTGGAACATCGTGCAGTCCCAACGGATTACATCGCTCCAGAACTGGCTGGCGGAGAACTTTTCACGAATGACGACAGTGCCGCCAGCGACGAGAATGGCGCCCGGCACCTGCACTCCACCGACACTGTGATACATTGGCAGGCAGTTATACATCCGGTCTGTCGGCTGCGCATCCATCATGCCGGCAAACCAATGGCTCCATTGCATTACACGCGCATGGCTGATGTTGACGGCTTTGGGCAGCCCCGTTGTACCGGAGGTAAAGATGTAAAGTGCGCGATCTTCGATGGTTGGCGATTGCCGCTCGTCCCCACACAGCGCTTCACCCGGCTGTCGCTTTACTTCGAGGTCAATCCTCCGGAATGACGCGTGTTGAACGCCGTGGGTCCAAATCTCCGGCAGCTCCGAAAGGCTCGGCAGCGTGACGGTCAGCGAATGCACGAACTCCCCAGACACGATGAGGTGTTTGGGCTGGACGATATTGATGGAATGGGCCAGCGACGGCCCGACAAGATTTGTATTGAGCAGGGCAACCACACCGCCGACACTGGTGATGCCAAGCCATATGGCAAAGTACTCCGGCCGATTTGTCATCAGCAGACCGACGACTTCGCCTTTGGCAAGCCCCTGCTCGAGCGCCCAGCGCGCATACTGATTCGAGCGTTCGGTCAGCTGGCGATAAGTCAGGCGCTCACGATCGGATAAAAGGGCAGGGGCGTCGCCTGATCGCACGGCCATCTCCTCGATCACTGTCGCCATGATCCGATCGCGCTTGCGGGGAATAGCTGCTGTCAGTTCAAGCGCGCGCATCCATGCTTTCGCGGAGGAGCCGTTGATATTGGCCGGAGTTGTTGTCTGAATTTGTCTCAAGCTGTATTGCCCGCATCGACGGTAAGTACCGTCCCTGTTATGTTTTTCGCCTTATCGCTCAAAAGAAACTCAACCGCATTGGCCACGTCGTCAATATCCGCAAGACGCCGGAGGGCGCTGCGCCGCGCGATCTGCTGTCGCTGCTCGTCTGTGAGACCGCGCGTCATGTCGGTATCGATAAAACCGGGAGCAACCGAATTCACGGTGATTCCCATGCGGCCGACCTCGCGCGCGAGAGACCGGGAAAAGCCGATGAGGGATGCTTTCGTTGCACCGTAAACAGAGAGGCCGCTATAGCCGGTAAATGCGGTCACGGATGCCATATTCACAATGCGCCCGCCCCCATCAGCCATCATTGAGCGGGCGACAAACTTGGTAAGCACGATGGGAGAGAGCGTGTTTATGCGCAAAAGCTCTTCGATCTGCGCAATGGGCATAGCGGCCAGAACGCCATCGAAGCTGATTCCCGCGTTGTTCACGAGCCCATAGAACGCGCCGAAGTCCTTGCGCAACGTCTTCACCAAATCGGAAATGCTTGTGATTTCGGAAAGATCGAACGGAACAAAGTGGAATGATCCTCGATTTACGAGTTCCGCTTCCCGCATGGCCGCCATAAGCTCGCTGTTCTGCTTGCGCGCAATGACAATAGAGCGGTATCCAGCGCCAGCCAGGCGCCGGGCTATCCCCAGGCCTAACCCGCGACTGCCACCTGTGACGATTACGTTACGCATGGCGGCGCACAAGCTTTCCCGATTCAGCAATGGCCAACGAAGGCACAAAATAAACCGCGGCCGGAACTTTGTATGAAGAGAGCGCGCCACGACAGAACAGCAGAATGTCATGCTGGAGTTCACGCATATCGTGATTGACGGATTGGGCTGCCGCCTTTAGAACGACGTCAGCGACGACGAGCGCACCCATAATGGGATTCTTTTTGGTGCGAACAAGCGACATTTCAACTTCAGGGTGACGATTGATGACCTCTTCGACTTCCTCCGGATGCACCTTCAGGCCTCCGACATTGATGACCCCATCCCGCCGGCCGACAAAGTAGTAGCGGCCATCTCGCAACTCGATCATGTCGCCTGTATCGACGAAGCCTTCAGCATTCCTGAGGGTGTGGTATTCACCGCCGAGATAGCCGCTCGCATTGCGGGCGGAGCGGACCCAGAGTGAGCGGTTCTTAATTTTCATGTCGACATTGGCCGTGTGATCGATCACACTCGCGGGAAATCCCGCGGCGCCGTCATTCACCACAAACGCCACGCCGGCTTCTGTCGAGGCGAAAGCGTGGGCGACTTTAGCTTTCGGGTAGAAGGAGCGGAGATGGTTCAGGATTGCTTGATCGGCGATTTCTCCTGACAAGCGGATATACTCGGGATCGATCAGGTAAGCGGCGGAACTCATAAGCGCGCGCCGCCAATGGGAAGGCGTGCCGGAGATATGCGTAACACCGAGCTCGCCAGTCCGCGCCAGAAAGTTAGCCGTCGACTCCGAGAGGCTCGAGAGCACGAGCGACGTTCCGGTAAGCATGGCGCGAAGAAAAATCTGGAGACCGCCGTAGCGGCGAATGTCGTAGAACGTGCTCCAAACCGTCTGTCTGGAGGAAGTGCGGCGGTGGTCTATTGCGCCCGCCAGGCTCGACAAGGTGTGGACGACCAGCTTCGGCGGTCCGCTGGTGCCGGATGTGAGAAGAATCCATTCCGTCTGGTGCGGTGAGCTATGATCGTAATTCCGGGGCACGATCTTCTGGCCGCACGGCATGAAGAATCGAACGCGAGGAAACTTTGGCCCAAAAGCTGTGTGGTTCGACACAATCGCATCGACCTTCGCGGAATCGATGACAAATGGAAGATACTCGAGAGGCAAGTCGGGAGGGTAAAGGACAATGCGGCGCGCGATGCCGTCGAGCTCGCACAGCGCTAACACTGCGGTCAACTGGTTGGTTGTCGTGATCAGCACAGACAGTCCCCGAAGTTCATCGCCCCGGCCATCGAGAGCGGATCCTGCGACCAGATCGCACATAGGCACCCGCGCTCCCGCGTCGGCGACAAAGGATCTGGACAAGTCTCCTGTGGCGACCAGCGCGTTCCATAGAGATAACGGGTTATTCTGTGGCATCTTCATAAAAGTTCACAAACTCGCCAAAGGTTACTGGAAAACTGGCATCTTCCGAGGCGCTGAATGGATCTATTCCAAGCAACGCCTCAAGCCGGGCTACGACGACCGCGAAGCACAGAGAATCGAGCCCCGATTCCAGAAGTTCAAGGTCGTCGTTTAGTGGCGCAAGTCTCTTATCTTGTTCCAGTGCGACTTGAGTGAATTGCTCTACGATCTCAGATCGAACAGTCATTGGCGTTGATTCTCACCTTTCCACGGGGTATTGTGACTTTCTGGCGCTGCTCGCGATTTTCGTATTCATGTGCGCTATCGATAGGCGTCGGGCGCAAAGAGCTAACACTGGACCCATTACACGTATCCAAAGGAAAACACTCATCTAGCCAGTGTTGTGCATGCATCCGAACAGCTTCGCGACCTAGGTGGTTTGCGAAAGAGTGGTTGGCACCATCGGTCACTTTTACGACAACTCGGCTCCTGCGACCTGCCAATCTAAGAGCGTGACTAAGATAATCGAACTCGCCGACTCTCGGTTTCATGCCGGGAGTCTTCCGGACCGGCGCTTTCAGAATGAGAATTGGCAGTCCTGTAGATGCCAGATCCTTCCAGCAACGAAGGAGGGGCACATTGGCATTCTCAGGAGCCACGTTCCTGCGAAAGGTCAGGCGGATCTCTTTCAGAAGATCGTAGATGGTGCTCAAAAACCTGCCTAGAGGACTTTGCAAGGCCCAGAGGTTCAATTGCTTCCGAATCTGAGACCTATTTGTCTGTTGGAAGTGGAAGTAGGGATCCATCAGGATGAGGCCCTGGCACTCCCTGCCGGCGGCCGCAGCATAGACTGCAGATACCGCGCCAGCGCAATGACCAGCCATGACCACCCCAGATAGGTTGAATCGAGCTACAAGTTCCCTGATTTTAGCGGAGACAATGGATGCATAGCCCCCCTGGTTAATGAAGTTAAGCCACTCCGGTGGAGGATCTTCCTCGGAGTCTCCGTATCCTGGCAGATCAATTCGAAAAGATGGATAGCCGTGCTGTGCAAATGAGTCGGCCCAATAGACGGCCGCATCGCCATTCGAGGCTCTCGTTGCCAAAAGGCCATTCAGAAATAACACTCCAACGCGATCCCGCTCAACCCCGTGTGTCTGTAAGTCAGGGATGTTCTTGTGGGTCTTGTGATAGGTGCCCGGAACGATGGCGCCCATCCCATCCAGCACGATCAACTCGCGGGTTTCAATCGCTTCGTTCATTGCGTCCTCCCGCCGATACCTCCAAGGCCCCGTTGACCCAGTCGAAACTAAGTGAGTAGAGCCAGCTAATATCTTTAACTTCATCGTACCTTGCATAAGGCATGACTACAGAAGTTGCATCCTTGCCAAATCTCACAATCTTTACAGGCTTCCTGTATGCTTGGTTGGCTGCGGCATCATCTACCATGTTACCGGGGAGATCACAGTGAAAAGAGTCGTGCCAAAGACGGCTCGACCACTGATACCCCTGCACTTCGATAAATGAGTTTTGCTCCAGTTGCCGGATATAGTCTGATGCGGACTTCCGATTCTCGGGCGATTCGAATATCTGCTCTAGCCTTGCCCAGCGGAGTAGGCTCGATCGAAGCGCCTGGTTTGCGTTAGCAGGTGGAGACCACAGTAGCAATGCGTCGCCTCTTCCCATCTGAAAACTTTTCGCTGCGAGTATGGCGCCAAGCTCCAATCCATGAAGAATGAGCGGCACACTCGGCGACTGTTCAATAAACCAGTCGGAGAGAAGCTGGACGTCTTCGTTCCAACGATCAAAACTCATGTCTTCAAAGTTACCCGTGCTTTCGCCAATACCGCGATAGTCATAGCGAAGAACTTCAATCCGTCTTGCGGCCAGATATCGAGCCCAGCGAACCCATGGGTGGTATGAAAAGTGGCGCTCAGACGCAAATGGCCCGACAAGCAGAACACGAGCAACCGGATCCGACACCTGGTGCAGCACGGTGTAAAGCTGCGCACCAGGGACCGTGAAATATCTGGCATGCTCCTGCAGTGTGGCTTTCATGGTGCTTTGAGTCTCCACAGATGTGCTCCCTGTCAACGATCACACCGAAAGCGTATCTGCCCCGTTAAAAACAATCTTCTCGACCAAGGCGCGAAGTAGATAAACGCCTTCCAGGAGATCCTGTGCTGGATCGAGCGGCTTGATTGCCAGCTCAGTCGAGAGTGCGCGGAAGAGCCCCTCTGTATGGGCGATGTCGCACACACCGTGCACATCTGTGTATTCCATCTCGACCGAACCCTGTGTTGCAGCAAGGTCGGCCAAGTAGGTCATAAACCTTTGAATGAATCCCTCGAAGAATGCCATCGTGGCAAGTGATTGCACTCCCGAGAGCCGGCCCAGGAATAGGCGGACTTTTGTCAACTCTTCATCAACCGCGAGCGCATCCGAATCGGTTGGGAACGCATGCGCAGCGATGGCAAATCTGCGCAGCATAGCCGGATGCGCATCGCGCACTTCCTCATGGAGGTTATCCAAGAGAATCGGGCGTGCGTCTTCTGCTTGAACAGAGAGCAGGGTAGCGGTCATCCAGTAGATGAAGTTTCCTTCAAGAACCGCGGTATATCTCGCAATGATCCCGCGCCGCTCTTCGCTGGTTAGCTGGTTTCGGTTAGGCAACGAAGTGATAAGATCATCGACCACTTTACTGACGCTCTGCTGGATCGATGCATCGGTTGGGTGGTTCTGAGACTGCTGTGGCATGAGTAATGTTGTGTTCATGATTCACCTTTCTCCGGAGTTGCGGTTAGGGGTTGGAGGTTGGGCGTCGGAGTGTAACAGCCCTTTCGGTTCAACCCGGACCGCCTTGAGCCAGGAAGACCGGCCCAGGGGTAACACGGTGTAAGGTGGGCTGAACATTGAGTGGCGGCTTTTAGGAAGTGAGCAGAACATCGAGATTCTGCAATCTGACATCAACACAAGCTTTTACGCCTATCATTCAACGGCGGTGAGCGATTTCAAATGACTCTTGCCGGGTGCCAGCAGTTGAGCATACACTTTGCATGTTTTATCGCCCACGGCGTCCCAGGAGTTACGCTCATGCGCAAACGCCTTAATCTCCGGTCTCCTTTGGTCAAGCGCCTTGAACAAGTCGCTTTTGAAATAGGCTTCTAAGGTCTGGGCGATGTCAGACGTATCGCAAGGACGGCAAACGTAGCCTGTTTTTCCTTCGACGATGTCATCACGGAGCGATCCGACGTCCGTTGCGATCACGGGCAGGCCAAAGCTGTAGGCCATAAAGAGAACGCCACTTTGAAATATCATGGTGTACGGCAAAACCAGAGCGTCGGCGGCCTTGAAGTAGACTTCAATATCTTCGTCAGCTATAAAACCAATTTTCTGGATGACCCGATCGCCAATGTTCTCCCGCGCAATTGAATCCTGAATGTCTTTCCAATATTGCACCGACTCTTTCTTCGGTTCGCCGGCAATGATCAGTCGGTAACTGCTGTCATGATTGACGAGTTGACGGAATGCCTCTACCAAGTAACTGAGTCCTTTATAAGGGAGTATGCGGCCAAAAAACAGAATTACCTTGTCAGATTCCCCAAGACCCAGCTGTCGTTTCGCCTCTGCCGAGGTGAGCTGCGTGTCTGGCAGGCAGTTGTAAATTCCGAAGGGGATAGTACTAACCTTCTCACTTGCGACCCCGAATTCACCTACTAATTCATCTTTCATCTTGTCAGTGTGAACGAAGATGTGATCGACAATCCGGTATTGAGCATTCAGCGACCATCGATTGAGCGCAGACTCTCTACCGTCTCTTTCTGCGGCGTTTACGTTATGCGCGGTTAAAACGATCTTCTTACCTAGGCTCTTGTAATACAGCATAAGGAGGGTTCGGTCAAGCATTTGGAACTTATAATTCCATAGGACATGGAAGATGCCTGGCGTAGAGGTGAGTGCGTAACGAATCAGACGTCCGTAGAAGACTAAGTGCCGTAGTAGCTTTCTTGCTACAGAGAGCTTTTGCCGGGAGTCTCCATGCAGGTTAATGAAATTCAGCGTGGAGACTGCGCGTATCTCAGGGCCGTCCATCTCCGTATTGCCGATTACATCCAGTTTTACACCTTTCGACGCAAGCGCGACGCTGAGCCCAAGCGCATAGTGTCTGTCAATGCCTCCTGTCAGCAAGGCGACATCGATAGCAGGCGTCAGACTGCCTGTATTGCCCCGCAGGCTATCATCGCCATTTGCTGGGTCTGCGAGCTGGTGTATGGCCGAAGTCATGTGTCCTAGCCTCTGAGTCAATACTTGCTTCCGAAGGTCACTTCTTGCGCTGCTGGTTCAACTGTCGGGTCGGTCATGTCTTGCGCTCCTCTTCGACTGCGTTGAGACTGTTGCCAAGATGAGACTCCAGGCAGAAGATCGGGCAGCAGTCGAACAATCTGGCGCAACGGCTCGAATCCTCTAAATAGTGCGGTGACGGAGCCAAGATAGAGCAACGTAAAGAGAACGGAGTTTGTAACGATTCTCGTTATTGCCCCAGGCAATCCGAAGGGTGAGGCCAGCGGTGGCCATTCCATACGTCCGACGATTTGAGCGCATGTTAACCCGGCGATCAGGGCTGCCAACGTGTATCTCCATACAGCCTTAGTAACCGAAGCGAGCGGGAGACCGATCGGTTTCCCCGCATACCAAAATCCAGGATGCATCAAAACAATAAATGACGTTGTCCAGGCCCCTGCAATTCCAGCCGGCCCCCATCGCAGTGCGAACAAAAATAGTACTCCAGTTACTGCAAGCTCGATCACGGTCCACCGTAACCAGCGGGAGGTAGTTCCAATAGATAAGTGAATCCAGGCAGTAGTCTGGTAAACGAGCATAAGACCGATTCCAGGAGCGAAGTACGTGAAGATTCGGCCGGATTCTCCCCAGGCTGACCCCAACAACAGGCGGACGAGGTCTCGGCCAATTAGTGTAAGATCAGCGCTTGCTGCCATGGCAACAAAAGCGACGAGAGATAAAGCCTTTAAGAAATACCTTTTGAAATCCTCCAGGTCTTTGTTCTTTCGGCTCAAGGCAGTGACAAGCACCGCCAAAATCGGGGAAAGCAGTTGGCAAGAGGGAAGAACAAACAGGTCGAATGCCTTCTTGTAAAACCCCAAGGCTGGAGCGCCGAATCGCCAGCCGACCAGTAGATTGTCAGCGTTCCCAGTACCATAGTTCAGGCTGAAGCGCCCATAGATATTCATCGCATATCGGACCATGGAGCCTGTGTTCTCCACACGCCGTGGGAGGCTGGGTCGCCAAGGGCAAAGAACCCAAGCGCCCACGCAAATGGCCAGCGGCTGTATTACCGCACCTGCTACAAGGGCCCAATATCCCAACCCAAGCCATGCACAGCAGATAGCGGTCAACATGTATGCGACCCGACCTGCTATGTCGTTCCTCGAAGCCGCTGCGAAGCGCATAGCTCTTTTCAATAGGCTTAAATGTATGACCGGCAGAATTGAGAAGAGGATCGCCAGCGAGAATCCAATCGCGACGTTGGTAATGTGCGGGTTGCCGTAAAACCTCGCCAGCAAGGAACCGGCGGCGCCAAATGCAGCTGCCAAGACAACCCCGCCGCTTAAATTGATCCAAAAAAGGTTACTTGCCAAAGGATGATTGAGACTTTGCGTTTGGAGAATAGCATCCGTGAAACCGGTAAGCCCAAAACTCGCAAGCAGCAGGCTGAAAGTGGTGACCATCGTCACCAATCCAAAATCCGCGGGTGTAAGCAGTCTAGCCAGTACGATAGCGCCGAACAACTGAATCAGAAACACGCAACCTTGGGCGAATATCGTGATTCCAGCATTGCGTACCGTCAACCGCGACATTTCGGCGTTCTCGTCGAGACCTTGAAACTGCCCGCTGTGATCGAATGGCTGCAAGCTTTTCCTTCCTCAATGACTCAGAGTCCGTGCCGTAGTTCGGTGTGGGGAAAGTCTGTCCGTTTGAGAAGTGAGAAAAGCTTTTGCCTACCCGAAGGCAAACCATCTCAAGTCAAGGCGCATCTGAGGGTATGCAGGTCAAGGGTCTAGGTGTCTGACGAAAGAGCGATAAGCTCGCATTGTCAAGACGATATAGAAGCTTGTCACAAAACCTTAACAGCGATAACTTGAGCCGGGAAAGGTGACTTTGTGCCCGCCAAGCGACGCGCAGTCCAAAAATAAATGCTATCCAGGAGTATTTCCACGACAATCGCGGGGCTTCCAATTGTCCGCCTAAATGTCGTGCCATCTCTTTCGCCTTCTCAAAAACGTCTGGCTTTGCGGCATGGAAGAAGACCATCCAATTCTGCAGGAACTTCACGCATGCGGCTCTAGTTATTTGACTATCTTCCAGCGAGCGGAGATATCTGATATGCAACAGCATGGAAAGCCACTGCGCGTCGCGCTTTCTGTCAGATCCGCCTATATAGCTCAAACTGCTTCTCCCGGAGGTTCGATAGTATACCTTCGCATCCGGAACAAATCGCCCACCTTCGCTTGCCAGAAGGGCGCGGCAGAAATACTCACCGTCATCGTCTCCCAGCATCCTCGTGTCCCACGGAGCCGCGGCAATGGTTAACTCGCGACTGACTAGCCAGGTAGCTGTTTGCATATAGAGATTCTGCCCCATCTTTCGTAGCAGCCATTCTTTGGGAGACAGGTCGGACCACAGCGGGGTCGGAATAAATTCCGCACGGTAGTACCGGTACAGAAACCTGCCCCATCCGCACGAGATCAGCATTCGCTTGTTACCGAGTTGCTCTGCCGCCGCCATTTGCAGGGAGATTTTATCTGGAGACAAAAGATCGTCAGCATCCAACCACTGAATGAAGTCTCCCTGGCTCAAGCCGAAGGCGATATTGCGAGCCGCAGCAGCCCCCCTGTTATCCTGGGTAATCACCTGAACTCTTTGCGACTGGAACTGCCTCGCAATCTCCAGTGTGCGATCCTTTGAGCCATCATCGACTACGATAATTTCCGTACGCTCCCACGTTTGTGCAATTGCAGAGCGAAGGGTTTCGCCAATCCACTCTTCGGCGTTGTACGCTGGAATAAGAATCGAAACGAGTGGTTTCATATTCAAGATCCCACAACTTCAGGCAGCAACGCCCGCTTTCCGCGCATCTTGCCGTAGGCTCTTTCATAGGCGGCGAGCAGGCTAGCGACGGAGTATTCCCATGCCAGTTCCTTCTGAACTCGCTGACGCCCGAACTCGCCCATCTTATGCCGTTCTTCAGGGTGGTTGAGAAGCCAGAGAAGCTTGTCAGCAAAATCGTTGACGGGGTTCTCATTATCGCTGTACAGCGATGCTTCCTGAGCACTGAACTTGCCTTCTTTAAGATCGAATTGGACAATAGGCTTGCCAAGCGCCATGTATTCCATGATCTTGATCATGGTTGAGATGTCATTCATCCGGCAGGGCTTGTCAGGGTTTACGCAGACATCCGCTGTGGAAAGGATCTCAAGCAACTCTGCGTCTGAGACCCGCCCTGTAAAGTTGACCATGTCTTCGAGATGCTGAGTCCGGGTCATTTTCTGAAGTCCAGCGAGTCCAGGGCCGCCGCCTACGCAGGTGAAATGAATATCCCGGTGCCCCAGGCTCCTGATGCGCTCAGCCACATCCAGCAGGATATCCAGGCCCTCCTGGGCACTCATGACACCAACGTATCCAATGAGATGGCTCTTGCCGTGCTTCAACGCTGGATTTGGAGGAACAGGTTTGAAAGTCTTTAACTCGGGACCATTGCGAACCACAAATACATCTTCTCGCGGTACAGATCCGCGGATCATCGCGATGTTCTTGTAACTATGGTTGGTCGACATGACCACATCGCTACAGCGGAACGTGAGTTGTTCCAGCCAGATCTGTGCCTTATAAAAGAAGTCTTTCCTTTCGTATTTAGAGAGATACAACTCCGGGTTCACGTCGTGATGATCGAAGATGTACTTGACCCCGAGAAGCTTGAACGGCAATGCAACGAGAAAGATATCGTCAGGAGGGTTGCAACCCTGTATGACCTGAAAGCCCCGGCGGAGATAGATCCACCACGAGTAGAAAAATTCCCAAAATAACGCACATCCATATTCCCAGACGTATCCGAGCGGGCTGTTGCCTTCTCTAGGCATTGGATGCCGATAGATATGTATTCCTTCAAGCAATTCATAGCCTTTTTCATGCCCCTTCCCTTTTGGGCATAAGACCGACACTTCGTAGTCCGCCTTGTGCAATGCAATCGCCTCCTTCCACACGCGAGTGTCGAAGGGAACCGGCAGGTTTTCAACGATGATGAGAACACTTCTTTTCACGCGAACCTCGTTTCGTTCGATATCTGCTTGTAGAGTCCGCCGAGCGCGCAGAGCATGGTCGCCTGCCCCCAGTGAAGTGTGGGTGTTCTGTTGGTTAGCCACGAGGCATATCGGCGATAGTAGAAGTAGCCGCTGCGGTCCTGCATATTCTCGATCGTCCATTGCGCTACCTTTATAGCAAGCGCCAGACTTTCCGAATCGCGGTCGGAGAAGAATACGAGCGTGTCGATGGCCTGCGAGCAACACTGAATATCGAGGGGTAGTGTTTTGTGGTTGTAGTACTTGGGTGTCCCAGCCGGCAGAAAGAAGGTGCGCTTCCAATATTCGTAACCACGCATCATATTCGCGTCGAATGAGTGGTCTCGGCTGGATTCGGCGTATTGTTTGAAGCAATCCAGGACGTACGCGGTATGGAAGTTGTCTACCCAGTGCAGATTGGCCTTCTCCCCATACCACCATGAGCCATCCGGTTGCTGATACTGGGCTGTGTATTGCATTGCTTTTTGCGCCAGCGCCAGAAATTCTTCGCTGTGAGTATGTGAGTAGGTTCGTGCGAGAAGACTTCCGCCCAGCACATTGGCATTATGTACCTGGCTGTTCATGCCCGGAATATAACTTATGCACGCTCCCGCGCCGTCAGGATAAGTGTTCAGGTCGCGTAGTATGTGCTCGCAGGCGCTAGCGGCAATGTTCAGGTATTGCTCCTTATTGAATTGTTCGTATCCATCTAGAAATGCATGGCCGATGAGCGAGGTCCATACGACGGTCGGGACACCTTTTGGCAGGTAGAAAGTCCTTGACTGGTAATCGAAGTGATTGCCCCAGCACGATCCACTGTATCCTCTTGACCGATTGCGAATGAGCCACTGCAGGGCGAATTCGGCCTTGTCCCGCCACATCTGGTCGCCGGTAGATGCATTAAGGCGCATGAAACCCCGGGCAAGGAATCCCATGCCCTTGGTTGAGTGGCTCATCTGAATCCCAAACAAAGGACGGGGATTGAGTGGGAAGCGGCGCACTCCCTGCTGCAACACAGTCCGGAGGACTGGGCTTTCGAAGGTGAGTGCGCGCATAATTCTTGCGTTCAATCCGTCGAACGTGTCGTAGCCGCGATAATCGTTTCTTTCGAGCCAATCGGACAAGCGGCCGATGGATTCAAGTAGTTGGCTCTTCAAAGCCTGGGTCTCTCTTTTGGCTTCGAGCTTCTCACCAGCAAATGCCGTCGTACTTGCCATTTTCGCTCCTGCGATCTGTAATGCGAACGAAGTCCACGATGGATTGATCGTGGCGCAGCCGATTGGGCACATTCCTGAAATCGGGGTCTTTGTTTCCGATCACAATCGTTTGCGCATGGTCGAGAACCGCATCTACGTGGCTCACCATAAGCCGGGAGATGTGCGGGATGCGGTTGAGAATAAAATCCCGGTTTGCGCCCACCAGACTGGCCAGGTTGACGTTCTTGTCATAGATGCGCAAGTCATAGCCCTTGCCTAAGAGGCGCTCAATTACTTCGATCACCGGGCTCTCACGCAAATCGTCTGTACCTGCCTTGAAGCTAAAGCCGAGCACTCCAACTCGCTTGTGCCCTTTATCCATGATGAGCGTAAGGCCGCGGCTAACTTGCATTTCGTTACTGGGCAAGATAGACTTGAGAATCGGAAGTTCCAAATCATGCAATTTCGCCGTGTAGGCAAGTGCGCGGAGATCTTTGGGCAAGCAGGAGCCACCGAAAGCGAAGCCGGGCAGAAGGTAAGCGGAAGAGATATTGAGTTTCTTATCCTGACAGAAGATGTTCATGACTTCATGCGCGTCAATTCCAAGAACCTTGCCAAGATTGCCTATTTCATTGGCGAATCCTATCTTGAGAGCGTGCCAGCAGTTGTCGACATATTTCACCATTTCAGCGGTTCCCAGACTTGTTCGAAGCAGGGGAGCATCGATCTTCTTATAGAGTTGGGCGAGCAGCGCTCCACTCGCTTCGTCTAGCTCTCCGATCACAGTCTTTGGAGGTGCATTGAAATCTTTTACCGCGGACCCCTCCCGCAAGAATTCAGGGTTATGGCAGACGCCGAAGTCGACGCCGGCCTTCTTCCCGGAAAACTCCTGAAGAACCGGTATCACAATTCCATGCATCGTACCTGGCAAGATCGTGCTACGAATAACGACTGTATGGTGCGCGGCCTTGTTCTTGAGCGCCTCGCCAATCTGCTCGCAAATGCGTCGTATGTAATGCAGGTCGAGATTGCCGTTCGCTTGACTCGGCGTACCGACGCAAACAAAAGACAGTTCCGTCTCGCGAATTGCTTGCGCTGGATCTTCAGTCGCGCGCAGCCTGCCAGACTGGACCTTTGCCGCGATAATTTCGCCGATCTCTGCTTCGACAATTGGAGAATGCCCTTTGTTGATCAAGTCTACTTTGGTTTGGACTGGATCGACGCCAACGACTTCATGTCCGTCGTTGGCCAGACATCCAGCTGAGACTACTCCAACATACCCCAACCCAAAAATGCTGATTCTCAAGATGCATCCTTTCCTTGCGACCACTCAGGGCATGAAGCTTCTCGCGCCTAGACGTATGGTTAATCTCTGTATAGGTTTCCCATCAGCCCATCCGCGACCAGCAGAACCACGCGCGTGGCATGGGCAATGGTGCTGAGGTGGAGACGAAACTATTTCGCTGGCCTTGCCGCTAGTCAGGGTTATTGATAATGGCAATGCGCGCTTCAGACTAGAGAATTACTCGACGCTCCCGATGCAAGCACGCTTGCATTGGCGATAGCGGGGCTGATCTTCTGTTGGGGCGCGGCGCTAGATTTCACGCGGCGAATGCACTCCATAGGTCTGGTGTATGTGCGATAAGGCGCAACGCATGACGGCGTGGTGTAATATCGGGTTTCTTTAGCAATCCGAGTACTTATTGATCCGTCACGAAAGCACTGCGACGGAGTGCCCCACCCTTTCCGCGTTTTGTGCGGAAAGGATGGGAGACCGCTATGAATTCGTTTCGGGCCGGATCAACAATACTCACGCAGCTTGGAACTGCTAGAGTATTTGCGTTCTCATGGCAGGAACTGGAATGTTCCCAAGCGGTATGCCCGTGGGCTCCAAGTCACCTGTCCTCTGGCAAGCGACAGCAGTAATTGGGTAGCAGCATCGATGTGGTTCCAACCGAGTCGCCTGGCTAAGGAGTGGTAACCGTGCCACTCAGACCCAATGGAGGATTCGGGGTGGCGCTACCATAACATGTGGCCGCGTTGAACGACAGCACGCTCCCCGTCCCATTAGCCGGGCCGCTCATGACATTCGAGTAGCAATCGGCAGCTGGAATCGAGTAGGCATGGCCTGCATAACCCGCGACGTTACCGCCTGACACATCCGGCCCGATCGGAGGCCATGGCTTAGTGGCAGGCCACCAGGAAGGTTGAGCGCTTAGATAGAACGACTTCGGAAGCGACTGCGACGATGGCACTGGATTGCCGTAATTGGCAATTCCGCTCGGAACCTCGCTGGCAACAAACCGGATCCCGGAGTTAGCCGGCGTATCGGAAGATTGTGAGATGACTGTGTAATTCCCCCAGCGCATGAGCGTTCGCGGCGTATTGGGATCATTCGGCACCTCATCTCCGAAGCCGATCGAGTACACAGGTTTTCCGGAGTTAGGATCGCTTACGCTGTTCTCATATGCCGTATTGGGAAGCGTCGTGCTGCCGAGCACATTTCCGATGACATTGTAGAATCTTGAAAACGCGTTCAGGACCATGGGTATCGTGTTGCCAGTGGTAACCGTGCCGTTGTTCGGCTGGAACCCGTTATAGGCGTTCCGGAAGATGGTCTGAAATTGATGAGTTCCGTGGAAGTTGTCACTGTAGACGCCCGCGCCCTGGTTTCCTTCCATTAATATGTGGTCATCCCCCACGGCGTGAGGATAGACGCTCTGTTGCTGCCAGGTATACGTGTTGTCCAGGTAGATTTCGTTGATGTCGTAGTTGTAACTCCACACGCACCCGGAACATGCTCCCGTGTTTACTTCAGGACCGGATATATGCTGGAAGATGTTGTTTTGAATGAGCGAATCGCTGCTTGGGATGGTCTCTACCCCATAGCTCATATCCGTCGCATTCGCAGTCATGTAAAAATAGCTATCCTGCACGGTAATGTGGTTGCTTTGAAGTATCTGAACGTGCGATCGGCCAGGATCGATGCTGCGGATTCCTTTCACCCAGCAACCGTAACAATTGAAAATCCCGACGCCAACCGTTGCTCCCGACGCTGTGTGATCGATACTTAAGTTCTCCACACCCGACATAGAGATCGGCGATGTGGACCACCAAGCCTGCGGAGTCTTTGCAGCGGTCCAGTTTGGCATGTAGATGCCGGGAGTGACCCCAATGGTGTAAGGACCGGAGCCACTGATGCTGGTCACCGTCACTATCTGCTGCTGACTGCGGCCCGGACGCGGAGCCCCTCCACTATCCCCGTTGGTCGAACATACGTACTGGGGCGTGTAGCATACGAAGATATCTCCGCCATCCGTGGTAGCTACCAATCCAGGATTGGTAAACGCTGTGGCGGGGTTGGCAGTGCTGTAGACATACAGAACTCCGCCAGCCCAATACCATTGGTTGGCCGCGGTAATTGCAGCAACCGAGGCTACTCGAGTGCCAGCAACTCCATTGAACTCCACCGATAGCGGGGTAATCGTTGACTCGCTTATCTGCCAGACATTGCCACTATTTAGAGTCCAGCCCGAACTAAGCAGCAGAGAGGTATCGTCCAATTGATCGAGCGTAATCGGCGTACCAACGGCAAGGTGGGTAGTGCTGCTCAAAACAATCGACGTACTGCCCGCTGCAAATCCCGAGGTCCAGTTAGCCACATTGGATGGAGAACCCCAGTAATTTGTATCTGCGCTCTCGAAACAGACATCTGCGGATAGGCCTTGGCAAGAATTGTTGCCGGTGAAGACGAGAAGCGTTTGGTCCGCTCCCATCCCGCGGAGCGCTACATTGCTTTTAGTATTGAAGACTATCCCGGTTGATAGATTGAAGGTGCCCGCTCCCAATAGCACATAGTGGCTTGCCGGGCAGGCGCTAATGGCCGCGTTGATGGTTGCAGCGGAGGCTCCAGCGGCTATCGTAGTGCCGCACTGCGTCCAAGTCACCCCCCCGGAGGGTATGCCCCCCGGAACACCGGCCTGTGACCAGTCTGCCGCGCGGTTGGGAGAGAGCACGCTCGTCCAGAGTTGTCCGAAGGAGGGAAGCGAAGAGCAAAGCAAAACCAGCGTTAGAGAGAATTTGGAGTTCATTTTACCTCGCTGACACCCTTGGAGAAGTAAACGCCAATCGCGGCAGGCGTTTCCCCAGGGTGGAATCTAGGGCGTCCATTGGAGAAATTCGTCCTCTGAAACCACTTCTTATCTATCGCAAAAGTAGCCATGCGATAGCCTTCTAGGGCGGTTTCCGATGACACTAAGTAATGCTTTCGGCTCAGTTTTTGACAGTTATCGCTTCTTGTTCGCCCATAGCGTACCTGACGGTCGCTACAAAAAGCCATCAACTCCCTTCAGGAAGAACAGGATGGAGCACACTTCCTGAGGTGAAGCAGATACCATCGGTTGTCCTTGCAGCGCCGGAACGGGATACTCAACTCTGAGAGCGTGCCGAGCGCGATTGAGATGCTCAGAGCTCGTACATTTGTTTGCCGACACCGGGAGACCTGTGATCCGTGAAGCGTTCCCTGGCGTTGATGCACCTGTCAATACTTCGGATGGACGAGCTCAGAGGCGTCGAAGCTCGCGAATTGTGGCTAGCAAACTGAGGCAACTTCATGATTGGTCAATAGTTGGGGGACTCGCCGACCTCGCGCAAGGCCAGGATTCCGCGTCCTGGCGTCGCTACCTGAGGCTATGCGGTGCGAACAGACAACGGCGAGAAGCAAGAACATCCACATTGGATCCAGCATTCTGAAGCCGGCCTCCGAAATGCTGTAGATCGCTGCCGCGGCCACATACGCCAGCATCAAGCCAGCGAACGGAGGATGCCGTCTGAAAGCGGTAACCGCGCCCCTGTAACCGCTGATCAAAATCATTGCAATGAGACAGACCCCAATCCACCCAAGATTGAGGTAAACCTCAATGTAGCCGTTATGCGCTTCGTTGACATGCATGTACTTGGAGAGTTTGCTATACACCTTCTCCAATCGAGGCCCCACCCAAAAGCTTTCGAACCCGGCACCCACGAGCGAATTGGGGACAGCGGGAAGCACAGCCGCCCAGATCACATCGCGATCGGTGAAATTCGATTTTCTTCCCAATGCATGCACGACGCCTTCTTGACCCCCAAACATCTTGATAAGTCCACCGAGGAGCAAAATCGTCACGACCAGAGCATGCACTGCCCGCGGACTGCGGCTCATCCTCGGCGAGTATGTCGCTAGGAGCAGTATCGTGCCCAGTGTGAAGCAGGCAACAGAAGTCGCCGAATCCGCCATTGCCAAGACTGCCACGCCGAAAGCGAACAGGGCGCCTCTAGCTAACAGCATTCGGGTGCGGTTAGGTTGGCGCTTACCAAACAGCACATTGAGAAAGCGCCATACTGCTCCCAGCGAAAGCACCAACGTGATGACGCCGAGCTCATTCTTATTCGTTGTCACGCCGGTATTCATGACGACACCGTCTGGATCGTAGCCGCGGCCAAGATCTTCGAAGTATTTCATGAGAAGAACAGAAGCAGGCATCAGGATAAAACCCACACGAGAAATCAGCCTTCCAACTGCTGCTTCCGGGTCGGTATCGGTAGCGACAACGAGGACCATCGCTAAGTCGCCGATAGCTTTAATCCAACGCTTGAAAGCCAGGTCAGGAAAATCGGACCAAGCCACGCTCAGAAGGCAATAGCCAAAGTAGACCAGGCACGGCCAGTTTGCTTTGAGACAACCGATGAGCCGCTTTCTGCGGCCGATGAGGACAACGATTCCTCCGGCCAGCAGAATTCCAAAAATAACGGCATCAAAGGGGCTGCCTTCAGCAGCTTGAGCTGTGCTGGTGGCTACCGGGCTGAGCCCCAACCACACAGAGACAGGTCTTGAGCCGATGATCAAAAGCCAGATTACCGGCAACCACAGGGCCTTCGAGGTTCGTAATGACTTATCGCGATCCAGATAGAAAAGGGCCGCGATCCCAACCATGCAAATTATCGAGGCTAGCGATGGGCTCAATTTATGGCTCTTCCCGAAATGTTGTGGCGCTGGCCTGAGTTGGTCAATTGGAATCGAGGAATAACCTGTGCAACAGCTCCAATGTGATCAACTTATGGATGGCTGTCGTGTAGTTCCTGGTTCCGTTGAGATGGTCCCTGACAACAGCCTCAAGAGTGCCTTTCTGCAAGTAGGAGCGCGACAAGGTCAACGGATCGAGCAGTATCTGGCGCACGTACTGCGACAATTGGTCGCGATACCAGACTCTGAAATGGAGCATCTTATGTCGGCCCAGGAACAGACGCTCCAGGCGTAGCCGGGAGAGAAAATGATCGATGCGGGCCACCGATTGAGGCATTCCGTAGTCATAGGCGTACTCGGCTTTGAATGTGAATTCCTGAGAAGCTCGCACAAGCAGGGAAGTCAAGTGCCCGCCGTTGCCGCCAACGCCGCGATCCGAGCGGATTCGACCTAAGGCAGGGCTCCCATCCTTGATCAAGCGAAGCCGGACATCGACATTCGCGGCGCCCTCCCTCGGCGCGCGATAAACGGTTTGAACAAAGTCGTTGTCCATGAATGGTGAGCGGACCGTCAACTGGCTTTGTTCCAGTGCCAGGATGCCGTGGTGGTACCACGGAGACTGCTGGAAGGCCGCGAATGTCACGGGATGATTCTGCCGCAAGGCATTATAGGTGTCACCAGCAGTTCGAACATGCGAGAGAAAGTCAGGACAAAATAGCCCTGCCAAGGGCTCCGATGGCTTGAACATCACGGCGTGGCGCAGTATCTCGCTGCCGTAGGTTCCAACAATCTTCGCCGGGGCTATCTCTCGAACTTTCTCGCTGACATATAGATCAGACGCCCTGTAGACATCTACTGTTCCTTCGGTCAGATAGATGCTACGTTCGGCATAGCGCGGAAAGTCATCGAGGAAGTCATCTCCAACAGGTATTACTTGATGAGGCTGTTGGCAAATGCCTGCGATCTGCCTGCCAACGCACACATCCTGAGAATCGCGAAACTTGCTTCCAATTGTGTAACTGGGAAGCGAGCCGGGAGCGGATGGATGGCACGCAAGAATCACTCGCGTGTCTAAGCCGCCAGTCATCGCAATTCCAATCTGCTGCCGGCCAGCGAAATAGCGGGGAAGGGCTGTCGACAGAACAGAACGAAGTTTGTCATAGTAGGACTCCGAAGATAATGGAGTCTGCTCTTCCCATTCGCTTGGTGTGAAGTACGTGCTCTTGCTATCCAGGTGGGCGTTCCTGAACGTCCACGCGGAGGCGGCGGGCAATAAACGAATGTCTTTGAAAATGGTTCTGTTATCTAAAACGCAACTCAAAGCAACGAATTCGCCTAGACTCCTCTGGTCAACCGTCCGGCTCTCAGGGCACACTGCGAGGATAGCTTTGGCCTCGGTCGCGAAATAGAACGCCTCTTGCGATTGATAGTAATAGAGCCGGTGCATGGCATAGCGATCGTTGAAAAGAGTGACGGTGCCACGTGTACGGTCCGCGATCAGCCCATGAAACATTCCATTGAGATTCTCAACAAAGTTCTGATCTTCCTCATAAAGCCGCATTAAGTACTCGGCTTCAGTTAAACCGGTGGAGTTTTCGCGCTGCCGGGACTGCCGGTTCGTTTGAGGACCGCTGTATTCTTCCCCCGAGAAGATGAGAGAAACGTCCCCACGCCCGTTCCGGAGCGGCATGCCATCGGAGAAAGAGCCCTTTAGCGCTGTCCAGCCGGCGTATATCCCCAAGGATTCGTCAGCCCAGGTTCCGGTCTCGTAAAAACGCTCGTGTCGAATGGCATTCACCATCCGCGCTAACTCTGGTTCAACCAGCGTGCGTTGTCTCTTCGTGACGATTCCGACAATTCCCGGCATGTTACTCCTCGATATGAATCGGCAGAAGGGTTACACCCGATGTTGCGAATATCTCCAGCCTCAACGTGAGTGCTCGGGTGTGACGATTGGCCCGAGAGTCATTGTATTGCCTTCTGAGATCCCTGCTAGACGGCGAGGCAGGGAACATGAAAACCACTCTGGGCCGGCCTGCCGGCGGCAAGTTCGCCAATCGGGCGAGCCGGAGGGGCGGTGGTAAACCTGAGCCACTTGGTGGCCATGCTCCACCAAGATCAACTGCCAGACTAGGGATGGACGTTCTTCGGGCGGGAACTTCCTGGCAAGACAAACGCTTTTGGGATCAACCGCACATTGCACAATCGCGGCGTCTTCATCAAGGTCATCGGCCAATGCTGAAGCACTTACTAGAGGTTGGAGCCGGCGGGGGGATTTAAACGCCCCATCTGTCGATTACGATTCGACTGCTCTATCGTTAAGCTACACCGGCCCATCTTAAGACTGTACATCTTGGCGCGAAGACTGACTAGCAGCATGATAACGCGGTGGGGAAGCAAACCGATAAGTCCATGGTACAAATTCAATCTTATACCAACCGCGCCTTTCAATGTCAACGGAACAAAATAGCGCGGGACTGCGATTTCGTTGAATCCATTGCGAATCTTGAACTCGCGGAGTGATGTGTCGCGTTTGTTCTGGTAATTGAACAGCCCGAATGTGACGTACAAGAGCTTCTTCTGCGCGCATACTTCGACAACTTTCGCCATCAGAGCATTGGCCGGCCTTTTGTCACTGTGGCTGGCCTTCGGCAGAAAGGTAAGGATCGAGGCAATATCGCCTCGATAGACCAGCTTGACCACTCCGATCAACTCGTCTTCGTGATAGGCGCAGATGTAATCGCTCCGATCAAGAAAGTCTTCCTGGTCCTTGGTGACCTGGCTGAGAGTTTTGCCGAAATGTGTATAAACCTTCCCTTGCCGTACCGGCGAGTCGTTATTCAACTCAACCAACGATTGGAGCAGGCCGAGGTCAAGTTGCTTTACCTGGACCGTGACGCCCCTTTTCTGGGATCTGCGCACATTCTTACGACCCTCCTGCGACAGCCCATTCCACCACTCCTCGAAAGTCGTAATGCGAATGGTCGCAACACTCTCCCATTCTACGTGATATGAGTATTGCGGTTGAGTAGCCGGAAGCTTCTGGGAAAAGGTGAAGATATCTGCGTGGAGACCGCCCGATCGCTCCTCCTTCAATGCATTGACGCACTGCACAGGATCCTCGACAGACGTCTCAAGCCATTGCTCATCTTTAACATACGCGATCTTGAGGAAGTTTCCCTTTCGAACGATGCTTTTGCCGTTCACGTCCAACGCGGGAACACAAAACCACTTCCCCTTCACGCTGATCTCTACGCTCTTGTTAGCCATCGTACCTCGTATATTGATCGTTCGTGCCCTTGGAAAGGCAGATCATCTAGGCAAGGCGTGTTCACCTACCTCGCGCGCTGACTTTCAAGACGGCTCAACCCTTTCGCCGCTGTGCGCCGAGGCCGAAACACTATCACTGCCGCTCCGGATTCGCGGTACTGAGACCTCTCCACTACGTCATAACTAGCTGCAATAAGATTCAGCATCTTAGTGGGACGGCGTTTGGGTTTACCATCCACAGCGGTGTACATCCTCACTATAAATACGCCCCCATCTTTCAAATGCCTTGAGTATTTTTCCAATATTGGCCTGATCTTTCCGAACGGAACATGATACATGGACTCACGAAAGAGAACCACATCGAACGGTTCGGCAGGTTCAAAACTAAGAAAGTCCGCTCGCGCGAAGCGATTCTTCTCCCTTCGGCCATTCTCTTCGGTCCGCCTTGCTGCCTTGGCCAGGGCTTCCTCCGATATGTCCACGCCAACGTATCGCGTGTACGCGTCTGAAGCTAGCTCATTAGCTGTATTGCCCGGCCCGCAACCTAGATCCAGTATGCTTCCCTTCTGAGCATACTTTTCAAGGGCGGGGTACACACAGTCCTCGGGCGTGTGGTCGATAAAATTCCACTTGCCGCTAGAGAATTCCTTGTCCCAAAAGCGTCTTTTAAGCGTTTGCGGACCATAGCTCAGCAAAAGCCCCCGCAGGAATCGTGCACTCCGACTCACAATATACATGCTCTGATCTCCGTGTACAAGTTATCGCGCAAGCGCGCTTTGTCTTGATCTGCCGTTGTCTTGAGAGTCGCTGAACATGTGGAGTACTATTCTTTCCACTGCGACTCAATAACAATTTCGGTGAGCGGCCCTCTAAGACCGCGTAAATACGTTCCTCAGGCGCTGTAACTGTTCGCGCCTGCTAAAAGCTACCAGATCCCGAGATACTGGAATGTCCGCCTTCCGCAATAACGAGCAGATATACCCTGCGGCCAAGGCTAAACCGCCGACGACTAAAGGCGGATACGTCATCTGATAGACCACTCGGGAAAACTCCCAAACCGGGTGATTCCCGACAGAATAGTCCTTTGCGCCCATCTTGAATCTGGCTTTCAAGGCTCCCTCTTGGGCTGTCCCCATCACTCGATGGTGGATGCATACCTTCTCAGTGAACGTCCGCGTCTTCCACCCTTTCATTCTCGCTGAGACGACAGCTATGTGATCTATACAGCCTCCCTTCACCGGAACATATCCGCCAATCTCCTCGAAGCATTCCCGCCGAAACAACTGGCAACCTCCCCATACATTCTCAATATTGGAAAAGCGGTAGTTGTATTGGTGCGACCCTTCGCGAAATGGCGCACCCCACACGCCAAGGCCCGGTTCCTCGTGAAACTTGCTCAGCAGAGATTCAAAGTGGTCGGGATCAATGGACACATCGGCATCAAGATTGCCGATTATGTCCGGGGCAAGATCCAACACTCTGGCATAACCGGCATTAAAGGCAAGAACCTTCCCGGCGAAGTGACGCTCTTTCCGTTCGGGCATCCGCAGCAACTCGATCCACGGGTTGATTGCGGTGTACTTGAGCACAATCTCATCTGTGCCGTCGGTTGAGCCGTCGCTAACGATCACCCACTTCATCGGGAGGATCGTTTGCGCGGTTACGGACTTGAGTGTCAGTTCAATCAACTGAGCCTCGTTCCGGGCCGGAGTGATAAGTATGTAGCTTGGGGTATTTGTCATGATCTGGAAGGCCGCGGTATAGGTTGGGGATATGAGTGAGAGTGACCGTGGCGCTGGAAGAGCCGCTCTCGATCACTTTTCTGCAGCATCCGGGTCGGCCGGCATAAGCTCTCCTGAAGCGTTGCTCAGACGTCTTTCGCACGTCTGCCATTCCTTCGAAGTACATTGGCCTTTGTGGCAGTCGAATACGCAGAGTGCACTATCCTCCGGCACATCCTGAATAAACTGGTCACTGACCCAGCGCCAGGTCCGTTTCATAATGCTTTGTGGCATACGTTACCCCCAGCCTTTGTTCAACGACCCGTTTACTGGGCCCTACTAAGCAAGATTAGTTTTGTCTTGCAGGTAAGGTTGATCATTTTATGCGATTAGTTCAGCTAACTCCAGTGAGCCTTCATTCCCTTTTGATCGCTTGCAAGCTCTCCTAGAGGTAAAACCGAATATGTCCTTGGCAACCGAAGCCTGCTGATCTGCCGTAAGTTGCGGAAACATCGGCAAGGAAATGATTTTGGCAGAAGCGGACTCGGCCATAGGAAAATCTCCCCGACTGTAGTTCAACGCAGTGTAGGCTTTCTGCAAATGCAAGGGAATTGGGTAGTGAATGCCGGTGCCTATGCCCGCCTGATTCAAATGGGTCATCATGCCGTCACGATCATTCGTTCGGATCACATAGAGGTGATACACGGCTCGGGACCAGGAAGGCTCATAAGGAGAAAGCACAGCTTCGTTCTTCGCCAGAAGACGGTTGTATTCGGCGGCCCGATCGCGGCGCTGCGCGTTCCACCGCCCAAGATGAGCTAACTTAGCATGCAGTATGCCTGCTTGAATCGCGTCCAACCGTCCATTGTAGCCTTCGACGTCATGATAGTACTTCTTCGCTTGGCCGTGGTCGCGCAGCACCTTGATTCTGTTGGCGATTCCGACGTCATTGGTGGTCACTGCCCCCGCTTCGCCGCACGCTCCGAGGTTCTTTCCTGGATAGAAGCTAAACGCAGCCGCACGTCCCATGGACCCGGCTTTCATCCAGCTATTGAGTGTCTTGGAGAAGTACTCGGCTCCATGCGCCTGACAAGCATCCTCGATTACTGTCAGACCGTACTGGTCGGCTAGCGTCAGGATCGCGTCCATGTCGGCCATCTGTCCGTAAAGATGTACGGGCACTACAGCAGTTACGGGCCGTCCGCTCCGCAGGCTTATTAGCTTCCCGGAGTGGTTTCGAACACACTTTTCCTCTAAGCACTTGCGCAGCATTTCTGCAGATAGGTTGTAAGTTTGTTCATCGATATCGACGAATTCCGGTGTAGCACCAGATTGGGAAATTGCTTCGGCTGTTGCAATGAACGTATGCGGGACGGTCAAAACCACGTCCCCTGGTTGCACGCCAGAAGCGATAATGGCGAAGCGTAACGCATCTGTACCGCTGCTGACCGCGATAGAGTGGGTGGTGCCACAGAATGCCGCAAAGGCCTTCTCAAATTCCTCCACAATGGTGCCGCCAATGAAATCAGCTGAGAGCAAAGCTCGGCGAAAGACCCCGGTCAACTCCTGCTCCAGTTCCACGTGAGGTGTAACCAGATCCAAGAAGGGAACACTGTTGGGAACCGCATTAGAAGCGCACATTGTTACCTTCCGCATTCTCTTCGATGTAACGCATAATCCTCGCCGGGTTTCCGGCCACGACAGCGTTGGGTGGGACATCTTTAGTTACGACGCTGCCAGCGCCCACGATCGCGTTCTCGCCGATGCTGGTGTTGCATAAAATCGTTGCGCCCGATCCGACTGATGCGCCCTTCTTTACGATGGTGCGTTCGACTTTCCAGTCGGCTTCTGTTTGCAGGCTTCCTCCGGCGGTCGTGGCACGGGGATAGCTATCGTTGATGAATACTACTCCGTGCCCAATGAAGACGTTGTCCTCGATGTGGACGCCCTCGCAGATAAAAGTGTGACTTGATATCTTGCAGCGCCTGCCAACACTGGCATTCTTCTGGATCTCCACGAACGCGCCGACCTTTGTTCCGTCTCCGATCTGGCATCCATACAGATTGATGAATTGCGAGAGTAGCACGTCTTTCCCAAGTATCACGTCATCCGAGATGCAGTTGTATGTGTTCATAAATAGACTAAGGATCCTCTCTTGCTCAGCGATTCACTTGCCGCCTCAAGCATCTTGACCACTCGCAATCCAGCGCATCCGTCGTTGAATGGGTCTTGCCCGCTTGAAATGCATTCCACAAAGTAGGACAGCTCCTGACGAAGGGCCTCGACCTGTTCTAATTGAGGAGCCCACATATCGCCGGTCCTGTAATTCACCAGCATTTCGTAGACCCCTTCGCGGTTGGTAATATTAACGCCTTTGTCGTATACCTTCACTTTTTCGTCTGCTTCGAGATCGTTCCACACCAGCATTCGCTTTTCGCCACCAATAAGCGTAGTCCTTACCTTCACCGGGGATAGCCAGTTGACGTTGATGTGCGCAATGACGCTCTCCGGGAAATAGAGTGTCATGAAGGCTACATCCTCGTGGCCATTCAGATGTTTCTGACCGGTCGCAACAACTGCTTCCGGACCCGATTTCATTAGATAATCCATGATGGAAAGATCATGCGGCGCAAGATCCCATAGGACGTTGATATCATGCTGGAAAAGGCCTAGATTGACGCGGGTTGAATCGTAGTAATAGAGCTTGCCTAGCGTTCCCTCCTGAAGCAGTTCGCTGATTTTCTTCACAGCGCCGGTGAACAGAAATGTATGATCCACCATTATCTTCAGATTCTTTTGCAAGGCGAGGTTGATCAACTCCTCGCCTTGGGCGGCAGTACTGGTGAAAGGTTTTTCCACGAATACGTGCTTACCGTTCTCCAGTGCCGACTTTGCTAACTCATAGTGCGTCCACACTGGTGTCACTACGGCAACTGCGTCGATATCAGATGAAGAGAGCACTTCCGAGACGTCTGGAGTTATCGTAACCCCAGGATAAGCTTTCTGCGCGCGCTTCCGGGCGGCTGAACTCGTCTCTGCGATCGCAAGCACATGGGATCGTTCCTGACTCATCAGGTTTCTTACTACGTTAGGCCCCCAATAGCCGTAGCCAATTACACCGAAGTTCACGATAATATCACCGCCTTTTAACTCTGCCGATGCTTAGGACGTTGGATATCTGATCAGGTAAGTGAGGCACTGCGTAGAGCGTGTCGAGTAGCGTCGTATAACTCTAAAGATAGGCTGAAATGCCAGGCTTAGCACGCACCCGAACCTTTGATCACAGCGAAAGGTGTTCGCATGAGGATTCTGAAATCAAGCATGGGAGACCACGCGGTAGCGTATCGCAGATCTAGCCGGACCATCTCGTCAAATGTGACGCTGCTACGGCCGGTTACCTGCCACAATCCGGTAATCCCTGGTTTGACTTGCAATACCCGGCGACGGTGCCAGGTTTGATAGGCGGCCAACTCATATGGAATTGGAGGGCGAGGCCCGACGAGCGACATGTCTCCTCTTAGGACATTCAGGAACTGCGGCAATTCATCCAGGCTGGTCCTCCGCAGGAACCGGCCCACGCCGGTGATTCTCTTATCGTTAGTAAGTTTGTAGATGCCCTCGCCCTTCTTGTCCGACTGTTGACTCTGTGCCTGGCTGGCTATCAACTTCGTAACATACTCTTTGTGCACTCTATGGTCGTTGCCGAAATGCATCGAGCGAAATTTGAGGAACGTAAACTTCTTGCCGAATTGTCCAACCCGGTGCTGTCTGAAGAGCACAGGGCCTTTGGATGACGCTTTGATCGCCAATGCGATGATCACTAGAAGAGGGGCACAGAGAATCAACAAGAGCGCGCTTCCCGCAATATCCATCAGCCGCTTGACAACCAATAGTGGCCGCTTCCCATTGTCGGGCCTAAACAAGTCAGGATATAGTGCCGGATTGCTTGGCCGCCCAGAATTGTCATGATCCCAGTCGTCAGGATAGAAATGGAATGAGATGCTCACCTGACTGAATTGGTCGGGTGTCAACTGGTCCCGCAGGGTGGAACTTACTCTGCTTAGAATTGTGCTTAAGATCGAGTTCCTGTCATCGGTCCCAAGTCCTGTAAATATCGCGCAAGCCGTTGTCCGGTCCTTGTACCAGCCGACGACGTCGGTCTCCCTGGTGTATGACAGCAGAGCAGAGACGATAGTGTCGAGGGCCGCTGCGTTCTTTTCCGAGTTCTGAAGATTGCCGGCCTCCAAGAGCATAAGCAGAAAGGGGGCCTTGGAGCGCTCCGTTCTTTTGCGTTCAATCGCGATCATCTGCTTGACAGCATCTTCGCTTAGGGCCTCGCGTGTTCTTAGCGATTCCGACTCGAATAGAGTGTCTGAGCGGCTTGAAGCCTTATCCATGCGTGCCAGAGTCATGACTTACTCCTCTCTCGACATTGTGATCGCCGGTTGCGAGCCGCAGCTGATGCCGCTCTTGCTGGCACATCTTCTTTTTTGCAAAGGAAGATAACTGATGTCGATTGTTCATGTGATTTGGAATCATCACAGGACCATGCTAGATATGGTCACTCGACCCATCGCTCGCCGATTGAACAGCAGGCGTGCGGTAGTAGTAGCTGCTATGGTCCGGGTTTTTGGAACAGTTCAATACAGCACCGATCAGCTTCTTGGCTTCGAGGGTATCTAGTCCTCTTTGTAGCCGCCGTTTCTGGGTGGTTCCTTGACGCGTAACCAGAAGGATTCCATCCGCAAACTGCGTCCATATGCTCGTATCAGCCAAAGGCAGCACGGGAGGGGAATCGATGATAATCCAATCAAAGCACGCGGTTATCTTATCCATAAGTGCCGAGAGTCTTCCAGATTGAACAAGTTCCAGAGGATTGCTCGGTGCGTTGCCAGCCGGGAGAATCCAAAGGTTCGGGCCTTCCAGATGGTAGATACTCATCGTCAGGCCGCAGTCACCCTGCAGCCATTCGCAGATGCCTGTATTCTTTGCTAGTCCGAATATTCTGGATAAAGACGGCCGCCGCACGTCCCCCTCCAGCAACAGAACCCTTTGCTCAGTTCTTAGAGCGAGGGTACAAGCCAGGTTGGCAGAAACCAGGCTCTTGCCCTCTTCAGGGACGGTGCTCGTAATCAGCACTTTTTGGAGCGAACGGCTCCGGCGGAGTTGTCGCAATCGCACTGCTAGAAGGCGGAAGGCCTCCGCAGCCGGACTGTCTTTATCGGTAATGCACACCAGCCGGCTCTCAGGCGATAGAGAAACCTGCTTGGACTGGAAGAGGCTAAACATGTCCAGTTCTTCATCAAGGGCCGAAAGCTCGCCTTGTGCTTCGGGGTCTACTGCTGGCGCTATAGGTGCGACGGCTTGCAGTCCGAGTGCCGCGGCGCGCTGCGCTCGCTGAGGCACGGTTGGCCGTTCAGATCGAGCGGCGGCGTTCCATTTGGATACGGCTTCACGCTCGGCGCACTGCAGCAGCTCTGCTACTCCGGACAGCGTCGACAAGTCAATTCCCGATCCCTCGGCTTCCGATCTCTGCAACGCGTCAAATATACGGCTCATGTTTCCTCGCTTCAACGGCTGCAGGTACATTTACTTCCGAACCACTCGCAATAGGGCTACGCGGAGCGGCATATATATCCAGGAGAGCGTTAATGGCTCGTTGAAGATCTGCCTCGTTGTAGCTTTCGACTTGGTCCGCCTCAGATGAGCTAACCACATTCAAGCGAAAGTCCTTAGCCACATCTTCTATGATGTCAGGAGTTATGCATGGCGATTGCCTTGCGTAAGCAGTAATGAGGGCATTCTCGCAGATTGTATTTATGAGGCGGGGGATGCCTCTCGAATGGTAGTGGACTTTCGCAACGGTTTGCTCAGAGAACAACGGGCCCCCTTGTGAGTGCGCTCCGGCAGTCAGCAATCGCCGCTCGATGTATTCCTTTGTCTCGTTGGCATCGAGCGGGCCAAGCTGAGCCCGAAGGGCAATTCTTTGCTTAAGTTGTCTGAGCCCGAAGGAATCAAGTGTTTCGTCGAGTTCCGGTTGTCCGACCAACACAATCTGCAGAAGCTTGTCATCGGTTGTCTCCAGGTTTGACAGGAGGCGGATCTCCTCAAGCGTGTCTGCAGACAAATGGTGGGCCTCATCCACGATGAGGACGGTGGTCAGCTTCTTCGAGTCCCTGGAAATTAGAAACTTACCAAGTTCGAGAATCAGTTCACATTTATTCTTGCCGGTAGCTGGAAGCCCAAAGTCGGAGACAATATACTGCAGGAACTCCGTTGGAGAGAGCCGGCTATTGAAGAGATATGCATAGGCTATCTCTTTGCTCTCTTTCAACAGCTCGAGCAGGCACCGTAGCAGCAAGGTCTTTCCAGTGCCAACCTCTCCAGTCACCACTACGAATCCCTTGTGCTGCCGAACGCCATAGTAGAGCGCCGCCAACGCCTCGTTATGCCGATTGGTGGGCACAAAGCAGCTAGGATCCGGTGTGAGATCGAACGGATTGCGCTTGAGATTGAAGAAGGTCTTGTACATTAGGCTCCGGACCTAACTATGCAGATAGCTGAACGCAGAACCTACCAGGATGGCGCCGCCGACGAGTGCAGCCATAGACCATCCCAACACCGCTCTCGTCTTGTTGCTTCGCTCTTGCGATGCACTCAAGATCGCTGGGATTTCGGAGATTATCTCTATCGGCAGCAGAGATCTTATCTCCTTTTCACTGTGGAGACGATCATCCGTGAATTCAACTCCACCGGCTACGATGAGCCCTAGCACTAGGCCGAGACCCAGTCCCAATGCACATAGTTTCAGGCGGTTGGGAGAATCAGGCTTTAACGGCAAGCTGGGAGGATCAAGTATGCTGAACCTTTCACCTTGCTGCATCTGTTCCATGCTCGTGGCCATTTCCGACCCATTCTTCTTCTTCAACAGATCATCATAATTAGCTTTGGATTGATCATAGCCACGAGTCAAGTCGGCCAGTTGCTGCTCGATCACGGGTTCCGCGTTTAGGCGCGCCTGATAGCTGTTGACTTTCGCCTTAAGTGCGGCAAGCGATTCCTCGCGATTCGCAATTTCTGCCTGGGCGCCTTGAAGCTGGCCTTGTAGTTGCAACATAGGAGAGCTTTGTGAAAGGTTCGATGCGCTTGGATCTGAGGGGCTGTCGTACAGCCTTCCGCTATTCCCTTGCAACTTCGACTCCGCTATGTGCTCGTCTCTCTTCTTCTCCGTCGCGGCTATCTCATCCTTGAGGTTCTGGACGTCTGGGTGACGATCGGTGTAGCGAGATCTTAGGTCTGCGAGTTTTGCCTTTAGCTGGTCAATTTCTTGGTTGATCGAGGACGTACCCGTCAGAGTACCGTCGTCTGTCCGGGGTGAAGCACGGAGAGCGCGGGATTGTTCAATGAGCGTCTGCGTGTAGACTCGTTGTTGTTTTGCAGTGTTCAGTGCGTCCTGTTCGTTTTGCAGTTGCGACTGAAGACCGCTCAGGATTTGGAGATTGCTTGCCTGCTGGGAGGGCAATTCGCCTTCGTGTTTTCCCTCAAATTCCCGGACTTGTTCTTCCTGCTCCGTGAGACTCGCACGCGCATTCTCCAACTGGTTCTCGATGAACTTGGTGGTGTCTTCTGACTCTCGTTGGCGTACTTTCAGGTTGTCGGTAATGAACAGGTCGGTCAGCTCAGTGGTTACCTGCTGGGCGACACGTGGATCATGCGCGGAATAGTAGATCCGGAATGCGGTGATCTCGTCCTTCTGAGAGTCATGCACAAGCTCGATATCGATATCCTTGCGCATGAGATCGACCTTTTTGTCCGGCGTGATCGGATGGCGCTTCTCAGCATAAAGGTGCAGCTTGTCGATGATCAGAAGAAGCCGCGTGCGGCTAAGAATCTGTTGTGTAATGCTTTGTAGCCTACCTTGCAAATCGTCGCTCACGTTTGGCATGACATAGTTTTTCGGCATCGTGGGCTGCTCCACAAGAATCAGCGTGCCCGACTTATAGCGTGCAGGCAATATCCAGCTCACTCCCCAGACGATGAGCCACCCAAAGAAGAACGGCAATAGGAAATGGAGATGCCGGCGGCGGGCGACATCCAAGTATCTATGGATATCGAGCTGTTCGGTTTTCTCCTCGTCGAAGACTTCTGCCATGATTATCTTCCCAGTGGTCTAGTGAGTTGATAGGATACGGAAATGTACACGCGATCGCTGTCTGGAGCGGCGTCAATTACGGCGATGCCACTATAACTCTGATGCAAATGTGAGTACCCAATGTCCGTTTTGAAGTGCTCGCCGTCTGAGTGCTGGATCGTGAAGGTTCCCATAACGGTGTGCCCCCCTGGGATGGACGAGGGCAGCAGCGGGGTCAAGTTCCTATTGATCGCGTAGGTTCCTGCTGAGCCAACGGTCCAAGCCCGCGTCATCTGCCAGCGGGCAGATGCATTCGCATCGTTCGACTCGAACGCCCCAAGCACACCTACACCACCAGTAACGGTCCGTGAATAGTTGGCCGAACAAACAGTGCGGTTCCCTTGCCAACCGATGCTCGCTAGTGCGGAAGGCCTCCAGGAGCGGTAGGCAGGCGAAAGGGGCTGAGCGGCATCGAAGTGCTGCGGTCCGCCTGCCAAGGACAAGGACAGCTTTCCGCTGGAGTAGATCGTGTAAAACGGCAACAGGCTTTGCGTTTTCGTCTCAAGGCGCGAATTCGCCGGACTGGTTAGCGTGTTAACGGGGTTAGCGTGAGCCCATAAGTACTGGTAGGTAGCTCCAATGTACTGCGCGCCAGATAGGCGGTGGCTGTAGAATGCTGAGCCTCCGCGAGAGTTTGAATCGTAGAAGCCGGGAGCCTCGGCCGAATTCGGATAATTGAGTTCTGAAGCTGTTCCTCCCGCACCAATCATTCCATTTCTGCTGAATTGGTAGTTGAGAGCCACATTTGTTGCATTGCTAAGCCTATCTGCGAAAGGAGCGATGACTTGTGTTGGCGGAGACTGAGCCGATCCGGATACAGCGCCTGCCGAGAGAGAATCGGGCTGGTCGAACACATTTGAGCTCTTTTGAAAGGAGTCGCCGACAATGATCGCCGAGTGTTGGCTTAGCCGATACTGAAAATCCAGCGATGCGTTGTGATTCACTTCGTTGAGCGAGCTCGTGGGCTGATAGAAAGTGAAGCCCGGACTATATGTGAATGTCCGGTGTTGCCGCGAGGTGGTCTGGTCCAATGTTATTGTTGGCCAGATCGTGTAACTTACATCGCTAACCGGCTTGGTGCCGGCGCCGCCGAGCACGTTGTTATCGTACGCGGTACTGAGAATCAATCCGGCGGCGAGATAATTTGACCGTTGTTCCGAACCGACCGTGGTCGGGTATGCTTCGGTCCTCACGGTGGGTGGTATGCGCATTTGCAGGCTGTCATCCGCCGGAGGGCCGGAGATGGTTGCACTCGGCTCCACCTGAGCCCAGACCGGCATGGCCGCCAGCAGCGCAAAACTCAGAGAAAGCCTGGTAATCATATGCCGCCTCAAGGTACAACTATGGTGTCGTGGGGTTCCAGCCTGATGTTCTGTTGAGTGTTCTTGCCCTTGATATATTCCTTGTAGTTGAACGGAATGCGGGTCTCATTGGCGCCGGGAACCTGACGAAGGATGTAAACGCCTTTCTGCTTTGCAAAATCGCGGAATCCGCCTGCGGTTGCGATCGCATCCATAACGGTCGTTGCAAGCGTAAGCGGGTACGATCCGGGCTTGGCTACCTGGCCGAGAATGTTGAACTTTTCACTGTTGATTTGTTCAACGATTACCGTTACTTCAGGTTCGGTAATGTAGTTCCGTAGCTTGCCGGCGATATCCTGTTCAAGTTGTAAAGGAGTGATACCAGATGCTTTTACTTCTCCCACCAAAGGTAACGAAATGTTCCCGTCCGATCGCACGGGAATCGAGCGCGTAAGGTCAGGCTCCTTCCAAACATTGATCGCCAGAAGATCGCCGTTCCCAATAACGAAGCGATCTTCGTGTGGCCTGCCGCCAAGGGACGCTATGGGTTGCGTGGGCAAAGCCGCAACGGCAACTGGCGGGAGTTCGCGATCGGAGTGCGTGGGAGGCACCACTTGCCCCTGTAGAGAACCGGACAGAAGAAGCAGAAGCACTCCTGCCGGGAAATCGGCGCTGATTTTCATGTTTGACCCCTATTGAACCATGGCCATTTGGCGCCCATCATGCCGTGTTGCCGCAGTGAAAAATCCAGGCTCAGCGGATTGGCCTGCCCGGAATGCGGCCGCCAACTCTCGCGGGGCAAGAGGCTCCACATCCGAAGCGTCAATTTCCACAGACACTGAGTGCGCCAGCATATCAACGGAAAGAACGAGGCGATAAAGATTTTTCTTTCGAACCAGAATTCCTTCTACGCCTTCCATAGAGCCACGTATAACTCGAACCCGCTCGCCACATTGCAGGAAGGGATGAGGTTCTACCCCAAGATGCCCGTCAACAGTCTTCCGAATCGCCTGAATCTCATCTTCCGGAATGATTGCTACATTTTCGCCGTAGTATAAAATCATGTGCACCCCGGGAGTCGTCACGACCTGGAGCCGGCGGTCAAGTCCTCCCCGTACAAATACGTAACAGGGAAACAGTGGCAGCGATAGCAACTTGCTCCTATCTTTCCACCGCCGCATGGTCTCATAGAGGGGCAAAAAAACCTCAAAACCCTTGGTCAGCAGCATATCCGCCACTACTTTCTCGTGCTGATGGCGGGTATAGAGCACCCACCAGGGAGATTCTTCGCGGATTTCTGGATAGTCGGTCTGCAAGGTAGGCATTTTGCTTTGTCTCTCCTTCGATTGGGCGATATCCCCGACCTGCTGTCAGGAAGACATAGCTTCGCCCTGTGGGCTACAGCCCCTGTTTTTTACTCTGGCGCTCAGACCTCGAGCGTTTCGCGCCGGGACTCATGGTCCGAGCACATACTTGACTTAGAAAGCTCCGGGCCTGCCCGGTGTATCGCGACCGACACAAGTTACTGCGTAGGCGGTAAACCCTTGCGGCTTCTGCGCCGCCGTGGCATGCCCGCGTCCTGCAACTTGTCGAGCAGCGAGCGATAGCTTATGTTGAGGTCCTCGGCGGTCTTTCGCCGATTCCAGCGGTTAGCCTGCAAGACTTTAAGGATGGCCTCGCGAGCAGCCGCCGACGCGGCGTGACGAGATACCTCCTTCAAGTGGCCGATTCGAGGTTGGAGGCTTTCAGCCGAGTTGGCAAGGACCATCTGGCGGCTTAGTTCCTCAGTTAGTGCTTCTTCGCCGCCTAGGATGATGTCCCGCTCCATCCAACTTTCCAATTCGCGCAGGTTGCCCGGCCAACTCCATTGCTTCAACAGGTTCAGAGCGGTTGGTGTGAGCCGCGGCGCGGGCTTGCTGTATCGTTTGGCAAGTCTCTGCATAAAGTATTCGCAGAGCTGGGGAATATCCTCTTTTCGCTCCCGGAGGGGCGATAATTGGATACGAATTACATCAATGCGATAGAAAAGATCCTGGCGGAAGGCGCGCGATTGAATCGCCGCTTCCAGGTCAATGTTTGTGGCGCAGATGACGCGCACGTTTGCCTGTACTTCCTCGCGTCCTCCGATTCGGGCGTAACGGCCATCTTGCAGCAGGTGGAGTAACTTAGTCTGCAGTGCCCAATCCATGTCGCTGATTTCGTCCAAAAAGAGCGTACCGCCTTCGGCGATCTCGACTAATCCCGGCTTGGCCGCATTTGCCTCGGTAAAAAAGCCGCTTTCATGGCCCAGCAGTTCGCTTTCAAGCAAGCCAACTGGAATGGCTGCGCAATTCACTTTCACGAAGGGCGTATCGTGCCGATCGGAACGAGTATGCAGAAACTTCGCGATTACTTCCTTGCCGGTTCCGCTTTCCCCTCGAATGAGCACTGGCAGATCGTTATGAAGAACGCGATCAATTGTGTCATAGACCTCTCGCATGGGGGCTGTGCTGCCAAAGATGACAGCTTCATCGGGCAAATCATCCGGATCGATCCGATGGTTCTGGGCCAAAGTTGAGGGCATGAATCTCCGTTGGACTGCAACTGGACTGGTACTGCCTATAGCACGATGGTGGCCAAACCAACTCCAGCCATCGAAAGCATGATTCCTTACATATATTGGTGATTCCGCAAGAAATAAATGCCAAGGCAGGAATCATATCTACCGAACTTGGTCAACGGTTTGCAATAGTTTGCATACTCCGTACCGTTCTTTTGCACATTCGTTCTCATTGCCCGGGAATGTACCTAGGAAATCGACTGCTGGTAACATATGTGAATTACCGTTGGGAGTTGTTCAGGTTACCAAAGACGCATTGACTGGCCCCGAGTCGTGCCCCACAATCGGGCTAGTGAAGGCCAAGCCTCAAGCCTTTGTCTGTTCACATTTGACCACTCTTGGCCGAATGTGAATGGATTCACTTCAAGAGCCTTTGCGCTAGTTTGGTTAGTTGTGGAGCAGCTAGATGCATTGCGACTGTGTTTGACCAAGGCAGCTTGGCTCTCTTGGTTGCAAGGGCCGCCCAGCACACACACTGAATCTGGCTGAATGGCACTTCAAGAGCGCTCTTTAGTCGGAGGTAGTCTTACCGGGAGATTCCCCTCAACCAGTCATTGTGAATGACTGCATCGTATCCGATTTGAATTTATTTTCTATCGCTACTGCCTACTTTTAGGCAGATAGGCGCTTTGTACGAGTTTGTCTCATACGCAAGGTAGAGGATGATGCGTCAGGTCGGGTGTATGCGTGAAATCCCCTGTCCTCAATGCGAACGGGCATGTACGAACTTCCAGGCGATCTGGCATCCGGTCAGAAATAAGCCGGAAGTGGTATTCGCCCCCCAACCCATTGAAGCGGCCACGATATTCGACGTGCAGGTTACGTGAGGCGTCGAGCAACGCCCCACCGAAGGTGCCCCAGGCGGCTATTATCGCTGGAGGCGACCAGGGGGCAAGCACAGTTTTCGATCTATGTTGAACGAACTGCACGCATTTCCCGAAAGGTGCCTTGTGAGACCACTCTTGCTTGTTCTAACAGTTATCAGGAATGCAGAGACGCGCTCGTTTATCAGAATGGTCCTGGAAGGTGCAGGACATAGAATGATCGAATCGAGCGAGTTTGCACAGGCTCAGTCGCTTCTGAGCAATGGGCTCGATCCGGACCTTCTGCTGGTTGAGTCCACAGCGGCAGGACCATCTGAAACGGTGCAATTTCGCCAACTCATAATGGCCGCTCCCAAGCATAGAACCTGCCTCATCCTGGGGATAGGCGAACAATCGCTCCGCAAGGAAGCATCCGAGCTAGGCATCAAGCACTTATTGACTAAGCCGCTGACACGCGGCGATATCGAGTCGATGGTCGACGAGATTGGGCATTCCTTTGCGGCAGGGGGTGGCGGCAACGCCGGTTTGCTTCCCCGGGAGAATGCGGCGTGCACGACCAGTAGCCCTGCCAACACGTCAGAGGTTTTGCATCTGGAAGAACTTGGGGAGAACCGGTTCTTTCTGGCGGCATCACCAAGAATGCTGGAAATTCGTCGCCAGATCAAGGTGCTTGCCGATGTCGATGTGCCAGTGTTAATCCTGGGCGAGAGCGGCACCGGCAAGGAAGTGATTGCACGCCTGCTTCATAAGCATTCGCGGAGGTCACGGGAGAAATTCCTGAATGTGAATTGTGCTGCGTTGCCGTCAGAATTGATAGAGAGTGAGCTCTTTGGGCATTGCCAGGGAGCCTTTACAGGAGCACTGAGGGACAAGCCGGGAAAGTTCGAGCAGGCGAATCGCGGTACACTCCTTCTGGACGAAATTGGTGAAATCAGCGTGCAGATGCAGGCTAAACTCTTGCACGTACTCCAGGATGGCTCGTTCACTCGTATCGGCGGGCAGGAACCTACCAAAGTTAACGTGCGCATTCTTGCCGCCACCAATATAGATATGGAAGGAGCTTTGCTTGAGAAGACTTTCCGTGAAGATCTATATTACCGTCTCAACACGTTCACGATCCATGTTCCCCCGCTGCGCGAGCGGCGCGAGGAAATTCCTTGCCTGATTGAAGAGATTATTCGCCGCATACCGGGCGAAACCAAGAACTGCAGCGAATGTGGCTTCTGTTCACGGTTGATGGATGCGGCGCTTATCTACGATTGGCGGGGAAACCTTCGAGAGCTGCACAACTTTGTTACTCGGACCGTCATCATGCGCGATCCGGATAGCGCTATAAGGGAACTTGAGAAGAAGATATCTGCAAAAAGCGGGGCTGCCTATCAAGGTCGCTCAGTCAGCGCTGCGTCTCACAGCCCAGCCCTGAGATCCCTAGTGCGCGATGTCAAGGATCGCACAGAGGTGAAGATGATACAGGATGCGCTGGAACTCTCCGGATGGAATCGCCGCCGTGCCGCGCAATATCTCAACATCAGCTACCGCGGGCTGTTATACAAGATCAAACAGCACCGCCTCACGCCGAGGGATATCAATGAAGATATGCGGAAGAGCTATTCTACACAGAGCGACGCCGTGTAGCCGAGGTCATTCCTTTACGACAGAGGCATAGTATAGCCTCGGCGTGATTCGGGCTCACAAGCGAGGACGTAGTGGGTCGCGGATTACCCTGGAAGTTGGCCTGAGTTATACGGCGGTGACCAACACACTGAAACGCTACGCGAAGCTGGGATGTCTAGTTTGGCATCGGCTACAAAAGGGCGCCCGGTTTGCTCTGGCCACTGGCTCAACACGGAACAAGAAGAGCGTGTGCAGCGACTCATTCTAGAAAAGCGATCGGAGCAGGTGAAGATGGATTCTGCTCTCTGGACTGTGGTTCACCCACCCAGTACGGGCGCGGCAGGTGAACCACAACCACTCACGATGCTATGGAATCGTCACAGCAAACATGTTGGACGGAATGCTATGAACTCCTGAACAGTCAACGCTTTCTACGATGTAGTCGTAGGCCGTCCCGGCTTGGACGGTGCTGTCCACGTATGCCGTCTGGGTGTTGACCGAAGAGTTCAGCTGTTGATACGAAGAGCCGCCGCTAGGAGACCGGTAGACGTTGTACCCTGTTACCGCATCCGAGGAGCTACCGGGAGGATCCCAACTCAGGTTCACCACATAAGCCGCCGGCGTGCCCGTGCCGCTCAGGCTGATTATTGCGGTTCCGCTGGTTGAAGAGTTGCTGGTGATGGTCAATTGACCCGTCGCCGTACCCGCGACGGTGGGGTCAAATTGCACACTCAGCGCCGCAGTCTGTCCTGGATTCAGCGTGACCGGGAATGTAGCTCCCGACACGGTGAAGCCCACACCGCTCAGCGTCGCCGCGCTAACTGTCACCGCCGCGGTGCCCGTGGAAGATAAAGTCACAGTCTGCGTTGCCGGCGAATTCACCATCACATTGCCGAAAGCCACTGTGGTTGCGTTGATGCTCAGCGTCGGCACTGCGGCATTCAATTGCAGGGCAAAGGTCTTTGAGACGCTCCCCGCGCTTGCGGTCAGAGTGGCTGCTTGAGCGGTCCCCACCGACGCCACTGTTGCCGTGAACGCCGCGCTGGTTGCACTTGCCGGCACTGTCACCGTAGCCGGCAGCGTAACCGCCGTACTGCTGCTCAACAGGGTTACGCTCAGCCCGCCGCTCGCTGTCGCCGCATTCAGCGTCACCGTGCAGGCGTCGGTTCCCGAGCCCGTGATGGATCCGCTGGTGCAGGTGAGCGTGCTCAACACCGCCGCGGCCGCTATCCCTGTTCCGCTCAGGCTGATTGCATCTGAAGTGCCGCTCGTCCCATTATTGTTACTGGTGATGGCCAGATTGCCGGTCGCCGCGCCCACGAGGGTGGGGTCGAACTTCACGCTCAAGGTCGTTGATTGTCCTGGATTCAGCGTGACCGGGAAGGTAGCTCCCGATACGGTGAAGCCCGTCCCTTTCAGCGTTGGAGCGTTGATTGTCAAAGCCAAGTTGCCGGTGGATGCCAATGTCAGAGACTGCGTTGCAGCCGTGTTCACCAGCACATTACCGAACGACACGCTGGCCGCGCTCGTGCTCAGAATCCGTGTAGCCGCAAGCAATTGCAGCGTAAATGTCTTTGAGACGCTTCCCGCGCTTGCCTTCAGTGTGACCGCCTGCGCGGTCTGATTCCACCAATCCACAATCGCTGTGAAGCCGGCGCTGGTTGCATTTGCGGGCACTGTCACCGTGGCCGGCAGCGTGACGGCCGCGTTGCTGCTGGCCAGGCTCACGCTCAGCCCTCCGCTTGGCGCAGCCGCGGTCAGCGTCACCGTGCAGGCATCCTCCACCCACCCCGTCGTGGACGTCGTGGTGCAGGTTAGCGTATTCAATGCCGACGTACTTGCGCCGAACAAGGCAAGGGGAAAAATGCTGGATAACAATATAAGCAGGCCTGTGCGCCAATGGTTAAGGCCGCATATTTGGGTGCGCCGGTAAGCGCGACGTTGACCTGGCCGTAAACTGCCGTTGCATGAATATGCGTTGGATGCTGTGAATCTGGTTTCCGAAGTGCGTCGAACGGGAATTAAAAACATGACATTTACCTCTGCAAAACCAATCCCGCACTTCAGCCTCTTTTGCCGGTGAATGCTCGTAGCGAAAGATTTGCCTAGGGGTATAATGCGGACGATTATCAGGATTTTCTGTGACGGGGAGCATGAGTCGATGTGATGCAGCGCACTAAAGCGTAAAATCATGGTTACTTCGGAGTATTATTTTGTAAATTTATGATAATAAAAGCTATAGTTTAAATAGATGTATATTTTTGACCGGCTTCGCGACGCAATTTGGAGTGAAAATTACCCTACTGCGAAGGGCGTTATGAACAAAGTAATGAATCTAGATGGTTACTTTTGGTTGGGCTTCCCAATGGCTCAGATGGCCCAATATGTATACCACGCTCTTCATGAGCCTCCCACTCGCAACACCAATCGCCGCGCCGGGACTTCTTCCGATCCCCATAAACTGAGCCGCGCGCGCCACGGCTGTTAGGGAATCGTCACAGTGAACGTGTTGGACGGGGCGCTTTCAACTCCAGAACCATCGACGCTTTCCACGATGTAGTTGTAGGTCAGTCCGCTCTGCACCGTGCTGTCTACATATGCCGTTTGGGTATCGACCCGCGAGTTCAACAATTGATATGCAGAGTTGCCATTTTGTGAACGGTAAGCGTTATACCCTACAGCAGGAACCGCGGAACTGCTGGGAGGATTCCAGCTCAGTTCTACCTGATAGGACGCGCCTACTCCCGTGCCGCTCAGGCCTATCGCCGCCTTAGTATTAGTTGAAGAATTGCTGGTGATGGTCAACTGACCCGTCGCCGCACCGGTGGCCGTCGGATCGAACTCCACGCTCAGCGTCGTCGCCTGTTCGGGATTAAGCGTGACCGGGAATGTGGCTCCCGACACCATGAAGCCCGCGCCGGTCAAGACAGCCGAGTTGACCGTAACAGCCATTGTGCCCGTGGAGGTTAAAGTCACGGACTGCGTTGCCGGCGAGTTCACCATCACATTGCCGAAAGCCACTGAGGTTGCGTTGATGCTCAGTGTCGGCACTGCGGCATTCAATTGCAGGGCAAAGGTCTTTGAGACGCTCCCCGCGCTTGCGGTCAGCGTAGCAGTTTGAGCGGTCCCCACCGACGCCGCTGTCGCCGTGAAGGCTGCGCTGGTTGCACTTGCCGGCACTGTCACCGTGGCCGGCAGCGTAACCGCCGTACTGCTGCTCAACAGGCTCACGGTCAGCCCGCCGCTCGCTGCTGCCGCGGTTAGCGTCACCGTGCAGGCATCCTCCATCTGCCCTGTCGCGGACGCGGCGCTGCACGAGAGCGTGCTCAACGCCGGCGCAGTAACCTCTGTCCCTGTGCCGCTCAGAGCGATCACCATCGTGCCGTTGGATAAAGAGTTGCTGGTCACGGTCAGTTTCCCTGTGGCTACTCCCGAAGCGGTGGGAGCGAATTGCACATTCAAGCTATAAGTGCCGCCAGCGGCAACAGTGGCGGGAAGACTGCCTTGACCGCTGGCGGAAAAGAACTCTCCGGATACTTCAAGTTGCGGGATTACGACCGGCGTTAAACTCTGATTTACCAGGGAGACTGTGGTCGTAGCCGTTTGACCGACGGCTACTGCGTTGAAAGTGACGCTGTTGACGGATGCTATGAGGGTTCCCGTCGCCGGTCCATTCATCACATGAGATGCGCAACCCGACAGTGCGGCAAGGATGCAGCAGAAGCTCACCGGCAGCAGTGCTATGCACCAATGGTTCATCCGGCTGCTTTGAGGGCGGCTTAGTGTGCGGCGCCGATTCGGGCCGGAATGGTCGCCGCATGAGAATCTCCCCAATATTGCAAACACGAGTTCCGATCCGGAAGGAGCAAGCGGCCCGTGTGTCTGCGTCCTCTTTAAAAGCGTATTCATGCGTGCAATCTCATTCATGCCCGGTGTCCCAATGGCACAGAAAATATGGACAATCGCCCATCGCCGAATTGCGCATTTAGTTCATATTCAGTTTTTGCGTTGCGGCGCCTTGGCAATGGGTTCCACAGTCTTGCTTGAATCTGTTCCTTAGTGCCTGAATGCGCGATTTCATTTTATGCTGCCGGTCCTGCCGCTACGCAGGGCGAAGCGGCCAGCATCTTCCCTGAGTCGCTGCGGTCACCTGACCGTGGCGGCTTTCGTGTTTATGGCTCCGATGCATGGAAACACGCCAAAATACAAGCAATGTATGCGCCAATCCGGGCGCTCCCCACGCAAAATATCTATTCAATTCAGATTGTTCGACTTGGAAGAGACCGCCGGGTTGGATGTGGGCAAGAACAGGGTTTTTGCAAGTGGAGGGCCATGTAATTCCTTCTCCATTGGGTATTTTTTACGCGGTAAAGTGGGAGAGGTGCGAATAAGGAGCACTGGGTTGCACCCAATCGGCCAGTCCTCCCAACCAAAAACGGGGCAGGGAACGGGGATGGACAACGCCCTGCTCACCCTCTATAGCCGTATCGGCAACCTGTTCGGTTGCCCCTGCGTCGCCGTGGCCGCTGTTAACCTTGTATTCACCGAGGAAAATCGACGCATGTCCACGGAAATTCCACACCGCAAACTGGCGCAGGCCGGCCTAGGTCTGTTGCTAACAGCCGTGCTGCTCTTCACCGCGCAAATTTTAGCCCAGCAGCCGCTAGCCGCGCCAGCAGAGCCTGTCTCCGCCACCCCTTGGCAGCCGCGGATTCACTTCCATTCCTCGCCCAATTGGATCAACGACCCCAACGGTCCCATCTTCCTCAACGGCCAGTACCACCTTTTCTTCCAACTCAACCCCTTCGGAGATCAGTGGGGCCACATGAGCTGGGGCCATGCCATCTCGCCAGACCTCATCCACTGGAAGCAACTCCCCCTCGCACTCGCCGAAGAGAAAGGCGTAGGCATCTTCAGCGGCTCCACCGTTGAAGACCGCGACAACACGAGCGGCCTCTGCGGCGACTCCGGTCAGAAGACTCCAGGCTGTCTGGTCGCCATTTACACCGGGAATTCGCAGGACAAGCAGAGCCAGAACGTCGCCTTCAGTCGCAACGGCGGCGCGACCTGGACGAAGTACTTCTCGAATCCAGTCATAGACCTCGGCCTCAGGGACTTCCGCGATCCCAAAGTCTTCTGGCACGCCCCTTCCCAGAGCTGGGTCATGGTCGTCTCGCTCCCCGATCAGCACAAGCTCCGCTTCTACCGCTCCAAAAACCTCCGCCAATGGGAGCTGGCCAGCGAATTCGGCCCTGCCGGCGCCGTCTCCGGCGCCTGGGAGTGCCCCGACCTCTTCGAACTCCCCGTGCGCGACAGCTCAGGCAAGCGGCTCTCCAGCCGCTGGCTCCTCAGCGTCAATCTCAACTCCGGCGGTCCCGCCAAAGGTTCAGCCAACCAATACTTCATCGGCCAGTTCGACGGCTTTCGCTTTGCCGAAGACCATCCCGGCTCCGGACCCCACTGGGCGGACTGGGGCAAGGACTTCTACGCTTCCACCTCGTTCTCGAACGTCCCTGGCGGTATGGAAACAATCCCTGACCGCCTCTGGATTGCCTGGATGAGCAACTGGCAGTACGCCGGCCAACTGCCTGCCTTGCCTGGTCGTGGCGAAATGACCGTCGCCCGCCGCCTCTACCTTCGCCAGCCTCCTGCCGCCTACCCCGCCCCAACCCCATCCCAAGAACCTCTCTTGCTGGTACAGGAACCCATCGTGGGAGTCCCTGCCCACAAGCCCAACGCCGCCATATTTGGCGCCCCGCCCTTTCAGACAACGGCCCAGGCCAATGCCCGCATTTCCGCTCAAAAGCATCCCGGCAACGCCTACCTGCTGCGCTTTACCCTTGACCCAGGCGATGCCTCCGAGGCTGGCGTTCGCCTGCGCCGCAGCACCGCCAATCCCAACGATCCCGCTGCCGAAGAAACCGTGGTCGGCATTAACACAGCTACCGGCCGCATCTTCGTCGATCGCACCCGCTCCGGCAAGACGGACTGGTCCCCCGACTTCCCCGCCCGCGTGTCAGCACCGCTAAGGCATGCGCAAGCAGATGCAATCACCATCCAGATCGTCGTGGACTATAACTCCATCGAAGTCTTTGCCGAAGATGGCGAAACCGTCCTTACCAACCTCGTCTACCCCGCCCCTGCCAACCAGGGCCTGGCCTTTTACACCACGGCTACTCCGCCCGGAGCCGCACCTGCCCGCATCCGCGATGTGGAATTGATCCCCTTCGAACTGCCCCCGTCGCAAAGTAGGCTGCAAAAGTAGCGAGCACATCGCCTGGAACCAGACCAACTATTGATCCGGCCCGAAAATACTTGGCATCACTGCTGTCCGGCTACAAGTCGAACAGATTCAGATGGTTGCCAATATCGCCTAAGTCGTTATCGCATTCCGTCTCCTGAAGTGCCTGTAGAATGGGCGTTTTCTCGAACAGAGTTAGACTTAGAATCTGTAGGATTTGGTAGAGGCTGGCCTCCAGGCCGAGCCGTTTGCGGACGATGGCCACCAGCACGTAGATGCTGACTGCGATCCAGATTTGGGTCTTGACCGCGTTCTTGCTGGTGCCGAGGAAGCGCTTGATGCGCAAGTGCTGCTTGATCCATTTGAAAAACAGTTCCGCCTGCCAGCGCTGCTTGTAGATTTGCGCGATGGTCAAGGCGGGCAGGGTGAAGTTGTTGGTGAGAAACACCAACCGTTTGCCGGTTACGGCGTAGAAGTAACTCACCCGGCGTAGCCTGTCTGGGTAGGCCGTGGCTGAGCCGACGGTTTTCAGGACGACGGTTTGGTCCGAGCGCACGCCGGTGTCTTTATCCACCGGATGCGAGTAGCGACGCTGGAGCAATACATTCTCTTTGGTGCGCACCACGAAGAAGGCCAAGGAGAGTGTGAACGCATAAAGCCGCTCCAGATAGAGCCGGTTCCGCAAATTCAGACAGGGGTTTAAGTGGAGGGTCTGTTCGCCCGCAGCCTAAAATGGCTGGGATGAGGAGGGCAGATGAGCAGACGTCCGCGTCGGAACCACACAGCGTCCTTCAAGGCGAAGGTGGCTTTGGCCGCCATCAAGGGAGAAAAGACACTTTCGGAGTTGGCCGAGCAGTTTGACGTGCATGCCAACCAGATTACGCAGTGGAAGAGCCAGCTTTTGGAGGGTGCAGCCGGGGTTTTTGGAAGCGAGGCGAAGGCAGAGGCCGCGACGGCTACGGTGGACATGAAGACCCTCCACGCCAAGATCGGCGAGTTGACGCTAGAGAACGATTTTTTAGAAAGCGCGCTCACCAAGGCGGGACTGCTGAGCGCAAAGCGATGATCGACCCGGAGCACGACCTTCCTATCAAGCAACAGGCAGCGGTGCTGGGCATCAGCCGCAGCACGGTCTACTATGAGCCGCGCCCAATCTCTGACGAAGATCTATGGCTCATGCGGCGCCTCGACGAGTTACACCTCAACTATCCCTTCGCCGGCAGCCGCATGCTGCGCGGCTTACTCTGGCAGCAGGGCTTGGAGGTTGGCCGCAGGCACATCAAAACGCTGATGAAACGGATGGGAATCGAGGCCATCTATCGCAAACCAAACACCTCGAAACCCGCGTTAGGACACAAGATTTATCCCTATCTACTGCGCGATCTGGCCGTCACCCTGCCCAACCAAGTCTGGGCGATGGACATCACCTACAGTACGCCCAGCCAGCGTATCTCGGCTGAAAGGAGGTGCGCTGCTTGAGCATGTCTGGAATGCAGTGCTCGGTGTGGTTAAAGTAAGGAGCCTGCCTTTCCTCTGCTGCGAGAGGAAATGAGCCGAAGCGGCGGTGACTTGCCGACACTGGCAAGGTGACGAAGTCCGCAGGAAACGGGGCTTGCGGCGAAGCGATTACGCCAAGATGAGTCTCTAGGCTGAGCATGGGACGGTTGAGGAACACGAACCTGTTGAAACGCATCTGAGGGTTGAAAGGTCAGCGTTGCCTCACTTATCCCGTTGTCCGAATATGACATGAGCATTTGTTATCGGAGTTTGGGCCAAGAATCAGAGGCCAACAACCACCTTTCCTTCGCGCGTAGTATGTGGGAACACGCCGATCCTGAATTGAAGGCACGTTTCACAAATTCAATGAGCAACACGACCAGAAAAATTTCCAAGAGCCAATAAGGGCCAGTTTCAGGCTGAAAACTGCGCTCCGGGCCAATTCCCCGGCCTATAGAAAGAAAACTCGTTCCACGATGCCCGTTTGGGCGTTTTCTCGATGTCAGTGGTGGGGGCAATATGGGGTCACCCAAGAAACTGGATCATGCGGCTTTGACGGCAGTGCGGGCGAAACGGGAGCGAGGCTTGGGCTTGACGACGATCTCCACGTCCTGCCCGAGTGCCACGAGAAAGTGCATCAGGCGCTCGACGGAGAAGCCTTCCAGCTTGTAATGCAGTAAGGCGGAGACCTTGGGCTGGTTAATGCCGAGCGCGGTTGCAATCTCCGCCTGGGTAAGCCGCTGCCGCTCGACAATAAGGTTGAGAGCGGCTCCCAGCCGGGCCTTGGTGTCGAGCTCCGCCGCATCCGGCAGTCCCATATCGGCAAAGACGTTGCCGCTGCCGCGGATGACCTGTTCCGTGATGCCTTTAGCCATATCTTTCCTCGTAATCCCGCTGTGCCAGCTTCAAACGCTCTTTAATCAAAGCAACGTCGGATTGCCGGGTCGCAATTCCATGCGGTGACTTCTTCTGAAACGCGTGCAGAACATAGACGGCATTCGCGAAGCGAACGGTATAGAGCGCCCTGTACGTGTCTCCGTCATGGTCTTTGACAACCTCCAGAACTCCCGGCCCTTCGCCCTTCCAAGGTTTTGCCGACGGATGTTTCCCACCGTATTGAGCCGCGCTGAGAGCAAAACCTGCAGTGCGCTGAACCTCGGGTGGAAATCGAGTGATGTCCTTGAGTGACGATCCAATCCAGTAGAGAGGCTTTTCACCCGGTACAGGTTTCCGTGTCATTATTTATCCCACTTCTGGGATGCTCCGTCAAGCAAAATCTCATTTTCTCGAAAGCGCTCACCGGTTCCCTGCATCCGAGTGTTGCTCAAAACGGCTCATCGCACAAGCTGTTGTATCCAGATTTAGATCAGCGGTAGCGCCGTCGGCTTGCGCCTACGCCACAGGCAATGACGGGCGGTGCCTGATACCATGTTCCGCGCCCGCACCTTTGATGCGGCCCCGAAAGGCAGCTTGTCCATCCATTGCTTGACCGCAATCGCGGTGACATCGGCTAGTCTCACGTCCTGCCACTTCGGGCGGATGTGGAGGTCAATGAGGCTCTTGTTGGTGGTCTGTGTGGAGTGGCGAAGGGCGGGGAATTCATCCGTCATGTATCGGTCAATGATAGTCCCGAGCGTGGCGGCAACCTTTCCCCCGAGCGTCCCGGCGTTGAGTGCGGGAAGCTGTCCCCCCACGGCCATGCGGACATCACGCTCCGTCGGGTACTTCACGGAGTCAAACGTCTGGACCTTGAGTTTACGTTTGCCGTCCGGGGCCGTAATATAGAACCTGAACTCCCAAGCAAACCCTTGGGAACGGGGAACCTTGCGGACACTGCCATGCTGATAACGCTCACGACTGACTTTCATCTCGCCACCCTCCCCCGGTGTTGAAGATGTAGCCATTCTATCAAGTATGGTGTTATGTGCTGTTTGCAATTCCTCAAGTATCTCGGAAGTGATTGATTGTAAATAGGATGCGGGAGTAGTTCAGTGGCAGAACGTCAGCTTCCCAAGCTGAATGTCGCCGGTTCGATCCCGGTCTCCCGCTCCATAAAATCAATATGTTACGGGCAATAGTTAAAGTAGAAAAAACCTGAAAACCTCACTGTTACTATTGTGTAGCGGAATCACCGCCCAAAAGGGATGGAAGCATGAGGTTCACGCGGCAGCGGTACCAGAAAGGTAGTGTGCGCAAAGTTCCTCGTTCTCAAGGGTTTGCGTGGGAATTTAGATACCACTACACGGATGCGGACGTGCGGCGAAGGGAAAAGGTTCAGACTCTCGACTCCGCGGACTACGCGACGGAGTTCGAGGTTCGCAAGGCGATGGAGAGCCAGATGTCGGCGCTCAACGCCGGCACGCTCCGAGAACGGATGGATTTGACGTTCGGGGACCTAGTCACCAAGTACCTGACTGAGGAACTGCCTAAACTAAAGCCGTCTACGCAGGGCACCAATGCGAGCATGGCCAAACTGCACATCCTTCCACAGTGGGAGGACCACCGGATCGCCGACGTCGATGCCTATGCCGTTGACGAGTGGCTGACTGCCCTCACGTTTGGACAGGCTTCGAAGGAGAGAGCGCGGAACATGATGAAGCGCCTCTTCGACCTGGCGATGCTGTGGAAGTGGATCCCCCTCGGGCGCAATCCGATGGATCTGGTCAAAGTTAAGAAGGGTTCAAAGCGCCTCAAGAGAATCGTGATTATCAGTCCGGAACAGTTCCGGGCGATCGTCCGGACACTTCCCGAACCATACAATCTGATGGTGCTGGTATGTGGCTGCCTTGGCCTCCGGGTGAGCGAGGCGCTGGCGCTGAGGTGGTCGGATATCAACTGGGAAGCTGCGACGGTTGGGATCGCGCAGGTCTACACACACAGCCAGCTGCAAGACAGCCCGAAGACGGACGCATCGGAATCCGAGCTGCCGATCTTCCCGGCCTTACTGGCAGCGTTGCGGGAATGGCAGGGACGACAGCAGCACAGAGACTCTTACGTGTTCGCCAGCCCGTACACGGGTAGGCCCTACAGCGCCGACACCATCCGTACCCGCTACCTCCGGCCGGCAGCCCTACAGGTGGGGATCAAAGGGTTCGGCTGGCACTCGATCAGGCACAGCTACAAGTCGTGGATGGCCGCGGCAAAGATCAACCCGGCGCACACGAGAGATCTCATGAGGCATAGCGACATTGCCACAACAATGGACGTGTATGGTCACACCCTTACGCCGGAACTCCGGGAGAGCAATAGCCTCGTAGCCGCCAGTTGTTCTGACGGTCTTGCGAGGAGTGACTATGCGGCTTCCTCCATCCAAGCGTGCAGCAGCGGGCGGTAAAACCGCCAGTGTGACCCCACCCGCCTGGAGGGAATCTTCTTCTTCACCGCCATGAGACGAAGGGTCTTGGGATGGCATTTGAGAAAGTCCGCTGCTTGGACCAGGGTCAGAACGTCGGACTCTGGGGCTTGGGTTGTGGTTGTACCGCCAGCTCCGCAGCGGCGACGAGTTGTGTTGTTTGCTTCCAATTGCAACCTCTGTGACGTGTTCAGTGTGTGCGCTGGAGGGCATCTCGCAAATAGATGGAAACACTTAGTTCCGCGCCCTACCGATAGAATCGTCACCGGCCTGCAATGCAGGAAGTCCGAGACAGCCTTTAATTTAGATCACGAGTTGTTGGATTTATGCCGGCGCCGTGGGCCAACGTCCGGGTTGACCGTGATCCACCCGGAACAATGCCAAGCCTTCGGGGAACATTGCCACAAGCCGACTCGCACTAAGACTTGGCGGGACTGATCCCAGTATGATGCCTCCATGTTCTGGCGGTTACAGTAGTCGTCTCGTCTCCTGGTCCAGTCGTGGCCGTACGTCAACGCGCTCGGTTTGTCAGATGGCCTGCTCACCAATCGGAATCGACACCTCCACGTTGAGCGTGGCGCCAAGTGAGCGGACCCTCATTAGTCAATTAGTTAAAACTGAAGGATTGTTGACGCGGCTGACGGTCACCCTGGCGTTTGTAGGGGACCAATGCCTGAGATGGCGCCAGGACGCGAATGCTCCTAGACGCCCTGGTCAGGGCCACGTACCAGTCCTTGTTCGTCATATGATTTCGCTACTCTGAAATGGCCCCTTTCGATGGTCTGATTTGGCCCCACCTGAAGGCGGAACCCGTTATCTTGTT
>Ga0224530_1000097_pt1 | contig 56995 bp, 46 predicted proteins | sample CBST75metaG_FD_179873 | JGI IMG/M metagenome (GOLD analysis project Ga0224530, IMG submission 179873) | Peat soil microbial communities from Stordalen Mire, Sweden - C.B.S.T75 | ecosystem: Environmental > Terrestrial > Soil > Wetlands > Peat | place: Sweden: Norrbotten County, Stordalen Mire...
GGGGTATTGGGGGCACGGCGCGGGCAAAAGCCTGACTCTTTGCACCGGGCACCTCTCTTCCTATCTGCCAGTGTGCGCCAAGGGAGAGTAATTTTCGGCAAGCGGAATCGAAGGGTGAGGTTTGTTGTTCTCCCATATCTCAAAAGCGAGACATGGGGCACCCGATCTTAACTACTCAGACCAGGACACCCGCCCACTCATCGCGATAAAGCCACGATGAATGGGGCACAGCTTTGCCTTCTTGGGAAGGACAGATGGATGGCAGGATCAGTGTGTGGGCCACCTGCCACAACACTCAACTGCAACCCCGAAATCAATCAGCGGCCTTTCACTCCCAGACCGCAACAGCCCCCACCGCTTTATCCATCCGCTCCAGCACATCGTCACTCAGCTTCACACCCACCGCCTTCACGTTGTCCGCGATCTGTTCCGGGCGCGAAGCTCCAATGATGGCAGAAGCCACCTCCGGCCGCCGGAGCACCCAGGCCAGCCCCATCTGCGCCATGGTCAGCCCCAGATCGGCGGCAATCGGCTTCAGTTGCGCCACTGCCTCCAGCAGGTAGTCCGACCGGAAATGCCGCCCGGCCGTCTCCATGAAGGCATTCATCTCTTCGCTGGCCGCACGGCTGCCCGGCGGAGGCGGCTGCCCCGGCGCGTACTTCCCGGTCAGAACCCCATGCGCCAGCGGCGAAAACGCCAGGTTGCCGATCCCGTGCCGCGCACAGGCCGGGAACACTTTCCCTTCCGGCTTTCTCCACAGCATGGAGTACTGCGGCTGGCTCGACGAGAAAGCCGTCAGCCCGCTCGCCCCGGTAATGGCCGCCGCCGCGTCAATCTGCTCCCCGGTCCACTCGCTGAATCCGATGGCCCGCACCTTGCCCGCCTTCACCGCCCGGTCCAGCGCCTCCATCGTTTCTTCCAGCGGCGTCTCCTTGTCGAACCTGTGGCACTGGTAGAGGTCGATCACATCCACGCCCAGCCGCTGCAGAGACCGGTTCAGTTGCTTCTCGATCTGTGCTGCTGAAAGCCCCCGGTCCGGCTCATCGCCCACCGGGAAATAGAGTTTGGTAGCAATCATGAACCGGTCCCGCGGATAGGCCTTCAGCGCCTCGCCCAGCACCTGCTCCGCTGCTCCTGCCCCGTACTGGTTGGCGGTATCGAACAGCGTAATCCCATGGTCCACCGCCGCATGGATGCAGCGGATGGCCTGCTCGCGCCCAATTCCCCCGGCCACGGTCAGCCAGGTTCCAAAACTCAATTCCGATACTTCCAACGGCCCTTGGCCCAAACGGCGGTATTGCATGCTTTCTCCCGAATACGCTGATTCAAACTGCACTGTGGGTGCCCACCCTCGCCACGTTGTTGTTCTGGCGGCCAGGGTGGTATCCCAGATGTTTTTCAAAAAGCAACAGCAGATCCCCTTCGGCTTCGCTCAGGGCAGGCTTTCGACTCACCCCCCCCAAGCTGAAAAGCGCTTGGGGCCCCGTTCGCTCAGGATGACAACCCTTGTTTTGTTGCGAACTTCAGAGACGGGACACTAGCACAAGCCCCTATACGACAGTTGTATTTGCACCGGATGGCCTGCTCCGGGCCTAAAGGGCCTGAACTTTGCTCCCATTTTCAGGGGGATGAATCCCCCTGCTCCCTCCGCAAATGATCTCTGCAACTGCAGTACTAACTCAGCGGCTGCACCGTTCCCTTGCCCAACAGTTCTTCCATCCGTTCCACCCATCCCTTGTCCGCCGCCACGCTCATCTTCTCTGGCTCCAGGATGACCGCCCACTCGCCCTTCTTTTCCAGATGCACCATCACCTTGCCCGGACCCGGCGCACCATCCGCGGCGCTCTTCAACGCCGCAAACATCGCTTCGCTGGCTCGATCGATGTTGATGCGGATCCGCACTCCGCCTGGCAGCCTCACCTGCACCGCCTCCAGGGGCACAATCGAGCTGATCGAAATCTTCGGCGCCTGATCCTCATCGCCCATCAGCACGCCGCGCACCAGCACCGGCGCTTCGATCTTCAGCTGCTCCGAGAGCTTGTCGTAGTCTCGCGAAAAACAGATGAAGTCGATTTTGCCGCTCGCGTCTTCAAGTGAGCCCATCGCGTACTGCTTCTGGTCCTTCTTGCTCTTCGCCACCCGCAGGCCCATGATCATGCCCGCCACCTGGATCTCGTCCGCCGGGTCCATCTGCTGGCCCCAGCGCCTCTCCGGCGGTTTGCGTTCCAACGCTTCGGCCGTTGAGATCACGCCTGACAGGTTCCTCAACTTCTCGGCATACTTGTCCAGCGGGTGCCCCGAGACAAAGAAGCCCAGCACCTCTTTTTCATTAGCCAGCCGTTCGCCTTCTTCCCAATCCGCCACCTTGGGCAGGTCGTTGCCGCCTTTGGCCGCCTTGGGCCCTTCGTCGAACAGTCCAAACAGCCCGGCCTGACCGCTCTCGAGGTCCTTCTGCGCCTTCTGGGCCTGCTCCATCGCCTTGTCCACCGCGGCCATCAGCTGTCCGCGCTTGCCCAGCGAATCCAGCGCCCCGGCCTTGATCAGCGACTCCAGCACCCGCTTGTTCATCACCCGCAGGTCTACCTTGTCGCAGAACTGCCACAGGCTCGAGAACCGCCCGCCCACCTCTTCGCGGGCCTTCAGGATCGAATCGATGGCGTTGCCGCCCACGTTCTTCACCGCGGCCAGCCCAAAGCGGATCGCCTCGCCTTCCGGCGTAATGTGCGGGGTAAACTGCGATCCCGAAATCTGCACGTCGGGCGGCTCCACCTGAATGCCCATCTCCTTGCACTCGTGGATGTACTTGACCACGTTCTCCGGCTTCGAGGTTTCCGACGTCAGCAGCGCCGCCATGAACTCGACCGGGTAGTGGGTCTTCAGGTACGCCGTCTGGTACGAGACCAGCCCATAGGCCGCCGAGTGCGACTTGTTGAAGCCGTACCCGGCAAACTTTTCCATCTGGTCGAAGACTTCGCCCGCCGTCCCCTTGGGATGCCCCAACGCCGCCGCGCCGCTCATAAAGCGGTCGCGCTGCTTGGCCATCTCTTCGGGCTTCTTTTTGCCCATGGCGCGGCGCAGCAGGTCGGCTTCGCCCAGCGAGTAGCTGGCCAGGACGTTGGCAATCTGCATCACCTGCTCCTGGTAGACGATGACGCCCAGCGTCTCCTTCAGCACCTTCTCCATATCCGGCAGCATGTACTCCACCTTGCGCCGTCCCCACTTGCGCTCGATAAAGTCGTCCGTCATGCCGCCCTGGATCGGGCCCGGCCGGAACAGCGCCGTCAACGCCGTCAGATCCTCGATCTTGTCCGGCTTGTACCGCCGCAGCATGTCCCGCATGCCGTTCGATTCGAACTGGAACACGCCCGACGTCAGCGCGCTCTGAAACACCTTCTTGTAGGTCTCCTCGTCGTCCAGCGGAATCGCCTCGATGTCCACCTTCACTCCGCGGCTCTTCTCGATCAGCTTCAGGCAATCGTCAATCACCGTCAGCGTCGTCAGCCCCAGAAAGTCCATCTTCAGCAGGCCCATCTTGTCGACCGACTTCATGTCGTAGGCGGTCACGATTTCGTCGTTCTTGGTCTTCACCACCGGGACCAGCTCGGTCAGCGCCCGCGGCGCAATCACCACCGCCGAAGCGTGCACGCCCTGCCCGCGCGTCAGTCCCTCCAGCTTTTTCGCCGTGTCCAGCAGTTCCCGAATCTGCGGATCGGTCTCGTACGCCTTGCGCAGCTCCGGCACGTCCTTCATCGCCTGGTCCAGCGAAATGCCCACCGTCGACGGAACCAGCTTGGCAATCCGGTCCACGTCGCCGTACGGCATGTCCAGCGCCCGCCCGCAGTCCTTGATCGCCGCCTTGGCCGCCATCGTGTTGAACGTGATGATCTGGCTCACCTGCTCGCGCCCGTACTTCCGCACCACGTAATCGATCACTTCCGAGCGCCGGTTCATGCAGAAGTCCACGTCGATATCCGGCATCGACACGCGTTCCGGGTTCAGAAAGCGCTCGAACAGCAGCACGTTCTGCAGCGGATCGATGTTCGTGATCCCCATCGAATACGCCACCAGCGATCCGGCGCCCGAACCGCGTCCCGGTCCCACCGGAATCCCGTTGTCCTTCGCGTACTTGATGAAGTCCCACACGATCAGGAAGTAGCCAGAGTACTTCATCTGCCGGATGATGCCGATCTCGTAGTTCAGACGGGCCTCGTAGTCGGCCCGCGTCGAGCGCAGTTGGCCGCGCAGCTCCAACTGCCGCACTGCCGTCTCCATCCTCTTTTTGAAGCCGTTCCGGCAGATCTCTTCAAAGTAGCTGTCGATCGTGTGCCCTTCCGGAACCGCGAACTGCGGCCACGGATTGTCCACCTTGTGCAGTTTGAAGTTGCAGCGCTCGGCAATCTCCATGGTCCGCGCCAGCACGCCCGGCGAATCCGGAAAGAGCCGCGCCATCTCGTCCGCGCTCTTCACAAAAAACTGGTCGCTGTCGAAACGGAACCGCTCCTTGTCGTGGACCTTGGAGCCGGTCTGCACGCACAGCATCACGTCGTGCGCGTGGGAATCCTCTCCGCACAGATAGTGCGAGTCATTGGTCAGAACCAGCGGAATCTCCAGATCCTTTTCCAACTGGAAAAGCCCATTCTGGATCCGCTTCTCGTCGGCCAGCCCCTGGTCCTGGATCTCCAAGTAAAAGTTGCCCTTGCCGAAGATGTCCTGGTAGCCCAGCGCTGTGGTCTTGGCCTTCTCGTACTCGCTGGCCATCAGGTTTTCGCACAGTTCGCCGCTCAGGCAGCCCGACAGCCCCACAAGCCCTTGGGCGTGCTCAGCCAGGTACGCCTTGCTGATGCGCGGCTTCCGGTAGAAGCCGTGCAGCGAGGCCTCCGAGGTGATCCGGATCAGGTTCCGGTAGCCCTCTTCGTTCTCTGCCAGCACCAGCAGGTGGTTGTAGTCGTCGCCCTGCGCCGGGGCGCGGTGATCCTCGTTCTTGCACACGTACAGCTCGCAGCCCAGGATCGGCTTGATCCCCTTGGCCTTGGCCGCGTCAAAAAAGTGGACTGCCCCGTAGATGTTCCCGTGGTCGGTCATGGCGACAGACTTCTGCCCCATCGCCGCCACCCGGCTCACCAGCTTCTTCACGTCGCATGCCCCGTCCAGCAGCGAGTATTCCGTGTGCAAATGCAAATGCGTAAATTCGGCCATAGCTATGACTGATTTTAGTCGCTGGGGCACCTTCACATCCCGCAATCGGAGCGATTGAAATCCGGGCCAGCTGAGGAAAAACAGGCAAGAGACCGGAGCTACGGAAGCAGAAGGACCTGCCCTTCCCCCCTACTCCACCCCCAGCACCTTCACAATCACCCGTTTCCGCCGCTGCCCGTCGAACTCCGCATAAAACACCCGCTGCCACGTGCCCAGGTCCAGCCGGCCGTTGGTCACCGGCAGCGTGGTTTCGTGGTGCAGCAGCAACGACTTCAGGTGCGCGTCGCCGTTGGTTTCTCCGGTGCGGTGGTGCTTGTAGTCGGATCGCGCCGGAGCCAGCTTCTCCAGCCACGCCCCGATATCCTCGATCAGCCCGCCCTCCAGATCGTTCACATACACCGCCGCGGTAATGTGCATGGGCGAAACGAAGCACAGTCCATCCCGCACCCCGCTCCTCTCCACAATCCGCTCCACGTCGTCGGTGATGTGCACCATCTCCCGCTCTTTTTTGGTCTCAAAAACCAGGTACTCCGTATAGCTCTTCACGTCGCGCCTCCCAAACACTTCCTGGACCATTTCGGCCTTTTCACAGATAGCGTATCGCACGTCTCCCTCAGAGACTGCCGGTAAGCGACCCGGAGCTGGAGCGAGGGGAATCGAAAGCCTGTCTGGAGCCCCCGCTTTGAGGTCAGCCCTTCTGGCGAGTGGCGATCCTGTTCGGCGGCATGAGGCGGACGGCACTCGAAATGCCGGCTTTCAGAGACTTTTCAGCCTTCCGAGAGAACTACGACAAAAACAGTCTTAATTGTGATGAAGGTCACACGAGAATTCGCTCGGCGCGCTTTATGATGAACATGATTTTCAAGTTCATATCGAGCACTGAGAACGGAAACGGTGGAATTGGCACCAGAAGAATTGTTTACCCGGGTCAAACTGAAGCCCGGACGGAGTGGCTTACATGGTTTATGCGTCTATTTTTCGGGGCCGTATCGGCCGGGGTTTTCTGCTGATGGCTCTGTTTGCGCTGGCATCTGCACATCTGCTTGCCGGGGAGGTTTTGCGCTTCTCCGGGGTGGTAAAGGATCCGACGGGCGCCGTGGTTGCCCAGGCCCGAATCACCGTGATCAACACCAGCACAACCGCGCAGCAATCTATGCAGAGTGACGAGCAGGGCTGGTATGAGTTCCTTTTGCCGGCTGGAACCTATCGCCTCGAGGTCCAGGCAACGGCCTTCCAACCCTCTGTGAGCGACGGCCTGGTGCTGGGACCGACGGCGTCTCTGCGCGCCGATGTGACGCTCCAGATTGAGTCGAAGGAGGAGAGTGTACTGGTGAGCACCACCGGCATTGAGGTGGACACGGCCAGCACCCAGATCGGCGAGGGCATCTCGCAGGAGAAGATGACCTCGGTTCCGCTCAATGGCCGCAGCTTTACGGATTTGCTCGCCTTGCAGGCAGGGGTGGTGCATGCCAGTTCCGCGCAGCCGAACGCCGTGGTCATGTCGGGCTGCACCAGTACCCCGCCCTCGGGAGACCTGAATCCCGGGAATATGTCGGTCAGTGGCCAACGCGAGACTGCCAACGGGTTTGTGGTCAATGGCGGCTCGGTGGAGGAAGACTTCAACAATGCGGCCAGCGTGGTTCCCAACCTGGATTCGATTGCGGAGTTCCGCGTGCTGACCAGCAATTTCGACGCCGAATATGGGAATTTCAGCGGCGGGCAGGTACTGGTCGTCACCAAGACGGGCAACAGCCGACTGCATGGCAGCGCCTTTGAATTCGCCCGCAATACCAATTTCGACGCGACAAATTACCTGGGCCGCGAGCGGGCCACCTATGACCGCCATCAATATGGAGGCACCCTGGGCGGCCCCGTTCTACACGACCGGGTCTTCTTCTTTGGCGACTACCAGGGAACCAACATGATCCAGGGCGTGGAAACGGGACACATTGCGGTTCCTTCGGTCTCCGACCGCTCCGGCAACCTGGCAGATCAGGCCCAGCAAATCACCGGCAAAGTCAGCGGCGACTATCTGGCCGCCTTGCTGAGCCAAAGGCTGGGACGCACCATCACCACCGGCGAGCCGTATTATGCGGCAGGGTGCACGGGGACGACCGGAAACTGCGTCTTCCCCGATGCCGTGATTCCCGAGTCGGCATGGTCATCGCCCGCCAAGGCGCTGCTGCGCTACATTCCGACTCCGAACGTAGGGACAAACTCCTTCTCCGACTCCGGCCAGAATGAAACGCTGGGGGACAACAAGGCGGCGTTGCGCCTGGATTGGACAACCCACTTGGGCAACCTGTCGGCCTACTACTTCCGGGACGGCTACGATCTGGACAATCCCTACCCGACAGCACAGGGCGGCGCCAGCGTGCCGGGATTCAATGCCGTTTCGCGCGGCCGTGCCCAGTTGGCGAATCTGGGCTGGACTCGGCCCTGGGGCGCGACCCTGGTCAACGAACTGCATTTCAGCTATCTTCGCAATGCCAACAAGATTGGCCAGCCGGTGGGCGGCGTCGGCCCCACGCTCGCCTCGCAAGGCTTTGTGGAAGGAGCCGGCACGCTGGGCATTGTGCCTCTGAATCCCGCTGCCGAGGGCGTGGAGAATGTCTCGTTCAACGACTTCAGCATCGGTGTGGACGTGACCGGAGAGCGCCAGGTGAACAACACCTATCAGGGGACCGACAGTCTTTCGAAGGTCCTGGGCAAGCACACGCTGAAGGCGGGAGCGAACCTTCATCTGGACCAGGTCAACATCAATTCGAACTCCATCAACAACGGAGCCTTTGTCTTCCAGGGATCGGAGACCGGGCTGGATTTTGCCGACTACCTGATCGGCGTGGCCAGCACCTACGAACAGGGCGATGCCAGCGGATTCTACATCCGCAATAAATATGCGGGCGTTTTTGCCCAAGACAGTTGGCAGGCGCGGAGCAATCTGACTCTCAACTATGGCGTGCGCTGGGACATGCTGCCGCCCTGGCGGGAAAAGTACAACCAGTTGCAGACCTTTGTGCTCGGGCAGCAGTCGGCGGTCTATCCGGGCGCGCCGCAAGGGATGGTCTTTCCAGGCGACAGCGGGGTTCCGTCCACGCTGACGCCAACGAGGTGGTCGAATTTCTCTCCTCGCCTGGGTTTTGCCTATTCCCCCAAAGGGTCGGAGGGCTGGGCTGGCAAACTCTTTGGCGGCCCCGGCAAGACGAGTATTCGTGCCGGTTACGGGATCTTTTACACCGCGTTTGAAGGCCTTTCAGCCGGCATCATGAGCGCCTGCCCGCCCTACGGATACGACTACGACAGCACCGGAGGCCGCCCGCTCTTCGATGAGCCTTTCCGCTCGGCCAGCACGGGCCGCACGAACGGCCAGCCATTTCCTTCGCCGACACCAGCCTTTGGCGCTTCCCCAAGCCACCCGAACACGACTGTGGATTGGACGAAATACTCTCCGATTACCGGCGACCCCGCATTCTACTATCGCAACACCTCGCCCTATACGGAGAGCTACACGTTCTCGCTCGAGCGGGAGCTGCGGCCTGAGACCGTGCTGGAACTGGGCTACGTGGGCACCCAGGCACACCATCTGCTGGCGCTTACGCCGGCTTCTCCTGGGAACGCTGCCCGCTGCCTCAGCGTCAGCGAACCAGGCCTGGTGATGCCTGGGACCAACACCTGTGGTCCCTTCAACGAAGGCGGCCTGTTCACCAAAGCGGACGGAACGCAGTTGGAGGCCCGCGGCCCCTTCGGCCCGGCGTTTGACGGAATCACCTATCAGAAGACCATCGGCTCCAGCAGCTACAACGCGTTGGAGGTCACCCTGAAGCATCACGGACGCAGCACAGAGCTGCTCGGCGCCTACACCTACGCCAAGTCCATCGACAACTCGTCGAGCCTGTCGGAGGAAGTGAACCCGATCGATCCCGGCTCCAGCCGGGCGATATCAGCCTTCGATGTACGGCACAACTTTGTCTTGAGCTACCACGTTGCGTTGCCCTTCGCCCAACTGACGGGACGAAGCAACCGCTGGAGCCAGGATTGGACGCTGGCCGGCATCACCCGCTTCAGCACCGGCATGCCGGTAACGCTGTTCAACAACGACGACACCTCACTGATTGGCTCCATGCCCAACGGCATCAATAACAACGGCGTGGATACGCCCAACCTCGCCCCCGGAGACCTGAAGCTGAACCGCAACCCGCGGAGCGGGAAATCGGCTTTCAACACCGCCTTGATCACGATTCCCGAGTTGGGCAGCATGGGAACAGCGCGCCGCCGCTTCTTCTATGGACCGGGCACGGAAAACTTCGATGCTTCACTCGAAAAGAGCGTGGGGCTGGGAGATTCCCGCTCGCTGCTGTTCCGCGTGGAGGCCTTCAATGCCTTCAATCATGCCCAGTTTTTTGGGCCGGATGCGGTGAACGGCAATCCAGACAGCGCCAACTTCGGCAAGACGGTCAACGCCAACCCGCCGCGTCAACTGCAGATTGCCGTAAAACTCTCATTCTGACCGGCAGATCGCAACAGAAGGGACTCAGGGGGCAGAAGGCTTGTCCTTCTGCTTCAACTGACAGGCATGGCAGACGCCATAGATCTGAAAACTGTGCCGCGTGGTGGCGTAATTGAACTGCTGGCCGATGCTGTGTTCCATCGCTTCCACCTCCGGCGAGAAGAACTCGACGGAGTCGCCACAAACGGTGCAGACCATATGGTGATGGTTGCGGCGATTGAGGCGGTGTTCGTAGCGGACCACGCCATCGTGGAACTCGACCTCGGCAGCCAGGCCGCACTCCGCAAAGAGTTTGAGAGCGCGGTAGACGGTGGTGTAACCGATCGTTGAGTCGTGTTCCTTGACCAGCCGGTGCAATTCTTCTGTGGAGAGGTGGCCTCGCGTCGCCAGAAAGATGCGCAGGATCGTATCCCGCTGCGCACTTTGCTTGAGCCCCAGCCGGACCAGGTACTCGCGAAGAACTCCTTTGGCGTCCTCCAAGCTCTCCTGGGATGCGCCCGCATGATCATCAATCCGTACTTCTGGCATGACTCTGGAATCGCCTCTCACCGATCGGATGCCGTTTGACGGCGGGAGAATCCTCTCCCCCTTTCTATAAATCTAAACCAGCCGGTTCAGTGTGGGGCAATCAGAGTTGCAAACGCGGGAAGCGCGTCACAACGAATCGTCTCCAAACAGCGTGAGATTGACCGCAACCCCGATGCGGTGGAAGCGGTGGAAGATGCTGGGGACGAATGTAGCTCGCTCTTCCTCCTTCTCTGCCGATTTGCAACAGCCAGGATAGGTTTAGAAAAACTTACAAGTAGCTTACAAAGCTTTACAGACTCGTTGACATCAAGCAAACAGACGCCGTTTCGGTGACAGGTACTATCCCCGCGGTATCGATCCTGAGAAGCTCGCAGGAACAACAGATGCAGCCTGAGAACTGGTCATCTCAGCGTTCAGGCAGCAACTTCCGAACTAGGAGCAACCCTGGATGAGGCGATTCTATTTGGGCCTGTTTGTTTATGCGTTTCTCGTCATCTTTGCGTCGTTTGGCGCCTATGCCGCGGAGGCGCTGGGAGCGCCCTCCGATTCTCCATCAGCATCCGCGGCTCGCAAACCCGCTCCCGCGCTGGCTGATTTTGTTGGCGCCAAGACGTGTGCAATGTGCCACAAGGACGAGGCCAACGGCCTAAGCACAAACCCACATTCGAAATTAGCCCTTGAGCACGATGGAAAGGGAGTTACCTGCGAAGGCTGCCACGGCCCGGGCAAAGCGCATGTGCAGTCGGGCGGCGATCCATCCAAGATCTTCAGCTTTGCCAAGGCCACTCCAAAAGCCGTCGAGGAGCATTGCCTGGAATGTCACCAAGGCGATCTCGAGGCCGAAATCCGCAGAAGCTTGCGCGAGCCCCATTCCGGCAACTGACCACGTTCGAACTGCAACAGCGGGCCACATCCTCTGTCGTGTTTTCGTATTCGCCATCGACCAGAATTGAAGGGCAGTTCACGACTATTCGATAAAGATGGCGAATGACCCGGGCTCTACCAAACGATGCACGTCATGAGATCCTGGCACTCTTCAACAGTCCGATCAGAAAGAGAATTCCGAAGATCGTGTTTGTCTGCGCGACACGCTTCATTCCCAACATCATCTGAGTTGGATTTCCGCCTGCACGAAATACCCGGATCGCGGCAATCGACGGACACAGGCTCCCAAGAGCCAGCAGCGTCCACGGTGACAGAGTCCCACATGCGACGAGAGCAACGATCCAGAGATTTGCCGCGGCCAGACTACATGCCAGAAACTGCGCGGCTCTCTCATGCCCGAGAAGGATGGCCAGGGTGCGTCGGCCGTTGTTCCTGTCGCCCTCCGAATCGCGAATGTTGTTCGCCGTCAGGATCGCGCCAATCAGAATCGCAGATGGGATTGATACCAGTACATCGTACCGATTCACGAACCTTTGTTGAATGAAACAGGACAAAAGGACAATCCCGCTTCCCATGAATCCACCGGCGAACACCTCTCCAAACGGAGTGGCCGCAATCGGATGCGGTCCGCCGGTGTATAGATAACCAACCAGCATGGAGAGAACTCCAATTCCCGCTATCCACCAGCTACTGAGAGCACAGATGTACACCCCAAGCAAAGTGGCTAAAACCAGCATGGCCACCGCGGCCCGCAAAATCACCTGCGGCTGAATGCCATCTTGCGTGATCGCTCCGGCAATCCCCACCGAATCAACCGTGTCGAGCCCGCGGACGTAATCAAAATACTCGTTGAACATATTCGTGGCCGCTTGAATCAGGATCGACGCCACGAGCATGGCCAAGAGGAGCGCCGCATGCAGATGCCCGGTTGCTCTCCATGCCAGCGCACTCCCGATCAGGACAGGAATGAAAGAAGCCGTTAGCGTATGGGGGCGAAAGAGATTCCACGTCACTCTCAGCCAGTTTTGGGGCAAACGCCCGACCAGCATGTCTTGTCCGATAAAGCCGTCAGAATTCGTCAATGAAGGTCACCCTAACCAGAATACTTCCGGTCAGCGCTGTGCCTCTGTGCGCCAGGACCAGCAACCTCTGAAACGGCCCATCTCATTTGGCGGCTGCGAGGACCTCAGTCTTGGGCAAGGAGTTGGCATTCCAGCCACCGCCGAGCGCGCGGATCAGCAACACGCTGGCTTCCATTCGGCGACGGTCGATGTCCACCGCGATGCGTTCATTCTGAAGCCGAATCGTCTGCACGGTGACCACATCGAGATAGGTCACCAACCCGCCCTTATAACGATTCAGGGCGAGATCCTCAGACGCGTGCGCGGATGTCACAGCGCGCTGCTGCCGTACAGATTCCTCTTCGAGAATGCGCAGGGAGGCCAAGTTATCTTCGACTTGTCGAAATGCAGTCAGCACATTCTGCCGGTAGTCGGCGACCAGCGCGTCGTAGTTGGCGCTGGATTCTTCGACGACGGCGCGACGCCTGCCCGCATCGAACAGAGTCTGCGCGACGGAAGGTCCAACCGCCCACAAGCGGCTGGGCCAGGTAAACCAGTCGGTTATGTTGGTGCCTTCCAGTCCAGCGGTCGCGCTGAGCAGAACCTGCGGATAGAAGGCCGCGCGGGCAAGTCCGATCTGACTATTTGCGGCGGCGACGCGCCTTTCTGCGGCGGCAATATCGGGACGCCGCTCGAGCAAGGCGGAAGGAACGCCAGTGGGAATGACGGGTAATGTCACGGGACCGGTTTTATAGGCGATCGTAAAGCCTTCTGGAGCCTGGCCCGTGAGCACGGCGATAGCGTCTTGATATTGTGTGCGCATATCCGTGACATCGATTGCCTGCGCACGGGTTGCTTCCAATTGTGTGCGGGCTTCCTCCACCTCCGCACGACTGACTGCACCGCCGTCATAGCGATTCTGCGTGAGTTCGAGCGCTTTCTGGTAGTCGATCACCGAGTCGTCCAAAATCTTTCGCTCGTTGTCCAGACTGCGCAGGTCGAAATAATTGAGCGCGAGTTCGGCATGAAGGCTTAGGCGCGCATTTTCCAGATCGCCGGCACTGGCCTGCGCGTTTTGTACCGATGAAGCTACGAGGTTGTGAATGCGTCCCCACAAATCCGGCTCCCACGAAGCGCTCACACCGTAATCGAAATTGGCATAAGCAGTCTCGTTCGCCGGGGTCGGGACATCCTGATTCCGCGACAGGCGATCCCGCGAAATCGTGGCTCCGGTTGAGACAGTGGGAAAGCGCGAAGCACGGTTTTCATGCACAAAGGCGCGCGCCTCACGGAAGCGGGCTTCGGCGCTTTTCAGCGTCTGATTGCTAACGCCGACGCGCTCCTCCAGAGCGTTCAAATCGGGGTCCTGAAAGGCTTCCCACCAGTGTTGCTTTTCCCAGGCGTCTCCCGGAGTGGCGGCTGCCCACTCCTTCGAATTGGAGAAGGACTGCGGTGGCTGCTCGGTGAACGCGGGCGGCGTGGGCGCCGTCGGTGCGCTATATTTCGGCCCAACACGGCAGCCAGCACACAGGATCAATAAGGTTCCAAGCGCGACGAATCCTGTTTTCATTGCTGTGCTCCAGCCGGCAAGAGCCGGACCTTTTGCCCAGCGGCGATTGAATCCGGAGGATTGAGAACGATTTGATCTCCGGTGTCCAATCCGGATACGACCTCCAGTGCATCGCCGAAATCGCGGCCGATGACGACCCGCTGCAACACCACACGATCGGCCTGCACAACAGCGGCGCTCATTCCCTCGGAGCGAAACAAGAGCGCATTAACGGGTACGATGAGGGAGTTGGTGGGCGTGGCCACTTTCAAGTGCACCTCGACATACTCGCTGGGCAGCAGCACGCCGTTCGGGTTGTCCACATCCACTTCCACGCGCATTGTCCGGGAGGCCGGGTCCATGGCGTTGGAGGCTCTGACTACGTGGCCCGCAAAGGATTTTCCGGGCAGCTCGGGAACATTCAGTTCGGCCAGTGTGCCAGGGGTGGCGGCGCGGGAGTTGACCTGAGGAACCTGAATGTAAACACGCATCTGCTGAACTGCCGCCAGGTGAAACATCTCTTTGCCAGCGCCATTGCTGCCGGCATTGATCAGGTCGCCGATATCGACGTTGCGCGCCGTGATTACACCGGCAAACGGCGCGAAGATTTTCTTGAACGACTGGGTCTCTTCAAGGCGTCTCACATTGGCTTTGGCCGCTTCCATGCTGGCGCTCTTCGACTCCATGTCGCCCATCTTCTCGTCGGTCTCCTGCTGGGCAACGGAATCTGTTTTGCGCAGATTTTGCCAGCGTTCGGCCGTCGATTTGGCGAGTTTGAAGTCGGCTTGCGCGGTGGCAAATTGGGCGCGAGCTTGACTGAGCTGCTGATCGACCTCAGGCGTCTCAATCTCTGCCAGCAGTTGCCCGGATTTTACATGCGCGCCAATATCGACATACCACCGCCGGACATATCCGTTGGTGCGCGCATAGATCGGCGTATCTGTGAAGGGCTCCATGTTGCCAGGCAGCACCAGTTCTTCGGACGGCGCACCCAACTTGGGATGAACGACGCGCACCTTGAGCACTGCGTTATCCTCGGTAGCCCGCGCCAAGGACGACTCCGCATGAACGCGACTTTGAATTCCACGAATGACCAGCGCTATCAGGCACACGGCGGCGGCGGTGAGCAGCAGCGGCAACAGCTTTCTACGCGGCCGCTCCGGCAACGGGTCAGCGCCAGGGAGTTGACGATCGGGCATTTCCATCTCTTCGTTCATTAATGTGGCCTCCTACGCGGAAATCCAGGTTATTGTTCGTCCGGTCGTGCAACTTGATGGCTTCGATGCAACAGGCTGAAGACACCGGGGACAAAGAACAAGGTGGCAGCCGTGGCGCAAATCAGTCCGCCAATCACGGCACGGCCGAGCGGCGCGTTCTGTTCACCGCCTTCGCCGAGTCCAAGCGCCATAGGCACCATGCCGATGACCATGGCCAGCGCAGTCATCAGCACGGGTCTGAATCGTGTCACGCCTGCCTCGAGTGCGGCGGTGATGGGGCTGCCGGTTTCAACCAACCGCTCCTTAGCGAATGTCACAACCAGAATACTGTTGGCTGTCGCCACGCCCATGCACATGATGGCGCCCATTAGGGCAGGCACACTGAGCGTGGTGTGGGTAAGAAAGAGGAACAGAACGATTCCACCAAGCGCGGCGGGCAACGCCGTAATGATGATGAATGGATCGAGCCACGATTGAAAATTCACCACCATCAGCAGGTAAACGAGAATGATCGAGAAGACCAGCCCGCCCAGCAGGCTCACATACGAGGCGCGCATGGTCTGGAGTTGGCCGCGAATGATGATGCGGCTCCCAAGAGGAAGCTTGCTGCGATTGGCGTTGACGATGCGTTCGAGGTCGCGCCCGACCGCGCCCAGATCGCGGTTGCGCGCCGATCCATAAATGTCTACGACGCGCTGCACGTTGTAGTGGGAAACCACGCCCATCTCCTGGGTTCGCTGGATCGAAGCCACATCGGCCAGGATTTCGGGCTCCTGTGCGTGGGCCCCGTGAATCGGAGTGCCCTTCAGGTCGCTCAATGTCTGGACGCGATATTGAGGCGTTTGGACGACCAGGTTATAGCTCACACCGTTCTTCGGATTGAGCCAGTAAGCCGGCGTCGTCTGGAAACTTCCGTTCAGCGAGATCAGGAGATTGGTGGCAATATCCTGCTGAGTGAATCCGCCTTCGGCTGCCCGGGTACGGTCAACTTCAACATGCAGCTTGGGCTGGTCGAATGCCTGCTGAATTCGCAGATCGGCAGCGCCGGGAACGTGCTGCAACTGGTTCAACAAGCTATCGGCAAATATCCGGTTTGCGTCGGAATTCGGGCCGGCAATCTGAATATCGATGGGGGAGGGCAAGCCAAAATTCAGAATCTGGCTGACCATGTCGGCGGGCAAAAACGCGAACGTGATCTGGGGATACTGTTGCCGAAGGCGATCGCTGAGCATGGCCACATAGTCCTGTGTCGGCCTATGATGCTCGCCAAGACTCACCAGAATATCCGCGTCCTCACTGCCGATGGGGGCCGAGTTGCTATAGGTCAGGTTGATGGGACTAATCGGCAGTCCGATGTTGTCGAGAATGCCGCTCAGATCGCGCGCCGGAATTACCTGGCGCACCGAGCCCTCGACCTGATCGGCCAAACGCGCGGTTTCTTCAATGCGCATTCCCGTCGGCGCGCGCATGTGCAACTTGATTTGCCCGGTGTCTACGTCGGGAAAGAAGTCCTGTCCCAGCCATGGAACGAGAAGGAACAGAGCGAGGAAGAAGAGAAGGAATGCGGGTAAGAACACCCTTCTTTCCCTTATCGAGGACGAAAGCATCGCGGAGTATCCATTGCGCAGAGCTTGAAAACTCCGCACAAAGCCACGTTGAAACGCGGTAAACGGATTCCGGGAAGTTCTCTCTTCGTGATGGCCTTCTGCGTCGTGCGGCTTGAGAATGTACTTGGCCAACGTCGGAACCAGTGTTCGCGACAAGATGTACGAGGCCAACATGGCGAAGACGACCGATTCCGCCAGTGGAACAAACAAGTATCGCGGCACACCGCTCAAGAAGAACATGGGCAAAAACACAATGCAGATGCAAAGAGTCGATACCAAAGCCGGCACGGAGATTTGAGCCGCGCCCGAAAGAATCGCATCCGTAAGCGGCATCCCTTGTTCTTGATACCGCTCGATGTTTTCGATGGTCACCGTGGCATCGTCAACCAGGATGCCAACCGCCAGGGCCAGTCCGCCCAGCGTCATAATGTTGATGGTTTCGTGCAACGCGGCGAGAACCAGCAGCGAACTCAAAATGGAAAGCGGGATTGAGACCGCGATGATCAGCGTGCTGCGCCAACTGCCGAGAAACATCAGGATCATGATGCCAGTGAGACAGGCCGCAATGATGGCTTCACGCACCACACCGCTGATAGCCGCGCGCACAAAGATGGACTGGTCTGCGAGAGGAGTCACTTTGAGGTCTTTGGGCAACGTGGCCGAAACAACCGGCAGCAGTTTCCGTATACCGCTGACGATATCCAACGTGGAAGCATTGCCCGATTTGTAGACGGTGAGCAGCGCCCCGCGGCGGCCATCTTCGCGCACGATGTTGGTCTGCGGTGCAAACCCGTTGCGCACGCTGCCGATATCGTGCAGGTAGAGCGTTGTTCCATCCATGGATTTCAAGGGCAGATCGGCAATTCCCTGGATGGTCTTCGGGCTGGTATTCATGTCCACGTTGTATTCGTAGGCGCCCAGCTTGGCCGTACCCGCCGGCAGAATCAAATTTTGCGTCGTGAGCGCGCTGACAACGTCCTGAGCCGACAGCCCGTTGGCCTGCAGGAGTGCGGGATTGATGTCGACCATGACCTGCGGATTTTTGCCGCCATAGGGCCATGGCACCGCAGCGCCAGGAACAGTGGCGAGTTGCGACCGCATGTAATTCATGCCCAGGTCGCCCAGTTCCTGCTCTGAAAGCGTGGGGCTCGACAACGACAACTGCAGAATGGGAACCGTCGAGGCGTTGTAGCTGATGATGAGCGGCGGCGTAATGCCGGGAGGCATCTGCCTGAGCACCGTCTGCGAAATCGCGGTCACTTCGGCAATGGCGGTATTTACGTTAACGTCCGGCTGGAAGTAGATTTTGACGATCGACATGCCGTTGATCGTTTGCGATTCGATGTGCTCAATATCGCTTACGGTGGTGGACAGGCTGCGCTCGTAGGCAGAGACGATGCGCCCCTCGAACTCCGTGGGGGCCATGCCTGTGAAGACCCAATCCGCGGCCACCACGGGAATATCGATATTGGGGAAGATGTCGGTGGGCATCCGTTCGATGGCCACCGGGCTCGCAATCAGAATCAAGATGGCGAGAACAACAAAGGTATACGGCCGTGAGAGAGCGAGCCGGACAATCCACATAGGCGGTACCTGGCCTCCAGGGGGAAGTAAACGAAACGATACCGTTTCGTTTCTCTACGTGAAATGATATCCTAATTCGTCGACATGAAAACCATTCCGCAAGATGAAATTCAATTGAGGCCGCCGGGACGCCCCCGCGACGAAGCCGCCCGCGCACGCATCCGGGACGCGACGGTCAGCTTGCTGGAGGAGGTTGGATTCGCCAACCTAACCTGCGACGCCATTGCCCAGCGCGCCGGAACAAGCAAGGCAACTATTTATCGCTGGTGGCCCAACAAAGTGGCGGTCGTGATCGATGCGTTCGTTGAAACGCTCTCACCCCAGCTCCCATTCAAGCAGACGGAAACGCTTGAGGAATATGTCGAGACCCACCTCAAGCTGTTTGCAAAAGGCGTTTGTGGCCGCAATGGACGGCTACTTGCGGCCGTCATCGCGGCCGCACAAAATGATCCAGAAGTTGAAGCCGCATTTCTGGCCCACTGGATCAAGCCGCGGCGCACGCTTTCGCGGTTAGCGCTGCAAAAGTTTCAGGACGAAGGACGCCTGCCGAAAGAGTTCGATATTGAGCAGGTGCTGGATGCCATGTATGGTCCATTGCACTTCCTCCTTATGGTGCGGCACAGCAAACTGACTCCGGCGTACGCTGAGAAATTGGCCGCGATACTCGTGCATGGATTAGCGCCGAGGAAGTAGTTGTTGCAAAGCAACATACAGTTACCTGCGGTTTACTGGCGCTCCGATTTTACGCAGAGCACAACTTGCAGCCAAGCGGAGACCGCGACGCTTGCTGAGCGATGTCCGCGGACAACTGGGAGGCCGCGGCGATGGTGACCCTTCGAAACGATGCCTGCGAATTGTCTCGATCAATAGGCGCGGCCGCAAAGGCTCGCAGCCAGTGTTCCGCCGCGGCCATTGCTGCAGCCGTGCCGTGATGGATACGCACTGCATGGTAAAAGGCAGATAGCTCGGCTTCGGCGGCAGCAGTCACCGCGTGAGGCCGACGGTTGTCTATTGTGGATTTCAAGGGGTTGCGCAGCCGAGTTGAGATGCGTGTTTTCATATGCCAGCTCCTTGGCGGTGCTTGGTGCTGTTCGGCCTCCTCCGGTTCCACGTTATCTGAGGAGTGGAATCGCCGGATTTGAAGCGGAAATCTGATCTGCACGTGTACTTTGCAGCGCGGCAACCGGAATCGGCAGGACGTTTTGACAGTTGCCCTCTTTCAGTAAATACTAAACGTACAGTTTAGGTAACGTCAATGCGTCTCGCTTACGCGACACAGTATTGGCTCCATTGATTCACAGGGCAACAGCATGACGAGTTGCTCGGGTTTTTCATGTCGAATTCAAGATCATGGGTTCGGCATCGGTCGCAGGAATGCGACCAGAAATGGGGAACGATGGACTACATCAACCTTGGCAGAACCGGCCTCAAAGTCTCTCGGATCTGTCTGGGATGCATGACCTACGGAGCTCCGGCGACGGGCGAGCTGAAGGCCGGCAGGCAGGCCTGGGCCCTCAATGAAGATGACAGTCAGCCGTTTCTGCGCCAGGCGCTGGATCTCGGGATCAACTTTTTCGATACGGCCAATGTTTATTCGAGCGGCGCCAGCGAGGAAGTGCTCGGGCGGTTCCTCAAAAGCAATGTTCGCCGCGAATCGATTGTGCTAGCGACCAAGGTCCAGGGTGTGATGCGCGAGGAGCCGAACGGCCACGGTCTTTCGCGCAAAGCCATATTTTATGAACTCGACCAGAGTCTGAAACGTCTGCAGACCGATTATGTGGACCTCTATCAAATTCATCGCTGGGACTACGAAACGCCGATCGAAGAGACGTTGGAAGCGCTGCACGATGTGGTCAAGGCGGGCAAGGTGCGCTACATCGGGGCGTCATCGATGCATGCGTGGCAATTTGCCAAAGCGCTTTATCTCGCCAATCTGCACGGATGGACACGCTTCGTCTCCATGCAGAATCACTACAATCTGCTCTATCGCGAAGAAGAGCGCGAGATGATCGGCCTATGCCAGTCCGAGGACATCGGCGTCATTCCCTGGAGTCCGCTGGCGCGTGGCCGACTGACGCGCCCTTGGCAGAGCGAGAGCACGAAGCGCTCCCAGACCGACAAGTTCGGCAACAGCATGTATTCAGGAACCGAAGAGACCGACCATCAGGTCGTGGATCGTCTGTGCCAGATCGCAGAAAAGCGGGGTGTTCCCTGTGCGCAGTTGGCGCTGGCCTGGCTGCTGAGCAGACCGGCCGTCACCGTGCCGATCGTAGGCGCGAGCAAGCCGCATCACCTTCAGGATGCCGTTTCTGCGCTTGCACTGCGCCTGACGCCTGAAGAGATTGCGGCACTCGAAGAGCCGTACACTCCGCATCCGGTGCTCGGTTTCAGTTGAGACTCAGTTGTTCGGCGAACTCCGCGTTTGTGAATTCCGCGTGGAGTTCGCCGTGCACATCGCATTTGCAGACGATGCAGGTATACAGGAAGTCGCGGCTGAAGAAAGCCCCGGAGCACGATGATGACGAAGGCTCAACCAGACGATTCTCTCGCAGAGCCAAAACGCCGAGGCCGCCAGCGCAGCCTCGAGGCGCAGTCCGCCGTACTGACGGCGACCAGCAAGCTGCTGGAAAAGAAATGCCTATGCCACGTCACAACCGAAGCCATCGCGCTGCTGTCGGGAGTGAGCAAAGCCACGATCTATAAGTGGTGGCCCAACAAGACGCAGGTTGCTCTCGATGCTTTTCTGATGCACATGACAGATACTGTTCCGACCCCGGACACCGGCTCGGCCAAGAAGGACTTTACCGAGCAGGTGAAATCGCTGATGGCATTTTACACCAGCCCTTCCGGCAAAGTGTTCTGCCAGTTTATCGCCGAGGGACAAAGCGATCCTGCTTTCCTGACGATCTTCCGCGAGCGCTTTCTGAAATCTCGCCGAAACGACGTGCGGGTCATTTGGCAACGCGGCGTTACGCGCGGTGAGATCCGCAATAACGTGGACAGCGAGATCGTTCTCGATCTTATCTATGGCGCCGTCATCTTCCGTTTGCTTGTGGGTCATGGCCAGCTCAATGCCAAGGAAGCAGAGGCCCTTGTTTCGGCGGTGTTTTCCGGTATACAGAAGACGCCCAGAGCCTCGAGATCGCAAGAATCCTTTTGAAAGAATACGGTGCGGCTCTTCGTCCACCCCCTTGCCTACCGACTGACAAAAGGGCTTCCCCAGGGCGCTGACCGCGAGCGAAAGGGCAGTTTCGTTGACCGCCCTTTCAGTCTGAAACTGGTATTCTGATGAACAGTTGGTCGAAGGCACATTGCACCGAGGGAATCATTGTTGCTATCGACACAGAGTGATTGAATGCAGAAATACCTACTCATCGCCGTTGGCGGCGCGCTCGGCTCCATTGCCAGATACTGGGTCGGTTCCACGCTCTCTGGCCGCATGGGGACGAAATTCCCTTATGGCACCTTTGTCATCAACATCACGGCCTGCATCCTCATCGGCTTCTCGCTCACCTATCTGGGCAAGCGAGTCGATCTAAGCCCGGCCTGGCGCTTTCTGATCCCCGTGGGCTTCATTGGGGCCTTCAGCACTTTTTCAACTTATGAGTGGGAGACACTTTCCACCTTGCGGACCGGGGCCTTCGCGCTGGCCGCTCTCTATGCGGGCGGCAGCCTCATTCTTGGCCTTGCCGCAACCTGGCTCGGCGCTTTGCTGGCCGAGGCGGTCTCTTAGGCTCCACTCGGCGGAGCATTCATGCGATAGAATCCTCATTTGCCTTTGCGGAGGCACCATGCTGCAACCTGGAAAAGCGATCAAAGTCACTATTTACCTCGGCGATGGAGCCACACGCCATGGGGTTCCGATCTACTCCAGCATCCTGGACTTTCTCTTTTTCCGCGGTGTCGCCGGCGCGACTGTGATGAAGGGCATCGCCGGGTTCGGCGCCGATCACCACATGCACTCCAGCAGTTTGGTCGACATCTCCGACCGCCTGCCCATCAAGATCGAGTTCATCGAGACCCGCGAAAAGGTAGACCAGATCCTGGACAAACTGGCGGAGCTGGCAGGGTCCGGCCTGATCGAATTGCAGGAAACAACCGTTGCCAAGCCGGCCCAAGTTTCCAAACCGAAGACGCCAGTCCCGCCTGCCCACTTGAAGATCGAAGGCAAAGCCCAGATGATGCGCATCTACCTGAGCGAAGAGGACCGCTGGGGGGATATGCCGCTTTACGAAGCGCTGGTTCAAGCCATGCGCGCCAACGATATTGCCGGAGTCACGGTCTACCGAGGCATTCTCGGCTACGGAGCGCATCGCCGCATTCACAAGGACAGGCCGCTGCTCTCCACCCACCACGGATCGGTGATGCTCTCGGCCGTCGACACCGCCGAGAAGTTGCACGCGATTCTGCCCCTTGTCGATCGGATGGTGGAAGAAGGGCTCGTCGTCTTCTCCGATGTGAACGTGATCAAGTACGCCTTCCGCGCGCAGGATGCCGAGGCGGCAGCCAAGACCGATGCGGCGCCTGCCGTATCAGAAAGTGCTCAGGAGTAGAGGAGACCGACCATGAAAGAACATTTCTCTGCGCGCATGCTCCGTATCCACTTCGGCGAGGATGACCAGTGGCATGGCAAGCCCCTGCATGAAGCCATCGTGAGCAAGTGCCAGGAACTGAAGATCGCGGAAGCCATCGTCTTTCGCGGCATCGAAGGCTACGGTTCGGGCAGCCGCTTACGCCGCACTGGCCATTGGAGCTTCTCCAAGGACGCGCCCATCCAGTTGAGCATCATCGACACCGAAGAACAGATCGCACGACTGATTCCCTTCCTCGACGCGGTCGTGGAGGAGGGCCTGGTGGCCAGTTCCTCCGTAGAAGTTGTCCGCTACTCGCGGACCGCAACAGAGACCGAAGAGAAGCCTTAGTCCGCAACCTGCTACGGTGCGGAAGTAAACGGTGAAGCCGGCAGTTCGTCGCCATTGAACAGGTTGCACTGGGGACTATTCGCCCACCCATAACGCACAAACAGCGGCTCGGCAACCGCAGTGCTGGTCGCCACCACCGTCGCGCCCTCCACCTTGGCGGTCGCCGGGAAGAACTTGCCGTCGGCCCCAGCCACCTCAAACCCGGCTACCCCATCGCCCTTGGCGTTCAGCCCTTTGGCATGATCGAACCAGGTGCGAATCGCGTTCCCCTCAGGCGTTGCCTGGCGAAACAGCGGTCCGGAGTATTCGATGGCTTCCCCGTAGCTGAGCACGCGCGCCGCACGGGCGAGACGCAGGCCCACGTCCACCTTATCGGTGGGGTGCACGTCGTCCGGATTGCCAATGTCGATGGTCACCGCCATGGCCGTATTGCGTAGCGCCAGTGCTTTCAACTGCTGCTCGCGCAGCGCAGCCCAGTCCTCGGCGGGCGTAGAGAGGAAGTTGGAGATCTGCACGTAGAGGAAGGGGAAGTCACCCTCGCCCCATTGGTGCCGCCAGTCCTCAATCAATGTGCGGAACAGGCGATTGTAGAGCGGAGCCCTCTCCAGCGCGCTGTTGCTCTCACCCTGGTACCAGATGACTCCGCGTATGGGAAACGGCGTCAAAGGCGCGATCATGCCGTTGTACAGCAGACCCGGCCCCCACATGGCCAGCATGGGGTGCCATGGAAACTTCGGTTCCGTCTTTCCCTGCGCACGCGCCTCTTCGCGCTGACGATTTTGATCCTTGTCCTCCAGCAGCGCCTCCGCTTCACGGTCTGTCATCTTCCCCCGGGAGACAAACAACGGCACCAGCGCCGCATCTTGGCCCAAGGCGGTCAGACGGGTCCAGGACTCCACCACGGTTCCACCCCAGGTCGAGTCAATTACCCCCACCGGCACATGCTCCCGCTGCTCAATCTCGCGGGCAAAGTACCACGCCACGGCGGAAAACTCCTTGGCCGTGTCGGGAGCAGAAGCGGCCCATCCCTCGGTTTCAGCATCGTCCTGCGCGTACTCCGAGGCTCGCTTTTTTACGACCAACAAACGGATCCGCGGGTTGGCGGCATGGGGCAGGTCAGCGCCGGCCGTGGCCGCCCTGCGCATCTCGAACTCCATATTCGACTGCCCTGAAGCCAACCACACATCGCCCACCAGGACATCGTCCAGTGTGATAGTCTGCACCTGCGGCGCAGCATCGCCAACCGCCGTCGGCGTACCCTTGACCATCATTTGAAACGGCCCGCCGGCCGCGCCCGGGGCAAGATACACGCTCCACCGGCCTAGTTGACCAGCTTTCGTCGAGCGGGTTTCTCCGCGAAAATTCACACTCACTTCCTCACCCGGAGCCGCCGTTCCCCAAATGTGTACCGGAAGATCCCGCTGTACCACCATGTGACTGGCTAGGATTTTGGGCAGGGTCACCTCCGCCGGCAACACGGTCGCGCCCGGAAGCAGGACAAACAGGAGCAGGATGCGCAAATTCATGATGATCCTCACAGGAAACAGGATACTGAAACAACCCCGCACGGCAATTCCAAGGCGCCATTTCAGAAAGGTAACGTTATCATAGCTGGCGATTGACCGACAACTCCACGCCCTCCCCTTACGAGTTCCTGCCCATTGAGAAGCAACTTTTTTCCGGGGCTCGTGTCAAAACTTACAAAGGGGTTTGCCGGTCAGTTCATTTCACGTTCTGCACATCTTCGCGACCGCCCATCGTCACAGCACAAACTGTATGCCCAAAACGACCCAGATCTTTGACTAACCTCCGGGCATACTGAATGAAAGTTCACAACGACCGAGGAGGGACCGTTGCTTTCGATCTACCCCATACGCATATCTGTATTATTCTTCATGATATTTGCCTTATGTCTGTTTGGGTCTGCGCGTAGCCAGGCGCAGGCGGCCCTGTTGATTGAGCAGCCCTACGGTTTCTTTGGCACCGTCAACCCAACGGGGCACAATGCCATTTATTTCGAGCGCATCTGCGCCGAAACTCCGGTCACGCTGCGCCGCTGCGAAGCAGGGGAGTTAGGCGCAGTCATCTCCCGCTACCAGGGCATCTCAGGTTACGACTGGGTGGCCATTCCGCTAGTTCCCTATCTCTATTCGGTTGAGAACGTCACCTCGGTGCCCGCGCGTGCGGATCCAGCCATGGTTAAGCGGATGCGCGACCACTATCATGAATCCCATCTTCTCAGCCTGGGAGAGCATTTGCCTCCGGGCAATCTCATACGCGGCGGCTGGAGCCAATTGGTGGGCGCCGCGTATGAGCGGCGTATCTATGCCTTCCGCTTTGAAACGACCGAGGAGCAGGACGACGCCCTGATCGCCCGGTTGAACGCTGGTTCCAATCGGACCCACTTCGATCTGATCTTCAACAACTGCGCCGACTTTGCGCGCAAGATTCTCAACTCGTACTTCCCCGGCAAGTTTACCCGCAGCATCTTTCCGGACGCTGGTATGACCACGCCGAAGCATATCGCCTACACGCTCGCCCGCTATGCGCGCAAACACCCTGAGACACAATTGACGGTATTTGAGATCCCGCAGATCCCCGGCAATCGCCGCCAGAGCCGCGCCAACAAAAGCGTTGCTGAGTCGCTCGCGACGACCCTGTATGCCATTCCCATCGCCTTGGTCAATCCTTACCTTGCGGGGGGGCTTTTCGTAGATTACTTCGTGCGCGGCCGCTATCACGTTCTCCCCAAGCATCCCCAAGTCCTGACCCCTAACGATCTGGTGACATGGGCTCGCTCCACGCCAACAAGTCCGTTATTGACAGCCGCATCTCCTTCCGCGCAAAATCCCGAAAGCGCGGGCATTCAGGCCCCCGGCGCCGCTGCCGGCGGCATGGTGAACAAAGAAACGCCCCTGGCGGTTGACTCAGGCCTGAAAGAAATGAAGGCTACGCATGAGTGAGTCCACCCCGCAGAATCTCAAGAATCATGGACGAACCGATCCTCTGTACCACATCGTTCTGCTTTTAGTCCTGGTTGCCAATGTGGTCTTTTCCGTCTTCCACCTGATGCACCATCAGAACATTTCTTCCGCATGGTTCCTGGTTCTATCGCTAGTTGTATTCATCCTGTTCATCAAGCTACGTACCTATCCGCTGAAGGTGCAGGACCGTGTCATCCGGCTTGAAGAGCGGCTGCGGCTGCAGGCGCTGGCTCCGATCGAATGGCATCCACAAATCTACCGGCTCACCGAGGAGCAGCTGATTGGACTGCGCTTTGCCGCGGATGACGAGGTTGTGGCACTGGCGAAACGAGCGATCGAAGAGAATCTGAGCCGCAAGCAGATCAAGGAAGGCGTCAAGAATTGGCGTGCGGACAACTGGCGGATCTGAGCATCTCCGCCGACCATGGCGCGGGCGGAGATCATCGATCCCCGCCCGCGCCATCTCATCGTAGTTACTCCACGTCTGCCACTTTGCCGTTCTTGAAGATGACTTTCATGCCGTTGTAGTTGTACACCACTTTGGGTCCCAGGACCGCCTTGCTGGTGGGCTGGCCGAGGATGCCTTCCACCTCGCCCTGGGTCTGGCCGAGAGTCACCGTGGATGGAGCGGCCGGCGCAACAGTTGGCGCTACTCCGCTTGCTTGTGGACCATTCCCGGTGACTTCTTTCTCCGCCTGATCGCCTTGCTGGACCTGCTGCTGAAGCTCAGAGGCCACGCTTGGATCCTGCGGAGGCGCAACAGACGCATACACGGCTGGCGTGATTTGCGCAGAGGCCGGAGCCGCCTGCAATCCACCCTTGCCCTGCTTGGACTGCAGTTCCTGAAGTCCCTGATCGATGGTGGCCCGCATGTGATTCTGCATCTCCTGCAGATCATCCAAGGAGACGGATACCGTGGCTCGTTTCTGGCACTCGGGCCCGCCCTTGCTGGCCAGTACAACCAGATCCACCGTTGTTGCGTCCGCCGGAGGCGCCGCTTGCAGCCCCAGCACATCGCCGTCGCTCAAGGTGCATTCGGTTTGCGAGGCGTCCACCACATCCAGCGCAGTGCCCACCACAAACACATGCGGTCGGCCATTGCCCGCGTCGCTCATCATGCGCGCAATTCCGCTGGAACCGGGATCGACGTCCTGCTGCTGCGCGTTCTGCTGCGCTTCCTGGTTCTCCAGCGCCAACTGGTTTCTCACCTCGTCGGCAATCTGCTGTTTCACATCCGGCGTCAGCTCCGTAGGTCCACCCGCTGCGGAAGGATCGCCATCCACTTCGCCCGCCTCCTGGTGCGCCGCATAGGTCGCCTGCAAATCCTGGGAGATCATGTAGTCCGTCAGCCAGTAGGATGCCGAAGGATAGGAAGGATAGGGCGAAAAATAGCCTCCATAGTACCCGTACCAGGGACTGCCGCCCCATCCCCATCCAAAGGTAATCGGCGACCTCCACGGGTTATAGGCCCATCCATAAAAAGCCGGACCATAGTAAAACCCTGGGGCGTAGACGTTCAGAAACAAGCCGCGATAGCCATACCCGTGATAGAAGTTGCTGTAGGCCCGGCCGTGGTAGAAGTAGGTGCGGCGAGAAAAGTCGTGGCCATGGAAGTTATAAGGGCGCTGCACAAAGCCTGGACGTCCCCGCGCGGCAAAAATGCGGCTATGGTCGGCACGCTCCACGAAGACACTCCGGTTACCGTTCAGTCCGCGATGGATATCCATACCCGTCCGGGCGTCATGCATCTGACGCATCTGGCCGTTGGGGCGCGTTTGAAACTGGACCCCGTGATTGGAGACGTGGTCCGCGACTCCCCTGGGAGCAATCTGTGTTCTACCTCCAAATTGCACCTGGTTGGGTCTGCCGCCCGGCTGCTGTCCCTGCCGGTTTACCCCATTGCCGCCATAGACCGTGTTCCCTGGACGATTGCCCGAGGGGCCCATCGCGCCTGGCTGATTGGAAGAGGGTGCCGCCGTACCCGGGCGATTCGCCGAAGGAGACATCGTGGTGGGCCGGTTCGCCGAAGGAGCCATGCTGCCCGGCTGATTGACAGAAGGTCCTGTCGTGGACGGATGATTCGCCGACGGAGCCACGCTGCCCGGCTGGTTGGCAGAAGGTCCCATGGTCGTAGGGCGGTTCGCTGAAGGAGCCATGGTGGCCGGACGATTGGCCGATGGGGCCGTGCTGGGCCTTTGCATGGCCCCGCCGCCGGAGTTCCCGGCTGGCCGTGCAGCTGGCGCTGCCGGTCTCGCAGCAGGAGCTGCCTTTGCGGGAGCCGGAGCGGGAGCCGTCTTTTTGTCGCCGGCGGCGCTGGCCATGCTGGCCGCACCAAGGAGTGCGGAAAAAATCAATGCTGTTGAACCAACACGTAGGGTCTTGCGAAGGCTTGGCATGCTTATCGAGTCCTCATTTTCTTTTCAATTCGTTGGTCGCGCCGCGTACCGGCTGCGCGTGCACTACTCAACCTTGCTCACTTTTCCGTTGATGAAGGTGACTTTCATGTCCTTGAAGAAATAGATTTCCTTCGGGCCGAGAATCGCCTTCCTGACAGGTTCCCCAAACGCCGAAGTGACATCAGCCTTGGTCTGTCCGATGGAGATGGTCGGCATGGAAGTTGGAGGAGGAGGAGGCGCGATGTCGCCATATTGAGAGGGCGCGGGAGGAGCAGGCGGCGCGTAGGCGGGGGGTGGTGGCGGCGCCTGTTGATAGCCCTGGCCAGACTGATTGTCTGCGGGAAGGACCGTCAGAACATCTGCCACCGTCTGCAAGGCAACATCCACAGGCGGTACTACCTTTTTGTCGGGAAAAGGTACCTTCAGGTTCGCATAAAAGCGCGTGTCGCCGTAGGGGTCGCTGTAAAGCTGGAAAAGCACTCCATCCTTTTGGACCTGTATCCCAGTGACCCAGCATTTCTCCTCGGGCACAAACATGCGATGCGGATAATCAGCTGCGGTCCCTGCTCCGGGTGTCGCCATGCCGATCGCCAAATCCTTGCCGAAACCGCCCCAACCTTGCCCGATCTTCCCGTTCTTGTAGGAATTCGAGGGAGGCATGGGTGAGAAAACGGCATACATCACCAGTCCGGGCCTGTGAATTACAACAACATCCCCGGGCGTAACAATATCCGAGCGGTCTGCCGTGATCCGGGTGACATTGATCTGAGAGTTGAGCCTTTGTTGGATGGCCGCAATCGGATCTCCTGTCTGCGCTGCCGACACAAGACTTAGCATTGATGTGATAAGGGTCACTCCAAACACACGGAATCCACGCACTTGAGACCTATGCCTTTCCTTTTCATGATCTGTGGGAGAGATATTGAGTAGGTTGAAGAACCCTAACAGCGCGGTTTCGGCTGTGTCAAGAAAGGTGTGCCAAGAGACGAGTTCTCTTCCCTTATGCCGACGAATAAGGTTGAAGCAGGATAACTTCTTCTTTGCGCTCTTACTGAGAGAGTGAGAATCCAGCGTGTTCCATGTCACCAAAAAGGCAGGGGCAGTTGCGCTGTGATTGCAACGCAACCGCTCCTGTCCTCCTTGATTCCGCGCCTCGGAGCTTGAGTTACTCCTTGGGCGATTCTGTTTGCGGCTTTGTCTTGCTGTCCGCGCTGGAATCACTGCTCAACGCAGCCTCTGCCTCGGCGATTGCCGCGGTATCCAGCCCATGTTCTTCGCGGTAGTGTTCCACCGGCATCTTCCCGTCCCACCATGCCCAGTTCATGGGATAGATATCGGGATCGAAAAACACCTGGTAGAAGTGCCAGACCAGGATGGCCAGCGTGGCCAGAATCGCCTCATAGTAGTGGACGGCTGTGGCCGCATCGACCCACCAGCGCGCCAGCAGATTGCCTACCCAGACTTTGGCCCACAGCATGATGCCCGTAATCCCCATCAGCGCGGTGCCCCACACCAGCGCCCAGTACTCAGCCTTCTCCGCATAATTGAAGCGGCGGTACTGCGGTCTTTGGCCGCCCAGACCCAGGTAATAACGCATCGTCGCCCATACGTCGAGGACATCTTTAGGCACCGGCGCAAAATCGCAGATCAGCCGCCGCCCTTCTCGAGTGACCAGGAGATAGAAGACGTGGTAGATGCCTGCACCGATCAGGGCCACGCCTGCCACCCGATGCACGATGCTGCGCAGCCTCTCACCCATTCCCAACGCCTCGGCAAACCACGAATCCGGGAACTTGAGGGCGAATCCGGTGATCACCAGGACAATGAAGCTGCTTAACAGAATCAGGTGCTGCCAGCGCTGGTTCGTGGTCATGCGGACCATCAGCGGATTCTGCATCCTGCGGCGCTTCACCGCCTTGCTGCGCCAGATGATCGTGTTATGCAGGAACATGGCGCCAATGACCACAGCAATCAGCACCAGATAGATCCACCTTATCCAGCGAATGACAATCGTGCCGATGTCTTTGGATTGGCTGCCATCCAGGTGCACCTTGTTCTGGGTGAACTTCTTTGTGACTCCCTTGTGGCACTGCCCGCAGGTTGCGTCCAGATTGGCGCGATTGATTGTGGAGTGCGGATCGCTCGATGGAAGAATGTTATGCACGCCGTGGCAACTGGAGCAGTTGGCAGCCACCACCGAACCGCCCTCCGAAGCCAGCCCGTGATAACTGTCCATATAACTCGAAACCCGGTTCCCGGGCACCCCAAACTCCTGCGAAAGCCGCACGCCTTCGTGGCAGCGGGCACACGTATCGCGTGAAACGTTCTGCTCCGCAACCGGGGAGTTCGGGTCTTTGTGCGCCTTGATCGAGTGGATCCCGTGGCAGTCCGTGCAGACCGGAGAGGAGCTGTTGCCCCGGCTGAGTCCTTGCCCGTGAATGCTCTGCATGAACGTCTGTGCGACCGCGGTGTGGCACTTGCCGCAGGTCTGCGGAACATTGAACTTGTAGATTGGGGACTTTTGATCGTTGGCGGTAAGAATTTCATGCGCGCCGTGACAATCCGTGCAGACCGCTGCCTTCTTCGATCCCTTTTCGATCGCCTGCCCATGCACGCTTTGCTGATAGGAGATGAAGGGCTGACCGCTCTGCCCGTTCGCTTCCATCAGAAATTTCTGTCCATGGCACCGGCCACACGTTGCCGGAATGTTGTCATGATTCACCGGAGACTTGGCATCGTCCGCGCTCAGAACCTCATGCGCGCCGCCGTGGCAGTCTTGGCAATTTGCCGCTTGCGCCCCGCCTGCCTGGCTTCCCTTGGAGTGCAGGCTGTGTGAATAAGCGCTTTGCGCATCCGCATGACACTGGGCACAGGTCACTTTCTGCGGAGTGGTCTCATGGACCAGACTCCTCACGTCCTTGTGGCAATCCACGCAAGCGAACATGCCCCCGTGGATCGAGTGCTTCTCCTTGTTTTCATCCACATACAGGCTGACCGTTCTGCCGTTCATTTCGGTGGTCAAGGTGGAGTCGGAGTGGCACGCAAGGCAGCCCTTGTCCTTGAGCTTCTGCTCGGCGTGAGCGGCACAAGCCCAGAAAAACAGGCACAAGACAAGCGTTTGAGCGAAGAATCTTCTGGCGGAGTTCACGCCTACGAGATGATTCTTTTGGAGAGCGAACTCGCAGTGACTGGAATCACAACGCTAAAAATAAGGCAAAAGCCGCTTTTCTGTACCGATCTCCCGATTGCCTCCTCACATCGTCTTCCGTGCGCCTCCGCCTCAAAAACAAAATGGGCCACGATTTCCGTGACCCACTTTGATCGTTCTCTTTGCCGCATGATCCGCACAGCATGATGCGTTCTGTGGACGGATTTCCGTTAGATGAAATATGCGCTCAACGTCAACACGAGAAGAGTCAAGCCGATGAAGATGGCCGTGAATCCGACGACCTTGGAAAAATTGACCTGGAAGGAGCCTGGCGCTTCCGCAATCCTCTCCTCCAGCTTTCCGTCTTCGGCAAGCCTCTGATACTCAAGGGAACGCTTGTGCTTGAACTCTTCCTCGCTCTCCACGCCGGTAAAAATCACCATGTCCATGGGAAAACTGTCAGGACGCAGGTGGGTATTGACGAAGTGGATCGAGAAGATGAACAGGATGGCCAGCAGTCCTTCTTCACTGTGAATCCCCAGCACGGCATTCAACGCCCAGCCGGGAAGGAATTTCGCAAAGAACGGCGCAAACCACATCGCATATCCCGAGAAACCGATGACGATCATGCCCCAGAAGACTGCCCAGTAATCGAACTTCTCCCAATAGGCGTAGCGTTCGAACTTCGGCTTTGGCCCCAGTCCAACGAACCACCGCATGTGCCCGACGAGATCCTTCACGTCCTTCCAGTTGCCCACCATGGAGGTTTTTCCCCAGAAAATGCCCTTTTCCCGATTAACCAGCGCGCGGGTGAAGACATCTTTCAGGTGGATCAAAAACGCCAACGTCAGGACCACGGCGCAGAGCTTATGAAAGAAGATGATGGTTCCAAATCCACCCACGCCGCTGGCGAAACGGCGCGCCCAGATGCTCTCACTGAAGCGCATGGGAAGTCCCGTTGCCGCCAGCCCCAGAAACGTGGTGAAAAGGACAGCATGGAGGTATCTCTGTGCCGAGGTGAATCGCCTGAAAAACCGGCCCCCCGCGCGACTTTGCTGTGTGTTTCCGTCTGCCGCTTGCTCCAAATCAGGCATTCTTGCCTCCTTCTGTCGATTTATTTTTGATCTGGTCATACCGCGAGCGGATCAGCCACAGAATGGTGTGAATTACAAAGAACGTGAGGGTGCCAATCAGCAGCAGATTCATGAACAGACGGATAAAGTAAAGAGCCGGATTCAGTTTGCGATTGCCCGCGTTGGCATGCGGCTGATATTGGACGAAGCTGGCGTTGGCGCCCACATGGCACCGGCCGCAGGTCTTCACCAAGTTGGCAGGAGCTACCGGCGACCGGGGATCGGATGCGGGGAGGATGCCGTGTGCACCGTGGCAGTCCCAGCAGCGCGCCGTCTCTACGTAGCCGCCCAGCGATCCTAACTGCGAATGGAACGTGTCGCGGTAGGTGCTGAATTTCTCCTTGTGGCACGACCCGCAGATGGGCGTGGACTGCATGCGGAAGCCAGATGCCGTCGGCTGCTCAATGGAGTGCGCGGTGTGGCAGTCCGAGCATACCGGCGCGTGCATATTGCCAGATGCAACTGCCTTGCCATGCACGCCGCCCATATATTCGTCGGTAATCCCGGCGTGGCAGGTTCCGCAGGTCTTCGGAACATTGGCCTTGTAGGTGGAACTTTCGGGATCCTTGTGGCTCAAGACGTGATGCGATCCGTGGCAACTGGTGCAGTTTGCCGCCACCAGCAAGCCTTCTTTGCTAAGCGCGAACCCATGGATGGAATCCATGTAGGCCGGATAGACATTGTTCAGGCCATGTTTCTTCGCCAGCTCGTCGCTGCCGTGGCATGTGCCGCAGGTACGCGGAATATTGAGCGGATAAACCGCCGACTTCGGATTTTCCTTTCCGAAGATCGAATGGGCATCTCCGTGGCAGCTGGTGCACGGATGCTCTGCCCGCGAAGCATGTACGCTTCCGACTAACCCTGCTGCCTGATCGGCGTGGCAGGTTTCGCACTGAACGCGCGCCACCTTGTCGGGGTGGGGATATTCCTTGATGGATGTGTGGCAGTCGCCGCATTTCAGAATGCCGTGCTTGCTGGCGCCGAACCTCTGCGCATCCACGCAAACACTCTTTCCCGAGGCGTCCTGCAGACTCTTGTCCGCGTGACAGGAAAGGCAATCCATTTCCGCCCGGGCCACGCCCGGCACAACGAAAACAAGAAGCGCGGACGCAAAAAAGGCCGCCGCAATAGAGGAACCCGTCTTCATGTCAACTCCGATCGATCCTGCCGCTGTGGTGTGCGGCAGAGAGGGTTGATCCCCTCTCTGCCACTTCCACCAAGCGACCAGGGCTTGGAGCGGCGATCCAGTTCACTTGAAGATCAATCAAGCACCGGAGAGCCGCTCTACCGCGCACACGTTGCTACTTCTGCAGCGTGCGAATGTACGAGATGACATCCTTGATCTGCGCATCCGTCAGTTTGCCGGCATAGCCGGGCATCTTCCCCTTGCCGTTTTTGGTGGCGGCGATGAACTGAGCATCAGACGCCTTCACCATCTCCAGAGCCTTGAAGGACAGGACCTTCATGCTCTTTCCCGCCGGCGTGGCGGCAAGTCCGTCGGCCCCATGGCACATCGCGCACTTGGCCTTGTAGCTGTCAGCACCCGGCGCCTGTGCAAACGCAGGCCCCGCAACGGAAGCGGCCAACAGGATCACGGCCGCTGCTCTGATTCCAAGAATCATCGTGTTGCTCCTTCGCCGGAGATAGGGGAGTTTTCCGGACACGTAACCTTGATATAGGCTGCGCAGCAGAGACGCATGTGACGTCAGTCACACCTTGAGATATTCCTCTCTATGCCCTTGTCGATTCATCCACTTAAACTTCACATCGTGGTAGAACCTGCGTCCGACCGGCCAGGGTGATGTGGGTCACTGGCCGCAAGTCGCATAATACTCGACAATATGACCGCTACTCGAGGATTATTTATGGCCACTGTTGCGGTATCGGAAGCAAAGACCATGCTCACTCTCCCAGGAGATGCGATACGCCAGATTCAATGGCGTTTTGCTGATCGTTTTGACTTGCAGATGCTGGTTCAGTCGGCCCGCAGCGTAGCACGGGGAACCGTGGCGCAGATGGTAGCCGCCGGCGAGCGCAACACCCACGAGTGGACCCCCGGCAAGAGCGAGATGATGGAGGCCTTTGATCGCGCCGGAATTACAGCGGCCTTCATGGAGCCGGAAGAGGGCGGATTCATTGTCGGCCCCAAGAACATGGCTCTGGCGCTGGCCGCTTTTGAGCTGGCCTGGGTTGACGGCGGCGCGGCCACCGCGAGTCTTGCCAGTTGCCTCGCCCTTTCTCCCATTCACGAGCGCGGCACTCAAGAGCAAGTGGCTCGTTACATGAGCCTGGCCGCCCCACCCCAAGCCGGCGAGGATCGCAAGCCCTGGCGTGGAGCCTTTGTGCTCACCGAACCAATTCCCTATGTGGGCGTGGAAACCGGCATGGTCAGCGGCAAAATGCGCATTGCCGAGTGGAAAGACGGAGAAGAACCCTGGCTGCAGGTGGACAAGCGCGGCCGCTTCATCACCAATATCGCCTTCGCCAACTTCGCCACGGCGGCGGTCGTCTCCGACGATCCCCGCATCAAGGGCAGTTGCGTGGTCATTCTCGAGGAAGGCGACGAGGGCTCTTTCGACCGCGGCTCCGCCACCAAGAAACTGGTTCACCAGCTCTCCTCCACCGGCGACCCCATCTTCAACCTCAAGGTTCCGGCCAGCCGCATCGTGGGCGGCTACACCTTGAAGGACGGGGTCATCGTCCCCAACTTCAGCCACGGCGAAATCATTGAGGCGGTCTTCCGCCGCACGCGCGTCCCCGTGGGCGTGATGACTGCGGCCAAGCTGCTTTCCGCCGTCGAGCCGGTCATCCGTTACCATCGCGAGCGCTTCCGCGGAGCTGAAGGCCTCAAATCCGGTTCGGCCCGTTATGAGCAAGGAATCCAGCAGCGAGAGGATGCGCTGCACCGGTTGGTCGATGTGTGGTCCACCGGCGAGGCTGCCACCTCCCTGGGCTTTGCTGCTGCCCGTCTTTTCGACGCGCTCGATCCTGTGGAGAAGCAGAAGACCGCCATCCTGAAAGAGCGTGGCATTCAAGGTGGACGTGCTGAGATGAAGGCGCTCCGCGAGAGCGAACAGAAGGCCGTTGAGTTGCTCTCGCTTTCGCCCGCCGACCCGCGTCGCGTCGAACTGGAAGCCGATCCCCTGGTCCAATACGTTCTCATGGACGCCGAAGCCAACATCCTTTGTCCGGCAACCAAGCTCTGGAATACCGGCCACGGCGCCAACATGATGCGCGAAGCGGTCAGCCTGATGGGCGGCTACGGCATCACTGAAGACTGCCCCGGCTTTCTGGCCAACAAGTGGATGGATGCGCAGTTGGAATCCACCTACGAGGGCCCCGAGTGCGTCCAACGCCGCCAGATGACCATTACCATGACCAGCGAGGTCTTTCTGGCTGAGTTCCGCTCCTGGATTGCCGGGATGCGGCAGATTGCCTCAAACCGGCCCGGAACCGGCGCCTGTACCCTGGCCTCGGCCATGCAAATGTGGCTCTGGACGTTCAACTATCTGCAGACGGCCACCGACCCCAGCGGCAACAAGCTCTATCACGGACAGCGCCAGGGCGTGACCTTTGCGATGGCCGATGCTCTGGCGTGGCTATTGGCTTCGCGCTGTCAGATTCTCGACGTGCTGGAACTGGAAGCGCGCGGAGCGGATGACGCCGTTGCCGCGGAAGGGTTGGATGGAACGGTTCAGTTCCTCAGTGACTTGTGCCACACTCAAGCGGCGCAGGCTGCCGGCGAAGTTTCGCGTATCTGCGCTGAACTGGTCTTCGGCTACAACCAGCACCCCGCCTGGAACGAGGACGCGCATCGCGACTGCTTCCTGGCCAGCGATTTGGAGGTCCTCGAAGAGACCATGCCGGGCATCAGCTGCATGGCGCTCGATGTGTTGGCGGCAGACGGCAGCCATCCCGACAAGGCTGGCCCCTGCGCTGGGTGTGCTGGCGCCAGCGAGTTCCTGAGCCTGCAGGGAAGGTTGACTGCCTGCCTCAGCGGTTCACGGCTGGCGAAAGACCGCGCCGCGGAAACGCTCGGCAAAGTCATGATTCCCGAAGCGCTGGACTATCCCGCATGAGCATGCAAGCAGCCGACGCTCACGTGCCGGATGCCGCGCAATTGTTCCGTATCCCATCCTTGCGGGTTTGCTCTCTCGCAGGGATGGGAAGCCACAAACTCCGTCCGATTCAATTTCTGAGGAGATCCGCATGAGCGTAGAAACCACGCCATCTTCATCGTCTGCGCCGGAAATCGAGCGCGAGACGATGGAGGTCGATATTGCCTGCGCCGGTTTTGGTCCGGCCATGGGCGGCTTCCTCACGACACTGACCCGCGAGTGGTCCGAGCATCCCGACGATCCTGCCTTCGAGAGCAAGGTGATGCCGGGCATGCCTTTGCAGGTGCTCTGCTACGAGCGCACCGACGACATCGCGGCGGGCGTCAGCGGCGTGGTTACCAAGGCAAAGGGCATCCGCGCCAGCTTCCCAGACTTGAATCCGGCCGAGATTCCCATGGCCGCCGACGTGCAGCAGGAGCGCGTGCTCTATCTGATGGATCCGGTAGGCGCCAGCCGGCGCTCCCTAACTCTACGCGCGGCCGATGTGGCTCTTCGTGCAGCCGGCCCGCTGCTGGGCGTCAAGGATCACGCCTTCGAATTGCCCTGGGCTCCCGCTTTCCTTCACAAACATGGCGGCCTTGTGCTCTCCATGGGCCAGTTCAACCAGTGGGTGGGTTCGCAGTTGATGGGCACCGGCCTGGTGCAGATCTGGCCTGGCACTCCGGTCAGCGAACCAATCTTCTCCGGCAAAGCAGTCCAGGGACTTCGCCTCACCGATCAAGGCGTGGACTACAACGGCGCGCCCGCCGACGGTTTCATGGCCGGCATGGACGTACGTGCGCAACTGACCGTGGTGGGCGACGGTCCGGTCGGCGCAATCGGCCAGGCACTGGATCAAAAGCTCGGCCTGCCCAAAGGACATGCGCGACGCGAGTGGGCGCTGGGCATGAAGATGGTCATCGAACTGCCGGAAGACTCCCCGCTCCAGCCCGGAACTGTCTGGCACAGTTTTGGCTATCCCGAGCCGGAGATCTTCGGCTTCCTGTACGTGCATCCCGACCATTTAGTCTCGGTGGGCATCTTCGTTCCCTCGTGGATGAGCGACCCGTCGCGCACCTCCTACCGCTATCTGCAGCACTACATTCAGCACCCCGCCCTGTGGAAGTATCTAAAAGATGGTACGCTGCGCTCCTGGGGCGCCAAGTCGCTGGAAGAGTCCGGCAAACATGGTGAGCCGTTCCTCACCGGCGACGGTTTTGCCCGCATCGGCGAAGGCTCCGGCTCCACCAACATGCTCACCGGATCGGGTGTGGACGAAGCCTGGACCACGGGTACGCAACTGGCGGAATCCGTTGTGGAACTGCTGCGCGCCGGCAAGCCCTTCTCGCAGGAAAATCTCGCCGCCACTTACGAGGTGCGACGGCGCTCGAGTTGGGTGGAACGCGGCGCCGTTGAGGCAAAGAATGCCCGCAATGGCTTCCACGGCGGCTTTGTGAAAGGCCTGATCGGCATGGGTCTTGCGGGACTCACCGGCGGTCGTCTCTCTCTGGGCGCCCACATTCCTCCGGCGCACAAGCAGATCTCGCCTTCAGGCCTCAAGCCGGAAGCCGCGGCACTGCTGGCACTGGAGGACGGGCGTCCGCTGCACGATGCCCTGCTCACAGCCCGCGGGTGGCCTGAGATCCCTTTCGACGGCCGTCTGCTGATCACGCAGCAGGACGCTCTGCTGCTGGGCGGCAAGGTGCAGGCCATGCCCGGTTTTGCCGATCACGTCACCTTCCGCGATGCCGGTCTGTGCCTCCTCTGTGTTGAGAAGACCTGTATCGCCATGTGCTCCGGTCAGGCCATTACACTTGGGGAAGACGGTACGCCATCATTCGAGCGCGAAAAGTGCGTTCATTGCGGTGCGTGCCTGTGGAACTGCGCCCAATCACCCGACGGGGAACATGGCAACATTGAATTCCTCGCCGGCTCGGGTGGGCTCCACTCCGCGGAAAATTGATCCGCAGCGAAAAGTCAGGGAATCAAAAGGATACTTACATGGCAAATGCTGTACACATTGTGGTTTGCGCGGGAATCGTACCCGATCCGTTGCAGACCTTGGAGCCGGTGACCGGTCCGAACGGTCCGGGGCTAAAGAACGAAATGGTATTGCCTTCGGTGCTGGACCCCTGGGCTGCCAGCGCGCTGTATGAAGCAGCCAATCTCGCTGCCAAGAATCCAGGGAGCAAAATCTGGCTGGTCAGTCTCGGTCCCAAGGCCAAGCTGCAACAGGTCATGATGACCATCGCCCAGAAGGTCAGCTTCGAACTGGTCCCCATCGATGGCCCCATTGGCGGTTTCCCGGATGCGCACTCCACCGCCGCGGTGCTGGCTGACTCGATCGCTGCCATTCCTGGCCTCGACAAGGCGAAGCTCCTGCTCTTCGGTGGTTGGGAATCGGCCACCCGCGGCGCCGGCGTCACGCTTCAGCTGGTAGGCGAGCGGCTCGGCATCACCGACCAGTTCCAAGGTGTGGACCAAATCGATCTTCGCGACGATGGCTCCTTCGAAGTACTGGAACGCGTGGAAGGCGGCAAGCACCAGGTCTCGGTCTGTACAGGCACACCCGCCCTGCTGGGCTGGGCCACCGGCAATCTGGCTGAACCACGCAACAATCCTCAGATCGGCATGGCCAACATGCGCACTATTATGCCCGCCCTGCAAAAGGCCAAACCTGCCAAGCTTGAGGCCAACGGCCTGCGCTACATCTCCGCCAGCCTGCCCAAGCAGCAGCGCAACACCCGCGTGGTCAAGGACCTTGCCCCGGACGAAATCGCAGCCGAACTGGTCGCGTGGATTGGTGCGGAATAATGACAGAATCGATTCTTGTACTCGCGCATGTCGACGAGAACGGCGCCGCTCTCACCAAGGCTTCGCTTGAAGCGGTCACGGCAGGCGTCGAACTAGCCGCCCAACTTTCCGCGCCTCTCTCCATCGGTATCGTCGCAGCCATTGCTCCTTCCGGAACCTGCGTGCTGGCTTCCACCGGAGCGCGCTTGCTGGCTGTTTCCGGCGAGGCGTTTGCGCAGCCGCGCTACGCCACCGACGCGGCCGCCTGCGAAGCCCTTTGCCGGGCTGCTGCAGCCACCATCGTGCTCGCCCCGGGCAGCGCCCGCTTCACACGCGTTGCCGCGGGTGTGGCCTACCGGCTGGGCGGCTGCATCGATACCCACATCACCGCCCTCTCCGCGACCGAAGGCGTTGAGGCTTCTCGCTGGTTCTATCGCCAGCGCGTCGAGGCCGTCCTCAGCCGCGATGCCCGCCCTTGGTTCCTGCTGCTCGACGCCGGCACGCACGCGGCCTTTGCCGCTGAGCCGGCTACCGCACAAATCGAACAAATCGCCGTGGAACTCCCTGCCGTGCGCACCACGGTCAGCGGCCTGCGCGCGCCCAAGCAGGATGCGCAGACCATCCGCCCCGAGGCCAAGATGCTCCTGGTCGCCGGAGCCGGATGGACCAAGAAGCAGCCCGACGGGCAGATCCACGTGGACCAGGCAGGGGAACTGATCCTCGGCTTCCTGCGCCATACGGGAGCGTCCCTGGGTAGCAGCAAGTCTCTGGTGGATCAGGGCGGAGAAGGCGTACCAGTGCTTCCCTTCCTCACCCACATGAACCAGATCGGACAAACCGGCGCCACGCCGCGCCACGCCAAGGGCCTCTCGACCTGCTGCCATGGTGAAGAGCCCCACGTGGTCGGCTGGCGCTTTATCGGTGACCGCCGCGCCATCTCGCTCGATCCCAACTGCGGCTGGACCCGCGGCAAGGCCGATGTCGTCTACATTGCCGACGCCTTTCAGGTCATGGCCAAGGTCAATGCACTGCTGGGGTCCGCCAAGGCCTAATCCGGCATTCAAACAACGAAGGGGACGGGCTTTTGTTAAAGCCCGTCCCCTTCGTCTATTAGCGAGTTTGCTTAAAGCGATTCTTATATTTTGAGCTCTGCCGGAAGCGAGAGCGTTTCCATGATCTGCTTCATCGCGTCTTCGTCGTTCCCGACCGTCGCCAGCAGCTTGTCCTTTAACTCCTCGCGCTTGGCATAGAGGCGAAGCGGCTCCGGCGGATTATGAAGCAATTCCTTCCCGACCAACGCGCGCACGATGAACGGCATATAAGACGAGTAATCGCCCTGCATACTGACCGTCTGCGTTGTGTACGTCTCCGGATTGATCTTGCCCCACGACACTGCTTCAGCCGGCGCGCACGACGACAGGCTGCCATCCGTCACAGGCGATGAGACGATCTGTGCATCGTAGTCGTATCCGCGAATGTTCCCGAGGAAGAAGATCTGCGACAGCGCCGGCTCAGGTTGCAACGAGTAATTCTTGGGGACGCCACCTCCGAGAACCAGAATGGCCAGCCCCTTTGCTTCCGAGTCGCACAGCCCCCAATGATGGTAGGCACAGGATTCGAACACGTCTTCATGAAGATCGTAATCGAATCCATACTTGATCTTCCCCAGCCGGGCCAGGGTCCAGAGCTTGACGGAATTCAAGAACACGCTGCCATCCGCAGGAGCTCCGATGAAAACCGGCAGTTCCATCTCGGCGCAAGTGCTCAGCAGGCCCGGCGCAATCCCCAAGGCCTTTTCCCGCTTGGCATATTCCTTGCCGAGTAGATAGTTGCGTTCAGTGGTCGTCATCCGCTTCTGGAACTCAGGCAACTGGAGGATCTCGGTCACCACGGCGTCCTGGTCGAACAGCACCTGTTCCGCGAAGCCGGTGTCGGTCACGCGAATCACGCCGTTCTCGCGCAGTTCGGCATCATCGCCGAACAAATCGACTTCACGAATCGGACGCTCGTCCGTCTTCTTCAGGCTGTCATGCCCATCGTGGTAGCAGATCGCGTCGGTCACCGTGAGATAAGCGGTATTCGCCGCTTTGATGAGCGGAATGAGCCACGCGCGATGCTGATCGGAAACCGTGATCGGTCCGGCGCATGTCACAACCAGCGGAATCCGCTTTTCGATCACCTGTTGCAGGACTTCATAGACCCGCCGCAAGTAGGCGCCACCGAATGCTGGAAAAGAACTCAAAAATACCTCGTTCAGATCCTTGCACTCTGTGACCGGCTTTCCGGTCACCGCCCGGCCCATCAGTCCATTTTTCTTGGGACACTCACTCATCGCAATAACCTCATGTTCAATTGACTTCTGTTTCCAGCTTTCCGCAATCTCACATTCGTCAAGCAGAGGAAGAAGCTGGAAGATCGCCTGTGTAGTGTATCAAGGAGCGTGGCCCTCAATGTTCAGGTCGGCCGCAAAGCCAACCACGCCCGCTGGAATCTCCAACCAATTCTTCAAGGATCAGGGCGTGAGCGTCAGGAACTACACGCCATAGCTAGGCAGCGTAATCGTCATGCAGGACGCGGTGTCACCCCGATGCCGGTCGGCCCCGTGTGGACACTCGCCGCCGAGTTGATGCTGATCAGGCAATCTGAAACGACGTGGACAGGAACGGCTTCAACACACCCTTCACGCCCGAAGTCGTATCCGTGGCATTGTTGACCTTTGCCACCACCGCGCTCACCAGCGAGAAACTCTGGGACGCAGTTGACCGATGTGTACTGCGCCGTAGCTCTGGTCGGCACCCGCTGATTGTCACCGATGGTTTTCCGCTCGGCCCGTGACCGGAAGTTGGACCGTGGCTCCATCTTGCGGAACGACCCCGTGGTACTGGCCAGCGAAGCCGATCGATTCACGGGTGTCGTCGTCGATAGGACGCTTCCGCCTCCTCATCCAATTGCGGCAAGCGAGAATCCGACAACAGCCATGCTCAGGATCGAACTCCGTGAGCGAAGCAAGAATGTCCTCAACGGTAGGTCAATCCGAAACAATGCGGCAATCAACTTACTTTACTTTGCTGCATTCCTCTACCGGAATCGCCACCTGCTCCACAATTTCCAGGCCAAAGCCCTCGAGAGCGGGGATGTGCATGGGCGTATTCGACAGCAGCCGGATCCGATGGATGCCCAAGTCTGACAGGATTTGCCCACCCAGTCCGATGGCGCGCAGAATGCGCCCACTGCGGTCCTGCATACCCTCGCGCGCGCGCAGTTCCCGATGCAGAATCAAACGCGCAGTGTCCATATCCGGAGTCGCGGGCAGCGTGTCCTCTTCTGCAGTGGGCTTGCTTTCAATCTCGAAACCACGTGAGGTGTTGTGCAAATAGAGCACCGCGCCGCACCCCTCCTCGGCAATCATGCGCATGGACTGGTCCAGCGTCTCGCGGCAATGGCAGTCCGCGGCAAACACATCTCCGGCCGTGCAGCGGGTATGTACCCGCACCAAGACCGCATGCTCGCACGGAGCCGGTTGCCCAGCCTCGACCGGAGCAACCTCGCCAAAAGCCCTTGCTGTAAAAGGCTCCACAGGGCCACCGTGAAAGGCAGGGCAGTCGGGACAAAGGTCGCCGCGCACCAGCGCGATATGGCTCTCTCCGCCATTCACTTCGCTCTCATAGGCGATCATGCGGAACTCGCCATACTTTGTTTGGATGAGGCTTTCCCCGGCGCGGACAATATACCGCTCGTGGCGCAGACGGTAGCGGATCAGCTCTGCTACGGTCAGAATCAACAACCCATGTTCCTTGCAAAAGGGGATCAGGTCGGGAATGCGGGCCATCTCTCCATCGTCCCGCATGATCTCGCAGATCACGCCCGAGGGATTCAGTCCGGCCAGCCGTGCCAGATCCACGGAAGCTTCCGTCTGTCCGGCGCGCACCAGCACCCCCCCCTTGCGCGCGCGCAGCGGGAAGATGTGACCCGGACGAGCCAGATCGGCCGATGTGGTGCTATCGTCAATCGCTGTGCGGATGGTCTGCGCACGGTCTGCGGCGGAGATACCGGTGGTCACGCCCTCACGCGCCTCGATGGTCTCAGTAAATGCAGTGCCAAAACGCGAGGAGTTGTGCTGCGTCATGGGGAACAGACGCAAATGGTCGGCGCGCTCCTCCGTCAGGGTCAAACAGATCAGGCCACGCCCATAGCGAGCCATGAAGTTGATGGCTTCAGGGGTCACGAACTCGGCGGCAAGGGTCAGGTCGCCCTCGTTCTCGCGATCTTCGTCATCGACCACAACAACCATGCGGCCGGCACGAATCTCGGCGACTGCGCCGGGGACGTCTGTAAAAGGAGGTTCGAAGATGCGGGAAGGATTCGACATGGCCACCTCCCTATTCTCGCCCAAGTGGCCAGATACAGCAAAAGCGCCGCTCATGAGCGGCGCTTTTGCTGAAACAAACAGAAAGAAACGGCTCTACAACGTCGATTCAATCTCAAAACCCCAAGCCTCGAGCAGGGCCTCGGGGATATACTTGGAATTCTTGTTCCGACGGGCCCACTCACGCAGACGCGTAGACCGGATGTATTGATCCGGGCTGAGCTTGAACTCCTTGACGATCTGTTCGAAGGAGGTCACTGTGGGCACAACCGGGCCAATGGGCTCCGGCTTGCCCCAATTCGGATTTCCACGACGCTTTGCCATCGATTCGGTATCCTTAATCAGGTGTGATCAGTGTGCTTACATCCTCGGGCGCAGGCTGGGGATCCTGTACATCCTGAGGTAACTCTAGACTTCTATTTTAAGGATATTTTCTTCAAAAATCAATAGCAAAATGTAGTTTTGCGCACCAATGGTCAGACCACATTACCTGCATGAAAAATTATTATATCTTGTTGTTTAAGCGATAGTTACGCCACACAATCGACGCCCCATACAGGTAAATGTCTCGACTTTCCACCGCAAAAACTGGCAATGGTCTGCCCTACGGTGGCAGGATACTCTTATGACAACATCCTGGCGGATGCTGGCGGGCAGCCTCCTGCTCTTGGCCAGCGCGGTGGCGCCTTCCTGCGCCGTAGAGCTGAAGGTGAGCCGTGATGTGCTCCAGCGAACCCTCAAGCAGCAACTTTTCAGCGGTCCCAACGGCCGGTATTACCTCAAGGGCAATGCCCAATCCCCCTGCTTCGTCTATGCCGACGACGCCCAGCTCAGCTTCTCGCAAGACCGTGTCCTCGTCCTCATCAAGGCCCATGCCAAGCTGGGCAAACAATGGGGTAGCAGTTGCCTCGGCATCTCTCTGAACACCGCACCCGAAGTCTCCCTGGCTCCAATCGGCGAAGGCGAGACGATCGGCTTCCGCGACGCAAAGCTGGACAAGGTTGTCGATCAGAAGGAGCTGAACTTCTTCATCACCCCGTTCCTCAGCCACCAACTCCCTTCCAGCATGAGAATCAATGCGGCCGACCTGCTGCGCAAATCGCTGGTCGACTCAACCGCCGCCACCGGGTTCAAGATCACCTTGGACAAACTCAATGTCCGCTCCATGCACATTGAGGGTGACTCCCTGGTTGTCGACGCAGACGGAGACATCAGTGTGAAATAGACTCGTCCATCCGGGACAAGCATTCCGTGTCAAACCGTCCTGTGCTGCGCGGCCGTAGTCAACGCAAGCAAAAGAAAGGTGGCCTTCCTCTCAGATGAGAGGAAGGCCACCTTCTTTTTCGAAACACTTCCGTATCTGTCGCCGAACTACTCGCACCATGCGTTGAAAGCGCCCGACCTCACTGCCACAGCCATGGCCTCGATATCCGGCCCCAGAACCCGATCCTGTTCGAGCCGCGGAACCACCGCCCGCACCGCAGCATAGGCACCCTCGATCTGGCGGCTGGGCCGCAGTGGTTTGCGATGCTCCACCCCTTGCGCCGCACACATCAGTTCGATGCCCACGATGCGCTCGGCATGTTCCACAATCTGCCGCAGCTTTAGCGCTCCAGTCATGCCCATCGAGACGTGATCTTCCTTGCCCCCGCTGGTCGGAATGCTGCCCGTGGACGAGGGATGCGACAGAACTTGGCACTCGTTGATCAGCGCCGCCGACACAATCTGCGCCATCATGAATCCCGAGGAGAGCCCCGCGTCCGGTGAGAGAAACGCTGGCAACCCTTCATTGATGTCGGGATTCAGCAGCCGGTCGATGCGCCGCTCTGCAATGCTGGCCAGATCAGTCAGCGCAATGGCCGCGTAATCAAAAGCGTAGGCTAGCGGCGCTCCATGAAAGTTTCCTCCAGAGATGACCGCTCCGCCACTTTGCGCTGCAGACGACGTTCCAGGGAATACAAGCGGATTATCCGTAGCCGATCCCGATTCAATCTCCAGCACCCCCGCTACATGCGCCAGCACACCCCGCACCGCTCCGTGCACCTGCGGCATACAGCGCAGGCAATATGCATCCTGCACCCGCGGATCCCGCTTCCGGTGCGACTCGCGAATCTCGGAGTCCGCCAGCAGCCGCACAAGGTGCTCGCCGACCGCAATCTGTCCGGCGTGCGGCCTGGCCTGCTGAATGCGTGGATCGAAGGCGGCAGGCGTACCCATCAGCGCCTCCAGCGACATGGCACCTGCCAAATCGGCAAGCTGCGCCACGCGGCGCGCACGCGCCACCGCCAATCCACCCACCGCGGTCATGGCCTGCGTGCCGTTCAGCAGCGCCAGCCCTTCCTTGGCGGCCAGAGTCAGCGGCTCCAACCCCACACGCCGCAGCGCCTCCGCTCCGGCCATGCGCTCTCCCTTGTAAACCGCCTCGCCCTCACCGATCACCACCAGCGCCAGGTGAGCCAGAGGCGCCAAATCTCCGCTGGCCCCCACTGAGCCTTTTTCCGGGATGACGGGATGCACCCTGACATTCAGCAATTCCACCAGCCGCTCCACCACCGCCGCCCGGCAACCGCTGAACCCCTTGGCCAGGACATTGGCGCGCAGCAGCAGCATGGCGCGCGATTCCGCTTCCGCCATCGGATTGCCCACTCCGCCGGCGTGACTGCGCACCAAGTTCGCCTGCAACTGAGCAAGACTGCCGTCCGGAACGCGCACGTCCGCCAGCTTCCCGAAGCCCGTGTTGACGCCATAAACCGTCTGGCCGGTGGCCAGAATCTCTTCAATCAGTTTCCGGCTCGCAGACACACGCACCAGTGCCGCCGGAGCGATCTCGACCGGGCAGCCGCCCAGCGAAACCGCCTCAATCTCGGCCAAGCTCAGCGACTGGCCGTCCAAAATCACGTTTTCCATGTCTCCGATGGTAGGCTGGCAATCGGCCTGAATACAGATGCATTGGAGTGCGTTTCTTGGCTTGCGCCATGGAATCCACTATGCTTTCATCCTATGGCGATGGATTCCACGGCACTACTCGACAACTACGGCAGAATGCTCTTGGACGAGCTGCAAACCAATGCGCGCCTCAGCCTGGCCGAACTCGGCCGCCGCGTGGGCCTTTCGCCCACCGCCACGGCAGAACGCCTCAAGCAAATGGAGGAGGTCGGCATCCTGCACGGCTACACCATCGACATCGACCGCGAGGCCCTGGGCCTGGAGGTGATGGCCTTCATCCGGATGAGCTGCGGCGGCCAGAACTATCACCGCCTTCTCGACTACGTGCAGACCCTTGAAGAAGTGCGCGAGTGCCACCATCTCACCGGCGACGACGACTTCCTGCTCAAAGTGACCACCTCCAACATGGCCGACCTGGAGGCTCTGATCGAGGCCCTGCTTCCCTACGGCAATCCGGTCACCAGTCTGGTGCTGTCCACCCCCGTCGAGCGCCGTAAATACGCCGTCACCGGCAAGCTGACCACGGTCACCAAAAAGCCGGCTCTGCCCCGGCTCTTTTAAAGCGCTATCTCACCGGTGGTTGCGCCCCAGCCAGCCCCAGAATTCTACGGTTGCGATCTTCATCCGCCGCGGCGCCGGCGAAGTCGTCGAAGGCCCGGTCTGTGACGCGAAGGATGTGGTCGCGTATGAATACCGCGCCCTCTTTGGCTCCGTCCTCCGGATGCTTCAAGCAGCACTCCCATTCCAGCACCGCCCAGCCCGGATAGTCATACTGCGCCATCTTGCTGAAGATCTGCTTGAAATCAACCTGCCCATCGCCCAGAGAACGGAACCGTCCTGGCCGGTCGATCCAATCCTGATAGCCACCATAAACGCCGGAGCGTCCATTTGGCCGGAACTCGGCGTCTTTCACGTGGAAGGCCCGCACCCGGTCGTGATAGAGGTCCAGGAAGCTCAGGTAATCCATCTGCTGCAGAACCATATGGCTCGGGTCGTACAGAACGTTGGCGCGCTTGTGTCCCCCCACCACGTCCAGAAACCGCTCGAAAGTAGCCCCATCGTGCAGGTCTTCGCCGGGATGCAGTTCAAAGCAGACGTCCACACCAGCCTCGTCAAATTGATTGAGGATCGGCAGCCAGCGCCGTCCCAGTTCCGCAAAGGCCTCGTCGATCAGCCCCGATGGCCGTTGCGGCCAAGGGTAAAAAAAGGGCCACGCCAGTGACCCGGAGAAGGTGGCATGAGCCTTCAACCCCAGATTGCGGCTGGCCTTGGCCGCCCGCCCCAACTGCTGAGTGGCCCATGCTTGCCGCCCCTTCGCATCGATCTCAGGCGGCGCAAAACCCTCCAACATCGCATCGAACGCCGGATTACTGGCCACCAACTGCCCCTGCATGTGCGTGGCGAGTTCGGTAATCACAAGTCCCGCCTGGCCCACCACACCCAGCACCTCGTCGCAGTAGCCTTGGCTCTCGGCTGCCAGTTTCAAATCGAACAGCCGCTGGTCTCCGCAGGGAATCTGCACGCCCTTGAATCCCAGCTCCGCCGCCCAATGCGCCATTCCCTCCAGCGAATTGAAAGGCGCTTCATCGCTCGCAAACTGCGCCAGAAAGATCCCCGGCCCCTTAATCGTCTTCATCCAGTTTCTCCTCAGTCCTCATGCGCCTGCACTAGAACTCTACCCAGCTTTCCTTGCCGCTGCTCTCAATGGCCCGGTCGATAAACCGCATGCCCCGCACCGCGGCCCCAATGCCCGGCAGCGTCGCCGGAAGCGGATCGGCCTGCCCCTGGCGCCTCGCAATCAACCCGTCGGCAAACTCGCCATACAGCACGGCAAACGCCTCGATAAAGCCTTCCGGATGCCCTCCCGGCAGCCGCGTGACAGAGAGCGCCGCCTCACTCAGGTAGCCACCCGCGGCATGTCGGATCTCCTCCGGCCCATCCATCCATTTCACACGCAGCCTGCTCGGATCCTCCTGCCGCCAGTCAACTGACCCCTTCTCGCCATACACGCGCAGGCGCAGCCCGTTGCCCTCGCCCACCGCCACTTGCGACGCCATCAGCACTCCGCTGGCGCCGTTCTCCAGGCGCAACAGAGCATTGCAGTCGTCGTCCAGCCGCCGTCCCGGCACCACTCTGCGCAGCGCCGCATTCATGCTCGTCACCTTGAGACCGGTCACATACTCCAGCAGATGGAAGGCATGCACTCCTATATCGCCGATACAGCCACCAGGGCCGTTCAGCGCCGGATCGGAGCGCCACTCCGCCTGCTTGTTCCCCGAACCTTCAAGCGAACGGCTCATCCATCCCTGCAAGTATTCGACCGCAATCTTGCGGATCGGCCCCAACTGGCCGCTGGCGCACAGCGCACGCGCCTCGCGCACCATCGAATATCCCGCATAGGTGTGCGTCAACCCGTAAGGCAAGCTGGATTTGGCCACCGCCGCCTCCAGCTTCAGTACCTCGTCATAGGTCGCCGTGGCCGGTTTGTCGCTCATCACAGGAAGCCCGGCATCCATCGCCGCCAGCGCAACCGGCAGGTGCAGCGAATTGGGCGTAGCGATGGTCACAAAGTCAATGCCATCGGAGCGCTGCCGCTCTGCCTTGAACATTTCCCTGTAATCGGTATAGGCCCGCTCCGGATCGATCCGAAAGCTCTCACCTGCAGCCCGGCATTTCTCCGCCGAGCGGGAAAAAGCCCCAGCCACCAACTCGATCCTGCCGTCCAATTCGGCGGCCATGCGGTGCACCGGCCCGATAAACGATCCCGGCCCACCACCTACCAGTCCCATCCGTAACTTCCGCATCTCTGCCATAGCTCCCTTCCTAACTTGATTCTTCCGTTACCACTCCGTCAGAGTACCGTCCAACTTTCGATTGATGGGCAGGTAGGCCCGCTGATACGGATACTTCGCAGCCAGTTTCTCATCCAAATCCACGCCCAGCCCCGGCGCGTCGCCCGGTGTCATCATCCCGCCCTTGTACGCATAGTGGTGCGGGAAAACCGCGTCGGTCTCGCCGGTGTGCGGCATGTGCTCCTGGATGCCGAAGTTATGAATCGCGGTATCGAAGTGCAGCGCCGCGGCCATCGTCACCGGCGACAAGTCCGTCGCCCCGTGGAACCCGGTGCGCACGTGATACAACTCCGCGAAGTCGGCCACCTTCTTCAGGTGCGTAAAGCCGCCCCCGTGCACCAGCGTCATGCGAAGGTAGTCGATCCACTGGTTGCGGATCAGGTCATGCGCATCCCATATCGAATTGAACACCTCGCCCACAGCAATCGGCGTCGTGGTGTGCTGGCGAATGATCTTGAACCCCTCCTGCAACTCGGCCGTCACGGGATCCTCCATCCAGAACAGATGGAACGGTTCCAGTTCCTTGCCCAGCCGCCCCGCCTCAATCGGCGTCATGCGGTGGTGGCAGTCGTGCAACAGGTGTAGCTCGTCGCCAAATACTTCCCGTACGCGCGCAAACAGTTTGGGCACGTGGCGCAGATAAAGCTCGGTGGACCACTCGTACTCCGACGGCAACCCGCGCTCGGCCGGCTCGTATCGTCCCGGCTTCTTGCCGATGCCGTATGTGGTCGCAAGTCCCGGAATCCCGCACTGCACGCGGATCGCCTGGTAACCCATCTCCCGGTGCCGCGCCACGTCTTCCAGCGCCTGGTCGATGTCCTTGCCCGTGGCGTGGCAGTAGACCATTACGCCTTCGCGGCTCTTGCCGCCCAGCAGGTTATAGACCGGCGTATTGAGAGCCTTCCCCTTGATGTCCCACAACGCAACATCCACCGCCGCAATCGCCGCCATCGTCACCGGGCCGCGCCGCCAGTACGCGCCGCGATAAAGATACTGCCAGATATCTTCGGTCTGGAAAGGATCGCGACCAACCAGGCAGGGAATCACGTGCTCGGTCAGATAGCTGGCCACCGCCAGTTCGCGCCCGTTCAGCGTCCCGTCCCCCAGGCCATAGATGCCCTCGTCGGTCTCTATTTTCAGCGTGACAAAGTTCCTGCCAGGCGAGGTGATGTTTACGTAAGCTCTGGTGATCTTCATAGCAACAACGCTCCTAACCCCTAAGCCCTAATTTCTAAGTCTTGTCTTACTGGTTCACTCCGCTGGCCAGGAATCCGCCATCGACAGCAATCACTTGCCCGGTCACGAACGAAGACGCCTCCGATGCCAGAAACACCGCCGCCCCTGCCACCTCTCGCGCTTCGCCAAACCTGCCCATCGGAGTACGAAGGATCAACTCTTCTCCGCGCCCTGTTCCTTGAATCAGTTCCGCGTTCAACGGCGTAGGAAAGATCCCCGGCGCAAGGGCATTCACGTTCACGCCCTTCCGCGCCCACTCCACGGCCAGCGAACGGGTCAGCGAAGCCACTCCAGCCTTGCTTGCCGAGTAAGCCCCCACCCGGTCAAAGCTCACAAACGAGGACAACGACGCAATGTTCACAATGCGCCCATATCCTGCGCCAATCATCGTCGCTCCAAAAATCTGGCATGCCCGCAGCGTCCCGGTCAGGTTGGTCTCCAGCACCCGCAACCAATCGGCCTCATCCAGATCCAGCATCGGCGCCATGTGCGTAATCCCCGCCGCGTTCACCAAAATGTCCACCGTGCCGAAGTGCTGCATCACCTCGTCGTGCAGCCCCTGGACCGACGTCCGGTCCCGCACGTCGCTGGTCACACGCAATGACCGCCGCCCCAGCGCCTCAATCTCTGCCGCCACCTCCGCCACCTGCGCCGCCCGTCGCGAACTGGCCACCACATCCGCCCCGGCCTCGGCCAATCCCAGTGCAATTGCCCGGCCCAGCCCCGTCGTCCCGCCCGTTACAACCGCCACCCGCCCGCTTAAGTCGAACAGACCCTGTCTCATCAAACGATCCCCCAAAACGCATCGACAGCTAGCGTCGATCCAAAAGCCGCACAACGATTTACTCCAACGTCCAACCCAAAACATTATCATGTAAGCCGATTTACCAGCGGTCGACGCGTCACGGCCAGGCAACTGGACAATGCGTACCGTGTTCCTCGAAGCCAGCCTCATGACCATGAATTCGATCTTCGTTCCCGATTTCGCCCATCGCTGGGACTGCCTGAACCTGGGTGAAGCCATACTCCGCCTCGATCCCGGCGAGAGCCGCATCCACTCCACACGCCTATTTCAAGTGCGGGAGTGCGGCGGTACACCTTTGCCTCCGGCCTCATCCCAGTACTGCGCACCCGCAATGCCGCCCAGGCTCATACCATTGCCAAGGCTATGATTGCCGGTGGCATCCCCGTCGTCGAAGTCACCATGACCGTCCCCGGCGCTTAGGCGCGGCACGGGCAAAGAAAACGCTTCCATTTTTGAACCTCGCTGTGTTTTCATCATCTTGCAGGTAACGAAAGGGTAAGGTTGTCATGAAGAAAGCTAGTCGTATAAGCGGGCTATTTTCGGGAAAATTGGCGTTTTTTAGCGCAAATATTGTCGGTTTTGCTGCCTTAATATGGTTTCTCGTGCGCGTGATTCCCAAGCCCAGCCGCGCCTCCTACCCCTGCCAGCGAGCGGCCTTCCCCGTTGCCAGCGCCTTTGTTGTCTGGATTTGCGCTTCCCTCGCCGGCTTCTTCTCGCTCGCCGGTATGCGCCGGCTTGTGCGCCGCTACCGGTGGGCGGCTGTCAGTCTGTGCGCCATCACGCTGGTCGCCTCCGGCCTCTGGCTGGCACACTCCCGGGCCATTGCCGCGGCAGAGATCGCCACCCACTACGACTTCGTCCCCAAACTGCGCAACGTGCCTCTGGGCGTCGCCCGCGGCATCTTTCCGGGACGCGTCGTTTGGGCCCACGACCCCAAGGCGGCCCACTGGAGCGGCGACATGGAGTCCACCACCGACCAATGGTGGATGGAGAGCAACAACGATCAGGCGCGGGTGGACGACATGCTCTCCTCGACCCTGCGCCAGCTCACCGGCACAACCACGGACGATGCGGCCTGGACGGCGATCTTCACCTACCACAACGGACCTGCGCGCGGTCAGGAGAAGACTGGCTACCGCGCCGGCGAGATTGTTGCCGTCAAGGTGAACCTGAACAACAGCGACGTCCAAGGTCCGGGCAACATCGTGAACGTTTCGCCCCAAGTGGCGCTGGCCATGGTGCATCAATTGGTGCACCACGCCCACGTTCCCCCAGCCAACATCATCGTCTACGACGCCCGGCGCAACATCTATCCGGGCCTGCTGACAAAGATCTGGAGCGAATACAAGGACGTGCGGTTTATCCAGTCCGATCCGCCCAACCCGGTCCAGCCGAAGAACCCCGGCTATGGCAACTACCACGGGCTCGAAGCGGCGCAATGGGTGGAGGGCGTGAGTTACTCCGCCAACTCTTACCAGGACGCCAAACTCATTCCGCAGCAGATCAAGGATGCGACGTATATCGTGAATCTTGCCCTGCTCAAGGCTCACTCGTATCCGTATTCCTCGCAGGAGGGCGGCGACGAGGGACAGACCGGCATCACCATGACCGGCAAAAACCACTTTGGCTCCATCAAGGGGACGCCCGAGCTGCACGAGGCCATCAACACCAACCGCAAGGGCACGCCGCACGCGTATTCACCGATCGTGGATCTGGCGGCCTCGCCCAACCTGGGCGCCAAGACCATCCTGTACGTGCTGGACGGTCTCTATTGCGCCAGGCGCCATCAGTCCTACCCGCTGCATTTTCCCAATGCTCCGTTCAACAACCGGGTGGAACCGTACGCCAATCCCGACTGGCCCTCCAGCGTTCTGGCTTCCCTGGATGGCGTTGCGCTGGATTCCGTGGGGCTGGACATTCTCTATTCGCAGACCAAGAACAACCTGGACAAGAACCATCATCCGCGCATCCTGATCCGCGAAAACGCCGACGATTATCTGCAGGAAGAAGCCCTGGCCGATCATCCGCCTTCGGGCACGGCTTACCGGCAGAACGGGAAGACTGTTACGAGCCTCGGCGTCACGGAACATTGGGACAACGATTTGAGCCGCCAGTATTCGCGCAACAAGGACCCGAAGACCGGCAAGGGCATCGAACTGATCTATCTGCCGATGAAGTAGGACCGCCAAGCTGAACCAAAACGGGGGCCGGCGGTTGCGAATCTCTCACAACCGCCGAACCCCGTTTTTTGCTGACTTGCTCTGTCTTCGGCCGCGTGATCTTCTTCCGGTCGAGGATTGTGCCATCCCAAGTCGGTGCCACAGGTAGATTTCTTCAAATCTTGGAAAGCGGCAACGGCCCGGGCCTGAAGGCTGAGCACATTGGCCCTCTTTCAGGGGGCTGAAGCCCCCCCTGCTCCCTCCGGAATCCGCGATTTACAACTGTAGTATCAGGCGCAAAAACAAAGGCGTGCCGAACCTGGATCGCCCGCAAATCTCCCGCAACCGCCGAACCATGTTTTTGCCGACCTGCTGACTCGCTAGTCCGCCAACTCACTGACCGGCTCAGAGGCCAGTACGATGGCCTCTTCCGGTTCCGGATGCGCTCCCAGCCAGGCATACAGCGCAACACCTACGAAGCAGACTGCGGGCACCGAATATCCATAGCACAGGCCCGAGAGGTCGGCGATCTTGCCCATGATCGGTGTCAGCGCCGCTCCGCCAATAATGGACATCACAATTGCCGCTCCGCCCGTCTTGGTCCGTGCTCCCAGTCCCTTGACGCCCAGCGCAAAGATGGTTGGGTACATCATGGACATGAAGAAGCTCACCGTAATCAGGCATCCAACGCCGAGCCATCCGGGCCGCAGAACGGCTGTTGCACATACAGCCGCATTGATGACCGCAAAAACGGCCAGCAGCCGCGAAGCCTGCACATACCGAAGGAGTCCGGTCGAGACGAAACGTCCCACCCCGAAAGCCACCAAGGCCGCCGTGAGCAAGTAGCCCGCGTTGCGCTCCGTGACCTTGGCATAGGTTTGCGCATAGGGAATCAAGTAACTCCAGGTGCCTACCTGCGCACCAACGTAGAGAAACTGCGCAATCACCGCGAACACAAAGTGCTTTCTCTTGATGAGCGCTGGTCCCAGATCCACATCCGCCGCTCCGGGCGCGGAATCGAGCCCCACGTGCGGAAACGGGGTCCGCGCAATCAGAATTGCCCAGAACAGCACCACCGCGCCCAACACGATGTAGGGAGTTACGACGCGCAGCGTCTCGGAGCGCAGATAGGCCTGATAGGTCCCTGCCACCTGCATGGCCGCCACCTGCGCCTTGTTCAGTTCCACTCCGGAGAAGATGAAACTCGCGCCGATCAGCACGGCGGAGATGCTGCCCACCGGGTTGAAGGCTTGGGAGAGATTCAGGCGCTGCGCGCCGGTCTCTGCCGGTCCAACCTGCACGATGAACGAACTGGCTGCCGTTTCCAGAAACGCCAGGCCAGTGGCAATGACGAACAGCGCCATCAGGAAAAACCAGTACTGCCCGATGATCGCCGCCGGCCAGAAGAGGATGCAGCCGGCGCCGTAGAGACAGAGCCCTATGAGGATTCCCGTCTTGTAGCCCGCGCGGCGCATCAGTTGCCCGGCAGGCATGGCCAACAGGAAGTAGCCCATGTAGAAGGCCGATTGCACCAGACCGGCCTGAAGCCGACTGATCTCAAACGACTTCATGAACTGGCGAATCAAAATGTCGTTGAGGTTATTCGGGATACCCCAGAGAAAGAAGAGGACCGTCACAAGAATAAAGGGCAGCAGGCGCTCCGCTGGAACCAGTTTTGGGCGCCGCGAAGCTGTGGCCTCGGAGGCCGATGCAGCCGGAATCATGGTCAATTGCCAACTCCCTGGATTTGAGTCGATCCGGCACAGCCTTCAAGAGGGTCGGGTCAGATTGGCGACACGGGTGAAGCTGTCACAGAGAGCATCGAAAACGCTTTCATTTTCGGCCACTGCTCAACTTGCCTTTGAATCGCACATCCTTTCTACTCAATCCGCATCACGGATGGCAAATCAGGGTGGGACATCCAAAGCTCTGCGCCTTCAGGAGAAACGCTCTATGGTCTGTTCACACTACTGGGGCGGGCTTAGAGCATTTTTCCTGGACGGGCGGATCGAACTGCATACAATAATCTCCTTAACAAAATGGAGAGGTGCCGCGGGGATACATGGCAGCCGTCAGTTTGAAGCTAAGGCACGTAAGCGTGAAAGGAGACGCAACGCTGCCCAGAGGAATACGCAAGCCCCAATGATAAACATGAAATACCCCGCGAGAGACCAGGCAGACCATTCCATAGTTCCGCGTGTCAAAAGCTTCTTCCACGCAGGAGCGCCGACTGCAAGGACGCCGAAGAGGAGGAAGTACACGATCATGCGAGCTTTCAGAAGACTACGGTTCTTCATTGCTTGGAGTCTCCTCGCCATGCGTCTTATTCCATCCCTCACGCATGATTTCTATTCTAAGCATAAGCCTGGGGAACGGGCCTTCTAAAAGCCCAAGTCGAGACTGTATTACCGGCAACCCGGAAGTTACCATTTCATCAATATTTACTCCCCATCAATCCAGCGGCGGGAGGATCTGAGCGAAGGCATACTTGTGCAGAGTTCTGACTATTTAGGCAGACTCTCGACTTCTTGGGCAGGAAGGCCAATTTGGCACTTTTTGGACAAAGCCCCTCAGGGGCTAAACAGGCTGCGGAAAAAGGACGAATTTCAAGCGAAGTCTCTTAAAAACGTCTCGCAGGGGCTGAAGCCCGCGTTGATTTTGCCGCAGTTTCGGCACGACTGAAGTCGTGCCCTGCTACAAAGCGCGAATTTTTCGACTACAAACGGAGTTTTTTCACAGCCTGTAAAGCCCTGCTGATTTTGCGGTCTTTACGGTCTTTGCGGCACCCTTCGACAGGCTCAGGGCAGGCTTTGAAGGCGTGCCCTTAAAACATCAGCACTTGCCGCAGTGAAGCCGTGCCCTTTCAAGACCGCTCTACAGCAACTGCGAATATGCCCCACATCTAGGAGTCTGTCTGAGTAAGGCAGAGATTTTGGCGAAAAAGGGTTGAACAGTGGCATGGAAGCTGGCAGTCTTTAGGTATGTCGAAGGTCTACCGGCCGTATTTTCCCGAGCAGGATTTTC
>Ga0224530_1000100_pt1 | contig 56706 bp, 72 predicted proteins | sample CBST75metaG_FD_179873 | JGI IMG/M metagenome (GOLD analysis project Ga0224530, IMG submission 179873) | Peat soil microbial communities from Stordalen Mire, Sweden - C.B.S.T75 | ecosystem: Environmental > Terrestrial > Soil > Wetlands > Peat | place: Sweden: Norrbotten County, Stordalen Mire...
CCCCCCCCCACACCCCCCGGGGGTATATGGTTTGCGCTCGATCCGCTGAATTTTGCGGATCAATCCGCTTCTGAGTCACTCGACATATTCCATGGAGATTGCAAGATGTGTCAGGGCACGAATTCAGCCTGAAGGCAATTTTGCAGGTAGTTCAAAAGTTGAGCTTTTTTGAAAGGGCGCAGAGTCGGCAGCGCCCTTTCAAAACGGCAAGTTCATCCGCAGCCTGTAAGACATAAAGAATCGGCGCAGCGCAGCCACATCCGCTGCCCAGGCCGCGCGCCAGACAGTTTCTACGTTCGTCCCTCTACTCGTCTACAATTGCTGTTGTCAGTATCGTGGAGGCTTGCCCTGTTTGCCGCGTTAGTAAACTCTTTAAATTCTATTTCCAGCCTGTGCCGGATCCAGCTTGGCGGCCTGCCCATGCGCTTGGCAGCTTACATGACGTTTGCCCCAACTGGCCTCCGCCATTACCTGAAGATGCAGTACACTGATCAGACCTTCAAAGGCCTCTACCATTGGAACTGGTTTGATCTGACGATGCTGCTTCCCTACTTCGCGGTGATGATCGCCCTGTCGTTTTATGGCGTTCATCGCTACACGATGTGCTACGTCTACTACAAGAATCGCGATAAATACCATGCCGATCCGCCGCAGCACTTCAAGGAGCTGCCGCGGGTGACCGTGCAACTGCCCATCTTCAACGAGCAGTTCGTGATCGACCGGCTGGTCGAGGCGGTCTGCGGCATGGAGTATCCGCGCGAGAAGCTGGATATTCAGGTGCTGGACGACTCGACCGACGAGACGCAGCAAGTGGCCAAGGACATCGTGGCGCGCTATGCGGCGCTGGGCCATCCGGTCTATTACATCCACCGCACTAACCGCATGGGCTACAAGGCCGGGGCGCTCGCGGCAGGCCTGACGGTGGCCAAGGGCGAGTTCGTGGCCATCTTCGACGCCGACTTTGTGCCGCCGAAGGATTGGCTGATGAAGGTGATCCACCATTTCGCCGAGCCGCAGATCGGCATGGTGCAGACCCGCTGGACTCACCTCAACCGCGACTACAGCATGTTGACCCGGATCGAGGCCATTCTGCTGGACGCGCACTTTGTAATCGAGCAGGGTTCGCGCAGCCGCTCCGGCGAGTTCTTCAACTTCAACGGCACCGCCGGCATGTGGCGCATCAAAGCCATTGCCGACGGCGGCGGCTGGCAGCACGATACCCTCACCGAAGACACCGACCTCAGCTACCGCTCGCAGATGGCCGGCTGGAAGTTCAAATACCTGCCCGAGGTCGAGTGCCCCTCGGAGCTGCCCATCGAGATGACCGCCTTCAAAACGCAACAGGCGCGCTGGGCCAAGGGGCTGATCCAGGTCAGCATCAAGATTCTGCCGCTGGTCTTCAAGTCGAAGGCCTCAAAGCGCAACAAGTGGGAATCGATCCAGCATCTTACGGCCAATTTGAGCTACCCGCTGATGATCATCATGACGGCGTTCCTGATGCCGGCGATGATTGTGCGCTTCTACCAGGGCTGGTTTCAGATGGTGCTGATCGATTTTCCGCTTTTTACCGCCTCTACCTTCTCCATTGCGGTCTTTTATCTGGCGGCTGAGCGGGTGCTTTTCCCAAAAACATGGTGGAAGACGTTCTACTATCTGCCCGTTCTGATGGCCCTCGGCATCGGCCTTACGGTCACCAACACCAAGGCGGTGATGGAGGCGATTTTCGGCATCAAAAGCGCGTTTGTACGCACGCCGAAGTACAGCGTGGCCAAGAAGGGCGAGAAGACCCATGCGGCCAAGTATCGCAAGCGGCTGATGCTGGCTCCGTGGATCGAGATGCTGATTGGCGCCTACTTTATGGGCTGCATTCTCTACACCTTCTCGAACCACAACTACTTCACCGCGCCGTTCCTGATTCTGTTTGTCATCGGCTACTGGTATACCGGCCTGATGAGCCTCCTGCAAGGACGCTTCGACCGCTGGCGCACGGGCGCTCCAGCCGTCGAATCCAGCCCGAAGCCGTTCCCGGTGGGGGTGTAGGACGGAGCGAACGATATGCCTGAATCGCCTAAATTCAAGGACACGATGCGGTCGGAATACGATTTTACCGATGCCGTGCGTGGCAAATATGCGGATCGATTTCCGCAAGATGTGGTTATGGTGACGCTGGCCCACGACGTAGCCGCTGCCTTTCCTGATGCGAACTCCGTGAACGAGGCGCTGCGCGTGCTGCTCAAGGCGGCCAAGAAGATGGCTCCAACGGCCTGAGGAGGTGTGCGCTGCACGACAGCCTGAACAACTTTTTGAGCGTTCTACTCGGTTTCGCGGTTTTTTTCGCGGCCTTCTGGTGCATCGTTTGCGTCATCATCAGCTTTCTAAGCGGATGGCACGCACTGTCCACGCGATTTCGCGCGCAGACCGAGCCTTACGGTGAGACGAAAACCGCTGGACCGTTCTTCTACGGCGTAAAGATGAGGTTCAAGACGAGCTATGGCAATGCCGTCCGTATGGTTACCGCCCAGGATGCTCTTTATTTATCAATGCTTTTTCTGTTCCGCATCGGCCATCCTCCGCTCTGCATTCCCTGGAATGAAATCCAATTCGCCGGAGCAAAATTTCTGTGGCTGCGGTACGTGGTTCTCACGCTCGGCAACGAGGAAAAGATCCCCATGCGAATCTCCGAACGCATGGCGCGCAAGTTGGGAATCCTGGAACGAGTTTCTGAAGCTGGGAGCCTTCCGTCAGGACTCCACTTCGATACGCTGAGCGGCAGTTTTGTCGCATCGCAAACAAAGAAACCGGGCTAAACTAACATTGAGGTTTTCATGCAGACCGCCGAAAAAGTTCGCGCCGCCCTTGAAGCCCTGAGCCCTACGCAGGAGAAGGTCGATCTGGCCGTGAAAACTGCTGTTGGGATTGCGCAGCCTTCCCGCGTCATTCTCTTTGGCTCCTGGGCACGCGGCAAGGCCCGCTGGGACAGCGATCTGGACCTTGCAGTGCTCTTGCCCGACGCTGCCGAGCCTGAACTGGACAGCGTTCACAGGAAGTTGCGCCGCAAATTGGACGAACTGCCGATGACGATCGATCTGGTGCTCGCCACCGAGGGCTATGCAAGCCAGTTTCGCGGCTCGATCAACTCGATTTATCACCGGATACTTCAGGATGGACAGGTGGCGTATGAGCAACGGCCCGTACACACAGGCACAGATTCTTCTGATCAAAGCCGCTGAGGACGAGGCTTCCCTCCATTTGGACGGCATTCCCGAATCCATCCTCGGTTTTCATGCGCAGCAGGCTGTCGAAAAGCTCATCAAGGCACTTCTGTCACAACTCGCGGTTCCCTATGAACTCACGCATAATCTCGGCAGGCTCCAGACAGCGCTGCTCGCCACTGGGGAGATTCTGCCTGCCACACCGTTGCCGTTGAGTGAATTGAATGACTTCGCCGTCGTTTACCGTTACGATCTGCTGTTTCAGTTCGCGGCTCCGGAGAAAGCGGACCTGATCGAAACCGTTCGCCTGATCCGCGAGCATATTCAGGCCCGTATTGAGGCTCTTCCCGCCGCGCCCTTGACCCCTCCGTTACAATAGAGAGAAGCGCCTGCCGCGCCGGGGACTTGATTCCCCGGTCCGCCGGGCGCACCAAAGCATATGCTAACCAAAAACCTGCCCGAAGCCCTTACCTTTGATGACGTGTTGCTGGTGCCCGCGTATAGCGATGTGGTGCCCGCAACCGTCAGCACGCAAACCCAGTTGACCCGCGATATTACGCTGAACACCCCGCTGCTTTCGGCCGCCATGGACACGGTGACCGAGTCGCGCATGGCCATCGCCATGGCGCAGTCGGGCGGCATCGGCATCGTGCACCGCAATCTTTCCATTGTTGACCAGGCGAGCGAGATCGACAAGGTAAAGCGCTCGGAGAGCGGCATGATCGTGGACCCGGTGACCATTGGCCCGGACCAGATGATCGGCGACGCGCTGGAAGTGATGCGGCGCTACAAGATCTCCGGCGTTCCCGTGACGAAGGGCCATCGGCTGGTGGGCATTCTGACCAACCGCGACCTGCGCTTTGAAACCCGCACCGATATTCCCGTCGGCGACGTCATGACCAAGGAAGATCTGATCACGGTGCCCGTGGGGACCACGCTCGAAGAAGCCGAGCAGATCCTGCACAAGCACCGCATCGAGAAACTGCTGGTGGTTGACGATCAGTACAATCTGAAGGGCCTGATCACTGTCAAGGACATCCAGAAGAAGCTGAAATACCCCAACGCCAGCAAGGACGAAAAGGGCCGGCTGCGCGTGGGCGGAGCGATCGGGGCCACGGGCGACTTCCTGGAGCGGGCTGCGGAGCTGGTTCGCACGCGCGCGGACGTGCTGGCCATCGACTCGGCGCACGCGCATACCTCGCGGGTGCTGGAGGCAGTGCGGGCGGTGAAGAAGGCCTTCCCGAATGTTGGGCTGCTGGCTGGCAACGTGGTCACCTACGAGGCCGCGCGGGCCTTGATCGACGCCGGCGCAGACGCCATCAAGGTGGGCATCGGGCCAGGTTCCATCTGTACCACGCGCATGGTCACCGGCGCGGGAATGCCGCAGATTACCGCCATCTCCGAGGCCGCGCGGGCCGCGCGCGAAAGCGGGATTCCGATTATCGCCGACGGCGGCATCAAATACTCGGGCGAAATCACCAAGGCCATCGCGGCCGGCGCCAGTTCGGTGATGATTGGCTCGCTTTTTGCCGGCGTGGATGAAAGCCCGGGCGAGACCATTCTCTACCAGGGCCGCAGCTTCAAGAGCTATCGCGGCATGGGTTCGATGACCGCCATGAACCAGGGCTCAGGCGAACGCTACTTCCAGAGCGCCGACGACCTGGCCAGCGCCGAGATGGCCGTGGAAAGCGTGATGCAGCGCCAACACACCGACCAGAACCGGCTGGCCAAGTTTGTTCCGGAGGGCATTGAGGGACGCGTGCCTTACCGCGGACAGTTGGAAGCTATGGTTTTCCAGCTTGTCGGCGGCTTGCGATCCGGCATGGGCTACCTGGGCTGCCGCAGTATCGCGGAACTGCAGGAGAAGGCACAGTTTGTCCGCATCAGTGGCGCCGGCCTGCGGGAGAGCCACGTGCATGACGTGATCATCACACGGGAAGCGCCCAACTATCGCGTGGAATAGAGCAAAGTCAGAATTGGTTTAGAGTGAGTTGATGCAGTCAAGCGCCGTTTTCCTCAAGAAAACGGCGCCCTGAACCATTTTTCGGGCCGCACGGTAATTCTGAATTTGCGATAGCGCGCTTTTCTTTGACTGCCGTCCTTGAGCCATCCCGGCCTGTGTAATGGGGCTGGGAAGCTCAAGAGGCTTTTCGTATCCATAGTCTCCGGCGACGGGACTTTGCCGCCGGGATGTGAGAAGACAACACCTGTCCGATCCACAGAAAGGCTGTACACGTTGGAAACGAGCTCTAGCCATCAAGGCCTCAGGTTCTGGTTGAACGCCTGGCTTCCGGTAGTTGTGGGCATCGGCGTCATTATGCTGGAATCCACGGAAATGTTTGGCGCCGAACACACCAGCGGACCGCTGCGCTGGCTTTGGGAGTCTCTTTTCGGCCCGGTCGGCAACGCCCGCTGGAATCTGATCCACATGCTGATCCGCAAGTCCGGGCACTTCTTCGGCTATGGAACCATCGGGCTGCTGTGGTTGCGCGCCTGGTGGATGACTCTGCCGAACTCCCACTTCATCGAGGACGCCCTGCTGGCTCTGCTGGGAACCTCTATGGTGGCCAGCATTGATGAACTGCACCAGGCCTATTTGCCCAACCGCACCGGCACCCCCAGGGATGTGGCGATCGATTGCTGCGGAGCGCTTGTGCTGCAATTGGTGGTCTACACCTACCTGCGCGCGTTCAGGCCCAAGCGGCTGGCTCGGGCGAAGTAGCAGTTCGGAGCGCAGTCTGGCGCCAAGAGCAGAGAGAACTTCCGCTTCCCTGCCCTCTTGGCCTGGAGGCGCTGACCTCCCGCGTTATTGCCAGATCACCATCTGAGATGTGCTGGTCGCGGTAAGTGAGCTTTTTGATATGAACGGGACACTCGCAAATACATATTGCACTTGCACCTGGACCAAGCTTCCGGCTGCGGTATTGGCAGAAGTTGGAGTGGCTGAGCAGGTTGTCGAGTTTGTGCACCAATTGACCGTCGGTGTCATCTGCGCGGCGCCGGGAATCGCCTGTACGTGGGTGGTAATGTCTGCCGAGGTAACCGTGCCGGCGTACACGTTCGCTCCCTGAACAGAGAGCCAGCGGGCTGTGTTTCGCGCGGCTTCGGCCGCGGTGTTATACGAGAAGAGGACCAAACATAGTTCAACGAGACCGAATACGAGTATAAACAGCAGCCATGCGCTGAGTGCGAACTCCACCAGTTCAGTTCCCTCTTCGCCGCGCAACGCCCTTCTCTTCCGCCCCTCCGGCGTCAAAGTTCCGCACGCATTTCTGAACCACATCCGCATCATCTCAGTAGGTCTTCTCACCGTCGTATTCACCCTTCTGCAAAATAGACTTGCTGTATGTGCTACGGCGCCATTTCAAACGTAGACTCTCCGTTCAATTGCACCGTCGCCGGGAATCCAAGCGACTTCAAATTAACCAGTGGAGCGACATTCGCCTGAGTCTTCACCGTAACAAACAGAGGAGTGGCGTTGCTGGCGCACGCAATAGCAGCGCCTGTAGTGCAAGCGCCTGTGACCTGTGCAGTTGCGGTGCTGCCAGCGGCCAAGCAACCGCATGTTACGGTTACGGGATTCGTTGTCAACGCGCTGGCGGGAATGTTGGGTTCAGCTGCTTTCGCGAAAGTGGTTACATTCGCAAGTGCAGTTGGAGTAAAGCTGCCATTCGCTCTGTAGACCTGGGAGGCATAGGACGCTCCTTCGTGGGCGGCCTGAGAGACTTCAATGGAATCGTAGACCAGCACCCCAGCCCCGGCGACTCCGAGCAGCAACGGTATGAGGAGAAAATTCAGGACTAATGCAAGCTCGACAATGGAACTTCCCTCCTCGTTGCGCCTTGCCGCGCGAACGGATAACCTGTCTCGCCTCCGCGCGTAGCCTCTTGCCGTAGTTGCCTGGAGCATGTTTCTTCTCCTCATTGCACAAGCGTCACTTGACCATTGTTATTGTTGCCAACGCCAGACTCTGAAACGGAAATGTGGCCACTGCCTGCAACCTGAATTGCCCAGGCAGTGATACCGCCGCTCACGGTGCTGACACCGGAACCGTTTCCATCTTCAATAATTGTATGCGGCGCGTAGATTGCGCCATTGATGGTTGTACCGGAGCCGCCGCCGAAGGTCATTGTGTCGGGGCTGCTGGCAGTACCGCTATCATCCCAGACTGCGATGCCCGCATAGGGACCTGTTGACGGAGCTGTAATGTTGATAGTTGAATTGTTACCGAAACCAGGTGAACCGCTCGCGCCGCCGTTCAAATTGCTGCCGGGCAAAAAGATGAGGGTAACAGGGCCAGTTCCAGTAACAGGCGCATAGGTAAGAGTGAACGTCCCAGAGAAGAGGTATGTCCCACCGCTCAACGTGAGATTGGCGAGCTGCGAGTCAGTGAAGTTGCAATATGGTGGCCCATTTGGGTTCGCTGCAAGAACTTGGCCGTTTAGGCCACCATTCGGATTGCTCGCCCAGGGGACGGCTGTGCAACCGACGGCATTATACGCCGGCAGCGCCAGCCCCGCGTTCGGGTCAACGCAGCCTCCCGCAGTCGATGTGCCTCCAGAGGCGGTCACATTACCAAGAATCCCGCCCCCTGCATTGATCGATGCGGTTGAGGTTATTCCCGATCCATTCGTACATCCAACGATGGAGGAATTCGAGCATATTGAGCAACCTGTAGACGAAATCTGAGCGCTGCCGCCGGAGTTGCCCGCAACAATGCCACCTGCGCTTGCACTGCCGCTTGATAGGCCGCAGTAATAAACTGGATAACTTGTGTCAGAGACTGCATTGGGACTCAACGCATTGATGCAGGCGGTAGTAGGGGGCTTGGCAGCTTCCGCAATGGCGGAAACATTGACCGACTTCATCGAGGACTTGAATGCACCCAGGAAAAAGGTGTTTGTAGCATGTGAAATAATCACCTGCACATCCGAGGTAGCAGAGTTCTTCAGGGTAGCAGTAACCTCTCCCGCGAGAATGCCTCCAGCCTGCTGCTGCGCGGCAGCCTTGGCAGACACATTGACGTCCGTGGTGCCATTCTGGGCGGAAGCGGCAATGGCGGCAGCATCGGCCGCGGCCTGTACCATCCTTTTTTCGCGGTAGAGCATGCCCACATCGAGCGCCAGCGCAGCCATGCCGAGAAAAACAATTGCCATGAAGACCGCGAAGAAGATTGTTGCTTGGCCCCGTTCGTTTCTCTGAACCTTCATCGTCTCAGTCCCCTCCCTGTTGTAAGCGCAACTCACCCTTGCCTCGTGTGCATGCACACAGCATTTACAAGCCATCACCTGGACCGGAGGAGGTGTTACCATAGCTGACTAATAACGATTATACCAAGACTAGAGCATGGCTAATTTTGATACTCAGTTTCTTTGAAACCATCGTAACTATGTATCTCTATTGCATTGATTTCACGAATGGCAAACGGAATGCGCGATCCGGAAAGACCAGAGCGCCCGCATCAGCTACTAACAAACGCGGGCGCATCCCCCCAGGGGGATGCGCCCGCGTGACCTTCCAAGCGAAGGATCAAACAACAGGAAAACAGCCGCTCTTACGCGGCATCTTCCTTGGTTTCTTCGCTCTTGGCTTCATCGGCCTTGGCTTCTTCCATCTGCTTTTCCAGCTCGGCGCGCTTCTTGGCCTTGATCTCTTCGCGCTTCTGGCGCTTGGCGTCGAGCTGTTTTTCCGCGCCCAGCAATTCGATGAAGGCCTTTTCGCCTCCATCACCCTGGCGGAAGCCGGTGCGGATGATGCGCAGATAGCCGCCCTGGCGGTCGCCGTAGCGCGGAGCCACGGTATCGAACAGCCGCGTGACGGCCTTATCGGTCATCAGGAAGCTGAGGGCCTGGCGGCGCGAGTGCACATCGCCCTTCTTGCCCAGGGTGATCATCTTTTCCACGTGCGGACGCACAGCCTTGGCCTTGGTGATGGTGGTCTCGACGCGGTCTTCCATGAGAACGGACGTAGTCAGGTTGCGCAACAGCGCGCGACGATGACTGGTGTTGCGTCCGAGCTTGAATCCTGCATTACGATGGCGCATGACAAAACTCTCTTTCAAATCAGTGATCAGTGAACAGTGAACAGTGGTCAGTAAGTGCCTTCGGGCTGTTCACTGATCACTGTCCACTGTCCACTGTTAGAAATTCTCAGTCTCGGTGGGCAGTTGCAGATCCACCGAATCCAGCGGTTCGTCCTCTTCGTCGAAGTGGCTGTAGTTGGCAGCCAGGGCAGTGGCGGGCGGAATGCTCGTGGGACCGGGGACGGCGTTGCCGGCCTCGTCGATCTTCATGCCCAGCGAGAGGCCCATCTGCGCGAGAATTTCCTTGATCTCGTTCAGGCTCTTGCGGCCGAAGTTCTTGGTCTTGAGCATTTCGGCTTCGGTCTTCTGGACCAGCTCGCCGATGGACTGAATATTGGCGTTCTTCAGGCAGTTGTAGCTGCGGACCGACAGCTCCAGCTCTTCGACGGAACGGTTGAGATTGTCGTTGCGCAGCAGGGTGCGGCCTTCCTCGCCACGTCCCTCTGTCTCAATCTCTTCCTCGAAGTTGATGAAGATGTTCATGTGGTCCTTGAGCAGCTTGGCGGCCAGGCCGATGGCGTCGGCAGGCAGCACGGCCCCGTTGGTCCACACTTCCAGGCTGAGCTTGTCGTAGTCGGTCATCTGGCCGAGGCGGGCAGCTTCCACCGCATAGTTGACGCGGCGCACGGGCGAGTGAACCGAGTCCACGGGGATAAAGCCCAGGCCCAGATCGGCGTCGAAGTTCTTGTCGGCGGAGACATAGCCGCGTCCGCGCTTGAGACGCATTTCCATGTCCAGCTTGCCGCCTTCAGAAACGGTGGCAATATAGATGTTCTTGTCCAGGATTTCGACGTCGCCGTCGGCTTCGATCATGCCGGAGGTAACCACGCCGGGCTGGTCAGCGCGCAGATACAGCGCCTTGGGACCATCGCCCGCAAGCTTGAAGGGAACCTGCTTGAGGTTCAGGATAATGTCGGTCGCATCCTCGACCACGCCGCTGATGGACTGAAACTCGTGGAGCACGCCCTCGATGCGAATCGCGGTAACTGCTGCGCCCTCGATGGAGCTGAGCAGGGTGCGGCGCAATGCATTGCCGATGGTGGTGCCAAAGCCGCGCTCAAAGGGCTGGGCGCTGAACTTGCCGAATCTGTCTGTGAGCGTCTCGGCATCCACTGCCAGGCGCTTCGGCTTCTGAAATCCTCTCCAAAGCATATCCGTATCTCTTTTCCCGCGCGGCATGTGCGTCGCGATGCATTTTGCGGCGGCCGCGCAAGTTCTCCTTCGGTTAAAATGCAGCCAACAGCTGACAGTTGACAGCTAGCAGTAATACAAACCACTGGTAACTGTAAGCTGTCCGCTGTTAGCTGTCAGCTTACTTGCTGTACAGTTCGACGATGAGCTGCTCGTTGACGGGCAGGTTCACGTCCTTGCGCATCGGCAGCGAAAGCACACGGCCGGAAAGATTCTCGTAGTTGACTTCAAGCCAGGCAGGAATCGGGTTGGCCGAAGCGTACTGCACGGCCTGCTCCACGATGAGCAGCTTCTTGGCTCCAGCGCGGATGGCGATTTCTTCACCCACCTTCACCTGGAAGGAAGGAATGTTGACCTTGCGGCCATTCACCTCGATCTGGTTGTGGCGGACGACCTGGCGGGCCTGACGGCGAGAGATGGCAAAACCAAGCCGGAAGACCACGTTGTCCAGACGGCGCTCCAGTTGCTGGATGAGCAGTTCGCCGGTGACGCCTGCGCCGCGGTTGGCCTTCTCAAAGTACTCGCGGAACTGGCTTTCCAGCGTGAAGTAGATGCGCTTCGCCTTCTGCTTCTCGTGCAGTTGCAGGCCATAACCCACGATCTTGGCCCTGCGGTCCTTGCCGTGCTGGCCGGGAGGAAAGTTGCGCTTCTCCAGGGGGCAACGGTCGGAGGCGCACTTGGCGCCCTTCAAGAAAAGCTTGGTTGCCTCACGACGGCAGAGGCGGCAGACTGCTCCGGTATAACGAGCCATTTTTTCTCCTAACTTCGGATGACGGCCGGTTTACGTGTCCGGAGGACATCTCGTCCCGGCCCTGGTTTAGCTAACAGTTGACAGCTAACAGCTAACAGTTTTTCCCGCCTTCGGCGGGAGACCGGCAACTGGCTGCTGTCGGCTGTTAGCTGTTCGCTGCCCTAGACTCTGCGCCGCTTGGGCGGACGGCAGCCGTTGTGCGGAACTGGCGTCACGTCGCGAATGGTGCGAACCTCGACGCCGGCGGCAGCCAGGGCGCGGATAGCGGACTCGCGTCCGGAACCCGGTCCGGAGACCCGCACATCGACCGCGCGCAGGCCGTGATCGCGCGCCATGCTGGCGGCGTTTGTTGCCGCCTGCTGCGCCGCGAAGGGCGTACCCTTGCGCGAGCCGCGGAAGCCCAGCGATCCAGAACTCTTCCAACTGAGCGTGTTGCCCACCTGGTCGGTGATGGTGACGATGGTGTTGTTGAACGTGGCCTGAATGTACGCAATGCCAAACGGCACATTCTTGCGCTCGCGTTTCTTGAATTTCTTGTTCTTGGAGACCTTTCCGGCTCCACTTTTCTGTTCTGGTTTCGCCATTAGGTCTTCGCCGTCGCTTTCTTCTTGCTGGCAACCGTGCCCTTACGGGGGCCCTTGCGGGTGCGAGCATTGGTGTGGGTGCGCTGGCCGTTCACCGGCAAACCCCGCCGGTGACGCGTGCCGCGATAACTCTGAATGTCGATGAGACGCTTGATGTGCATCTGGACGTCTTTGCGCAGGTCGCCCTCAACGTCTCCCTCGTCTTCAATCACCTGGCGGATGCGGTTGACCTCTTCCTCGCCCAAAGTCTGGATTTTCTTGAAGGCGTCAACTTTCGCCTTTTCCAGGATCTTGAGCGCGCGGGAGTCTCCGATGCCGAAGATGTATGTGAGCGCGATTCGTGCCTGCTTGTTAGGGGGCAGATCGACGCCAGCAATACGTGCCATTGAAATTCCTTTGCTGCTTCAGGTTGTGTGCCCCCGGCCCAAACCGGTCCGCACGGGTTAAACGGTATGCCTCCAGAGGTTCATCGCGAGCCTTGACCCAGGCTAACTAGCCTCTTGCCAGCTAACAGCTAGCAGTTGACAGCTTGCAGTTTGTTCCGCTTGATCACGCGCTATTAACTGTCTGCTGTCATGGAGATTTCCGCGTTTCGCCAGTCTTGGCTAGCCCTGGCGCTGCTTGTGCTTTGCGTTCTCGCAGATCACCCGCACCACACCATGGCGGTTGATGACCTTGCACTTCACGCAAATCTTCTTTACCGATGCACGGACTTTCATCTGTTGCTGCCCTTCCCGAAAGCTGCTAGCTGCCAGCCTTCAGCTTCTAGCCTCATTCTTGCGATTACGTGCTCCTACAACTTCCAACAAACAAATAGCTAGAAGTTAAAACCTATTTGTAGCGGTAGACGATCCGCCCGCGATTCAGGTCGTAGGGACTCAGTTCCACGGCCACACGGTCGCCGGGAAGGATCTTGATGAAGTTCTTGCGCATCCTTCCAGAGACATGAGTCAGAGCCTCGTGATTGTTCTCGAGCCTGACCTTGAACATGGCATTTGGCAATGTCTCTGTGACCACTGCCATGACCTCAATCGCATCTTCCTTCGACAAACTGCATCCTGCTTCTGCCGGCGCGCTCGTGACGCCCCCGGCTGGTTAATCCGAGCTTCCTACTCGGTTAAAATTCTCGAACCGGTGGGAGTTACCGCCACCGAGTGCTCAAAATGAGCGCTCATGCTTCCGTCCGTGGTGATTGTCGTCCAGCCGTCTTCCAACACCACAACTTCCGGCTTGCCCGCGTTCACCATAGGCTCGATGGCGATTACCATGCCGGCGCGCAATTTCATGCCCCGGCCAGCCACGCCATAGTTTGGCACCTGCGGATCTTCATGCATGTGGATGCCGATGCCGTGGCCCACAAAATCCCGTACAACCGAAAACCCCTGGGCCTCGACGAAGTTCTGTACTGCCGAACCCACATCGCCCAAAGTCGCTCCGGGCCGAACCACTTTAATCGCTGCGTACAGCGAGTCTTCGGTGGCCTTCACCAACTGCGCCGTCTTCGGGTCGATTTTGCCCACCGGAACGGTAATAGCCGAATCCCCGCACCAGCCGTCCACAAATGCCCCAAAATCCAGCGAAACGATGTCCCCATCCTTGAGAACCTTCTTAGGGGAAGGGATACCATGCACCACTACGCTGTTCACCGAGGCGCACAAAACGCAAGGATAACCGCCATAGCCTTTGAAAGCGCCTTTCAATCCCAACTCGTCGAGCCGGCCTGCAGCGATCTTCTCCAAATCCATGGTCGTAACGCCCGGCTTCACCGCGGCACGCAACAACTCCAGAATCTCGCGGGTCGCCTTGCCCGCCAAACGCATCTTCTCAATTTCTTTGGACGACTTCAGTACTACCGCCAACCAATTACCCTGGCTTTCATCAATCCTTCATCAGTTGTCAATGATCGAGCCATGTGGCGAAAAGACTGACGACTGACAAATAACTAATCACGCAAAAAACCCGCCCTCGCGCTGCGCTACTTGCGCAACTGCTCGACGGCGGCAACAATTCCGGCCGCGATCTCTGCAATCGGCCGGTCTCCATCCACTTCCGCAAAACGTCCCAGAGCCCGGTAGTGCTCCACGACCGGCGCAGTCGAGGCCTCATAAGCGCGCATGCGCTCTTGAAAGACCTTCTCTGTGTCGTCGGCCCTTTGGACCAGCGCCGCGCCATCCGCGTCGCAGAAACCATCCCGCTTCGGCTGCTTGCCGTAAACGTTGTAGATGCTCTGACAGACAGGACAATTTCTGCGCCCGGTGATACGACGCAGTAACTGATTATAGCTTACCTGGATGCTGACAGCAACCACCGGCAGCGCCCCGTCCTGCGTGCTGGCCTGCGCGGCCAAGCGGTCATCCAGCCACCCGGCCTGCCCGAGCGTGCGCGGGAAGCCGTCTAGAATGTAACCTTTAGCCGTATCGGGCGCCTTCAGGCGCGCCGCCACCATTTCATTAACCAGTGAATCGGGTACCAGTTCCCCGCGCCCCATGATCTCTTTGGCCATCCGGCCAAGCTCGGTGCCCTGAGTCACGTTCGTGCGCAACAGGTCGCCGGTGGAGATATGCGGAATCCCCCAGAGCTTGATCAGTTCCTTGGCCTGCGTGCCCTTGCCCACGCCCGGCGCACCCAACAAAAGAACCGGGCCGGGAGAGATTATCCGGCCCGTCTCACGGCCCTGTGCCGCTGTATTTTCAGATGATGGCATTACCAGGTTTTCCTTCCGCGAATGCGACCGGAGCGCGGCGAAAAGCCATCATAGTGGCGCATAATCAGCTGCGATTCGATCTGGTTGATGGTATCCATGGCCACACCCACCACAATCAGCAGCGAGGTACCGCCAAAGTAGAAGTTGACATTCAAACCGTGCGTGATCCAGTTCGGCATCCGCTCGAAGAAGCTGCCTACGAGCCACAACTTGTCGAAGCGGAGTCCTGAGATCAGGAAGGTTGGCACCAGCGAAATGATAATCAGGTACAGGGCGCCGACCAGCGTAATGCGGGTAAGAATGTCGTTGATGAAATCCGAGGTGCGCTTGCCGGGACGGATGCCGGGAATGAACGAGCCCGACTTGCGGAAGTTGTCGGCAATGTCGTCCGGCTTCATGATGATCGACACGTAGAAATACGCGAAGAAGATAATGGCCAGAATATAAAGAGCTTCATACCACGGATAGCCGGGCTGGAGCGCCTGAACGATCGGCTGCAGAAACTTGCTGTTCTGCACGAATTCGGCCTGGCTGAGCATCAGCGGGGCGGAAAGAATGGATGCGGCAAAGATGACCGGCATAACGCCGCCGGAGTTCACCTTGAGAGGCAAATGGCTGGATTGGCCGCCCATCATCCGCCGGCCGACAATGCGCCGCGCGCTCTGGATGGGAATGCGGCGCTCGCTGCGCTCCACATAGACGATGAACGCCACTACGGCGAACATGAACGCAACCAGGAATATGATCGCCACAATGGTGAACGAGCCCCACTGATTGGTCTGAACCTTCTCGACCAGGTCCATCACGCCGCGTGGCAGGCCGGCGATAATGCCGGCAAAGATCAGCAGGCTCATGCCGTTGCCGATGCCGCGGTCGGTAATCTGCTCGCCCAGCCACATGATGAAGGCCGTGCCCGTGGTCAGCGTGAGCACCGTCATCAGGTTGAAGGCCATGCCCGGATGAAGCACCATGCCGCCCCTGGTGAGCATGAACGCGATGCCGATCGACTGAATCATTCCCAGAAGAATCGTCATGTAGCGGGTCCACTGCGTGATCTTGCGCCGGCCCAGCTCGCCTTCTTTCTGGATGCGCGCCAGCGGCTCATACACCACGGTCAGCAACTGAAAGATAATCGAGGCCGTGATGTAGGGCATGATGCCCAGCGCGAAGACGGTCATGCGGCGCAGATTGCCGCCGCCAAACAGGTTCATCAAACCCAGAGCGGAGCCGCCCTGCGAGTCGAACATGCGCTCCAGCATCTTGGTGTCTACGCCCGGCGTGGGAATGAACGCGCCCAGACGGTAAATGGCCAGAATGCCCAGCATGAAGAGCACTCGCTTGCGAAGATCTGGAATCCGGAAGATATTAAGAAACTTTTCAAGCATGATTGGTTATCCGCTTCAGGGCGTTTGCCGCCACTCGAATCTTTACCATTGACCATCTTACCCGCGCAGGGCCTGTCGTGTCCCAACTGACCCCGCTGCGCGCCCCGTCTCCCAATTCTGAGACTCGGGAAACAAAAGTTTCATCCCCACTAAGCCTCAGCAGGGGTAACCGGACCGCCCAGAAGCACAGCCTTGCCGCCTGCCTTTTCAATCTTCTCAATGGCGGACTTGGAGAACTTGTGCGCATGAATGGTGAGAGCCGTGGTCAGCTCGCCAGAGCCGAGAATCTTGATCAGGGCCTTCTTGCTCGAGGACAGGCCCAGCTTCTTGTAGTCGTCCAGGCCAATCTCCGTGATGGACTTGCCCTCAATCTGCTCCAGGAGCCGGTCCAGATTCACCACCGTGTACTCGGTGCGGAAGATGTTGGTGAAGCCGTGCTTGGGCATGCGGCGATGCAACGGCATCTGGCCGCCTTCAAAACCGCGCATCAGATGCGCGCCGGAGCGCTGTCCCTGACCCTTGTGGCCGCGCGTTGAAGTCTTGCCCATGCCAGAGCCCATGCCCCGGCCCACACGCTTGCGCCCGGTATTGGCCTTCTTGGGCGCGCGCAGATTCGATAGATTCCTTGCCATTTTTCCCTCGCTGTAGCGCCGGCCGGGCTTGTGCGCCCCGCCGACTCGCGTTGTAAAAGCAGTGGTCAGTAGTCAGTGAACAGTGGTCAGTGGACTTTGCTTTTGCTGTCCACTATTCACTGTTTGCTGTTCACTGTTCCTTAGTCTTCCAGAATACGGACCAGATGCGGAATGATCTTGACCATGCCGCGAATTGACTCGTTATCCACGCGCTCGACGATCTGGTTCATCCGCGTAAAGCCCAGGCCCTTGAGCACCAGGCGCTGCTTGGTGGGCGTGGAGTTCTTTGAGCGGTAGTACTGGATGCGAATTTTCTTCGGTTCCGCCATGTTTTAGATCTCCTCCACCGATTTGCCGCGCATATTGGCCACCTCGGCCCGGTCACGCAACTGCGTTAGGGCGTCGAACGTGGCTTTGACGACGTTATGAGGGTTGGCCGAACCAATGCACTTGGTAAACACGTTCTGCACCCCCGCCGAAGTCATCACGGCGCGCACCGCGCCTCCGGCTATTACGCCAGTGCCTTCAGGAGCCGGCTTCAGCAGCACCTCTCCGGCGCCGAAACGGCCCACAACCAGATGCGGAATCGTGGTCTCTGTCAGATTGACCCTGATCAGATTCTTCTTGGCCGCTTCGATCCCCTTGCGAATCGCCTGGGGAACTTCCTTGGCCTTGCCCGCGCCGTGGCCCACCACGCCCGCGGCGGGATCACCCACCACCACCAGCGCTGCAAACGACATGTTCTTGCCGCCCTTGACCACCTTGGTCACGCGATTGATGGACACCACCTGATCCTTCAGGTTGTACTGGTTGGCATCGAGTTTCTTTTTCAACGTCATCATTGCTCTCTCGTCTCTTCTTGAGCTAACAGCTAACAGCCTACAGCTTACAGTTCGCAGATATTGACAGCCTCTAAACTGTTCGCTGTCCACTGTTAGCTGTTCGCTGCTTTACTAGAACTCCAAGCCCGCTTCGCGGGCAGCGTCGGCCAGCGCCTTGATGCGCCCGTGATAGAGGTAGCCGCCGCGATCGAAGACCACCTTCTTGATGCCCTGCTTGACGGCCTGCTCCGCTACGGCCTTGCCAATCTCCTTGGCCGCCGCCACGTTGCCGCCGGTCTTCAGCTTCAGCGCCAGCGTCGAGGCCGAAACCAGCGTCTCGCCCTTCTGGTCGTCGACGACCTGCGCGTAGATGTGATTGAGCGAGCGGTAGACATTCAGCCGCGGCCTCTCGGCGGTGCCCGCCATCTTCTGGCGGATGCGCGCGTGAATGCGCTGGCGGATTGCGTTTCTCTTGTTCAGCGTGATCATGGTCTCTCGATCCTATCGGCGGAGCCGCCCTGCGGTCCCGTTCGGTTGATATTCAGCTAACAGTTGTCAGCTAACAGCAAGCAGTTTCTTCAGTCTGCCAGGACTGTAAGCTGCAAGCTCTTCGCTGTCAGCTTACTTGGCGCCCGTCTTGCCGGCCTTCTTCTTCAGCTTCTCGTCCGAGTAGCGCACGCCCTTGTTCTTGTACGGGTCGGGCTTGCGCAGCGAACGCATATCAGCAGCCACCTGGCCGACCTTCTGCCGGTCAATGCCGCTGATGGTCAGGTGCAGTTGCTTGGGATCGATGGCCACCTCGATGCCCGACGGCAGCGGAAACTCGATCTGATGTGAATAACCCAGGGTAAAGACCACCGTGCCCTTGCCCTTCAATTCGGCGCGATAGCCGATGCCTACAATGTCCAACTCGCGCTTCCATCCCTTGGTCACGCCTTCGACCGCGTTGGAAACCAGCGACCGGGTCAGCCCATGCATGGCGGACTGGCTGTCGTTTTCGCGGTTGACGTGCAGAACGCCGTCCTTGGTCTCGAGCGTAATGCCAGGGGCGATCAGCGCAGAGACCGTGCCCTTGGGGCCTTCGACCAGAACTGTATTGCCCTCGACCTTGTACTTGACGCCCGCGGGCAGCGGAATGAGTTTCTTTCCAATACGCGACATTGAATCAATCCTTCTTCTGTGGCTTGCGAGTCCCGAGAAACAGTGATCAGTGGACAGTGGTCAGTGATCAGTATGTGCTTCGCTCTCTCTCGTTCCACTGCAGCCCGTAAAACAGCTAACAGTTATTAGCTGACAGCTAACAGTTTTCAGTTCTTAACTGATAGCTGTTAGCTGTCAACTGTTCGCTGTCCTTACCAAACTTCGCAGAGCAGTTCGCCGCCCACGCCTTCACGGCGCGCCTGACGGCCAGTCATCACGCCCTTGGGTGTGGTGAGGATGCAGATGCCAAGACCGCCCTGGACGCGCTTGATCTCGTCGTGGGCAACGTAGACCCGGCAGCCGGGGCGCGAAATGCGCGCCAGGTCCCGGATGGCCGCTTCCGAGCCGCCGTACTTCAGGTACACGCGGAGAATCGGCTTGCCTTCCTCTTCCTGAGTCTTGTAGTTCGAGATATAGCCCTCCTCCTTGAGGATGCGGGCGATCTCTGTCTTCAGCTTCGAAGCCGGAACATCCAGCTTCTGATGACGCGCCCGGATTGCATTCCGGATCCGCGCCAGAAAATCGGCTACTGGGTCGGTCAAACTCATTCCATCTCCTTCATTCCCCGTTCGCTCCCTTTGTTTGGGAGAACCTGCAGGAATGCTTGCTACAGTGTTCAGTGAACAGTGGACAGTGATCAGTAAGGACAGTTCGGTTTTCACCTAAGCAGCCAGTTCAAGCACAAACAAACTGACGGCTGTTCGCTGTCCGCTGACAACTGTCTTGCTACCAGCTCGACTTGACGACGCCGGGAATCTCACCCTTGAGCGCCAGTCCACGGAAGCACAAACGGCAGATGCCGAACTTCCTCAGAAATCCCCGCGGCCGTCCGCAGAGTTTGCACCGGTTGTGCTTGCGGGAGCTGAACTTCGGCTTCCGCGCATCCTTCACCCTCTTTGCAGTAGTTGCCATAACCCTCTCGCCTTCGTACTACGCGCCCTGCCGGAAAGGCATTCCAAAGTGGCGCAACAGCGCCCTCGCCTGGTTGTCGTCCTTCGCCGTGGTCACGATGGTGATGTTCATTCCCTTCAGCTTCTCCACCTTGGAGTAATCGATTTCCGGGAAGATCAACTGGTCGCGCAGGCCGAGCGTATAGTTGCCGCGCCCGTCAAAGCTCTTTGTCGACACGCCGTGGAAATCGCGCACCCGCGGCAGCGCCGTTGAAATCAGCCGGTCCAGAAACTCGTAAGCCTTTTCGTTGCGCAAGGTCACCATCGCGCCGATTGACATGCCCTCGCGAACCTTGAAGGCCGCAATGGACTTCTTGGCCTTGGTGGTCACCGGCTTCTGCCCGGTAATCGCCGCCAGATCGGCCACCAGCGGGTCCAGCAGCTTGGTGTTCTGCGTCGCCTCGCCCAGTCCCATGTTGATGACGACCTTATCCAGCTTCGGCACTGCCATCGTGTTCTCAAGCCCCAGCTCCTTTTGAAGAGCCGGCTTGATCTGCTTGAAATACTTTTCTTTCAATCTTGCCGCCATTGTGCTCTGCTCTCTTTCTTCCGGCGCCCGGAGTGGCGATAAAGCCGTTTACCGTTGCGGAAGGGGTTCGCCGGCCGGTCCAGCGCGCCTTGCGCTCTCGCCGGCCAGGCTTTGGGTCCCGCTACTTATTCTTGGTCGGCAGCGGCTGCCCGCACTTCTTGCAAATGCGGACTCTCACGTCGCCTTCGACCTTCGTGCCAACCTTGGCCGGGCCGCAGTTGGGACAGACCAGCACGACATTCGAAACGTTGATGGGCGACTCCTGCTCGGCGATTCCGCCTTTGGTCCGCTGTCCCTGCTTGCTCGAAATCGTCTTCTTGACCACGCGCACATGCTCGACCAGCACAGTTCCCTTGTCAGGAAAGACGCGCAGCACGCGGCCTGTTTTGCCGTTGTCCGCGCCCGTGAGGACCTTGACCGTATCGTTGCGATGAATATTCAAACTCGGCATCTCTTCTCCAAAAACAGCTAACAGTTGTCAGCTAACAGCGAACAGTGACCAGCTTTTCAACTGTCTGCTGCTAGCTGTCCGCTTCCTGCTGCTTCTACACCACTTCCGGGGCCAGCGAAACGATCTTCAGGAACTTCTTGTCGCGCAGTTCGCGAGCCACCGGCCCGAAAACGCGCGTTCCCACCGGCTCATGATTGTCGTCAATCACCACGGCGGCGTTTTCATCGAAGCGAATGTAGCTGCCGTCGCGGCGCCGATGCGGCAGGCGCGTGCGGACAATGACCGCCTTGACGACCTTGCCCTTCTTCACCGTACCGTCGGGCGAAGATTCCTTCACCGCGGCAGTCACGATGTCTCCCAGACCGGCACTCCTGCCCAATCCACCACCCAGGGGATTAATCACTTGCAGCTTGCGCGCGCCGGAGTTGTCGGCTACCGCGAGCATGGTTCTCATTTGCACAGCCATGGGTTCTTCTCCTTACTCGCTCTCGCGCAAGTCAGCAACCTTCGGCGCTTCTTCCTCGAGTTGACCGAGGGCCGAGCGCCTGACAATCTCTTCCAGAGTCCACCGCTTCAGCTTGCTCAGCGGACGGGTCTCGCGGATACGCACCACATCGCCCATCCGCGCCGAACTCTGCTCGTCGTGGGCATAAAACTTCTTCGTCGAGCGCACAATCCGCTTGTACTTCGCGTGCGCCTTGCGCATCTCGACCTCGACCACAATGGTCTTCTGCATCTTGGTCGAAACCACCTGACCAACCTTCTCGTTCCGCCGCGCGCCAACGGCTGCCGGCGCTTGCACCGCTTCTGTCGTCATGGCTTAGCGGGCTCCCTTCTTGGCTTCCGCTTGAGCATCCGTGGCTTCGCCGCGGATACCCAACTCGCGCTCGCGGGCCACTGTCTTGATTTGGGCGATCTCCCTGCGCATCAAACGGATCTTCTTCACTCCGTCGTTCTGCCCCAGCGAGACCTGAAAGCGAAGCCGGAACAACTGCTCGGAGGTTGTCTTCTCCTGATGCGCCAGTTCCTCGTCGCTCAAATTGCGAATCTTATCGAGTTCCATGGTGTTTCTCTCTCCAACCAGCCGCCAGCTTGCTGCCGCCAGCTTCCAGCCTGTTCTCCGTAAACCTTCTTCGCTGGCGACTCGCGGCGCGAAGCCGGCAGCCGACAGCAAAAAGCTGCCTTACTTGACCTCGGCCACTGCCTTTTCGGCTCCCGGCCGCATTACGAATTTCGTCAGCAACGGCAGCTTGTTCGACGCCAGCCGCATGGCTTCCCGCGCGGTTGCCGGATCCACGCCTTCCATCTCGAAGAGAATCTTGCCCGGCCGCACCACAGCTACCCAATGATCCAGCGCGCCCTTGCCCGAGCCCATGCGGACTTCGGCCGGCTTCTTGGTGATGGGCTTATCCGGGAACAGGCGCAGCCAGATCTTGCCGCCGCGCTTGATAAAACGGGTCATGGCGATACGGCTGGCCTCGATCTGCCGGTCGGTGATGTATCCGCACTCCATAACGCGCAGACCATATTCACCAAAGGAAATCGACGAGCCGCGCCACGCCTTGCCGCGCCTCTTGCCCTTCTGCTGCTTCCGGAACTTCACCTTCTTTGGCATCAACATAGCAAAACCCTCATAAAAGCAGCTGACAGCTTACAGCCAACAGCTAACAGTTTTATTTTCCTGGGCAATCCAACTGTCAGCTGTTCGCTGTCAGCTGTTCGCTGCCCTTAAAATACCGACGTGCCCACCGGCGGCGTCTGCGCCTGACGGTGCTTCTGCTCGAAAATGTCGCCGCGATAGATCCAGGCCTTCACGCCGATGACGCCATAAGTCGTATGCGCCTCGGTGAAGCCGTAGTCAATATCGGCGCGGAGCGTGTGCAGGGGCAAACGGCCCTGCAGATACCACTCCGAGCGGGCAATTTCGTTGCCGTTCAAACGGCCCGAAACCCTCACCTTGATCCCCTTGCAGCCGAAGCGCAGCGCCGAATCCACGCTCTTGCGCATGGCGCGGCGGAAGCTGACGCGCTTTTCCAGCTGCAGCGCGATATTCTCCGAGACCAGCTGAGCGTCCAACTCCGGCTTGTTCACTTCCACAATGTCGATAAACACATCGCGGCTGGTGCGCTTGCCGAGTTCGGTCTTCAGCTTCTCGATCTCCGCGCCCTTGCGGCCGATCACAATGCCCGGCCGGGCGGTGCGGATGATAAAGCGCAGCTTGTTGCCCGGCCGCTCGATCTCAACCGAGCTGACGCCTGCGGCCTTCAGCTTATCGCGCAGCTCAGCCTTGAGCTTCACGTCCTCGACCAGGAGCTTGTCATAATCGCGCTCAGAGAACCAGCGCGAACGCCACGGCTTGTTCACTCCCAGCCGGAATCCGTAAGGATGGACTTTCTGTCCCATATGCTTTTCCTCAAAACCCTTCAGGCCTGTTACTCGGCCTTCTTCTTGGTTGCCTTCGGCGCCGCTGCCTTCGTCTTGGTTGCCTTCGGAGCTTCAGCCTTTGTCTTACTTGCCTTCGGCTCCTCCGCCTTTGCGTTCGCTGCCTTCGGCGCTGCCGCCTTCGGCTCTTCCACCCTGGTCACCAAGCCCTTGACTGCCTCGCGCTCGGCCACCGAAAGAACGATGTGCGTCAGCCTGCGCTGATAGCGAAACGCGCGGCCCATGGGCGCAGGGCGGATGCGCTTCATGCGCGGACCGTCGTTGGCCAGGGCCAGCTTGACGTAGAGGTTATCCACATCCAGGTCAACGCCCTGTTCGCCGGCCACATACTTGGCGTTATCCAGCGCCGAGGTCAACAGCTTGTGTATCACCGGGGCGATGCGTTTCTTGGTGAAGGCCGCCGTCTCCAGCGCCTCCTGAACCCCCCGGCCCTTGATCAGATCGAGCACCAGGCGCACCTTTTGCGGCGACACGCGCTGGAACTTGGCCTCGGCCCGGTATTCCTTTGTCTCGACTGCCATTGTCTCTTCCTCAATCTCTTCGCTGACCGCGCTCAGTAAACTGACCACTGATCACTGTCCACTGTTCACTGCTTTAACTACCGCGGCTTGGCGGTGGTCTCGGCTGGGGCGGCCTTGGCCCCCCCGGTATGTCCCTTGAAGGTGCGCGTGGGCGCAAATTCACCCAGCTTGTGGCCCACCATGTTTTCCGTCACATACACCGGAACGAACTTCTTTCCGTTGTGGACCGCGATTGTGTGGCCCACAAACTCGGGAAAGATCGTCGAGCGGCGCGACCACGTCTTGACCACTTTCTTCTCATTGGCCCGGTTGAGCGCCTCTACCTTGAGGGACAGGTGCGCATCTATGAACGGGCCCTTCTTCATCGAACGTGCCATAATTTCTCAACTCCCAGCTGACAGCTGTCAGCTATCAGTACAATCTTGTGCAACATCCGGCTGTTAGCTGTTCGCTGTCAGCTGTCGTTCCTACTTCGCCCTGCGGCTGACAATGAACGCGTCGGTCCGCTTGTTGTTGCGCGTCTTGTAGCCGCGCGTCGGCTGGCCCCACGGGGTCACCGGGTTACGGCCGCCCGAGGTCTTGCCTTCGCCGCCGCCGTGCGGGTGATCCACCGGGTTCATGACGACGCCGCGGTTGGCAGGGCGAATGCCCTTCCAGCGGTTGCGTCCGGCCTTGCCGATGGACACATTCTCATGGTCCGTGTTGCTCACCTGGCCAATGGTCGCCATGCAGTCGGCCAGCACCTTGCGGGTCTCGCCGGAAGGCAGCTTGAGCAGGGCGTACTCGCCCTCCTTGGCCACCAACTGAGCCTGCGTTCCCGCCGAACGGGCCATCTGCGCGCCTTTGCCCGGCCGCAACTCGATGGCGTGCACCGTCGTGCCCGAAGGAATGTTCTTGAGCGGCAGCGCGTTCCCGATCAGAATGTCAGCATCGGGACCGGAGGTCACCGTCGAACCCACCTTGAGGCCAACCGGCTGCAGGATGTAGCGCTTCTCGCCGTCTGCGTAGTTCACCAGAGCGATGCGCGCCGAGCGGCCCGGATCGTATTCGATCGTCGCCACACGCCCCGGCACACCGTATTTGTCGCGCTTAAAATCGATCAGGCGAAGCTTCTTCTTGTGGCCGCCGCCCTGGTGGCGGATGGTCATATCGCCCACGTTGCGGCGTCCGCCGGTACGCTTGCAAACGGTCAGCAGCGGCTTGTGCGGCTTATCCGTCGTCAGGTCGTCGTTGACCAGCGTGGTCTGGAAGCGCAACGTCGGCGTTACCGGTCTGTATGTCTTGATTGCCATCGTCTTTGTCCTGGAGCCCCGGCGCTTGAAATCAGTCGCCGCTCTCCCGTTTCTCCGGAGCCCCTCAATTTCTATCGGGCTTCGATAATCGTTCCTGTCGTACTTCAAACTGCTAGCTGCTAGCTGTTCGCTGGAAGCTGCATTACAGGTTGCTCACGTACTCAGGCATCTTCTCGCCGGCCTTCAGCCGGACATATGCCTTCTTCCAGTCCGGGCGAAAGCCCGTATACTTGCCGCGGCGGCGTTCCTTGCCAAGCACATTGGCGGTGCGGACCCCGGCAACCTTCACCTTGAAGAGAGCCTCGACAGCCTGCTTGACTTCGGTCTTGGTGGCCTCGGGGGCAACATCAAAAACCAGCGTCCCCTCGGTCTCTTTCACGCCCAGCCCTTTTTCGGTAATCAGCGGGCGGCGAATCACGCTATAGAGAGTCGGCATTACGCGGCCTCCGTCTGCGCGGCGAGCTTGCGCTTCGACGCGTTCTTCTCAAGCATCTCGCTCAACTGCTCGATGGCGGAGGTCGAAAAAATGGCCCGGTCATAGCGGAGCAAGTCGTAGGGATGAACTTCGTTATTGAGCACCAGCTCCACGCCTTTAAGGTTGCGCGTGCCCAGCACCAGCCCCTGCGTAAGCGTCTTGCTGCTTTCAACCATCAGAGCCGTGCGCTTCACGTCGAGCTTGGTAAGCGCCGAGCGGTAAAGCTTGGCCTTGCCTTCCTGAATATCGAGCGTGTCAACCACCGTCAGCTTGCCGTCGGCCAGCTTGGCGGCCACGGCCGAGCGCAGCGCCCCGAGCAGCTTCTTGCGCGGAAATGCGTAGTCGTAACTGCGCGGCTGCGGTCCATGCACGGTATAGCCATGACGCCACAGCGCCGAGCGCACCGAGCCAATACGAGCGCGGCCCGTGCCCTTCTGCTTCCACAGCTTCTTGCCCGAACCGGCGACCTCGGTGCGGCTCTTGGTGGCGGCCGTGCCCTGGCGCAGCGAAGCGCGGTAATGCTTGACCGCCTCCCACAGCAGAGCCTCATTCACCTGGTCCGGTCCGAAGAGGGCATCAGACAGTTCCAGCGTGCCCACCTTCTCACCGTTCAGATTTACTACATCCACATTTGCCATCGTCTTCTTCTTCCGCCGGCAGTAACGCCTACCGGTCTTCAATGTCTCTGCGCCGCAAGGCGCGATTAGCCGCACCAGAGGTGCTACTTGCGCTTGCCAGCCTTCTTCGAAGCCTTCAACGGATCGACCGTGCCCAACCCGGCAAAGCCGCGGCTCTCACGCGGCGGAATCTTGGCTTTGGAGATCAGCACATAGCCTTCGCGCGATCCGGGCACCGCGCCCTCGACCATCAGAAGGTTCTCTTCCAGGTCGATGCCGCGAATGCGCAGATTGCGCACCGTGATCTGCGCTGCTCCCATATGACCAGGCATGCGCTGCCCCGGAAATACGCGGGAGGGATAGCTGGAGGCGCCGATCGAGCCCTGCACCTGAAACATGTGCCCGTGACTCGCCAGGCCGCCGCTGAATCCGTGGCGCCGCACGACGCCGGCAAAACCACGGCCCTTCGAGGTGCCAATCACGTCCACAAACTTGGCCTCGGCAAAAATATCCACCAGCACCCGGTCGCCAGCCTTGGTCGCGACAACGCCATTGGCGTCCAGTTCCAGAGGCACTTCCCGGATCACCTTCACCGGCGGCGCTTCGGTCTTGGCAAAATGCCCTGCCTGCGGCTTGGTCACATTCTTGGCCTTGACGAATTCCACCAGGCCGATCTGCGCAGCCTCGTATCCGTCCCTGGCCAGCGTCTTCAACTGCGTAACGACACAAGGGCCTGCCTGCAGCACCGTAATCGGATGCACATTGCCCTTTTCGTCGAAGACCTGCGTCATGCCGATCTTTTTTCCCAAAATCCCTGTAACTGCCATGTCTTCCTTCCCTCATCATGCGATGTTGAACTCACCGCACTGCCGGAGCCCTTCCGGGCCGCGAACTGTTCGCTGTCAACTGTTAGCTGTCAGCTTACTTTTCAAACGCCTTGATCTCGACGTCAACGCCTGCCGGCAAATCGAGCTTCATCAGCGCGTCCACCGTCTGCTGCGTCGGCTCGAGAATGTCGATCAGCCGCTTGTGCGTGCGTATCTCGAAGGCTTCGCGCGACTTCTTGTCCACGTGAGGCGAACGCAGCACGCAATATTTGTTCTTGATCGTCGGCAAGGGAATCGGACCCGCCACCGTTGCTCCGGTGCGCTTGGCCGTTTCCACAATCTCGCCCGTTGAGGTATCCAGCACGCGATAGTCGTACGCCTTCAACCGGATGCGAATTCTTTGTCCTACCATGCCTGCCCATCTTTCCCCAGCTAACAGTCTCAAGACCTAACTGTTAGCTGTCTGCTGTTAGCTGTCAGCTATTACTTGATAATCTCCGAGATGGTGCCCGCGCCTACCGTGTGGCCGCCTTCGCGAATTGCAAACCGCAGGCCCTTTTCCATGGCCACCGGCGTAATCAGTTCGATCGTCAGCTGCACGTTGTCGCCCGGCATCACCATCTCCGTGCCTTCGGGCAGCTCCGCCACTCCCGTCACATCCGTCGTGCGGAAGTAGAACTGCGGACGATAGCCCTTGAAGAACGGCGTGTGACGGCCGCCTTCTTCCTTGCTCAGAATGTAGACTTCGCCCTTGAAGTTCGTGTGCGGCGTGATCGATCCGGGCTTCGCCATCACCATCCCGCGCTCCACGTCTTCTTTCGCAATGCCGCGCAAAAGCAGTCCCGCGTTGTCTCCGGCCATGCCCTCGTCCAACTGCTTCTTGAACATTTCCACGCCCGTCACAACCGTCTTGCGCGTCTCGCGCAAGCCCACGATCTCCGCTTCCTCGCCCACCTTGATCTTGCCGCGCTCGATCCTGCCCGTCACCACCGTGCCGCGGCCGGAAATCGAGAAAATATCTTCAATCGGCATCAGGAATGGCTTGTCGATCGCGCGGTCCGGCAGCGGCACGTACTTGTCCACCGCTTCCATCAGCTCGTCGATATTCGCTTCCCACTTCGGATCGCCGTTCAGCGCCAGAAGCGCCGAGCCGCGAATCACCGGAAGATCGTCGCCCGGATACTGATACTTGGTCAGCAGCTCGCGGACTTCCATCTCCACCAGGTCGATCAGCTCCGGGTCCTCGACCGCGTCGCACTTGTTCAGGAAAACCACGATGCACGGCACGCCCACCTGGCGAGCCAGCAGAACGTGTTCCTTGGTCTGCGGCATCGGGCCGTCGGTCGCCGCCACCACCAGGATGGCGCCGTCCATCTGCGCCGCACCGGTGATCATGTTCTTGATGTAGTCGGCGTGACCAGGGCAATCCACGTGCGCGTAGTGCCGGTTCGCCGTTTCGTACTCCACGTGCGCCGTCGCGATTGTGATGCCGCGCTCACGCTCTTCCGGCGCGTTGTCGATCGAGTCGAACGAACGGAATACATTCTTCGGGTTGTGCTTGCCCAATACCTTCGTGATTGCCGCCGTCAACGTCGTCTTGCCGTGATCGATGTGCCCAATGGTCCCCACGTTTACATGCGGCTTCGAGCGGTCAAACTTTTCCTTGCCCATAGTCTTCAGTCCCTTCCGTTAGACTTTTTCCTGTCGCGCCCCCAATGAATGACCGAGCGCAAAAGCTTGCGTCACGCGTCTCAATAGGAGGCGTACACCTTGAGATACTTCCGCCGCAATTCCGGCGAAACCGCTTCCACCATCTGCAGGTAGCGCTCGCGAGTGAGGGCCTTATCTGAAACCGGCAACGCAGCGTAAAGTCCCGCTGCCCCGCTGCCTATCAGCCCACGCCCCAGAACCGCATCGAAGTCGCGAATCAGCACTTTCGACCGGCGCACGCGGCTCAAAAAAACCTCCGCGTCCCGGACGCCCAAGGCCGCATCGATCAGCGCCTGAAGCTGCGCGTATCCTTGCTCATCCTTGACGGTTATCGCTGCCTGCTCGAACTTCATTCCCTGCCTCGCACCGGGCTTCTCTCAGCCCTTCCGCCTATTTCCAAAACTTGGAGCGGGAGACGGGACTCGAACCCGCGACCAACAGCTTGGAAGGCTGTGACTCTACCACTGAGTTACTCCCGCCTGTACAGCTAACAGCTAACAGCTAGCAGCAGACAGCTAACAGTTTCTCTCTTGCTATTGGAAGCCTCAACAGCCCTCCCAACCGCCGCAACAACTGACAACTGCTAGCTGTCTGCTGTCAACTGAATTTCTGGAGCTGATGACCGGGTTTGAACCGGTGACCTCTCCCTTACCAAGGGAGTGCTCTACCAACTGAGCTACATCAGCCTTCTTGCAAACTTGAAGTACCGCCCTACTCCCCGCCGCGGCGAATCTTATCCGCCTGACGGGCTAATACCGTTTTCAAAGCCAGCCCGCCAAAAACCACCAGCGGAACCCACCGGATCTCTACCGGCCTGCCCTCTACGAGAATCGCACCCTCGCCCAGAGTAAACCAAGCCAGCGCGGCCAAAACCGCGTAAAGCGCCATCGCCACCCAAAATCGCCGGTCAAGATCGGAATCAACCCGCTTCAGGCTCTTCTGATCCAACCCCTCACGCGCTTCCGGCTGCTGCCCCTGGCGCATTCCAGCCCCTCAATTCATGGTGCACAGGGGAGGATTCGAACCTCCGTAGCTCCAAAGAGCGGCAGATTTACAGTCTGCTGCCATTAACCGCTCGGCCACCTGTGCTCATTCACCCCAGCGACGAAAAAATGCCGCCGGAGACCCAGCCCAACTTGCCCGCATTCCCCGGTTCACCCCACTTCAGCGCGCTCATTCAGCACATCTTGCCCCGTCCGGAAAATCTCCGGCTCACAAAGAGCACGCACCTCAGTGGAATCACCGCAGAGAACAGGCCCGGCGCCCGGAAAACCTCAAACGCCGGCAAAACTCTCTGGCCGCTTCAGAGCCCGTTTCCGCTTTCCTTCAGTGGAGCTGGCGAAGGGATTTGAACCCCCGACCCTCTGATTACAAATCAGATGCTCTACCAGCTGAGCTACGCCAGCCCATTCCACCCGGAAAACGTCCCGGAAGCCCTAAAATGCGCAGAGGCACACTGAACCTTCGCGCGTACTGCGGCACAGAAATCAAGGTTAGCACACCCCCGCGAACGGAGCAAACCGGAGCGTCTCGGATTGCCTTTCCTCGCCTCCGCAGGCGCCCATAACCACAATAAATCAGGCAGCTCTGGGGCAACTCGCACCCTCGCGTCAATTGCCCTTCGCCGTCCCAGCCGTTAGACTGAGTTTCTGTGAGGCCAGCCATGTTAGTCGTCATGAAGTCGCAGGCCACGCCGGAGGAAATCCAGGCGGTCTGCGAAACAATTGAGAAATTGGGCTTTCGCGCCCATCCACTTCCCGGAGCCCAGCGCACTGCCATCGGCATCACCGGCAACAAGGGCGAAGTCGATCTCGGCAACCTCGAGGATTTGTCCGGCGTCGCGGAAGTGATCCACGTATCCAAGCCTTACAAGCTGGCCAGCCGGGAGGTGAAGGAAGAAGACACCGTCATCCGATTCAAAGGGACAGACGCCACCATCGGCGGCCGTGGGCTGGCCATCATCGCCGGGCCATGCTCCATTGAAAGCCGCGAACAGGCCTTTGCCATTGCCGAACAAGTGGCCGCCTCAGGCGCGCAGTTCTTCCGCGGCGGCGCTTACAAGCCCCGTTCATCGCCTTACGCATTTCAGGGCCTTGGCCTGGAAGCACTCAAGATAATGGCCGAAATCAGAGAGAAATTCGGCCTGCGCATTGTCACCGAGGCCATTGACAGCGAAAGCCTCGCCCTGGTGGCCGACTGGGCCGACGTGGTGCAGATCGGCGCACGCAATATGCAGAACTTCTCGCTGCTGAAGCGCGCTGGCAAGGTGCGCAAGCCGGTCCTGCTCAAGCGCGGCCTGTCAGCCACACTGGACGAGTTCCTGATGTCCGCCGAGTATGTGATGAGCGAAGGCAACTACGAGGTGATTCTCTGCGAGCGCGGCGTGCGCACCTTTACCGACCACACCCGCAACACGCTGGACCTGAGCATTATTCCCGCCGTCCAGCGCGTCAGTCATCTGCCCATTCTGGTCGATCCCAGCCATGCGACCGGCAAGCGCGACTGCGTGCTGCCCATGGCCCGCGCCGCCGTGGCCTCAGGCGCCGACGGCATCATCGTTGAGGTTCACAACCACCCCGAAAAAGCTCTCAGCGACGGCGCACAATCCATCTATCCCGAGCAGTTCGCCACCATGATGAACGAACTCGAACAGATCGCCCCGGTGGTCGGCCGCAGCCTGCCCCGAGGCATCCACGCCGAAGCTGTCAAGGCTTGACTTTTATGACCGCTTCAAACGATAAGCTGGGAGGCCGCTCATGACGGTCTGTGACGATTGTTTCCGAGAGTTTCTCCATCCTATCTTTCATAAACTGATGGACAAGAACAATCAGTTTTTTGAACGCTATGGCCGCCACGTCCGATGGGATTGGGACGATGTTGCAGCCACCCTGACGTTTTCGGATCCTGTGCTGCCTACAGTACGGATCGACGTAACAGTGGTAGGTTCTACTGAGGGCAATTCCTGGGAGTGGAGCTGGGCAAATCCAAACTATCAAGCATATTCAAAGCGGGATATGGAGAAGATTCGTGAATTCGGTGAGAAAAATGGATACGATAAACTCACCTCAGCATTTTTAGATGCCGACGAATTCACAGGCTGGGAAATGACCGCTGTGGCAGCTCACTTTTTGGGCGCACCTGGAGCGTACCGTTTTCCTACGGAACACGGGTATTGTTATCTCATCTATCGTAAGATCGAAGATATCGGAGCGGCGTACCACGTATGATCCTCGGAATCATCTCATGAACTCGACACACACTATGATCGCTCGCCTTTCCGCACTTGCTTTGCTGACCCTGGCCCTCGCCGGCTGCCGCTCGCACGACTTCCCGCAATACCCGGCCAACTACCGCGAATTTGTTTATGTCACCAACGGCGGCAGCAACACGGTCAGCGTGATCGATGTGGTCAATGTGCGCCTGGACCGCGAGATTGCAGTCGGAGAGAATCCAGTCGCGGTCGCCATCAGCCCCAGCCGCAATGAAGTTTACGTGGTCAACTCCGGCGCGGCGGGCAAGGACGGTTCGGTTTCGGTCATCAACGCGGAAAACAACACGGTCGCCGCCACCATCAACGTTCATCGCCAGCCGGTTTCGATTGAGATCGACCCCAAGGGCGAGTTGGCCTACGTGGCCAACTCCGGCTCCAACATCATTTCCATCCTCGATCTGAAGGAACGGCGTGAAATCGGGACCATCGGCACTGGCGAGGAACCGGCCGCCGCCCGTCTCTCGCCCGACGGCAAAACCCTGGTCGTCGCCAACCGCAAGGCCAGCTCCGTCAGCCTGATCGACCCAGCCGCCCGCAAGCTCCGGACCGTCGTCGAGGGATGCCCCGGCGCATCCGACGCCGCCATTCTCTCTGATTCCTCCAAAACCTTCATCGCCTGCTCGGCCGGCCACCAGATCATGGCCATCGCTCTCGGCCATGCCGCAGGGCGTCCGGGGCAGCCAGTTTCCTCGCCATCCGGCCCCGCCCATCCCGACCGCATGGAGGCCCTGCTCGACGTGGGCCAGGCGCCGGTGCAGTTGGCCCTGAAGCCTGACGGCGGCGAAATCTTCTCGATCAACTCGCTCTCTGACTCCATCTCGGAAGTCGTCACCAACACCAACGATGTCGGTGGCTCTTACATGATTGGCGAATATCCAGTCCGCGGGCTGATCACCAGTGACAATTCCCTGCTCTACGTGGCCAGCTTGCATTCCCAGTACGTCACCGTCTATTCGGTCGACGACGGCAGGCGCATCGGCTCGATTCACGTGGGCGACGGCCCCTCGGCAATGGCGTTGTCCAGCTCTGGCCTTCTGCTTTTCGTTGTCGATGCCCGTTCGGGCGACGTAGCCGTAGTCCGCGCCGGCACGCGCTCCCTTTTCACCCTGCTGCCGGCCGGACGCGACCCCAACGCCATCGCCGTCAAGGCTTTCAAGCTGCCCTGAAAATCTTCGGTTCATCGCCTCTCAGATGAATCTTGAGAAAGCCCGGCCGCTGGCGCGAAATCGACAAGCGAATCCAGTGTGGGGAAGCTGTGCGCCAAAAGACAGAAGGTTCACTCCAAAGCAACTGCGGCGCGAAAACCGGCAGCTCTTATCGAAGCGATAACCCCTGAAAAGGCGCATTTCTCTTGGAGACGGATTTGTGGATGGCTGTAGCGATGTGCCCGGCGCCGCGCAGAACAGCCAGCAAACGGCCAGGGGCAATCGAGCTAGGCTCCGGCTGCGGCGCGGGCCAGCGAGAACGCTGTCCGGGATTTGCGATGGACGGGCCGGGGTCCAGCATCATTGCCATTTGCTGCTCGTGAGCGGCTTCGGCATGACGTGCGGCCATTGCGACCATGTACTCGGCTTTGCTCAGGTCGCCCGCGTCGCGCGCTGCCTGCGCAAGCGCGTAATAACGAGAAGACTCATGGCGATGATACGCAGTGATGTCGCCGAAATCGGTGGGCATGGTTGATTCCGTTCTCCCGGCCTGCCGGGCAAAAGACGTTGTGGAACAGGCGTTCAGCCTGATTTCTCTTTCGGCAAAAGCCGGGCAATCGAGAGTCAGCGAACGCCTTGATTGATGCACGTTTGCTTCCAGTTGGGTCTTCTGTGAGATTGGGGAATTTTAAGGACGAAAGAGAGGGCTGGCCACTATCGCATTTTCGGAATGCTATAGATCGAAAGCACAAATTCAAAATGCTCTATGGAACCTCTCAATAAGTTGATGTTTTGAAAGGGCACGACTTCAAAGCCTGCCCTGAGCGCAGCCGAAGGGTGCCGATAAAGTGAGCAAAATCAGCGAGGCTTTACAGGCTGCGGAAAAACTCATCCGTAGAGGCACGAAGCGTCAGGGCACGACTTCAAAGCCTGCCCTGAGCGCAGCCGAAGGGTACCGATAAAGTGAGCAAAATCAGCGAGGCTTTACAGGCTGCGGAAAAACTCATCCGTAGAGGCACGAAGCGTCAGGGCACGACTTCAGTCGTGCCGTAAGCGGCCTAAAATCTGCGGGGCTTTAGCCCCTGAGGAAAGCTGTTTTGTCTCGCTGAGATTTATTCAGAGGTTCCCTCATGGGCGCGAAAGCCGCAGAATGGGAAATCCTCAATAAAGATGCCGCAGGAAGGCCAGTTTCAGCGTGGGTTGCGGGCCGAGCGGGCGGCCTTGCGCTTTTGCGCACGCCAGCGCAGGCCGAGCCAGGCCAGGTAGCCCAGTTGAATGACCCAGGTGATGGCGTATGCGGCAACCGTGAACTGGTGATCGAGAATGGCTTTTGTGTCCATTGATTCCTTCTTGTCCTGGGGCCGGTTTCAGGCCTCGATGGCCTCTTGCGCCTGCTGGGCGGCGAAGCTCTGCTGCTGGCGCTCGATGTGGTAGCGCAGGGCAAGCAGAAGCAGGCCCCAGGCCAGCCAGGCGGCGATGTTCCAGCAAAAGGCGTGCATCATGGCGGGGTCATGAATGCCGGAGTCCGGTCCGCCGCCAAAGACAGGCCCGGGGTGCGCGCCGCGCCACCAGCGGTTGGACATGTAAACGATGGGCACGTCCAGAGCGCCAAAGATGTTGAGGACCGCTGCCAGTGCCTGCACCTGCGGCCCGGCGGCAAAGCGGCGCAGGAGCAGGTAGCTGACATAGATGAGCCAGAGAACGAGTGTGGTGGTCAGGCGCGGGTCCCAGGTCCACCAGGTTCCGTGCCCCCAGTCCCCTCCGCCCCACCAGACGCGGTGGCCCCAGAGCGGTCCTGTAATAAGCACGACAGTGCAGAAGACGACTCCCACCTCGGCGCCGGCCAAAGCCCATGCATCGGAGGCTTGCGCCCGCTCGGGGTGGCTGCGGCGCAAGGCCAAAAAACAGATGGAGCCGGCCAGGCTGATGGCGAAGAACAGGAAAGCGATCATGGCCGAGGGCACATGGTAGTAGAAGATGCGCTGCACTTCGTGCATGGTCTGTTCGTCGGGCGCGACGTAGATGGCCTGGTAGAAGCCCCAGGCCATGAGGACAGCAGTGATCGCGACGTAGAGGCCGATGGCGAATTTCTTCATGCGGTTTCCTGTCAAAGCGATTCCAGTGTACGACGGCAACAGCGCCGCGGCCTCCTCCGAGAGGAGGGGCGCAGGCGGTTCCCGGAAAGAAATCTATTCGTAGGCGAGCGCGTCGATGGGGTCCTTGCGGGCAGCCATCCAGGCCGGATAGAGCGCGCCGAACAGTGCTCCCGCAAACGCGATTACCGCTCCGCGGGCCATCCAGGCCGCAGTCAGTTCGAAGCTGAAAGCGGGAAACCTGAAGCTCAGCAGCGTACGGACGCCAAATGTGGCCGCGATGCCCACCAGCACGCCGGCCAGGGCCAGCACCATGCACTCGCGCAGCAACATGCCGACAATAACCGGCTTGGAGGCGCCCATCGACTTCAGAATGCCGATCTCGCGCGTGCGCTCCAGCACCGCCGTGTACATCGTCTGAAAGATCACCAGAAAGCCCACAATGACGGCAATGGTGATGACCACGTGCAACGCCATGTCAAAGCCGGGAAACTTGGAGGGCGTGTAGAGCGAGATCAGGTCCTCCATGGTCTGCACGTTGTAGCCTTCAAGCCCGCGCGTAGAGGCAATCTCCTGCCGGATCACGTTCTGGTTGGCAGGGTTGTCGCTCTTCAGGTAAATGACCGAGGCCTTGCCATCGGAGCCGATCAGCGCGCTGAGCGTTTCGATGGGCACCAGCTTGCGCCCGCCCTTGCCGCTCTCCACAATGCCGCAGATGCGGAAGGGATGGTTCAGAATCTCAATCGTGTCTCCGACATGGTATTGTCCCTTGCCGGTGCGCGCAAAAACATCGTCGACGATCACATCGTTCGGCCCCTGGAAAGGCCCGCCCGCGAGCCAGACGAATGGCTTCAGCGCGTTGTAGCTCGCGTAGTCGATGCCATAGAGAATCTCCACCGAGCCGGACATCGAAAAGTTGGTGATCACGGGCGAGGCCACGGCCACGTGCTTCATGCGGCGGAAGACCTCGGCGGTCTTGGCGGACATGGGAGCGCCGCTGACGCCATTCATGAAGCTCGCATTGGAGGGGCGCACGACCAGATCGGCGCCGATGCCGTTGGTGCGCTGCTTCTGGTCGTTCAGCATGCCCATGAAGATAGCGACAATCGACAGGATCATGACCACTTCAATGGCCACCGCCAGCACGCTGATCAGCGAGCGCAGCGGACGGTGCAGCAGATTGGCGAAGATGAGCTTATTCATTCCCAGCAATGGCTCCCGAGGCTTGAAGATTCTTCAGGAACAGCCTCATTTCAAGGGTAACAGCCCAGGGCTGGCACGCTCGGTCTCGCCTTGGGCCAGCGCAGCCGGAAGCGGCGCGGGACAGCCCATTCGCGCCCATCTGATCCGGATCAACCGCAGCTTTCTGAAAAGAAAGGGGAAAGCCAACAAACCCTTTGACCGCGGCGAAAGCCTGGTTTATTGTGAAGGTGGCAATTCCACGGGAATCATTCTGTTTTTCTGGTCGGCGATGGGCAGCTTTGGAAAAGACCTGCGCAAGGCGCGTTTGTCCCGCGGCGTTGCGCTGGAAGACATAACGGCAGAGACCAAAATCAGCCCGCGGTATCTTCAGGCGCTGGAGCAGGAGGATTTCGCTCAACTTCCCGGCGGAATTCTGAGCAAAGGGATTGTGCGCGGCTACGCGGCCGCCGTGGGGCTGGACCAGAATGAGTGGACGCAGCGGTTCCTCAACGCCTCAGAAGACAGCAGCGCGGCGGACGGCGACGACAACGGCTGGACGGAGTTTGCCTCGAATGTAGGCAAGGCACGCACACAGCGCGGCGGCGTCATGGACGCCCGGCTGCGCTGGATCGGCGCGATTCTGCTGCTGTTGGTGGGGATTGCCTGCGCTTTTTTGGCCGTGCGCTACTATGGCCTGCGCGCCGGCTGGTGGCCCGGACTGCTGCCCGCGCACGGGGCCTCGGCTCACGCAATGTATGTTCGCGTTCTCTCCCGGATCAAGCTCTGATCGCAACCGCTGGATTGTCCCGCTGAAAGGCCTCCTCTCGCGGTTCACATAGCCTGCGCCCCTGTTGAGCGCGCAATCCTCCCCGTTCACCCAACCGCCTTTGTCCCAGGCCACTGGCGGCGACTATCATGGAATCATGCATCCCAAGGCACACGGCCTGACGGTGCTGGCATATGCTGTGCGAGAGTGGGTCCGATGCCAGAGAGAGATTCTTGCTCTCCGCAACGGTGATCCAGCGTGAAGCGGTCCTCGTGGCAGGCTGCCCAAATTGAAATCCCTGCAACGGGAGGAGTATTAACTTGAGCGATCGTTTTTTGTTTACATCCGAGTCAGTTACCGAAGGCCATCCGGACAAGATTGCCGACCAGATTTCTGACGCCATTCTGGACGCCTGCCTGGAGCAGGATCCTTTCAGCCGCGTCGCCGCCGAAACGCTGACAGCCACTGGGCTGGTCGTCGTCGCCGGTGAAATCACAACCAAGGCCTACGTCGATCTGCAGGGCCTGGTGCGCGGCGTCGTCGCCTCCATCGGCTACGACAATGCCCTCTATGGCTTCGACTCCAACACTTGCGCGGTCATCTCCGCCATCAATAAGCAGTCGGGCGACATTGCGCAGGGCGTGGACACGGGCGGCGCCGGCGACCAGGGCATGATGTTCGGCTACGCCTCGAACGAGACCCCTGAGCTGATGCCAGCCCCCATCTCGCTGGCCCACAAGCTCTGTCGCCAGTTAACCGCGGTGCGCAAGAGCGGCAAGCTGCCCTATCTGCGTCCCGACGGCAAGAGTCAGGTCACGGTCGAGTACGACGAAAACGGCAAGCCAGCGCGCATTGACGCCGTGGTCATCAGCAGCCAGCATTCCGACTCGGTCTCCAATGAGGAGCTGCACGCCGACATTCTGAAGTACGTCATCCAGGCCGTGCTGCCACCCGCGTTGCTGGACGAACACACCAAGTATTTCATCAACCCGACCGGCCGTTTCGTCATCGGCGGACCGATGGGCGACACCGGCTTGACCGGCCGCAAGATCATCGTGGACACCTACGGCGGCGTGGGCCGTCACGGCGGCGGCGCTTTCAGCGGCAAGGACCCGACCAAGGTCGATCGTTCGGCAGCCTACATGGCTCGCTACATCGCCAAGAACATTGTGGCCGCGGGACTGGCCGAGCGCGCTGAAGTCGAGCTGGCCTACGCCATCGGCGTGGCCGAGCCGGTCAGCGTGCTGGTGGAAACCTTCGGAACCGGCAAAATCAGCGAAACCAAGCTGACCGAACTGGTCCGCAAGAACTTCGCGCTCACGCCCAAGGGCATCATCGAAAGCCTGAACCTGCGCCGGCCCATCTACCAGAAGACCGCCGCATACGGCCACTTCGGCCGCAACGATCCTGACTTCACGTGGGAGGCCACCGACAAGGCCGCCACCCTGGCCGAACAGGCTGGCATTGCGGCGGCAGCCAAGTAAACCTGCTTTTCGCAAAACGCTTCTACAAAATGGGACCCTTCGAGTGAAGGGTCCCATTCTTTTTCCCCTTCTGTGCGTCCATGCAATAGAATTCTTGCGGGATACAGCGTTTTTGATTCTGCTCTTTACAGAAGCCGAGCAGCGGAGTGGCTTTTTCCTTAAGAAAAAGCCACCTTGCACACTGTCGCAATGTCAATATGTGAATCGAAAACGCTCTAGCAACCGCCGTCTCGATTGAGGAGATCTTCATGCGTTTTCCCGCACTTGCCGCCTTTGCACTGGGCGTGGCCGCACTTTCCGCCACGCAAATCGCCGCGCAAACCGCAAATTGGAGCTACCAGGGCAAGACCGGACCGCTCGTCTGGGGCCGGCTCGACCCGGCGTACCAGACCTGCTCGAAGGGCCATGAACAGTCGCCCCTCGACATTCGCGGCGCTCACCTGAACAAGACGCTCGCGCCCATCCAGTTCCATTACATCGCCGGTTCGCTCAAGCTGGAAAACGACGGCCACACCATCGTGGCGCACGTGAACCCCGGCAGCTACATGGTGGCCAGCGGGGTGCGCTATGACCTGGTTGAGTTCAGCTTCCGCCATCCCAGCGAAACGGCTGTGCGGGGCAAGTTGACCGAGATGGAGGTTCAACTGCTGCACCGCGCCGCCGACGGCAAACTGGCCGTCCTGGCCGTGCGCCTGCGCGAAAATCTGGACGCTCCGAACGCCGTGCTGGCCGCGCTGTGGCCGCATCTGCCGCAAACCGCCGGCGCCACCGAAAGGGTGACGGAAATGGTCAGCGCGGGCGGCCTTTTGCCTGCCGACCGAGGCTACTGGACCTACATGGGCTCGCTGACCACCCCGCCCTGCACCGAGGGAGTGCGCTGGTTCGTCCTCGAACAGGAACTGAGCCTGAGCCGCGACCAGTCGCGCGCCTTCGCCGCGCTTTTCCGGGTAAACACCCGCCAGTCACAGGACGCGCACGAACGGCGCATCGAGGCCAACGAGTAGCCACCTGCCACCTGCGGTGGGGCCAACTGCTCGCTATCCGCTCGCACAAGTTCCTTGCCAGCCACCTGGCACCTGCGGCGCGGCCAACTTGCTCGCTATCCGCTCGCACAAGTTCCTTGCCAGCTAACCGGCGTCAGTAGTGCGGCAGGGTGGCCCTATCCTTTTCCGCGCTTTTTGCGGTAAAGGGTGGGAAAGCGACGTCACTGTTTTCTTGCCCGATTCATAGAACCTCTGCGCTGCGGCCAACTGCCCTTCGGGCTCAAGGCCCGTTGGCTTCAGATACCCACCCCCGGTATACTATTGCCATGCATTCCCATGCGGAGCGCTCCTCGCTCGGAGCAGGCAGGATTCAATCCGTATTGCGCTTCTCGCTGGCAGCCACGCTCGCCTACGTCGTGCTCACTCTGGTGGCCGGACTGCGCGCCCACTCGCTGGCTCTCTTGTCCGAGTCCGGCCACAACGTCTCCGATTTCCTGGCCCTGCTGCTCAGCTTTGCCGCCGTCTACTTCCAGTCCCGCCCCGCTGACGACACGAAGACCTTCGGCTACCAGCGAGCCGGCGTGCTGGCCGCCTTCATCAATGCTGCCACGCTCATCGCCATCTCCATCTGGATCGCCATCGAGGCCATTCACAGGCTCTCGGCTCCAGTGGCCGTGCAGCCCCGGCTGATGATGATCGTGGCCGCGGTCGGCGTGGCGATGAACGGCGTCATCGCGGTCCTGCTATGGGGAGTGGCGCGCGACGTGAACCTGCGCTCGGCCTTCATTCACATGGCCGGAGACACGCTTTCGACAGCCGCTGTCATAGCCGGCGGCGCGTGCATCTTCCTCACCGGGCGGAACTGGATCGACCCCGTTCTCTCTCTGTTCATCGCCGCGCTTATCCTCTGGACCAGCGCCAGCATCGTTCGCGAAACCTTCAACATCCTGCTGGAAGGCACGCCCCGCGGCGTCTCGCTCACTGAGATTCGCGCCGGCATGGAGGCCGTCGAGGGAGTGGTCAATGTCCACGACCTGCACGTCTGGAGCCTCGGCTCGAACACCAGAGCCCTTGCCTGCCATGTAACCATCGCCGACATTCCCCCATCGGAAAGCGCCTGCATTCTGGCCAGGCTCAACCAGATGCTCAGAGAGCGCTTCCACATCGGCCACACCACCATCCAGTTTGAGAACCTGTGCTGCGAGGAACTCGACGGCTGCGTCGTTTCAATGGAAGAGATGGCGTGCAACCCCACCGGCAAGCACGAGCACGGCCATCAAAGGCAAACGAATTAACATTACAGCAATTGCCTGCCATCTGATTCCTCGTAACTCGGGAGGGTTTTCGCTTTGAATCGGCGTCGCGTTCTTCTCTTTGCTCTATGCCTTGCCTTGCTTCCATCGCTGCCGGGATGGGCACAGGCGGCTTCCAAAGATACAAACGAGGTTGTCCTTTCCGCTCATTCGTTGGAAGCCCTCGCCGGCGAGTACATCGATCCTCATGAGCCCGACACGCCGCTCAGTTTCTACGAGTCAAACGGCAAGCTCACCGTCGAGTCCGAGTCCCGTATTCCCACTGGGTTGGCTGCCATCTCGGCCACTGAGTTCCGCCTGCCCAACTCGAAATCGATTCTTCGCTTCATCCTCGACGCCGCCGGCCACGGCGACAGCGTGGTCCTCTCAGACGCCCCGAATTCGGTTTATCGGCGTAGCGGCGCGCCGGTTCATCACCTCTTCCACGACTACCAGCGAACCGAGGTGATGATTCCCATGCGCGACGGCGTCAAGCTGCACGCCGTCATTCTGCAGCCCGCCGACATCAAGACGCCGCTGCCGTTTCTCATCGGCCGCTCTCCTTACGGCGTGGATGAATTCAACTGCGGCCTGTTCTATGCCTGGGATCCCGAACTGGCTCGCGACGGCTACATTCTTGTCTCCGAGGACATTCGCGGCCGCTACAAGAGCGAAGGCGAATTCACGATGATGCGCCCGCTCGCCGATCATCGCGACCCCAAGGCAATCGACGAGAGCACCGACGCCTACGACACCGTCGCCTGGCTACTCCAAAACATCGCTGGCAACAATGGCCGCGCGGGCTTTCTTGGCACCAGCTATCCGGGTTTTCTGGCCATGATGGCCGGCATCGACCCGCACCCGGCAGTCAAGGCCATCTCCCCCCAGGCGCCGATGATTGACGTTTGGCTGGGCGACGACTTCTTCCATAATGGCGCATTCCGCCAGAGCTACGGCTACGACTATGTGCTCTCGATGGAGTCCGGCAAGGAAGAGATCAAGGTCGATTACGGCAAGGACAAGGACGGCAAACCCCGCGACGGCTTCGATTTTTTCCTGAAGCGCGGAAGTTTTGCCGAAGCCGTGAAAAAATCCGGCGCAAAAACGCTCCCCACATGGAAGCTCTTTCTCAAAGACCCGGCCTATGACAGCGTCTGGCGCAGCCGCGGCGTGGAGCACAGCTTGAACACCGTCGCCGTGCCCACCCTCTCCGTGGGCGGCTATTACGACCAGGAAGACATGTACGGCCCGCAGCAGGAGTACGCGAGCCTCGAACCCCATGACGCCAACCATCAGAACTTCCTCGTCCTCGGTCCCTGGCGGCACGGCTCTTGGTCCTCGTCTTTGCGCCACCTGGGAAACCTCGACTACACCGAGCCGATCGGCCGCGAGTTCCGCGCGCGGATCGAGGCAAAATTCTTCGCCCACTATCTCAAGGACGAGCCTGGCTTCGACCTTGAAGACACGGCCAGCTTCCAAACCGGTTCAAACACCTGGAGGTATTACGCCCACTTCCCGCCCGTCGAATCCCGTCCGACAAGCCTGCATCTGCAGGGCGCAGGCCTGCTCAGTTGGAGCGGTTCGACCGTCCAGAGCGCGACCAGCTACCTGAGCGACCCGGCCAATCCTGTTCCGTATCGCCATCGTCTCATCCAGCCGACGTATGGCGAGGGTTCGCAGTGGCGCAACTGGCTCACCGACGACCAGCGCTTCGTCACCGGCCGCCAGGACGTGGCCGTGTGGAAACTGCCCGTTCTCAAGAAGGATCTGGTGCTCACCGGCGAGGTGGCCGCCGACATCTACGCCGCCACCACCGGCGCCGACAACGATCTGGTGGTCAAGCTCATCGACCAGTATCCCGGCGACGACCCCGACCCGAAGATGCGCGGCTACCAACTGATGACCAACGCCGAAATCTTCCGCGGGCGTTATCTCGACAGCTTCGAAAAGCCAACAGCTCTGAAGCCCGGCTCGATCCACGAATACAAGTTCTCGCTGCATGGCGTGGACCACGTTTTCAAGACCGGCCACACAGTGCTGGTCGAGGTGCAGAGCACATGGTTCCCGCTCTACGACCGCAACCCGCAGAGCTTCGTGCCGAGCATCATGACCGCCAAGCCCGCGGACTACAAGCCGGCGACGATTACCGTCTACTCCGGCCCAGAGCACGATTCCACGCTGCAGGTGCCGCTGATGGGCGGCGTCGAGTGAACCAGAGTGGAGAGAGTGAGAATTTCACTTTGCGTGCAAAGCTGCTGAGAAAGTAATCAGCTCCAACGGGGCTCCGTTATCGAGGATCATCGCCACCATGACGCCCTCGCTTGGACTGTTGGGCGGCGTCAGGATTTCTTTTCCTTCGAGCGCAGCAACCAGGTTGTCCACTTCAAAGGCAACGTGAGGCACGGTCTTGATGATCTCCGGGTAAGGCGCATCGGCATCAAAGCGCATCCACTGAATGCCATAGGGGCTGGTCTCAAATCCCGCTACATGAATCTTCAACTCCGGCACATGCACCTCGTCCGCGCGCGGCGTCTGGGTGGGAATGCCCATGTGGTGGTAGCGCCAGCCATCGACGGAAATTGCCGATGGAGGCTCGTGATCCTGCCTTGAAATCGCCGCCGGAACGGCCTCTTTGCTTCCCTTGGCGCTCATACTCTCACCCCCTCATCCGAATTCATCAACCAACGCACGGAATATTGTACTTCTGCGAACCACCCTCATCTGCTACAAATACATGCATGAATCTGCGCCACCTTGTTGTGTTTTCCTGCTTCGCTCTTCTGACCTTTACTTTGCCTGCCTTGTGTCAGAACAGTACGGACCAGTATGCCGCCCGCACCAAGGTCGGGGACAGGATGCCCGCCATCTCCGTCGATGGGAGTTCCGGCACCTTCTCGCTCGCTGCCGAGACAGGCAAGGTGGTTGTGGTGAACTTCTGGGCCACATGGTGCGGTCCCTGCCAAATCGAGATGCCTGAACTGGAAAAGCAAGTCTGGCAAAAATACAGATCCACGCCCGATTTCGCCTTCATCGCCATCGCCCGTGAGCAGGATAAGGACACTGTCCTCAAGTTTCAGAAGGCCCATCCGAACTTTACCTTCCCGCTCGCATGGGATCCAAATCGGGACGCATACGCGCTCTTCGCTGCGGCTGGAATCCCCCGCACCTATGTCGTCGACCGTCACGGAATCATCGTCTATCAGTGTCTTAACTTCGAGCCGGATACCGTTAGTAAAATTGATCGGGCAATCCAGAGGGCACTTGCACAAAAGTAGCCATCCATTTCGACTTGTCTCCACTTCGCCCCTGACGACGAGTTGGAATTTGACACGGGTTATGTGCGCACATATACTGTGTCCATGAACATCACCCTCTCCATCGACGAGCAACTTGCCGAACGCGCGCGGGAGAAACTCCGCGCTGTGGGCAAAAGTCTGAACCAGGAGATTCGGGAGCACTTGCAGCACCTGGCAGGGGACGACGATCTTGAGCTTGAGCGCGATCTGGAATTTCTGAAAAAAACCTCAGGGTTGGGAAAGCCCGACGCCAACTGGAAGTGGAACCGCGAAGATGTGTATGAAGAGCGCTTGCGGTGGCCGCGGACATGATACCCGATGGCCCGAAGACGAGACTCTCCCGCCTGATTGAAATGGCGGAAAAAGGCGAAGAGGTGGTCATTACTAGGTCGAGCGAGAAAGTGGCTGCGATTGCATCTCCTGCGGCGCGGATTCAACGCACCTTTCTTGATACGAATATCCTCGTATATTCAGACGATCCGAGAGACCCGGCCAAGCAGCAAATGGCTCTGGACTTGATCAATGTGCATCTGCGGCTGCGGACTGGGGTTGTATCGCTTCAGGTGTTGCAGGAGTACTTCGTTACAGTCAGGGGAAAGCTGAAGCTTAACGCTGTATTAGCCAAACAAAGAGTCGAGGTATTCGCCAAGTTTCACGTTGCCGAGCCCACCGTCAGCGACATTCTCGCGACCATTGATCTGCACCGCCTTCACGGCTTTTCGTATTGGGATGCGCTGGTATTGCAAATGGCCAAGAAGGCGGGCTGCCGCGTTGTGCTCTCCGAAGATTTGCAGCACGAGCAGGTCATCGACGGCGTGCGGATTGTCAATCCGTTCGTATAGCGCGGCCATCTTCAACGAGGAAAACTTCAAACGATTGGCGGTTAAACCAGTTGAATGGTCACGCGTCGTCCAACAATCGCTGCTGCACGCTGCAAGCTGGAAAGCGTAATGTCGTTTTTGGGGTCCAAGAGGCGGTCCACCTGCGAGCGGCTAGTCTTGAGCAAGACGGCCATCCTCGACTTGGAAATCTTGTTTGCCCGCATCGACTCGCCAAGTTGCCACGCGACAACTTCCTTGACAGCCTGGGCCTGCGCCTCCTCAAAGATGCCTTCTTCTTTGAGAAAATCGTCAATACTCGAACCCATGTGCTTCTCGCTCATTGTTCCAACTCCTTCTTCCGACGGCGGGCCATCGCCAAATCCTCGTCCGGCGTGGTGCGAGTCTTCTTAATAAACCCGTGCAGAGCCACTATGCGCTCGCGGTGCAGGCAGAGCAGAACACGCGCTGTTCGTTTCGTCGGCAAGTCCGTGCGAATCTCCCACAGTCCTTCTCCCATAGGACGGCACAGAGGCATTCCCGCAGGCCATCGCCATTGCGCCTTCAGCAAATCCTGGCCGATGGCTTGGCGTTCTACTACCGGCAAGCTTTTCAGCCAAGCCAGTACGGGTTCCTTGCCCGACTCCGTGCGGAAGAAAAGCAGCGTGATTTTTCGGGGCTGCGGTAGTTCGTCCATCTAGCACCTTTTATGATACAGCGTACCTTAAAATGTACGTTCAAAGCTTAGAATTCGATCTGCACTCCTTCCGCGCTAAAATAGATAGTGAAGTGACTCTCTACCAGCCCATCCCGGCCCTCCTCTAGCGGCGCCCGCCGCCAATACTTGTTTTCCGCCCATTTTTCGATGCAATTCCCCAAAAGCAACAAGAATCGCCCGCGTGCCGGCGTATGAGTTTTGACGTGCGCAAGAGGTTCAGCCGTGATTGACCGTTTGGAACAGATGGAGCAGCGCTACGAAGAGCTGCAAGCCCAGTTCGCCCTGCCCGAGGTCCTCAACGACCACGAAAGATACCAGAAGGCTGGCAAAGCGCTCAGCGAACTGGAACCCGCGGTCCTGAAATTCCGCGAGTTGAAGCAGGTGAGCCAAAGCCTGGCCGAATCCCGCGCCATGCTGGCCGATCCCGAGATGAAGGAGATGGCCGAGGAGGAAATCGCCCGGCTGGCCCCGCGCGAAGCGGCTCTGGAAGAAGAAATCAAGGTGCTGCTGCTGCCCAAGGACCCCAACGACGAAAAGAACGTTGTGCTGGAAATCCGCGCCGGCACGGGCGGCGACGAAGCATCGCTCTTTGCCGCGGAAATCTTCCGCATGTACACGCGCTTTGCCGAGCAGCACCGCTGGAAGGTCGAAGTGCTCACCCTTTCCGAGTCCGGCGTGGGCGGCTACAAGGAAGTGATCGCCATCATCGAAGGCGACCGGGTCTACTCGCAAATGAAGTGGGAGAGCGGCGTGCATCGCGTGCAGCGCGTTCCGGTCACCGAAACGCAGGGCCGCGTCCACACTTCGGCCATCACAGTCGCCGTACTGCCCGAGGCCGAGGATGTGGACGTCAAGATCGAGGCCAAGGACATTCGCATTGACACCTTCTGCTCCTCCGGTCCCGGCGGCCAGTCGGTCAACACCACATACTCCGCCGTCCGCATCACGCATCTGCCCACCAACACGGTGGTCAGTTGCCAGGACGAAAAATCGCAGATCAAGAACCGCGAAAAGGGCATGCGCGTCTTGCGTTCGCGCCTTTATGAGATGGAGCGGCAGAAGCAGCAGGACGAACTGGCGGCAGAGCGCAAGCAGCAGGTGGGTACCGGCGACCGCAGCGAAAAGATCCGCACCTACAACTTCCCGCAGAACCGCATGACCGACCATCGCATCGGCCTGACGCTGCACCAGCTTGACATGGTGATGGAGGGCCGCCTGCAGCCCATCGTCGATGCGCTCATCTCTCACTACCAGGCCGAGCAGTTGAAGGCTGACAGCAGTCAGGCGGCCTGAGCCTTGCTCTCACTTAGCAATATCGTTCTAAACGGCGTGGCGCGCCTGCGCTCTGGGCCGCACCCGGCCCGCGCCCGTCAAGATGCCGAGACGCTGCTGCTGCACTTCCTCGGCCAAAACAAGGCATGGCTGATTGCCCACGCGGAGGAAGAACTCTCTGGCGACAAGGCAACCCGTTACGCCGAAAGCCTCGAACGGCGATTCCAGGGCGAGCCCATCCAATACATTACGGGCGAAGCGGAGTTTTACGGGCTGCCCTTTCGCGTCACGCGCGATGTGCTGATTCCACGGCCCGAAACCGAGCATCTGGTGGAGAAAGCGCTCGAGTTGGCCGCAAAATTTCCGGCCCCGCGCATTGTGGATGTCGGCGCGGGTTCAGGCGCCATCGCCGTCGCGCTGGCCCACAACCTGCCGGACGCACCGATCACCGCCATCGATCTCTCCGCGGCTGCGCTGGCCATTGCCCGCGAAAACGCAAAACGCAACGGCGTTTCTATTCGCTTCCTTCTGGGCGACCTGTTCGGGCCGGTGGCCGGCGAGCAGTTTGAAATGGTCGTCTCCAATCCACCCTACGTGCCAACGGCCGACCGCGCCGCGCTCTCCGTCGAAGTGCGCGACTACGAGCCTGAAATGGCGCTGTTTGCCGGCGACGACGGACTAGACATTTACCGCCGGCTCATCCCCGCAGCCTTCGACACGCTCATCCCCGGCGGCTATGTAGTTCTCGAAATTGGCTTCGGCCAATCACACGCGATCATCGAACTGCTCGCCACTTCCGGCTTCAGGCAGATCGAATTCGTCCCCGATCTGCAAGGCATTCCCCGCGTCGCCTGCGCCCGGCGGACCGGCTAATTCAGTTATAGCGAAACCACAGTAGGTGTATCTCGAAAGCACGCCCGCCAAGTGGCTTTTTCCTAAAGAAAAAGCCACACTGGATACCTCTAACAAGGCTACGTTTACTGTGGTTTCGCTCTAGCCCGGCCAGTCTTGCTCAGATCGCCATAAAACCCCAGATCCTTGCCGCTCAGATTCTTGGCGATATAGAGAATCTGCCCAAAGTGCATGGCAAAGTGCTCCACCACCTGGTAAACGGCATAGAGGCCGCTGACGGTATAGCCCTGGATTTCATGCTTCGCACGCAGGTCCTCAGCCGTCAGCCGCGCCAGAACTTTTGACGCTTCCTCCATCGTCGCGCCCAACCGGGCAAGAAGCGCGGCGGCCGAAATCGCTCCCTGCGCGCTGAATTCTGCGGGCCGGTGGCGGCTGTCTTCCTGCCGGTTAAATGAGGCCACAAGCCACTGGCGCACGTTGCCGTCGAGATGCAGAATCAGGTTTCCGATACTGTTGCTGGCGGCGTTCGGCCGCCACCAGACCTGCTCCTCGGTAAGCGGCTCGACGCAGCTCCGCAGCCGGGGCCAATCCTGCTCCATCAGCTTCCGGCGTGAGTAATCAAGGAACAGAGTGGTTACATCCGCATCCATGGCTGTCATTGGGAAACGAACTCCTTCGCAAAGTCTTTTCGTTTGTAGAATAACGCCAAAGTTTCGCGCATCCGCTCACAGTGTGGACTCCGGTCCCGCATCTTTTCTGCAGACGGAAAATCCGTGGTTGCCGATGACCGCACCTTCGGCATAGAATTTCGCTTGAAATCGTTTTCAGAAGGAACCCCAATGCGCGTCTCCGCTTCTCTCTCTCTTGCCGTTCTCGCCCTGACCTCTTTTACAGCCGTATCCCAAACTCCCGCCGCGTCGAAGGCGCAGTTAGCCACACCGCAGGTGTCGCAGGTGGCGCAGACGCCGCCGATGGGCTGGAACAGTTGGAATTACTTTGCCGGGCGGGTGGATGACAAGGGCATTCGCGCCGCCGCCGACCAAGTCGTGGCCACCGGCATGAAGGACGCCGGATATGTCTACGTGAATATCGACGACACCTGGGAGGGCGAGCGCGACGCAAACGGCGTGCTGCACACCAACGCCAAGTTCCCCGACATGAAGGCGCTGGCCGACTACGTGCACTCGAAGGGCCTCAAGATCGGCATTTACTCCTCGCCGGGCTCCAAGACCTGCGGCGGCTACGCGGGCTCGCTGGGCCACGAGGAACAGGATGCCCGGATGTACGCCGAGTGGGGCATCGACTACCTCAAGTACGACCTGTGCAGCTTTATCGGCGACGTGCTGGAAAAGCAGGCTCCCAACGACAAGGCCGCGCAAATGCGCCTGATGATCGCCGCCTACGACAAGATGAACAAGGCCCTGAAAGCCACCGGCCGGCCCATCGTCTTTTCGTTTTGCCAGTACGGCTGGGACGCGGTGTGGGAGTGGGGACCTTCCGTCGGCGCAAACCTGTGGCGGACCACCGGCGATGTCACGCCCGAGTGGGATCGCATCTACGCCATTGTCAGCCAGCAGGCGGGTCTGGAGGCCTACGCCGGTCCCGGCCACTGGAACGATCCTGACATGCTTGAAGTGGGCAACGGCAAACTCACGCTGGCCGAGAACCGCACGCACTTTACGATGTGGGCCATGCTGGCCGCGCCTCTGCTGGCCGGCAACGACCTGCCCAACATGAAGCCGGAGATCAAGGCCATTCTGACCAACCGCGACGTGATCGCGATCGATCAGGACTCGCTGGGCAAGCAAGGCGCGCGCATCTACTCCGACGGCGAAGTCGAGGTCTGGACCCGGCCCCTGGCCGGCGGCGCAGTGGCCATTGCCGTCGTCGATGCCGGCGACAGCCGCTACTCGACCCACCCCTTCCATCTGAATCTGCACAAGCTCGGCCTGACCGGCAAACAGACGGGAAAGGATTTGTGGACGGGAAAGACCGTGGAGCTGACCGACAATATGCCGCTGGAGTTGGCCAGCCACGACGTGCTGCTGGTGCGCGTGGATAAGCCCAAGGGCCATGTCCAGTAGTTTTCTCGTTCGGTAAAAAACAGCGGCCGTCGCACGTCTAAACTGTCAGGGATGCCAGTTCAGGACACTTGGAGTTGCCATGAAACTTCGTCTCTTGTCTGCGATTGCTATGGGGATGGCGCTCGGCGCCGCCTCTGCTCAGGATGCGCCCGCGACTTCTCCGGAAAATCAGGCTCCAGCCTCATCCCATCCCCATGAAGCAGGCGGCTGGCAGGGTCAGCATCAGCGCGGCGCATGGGGCAGCGGCGGTGGCCTTACCGGAACGGTCACTGAAGTTTCCGCCAACCAGTACATCATCAAAACCGATGCGGGCGAAAGCTACACGGTCCGCTTCAGCGCCGACACCAGGATCATCAAGCAGACAATCCAGCGTCGGGGCGAGGGGGGCGGCAATCCCCCGCAGGCGCTCAAGCCAGGCGATATCAAGGTGGGCGACGCGGTAATCGTCCTCGGCGACGCGGATGCGGCTGCCAGGTCCGTGGGCGCGAAAGTCATTGTGCAGGTCGATCCCGAGCGCGCCAGGCAGATGCGCGAGATGCAGGCCAACTATGGCAAGACCTGGCTCATGGGAAAGGTGACGGCAATCGACGAGACCAAGGTTACGCTGCAAAGCGCTGTAGACAACGCCTCCCACGCCTTTCAAGCCGACGAGAATACGACCTTCCGCAAGCGCCGCATCCCCGTCACCTTGGCTGATATTCAGGTCGGCAACGTGGTGCGCGTTGAGGGAGCGGTGAAGGACGGAATCTTCGTCGCCGTATCGGTCACCATCCTGGGCATACCGGCGGAAGGAACGCCGACCGTCCCGCCCGTCGTTCCACCCCCGCCACCCAGCGCCACGCAACCCAAATAGTCCGGCGCAAAGGGGCGTCCGGCGGTGCAATTGGCAGCCGCTCACGCGGCCAATTGCACCGCCTCCTCGGCCCATATCACGGCTTTGACATAGCACCCAATCATATCTTGCTGATTCAGGCCACCGGTCTCGACCACGGCATCGCACGCGGCCCAATCGCCGCGCTCGTAGCTCTCGATCCATTGGAGCAGGATACTTTCGGGATTGACCTTGCCTTCAAGCGCATCGCGAATCTCCTCGCGCAGCGGCAGCTCCGGAGCCAGCTTTTCCATAGGGAAGCGCATCATGGCTGGCAGCAGGCTCAACATGCCCAGCAGGTATTGCTCGGTGGGGTCCAGCGCACAGATATTGGCGGCCAGTTCGCAGAATCGCCCGCGCACAAAAGCCATGCGCAGGATTTCTTCCGGCTGTCCGGCGTTGAGTTCACTGGTAATGGCCAGCAAGGCCACGCGTCGAAAGGCTTCGTCGCCCACCATCACCAGCGCTGTGCGAATGGAGCGCACCTCATGCCGAACGGCGCAAATCGGCGAATTGGCCAGCCGCAGCAGCCGGTAAGTCAGCGAGGCTTCGCGCTTCATCAACTGAATCAACTTATCCAGGTCGATTTCTTCGCTGCGCAGAAGCTGCAGAATCTTGATTTGGGAGAGCTTGTTGGTGGGAATCTTCCGGCTCTTGAGCAGCACCGGGCGGCAGAAATAGTACCCCTGAAAGAGAGTGAAGCCCTCCTGGCGGGCCTCCGCATACTCCTCCTGCGTCTCGATCTTCTCCGCTACCAGAATCACCGTGACGCCGCGCAGCCGCTTGAGGAGGCTCTGCCGCTCCTGTGGGCCGCTCTGGATGAAATCGACCTTGATGTAGTCGGCCAGCTCCACCAGTGGATCGAAGTCCGGCTTCCAGCGAAAATCGTCCAGAGCCAGCCGGAATCCCAAAGCCTTCAGCTTGCGGCAGGCATGAATCAGGCTGGGCGTGGGTTCCAGGTTCTCCAGAATCTCCAGCACCGTCCTGCCAGGGGGAAGAACTTGCACCATGCTCTCGGTCAGCGATTCAAGTGTGCAGTTCACAAACGACAGTACGCCGCTGGACAGCCTGTCCAAGCCGAACAGTACCGTATTGTCGAGCATGGTGCGGGTGGCCATGTTGCCATCGCCACTGAAAAACGCATCTGGTCCCGCGCGGTAGAGCAGTTCGTAGCCATACACTCTTCCGCGCAAATCCATAATCGGCTGGCGCGCCAGATAGCGCATGCTATCTCCGATCTCAAGCGGTGTAGACTGCGACTTCGGCCTTGTTTGAGCCCGGGCTATCATGCATATTATCCCACATGATTCATCGGCACTCTGGCCGCACATCTTGAGGGAATCCGGCGCATTGTGGGACATTTTCCGCAATGCGCCAGAACAGGGCCCTATCCCATCAACATTCCGCCGTTCACGTCGAGCACGTGACCGGTGATGTAGGCCGCCTCATCCGAGGCCAGAAATCTGACCGCCCGCGCAATGTCCTGGGCAGTTCCAACCCGGCCCAGCGGAATCTGCGCCGCCATCTCCGCCACCTGCTTCTCGTTCAGCACCGCCGTCATCGGCGTCTCGATGAATCCCGGCGCCACAGCGTTCACGGTAATTCCCCGCGAAGCCACCTCGCGCGCCAGCGACATCGTCAGCCCGATCAGCCCCGCCTTGGAAGCCGAGTAATTCACCTGGCCCGCCTGCCCCGCGCGCCCCACCACGCTGGCCATGTTCACGATCCGCCCCCAGCGATTCTTGATCATCTGCCGCAACAGGGCCTGAGTCAACAGAAATGGCCCGGTCAAATTGATTGCCAGAACAAGATCCCAATCGGAGCGCTTCATGGCCATCATCAACGCATCGCGCGTAATGCCGGCGTTGTTCACCAGGATCTCGACCTTGCCGAAGCGATCCAGCACCGCCTTGGCGCCGGCATGAATGGATTCCTCGTTTGAAACATCCAGCCGGAAGGTCGCCGCCGTGCCGCCTGCGGCCTCAATCTCCGCAGCCACCTCGGCCAGCTTGGCCTCGTTGATGTCGGCCAGCGCCAAGGTTGCTCCAGCCTTCGTCAACTCCAGCGCAATCGCGCGTCCGATGCCCTGCGCCGCTCCCGTTACCAGCGCAATTCTTCCCTGCAAATCCGCCATATGTCCTCGCAAACCTTGTACGCGCAAATCCGCGCCCTTTCGTTCTCATTGTAAATGCAACGGTATGATTTCTTCCGAGAGCCGGCCAGCTTCAACCCGCGCTTTCTTCAGCCCTTGCGCCGCATAAGAAATGAACTGTCATCCTGAGCGGAGTTTGCCGCGTTTTTTTGCGGCAAACGGAGTCGAAGGACCTGCGGTTGTTCTCAAAAGAAATTCAGAAACATCACACTATGCTGGATTGCCCTGAGCCCGCAAAGCCACTTTTCCCTGCCCCAGCGCGCGATTGATCGCGCTCAAAATGGCATCCAGTGAGGCCTTGACGACATTGGAATTCATGCCTACGCCAAACACCGATTCCGATTTTCCGAATTGTATCTCGACGAATGCCATGGCGGAACTGGAGGCGCCTTCGTCCATGGATTGCTCCTGGTAATTGACGATCCGCAGAGCAAGATCAAACTTCTCATTCATGGCGCCGACAAACGCATCGATGGGGCCATTTCCCTTCCCCGCGATCAGGTGTTTCAAGCTGCCTTCTTTGATCGTTGCCGAAATGCTTACCTTGCCCGCGCTCGATTTCTCGGAATACTGAATGCAGGAAAACGGGCTTCGTTGATTGAGGTATTCCGCCTCGAATGCATCCCATAACTCCGCGGGGCGTATCTCGCGGCCCGTCTCGTCGCTGATCTTCTGAATGACACGGCTGAACTCGATCTGCAATCTGCGCGGCAAGCTGACGTGATAATCGCGCTCCAGAATATATGCCACCCCGCCCTTGCCTGACTGGCTATTGACTCGAATGATCTCTTCGTAAGTCCGGCCAATGTCAGCGGGGTCCAAAGGCAAATAGGGAACCTCCCACAAGGCTTTGTCTTTCTGAAGAGCGAATCCCTTCTTGATGGCATCCTGGTGCGAACCGGAAAATGCGGTAAATACTAACTCGCCGGCGTATGGATGCCGCTGATGCACGGGTAACTGGTTGCAATACTCGGCGCACTCAATCACGCCGGGCAAGTCAGAAAAATCAAGTTTGGGATCGATGCCCTGGGAATATAGATTAAGGGCCACGATAGCCAGATCGGCATTGCCCGTGCGCTCTCCATTCCCAAACAGCGTGCCCTCGACGCGATCTGCCCCGGCCAGCAGCGCCAACTCCGTTGCGGCCACCGCCGTGCCGCGGTCGTTATGCGGATGCACGCTCAGAATGATCGAGTCCCGGCGCTGAAAATTGCGGCCCATCCACTCGATCTGATCCGCATAGACATTGGGCGTGGAATTCTCAACCGTTGCCGGCAGATTGATAATGGCCCGATGCTCCGGCGTGGGCTTCCAGACAGCCAGCACAGCCTCGCAAACTTCCTGCGCGTAATCCAGCTCCGTCCCGGTAAAACTCTCTGGAGAATACTCGAAAATCCAGTCCGGCCCAGGATGAGATGCTGCCGCGTCTCGAAGCATCCGCGCGCCATCGACGGCCAGTTGCTTCACTCCCTCGCGGTCCATCTTGAAAACGATTTTGCGCTGAAGAGTCGAAGTCGAGTTATAAAGATGAACAATGGCGCGGTGCACGCCCTTGAGCGCCTCAAATGTGCGCTGCACCAGCGGCTCGCGCGCCTGAGTCAGCACCTGCACGGTTACGTCCTGAGGGATGCGTCCCGTCTCCACGAGTCCGCGGCAAAAATCAAAATCCGTCTGCGAGGCGGCGGGAAATCCGATTTCGATTTCCTTGAAACCCAACTTGACCAGCAGATCGAACATCCTGTTCTTGCGGTCCGCATCCATCGGATCAATCAGCGCCTGATTTCCATCGCGCAAGTCAACGCTGCACCAGATCGGCGCCTTGTCGATGGTTTTGCCCGGCCAACAACGATCGTTCAACTCGACCGTGCGAGCCGGAGAATATTTGCCTGCCGGATTTTTCAATATCGTTCCCTTTTCGCTTTCTCGCGGATGAGCGGCGGTGAAGGTTCGTCTCAATCTTCTTGGATGCCGTGGCCGGATGGAAGCCGCTCGCAAGGTCGCTGTGGCTTCCGGCGCGCACACAACGATTTTAGAGCAACAGGGAGCGATGGCCTCCAACTCTCGCCATTGGGTGCTGTTTCCGGTTAGCCGGTCAACCGTTCGGAACGCGCCAGAATTGTAAACTCTCCCTCGTCAATGGCTGCCGCGCACCAGCGCAATCTCAATATGCCGGTGGATCGTGTGCGGCTTCGCAACGCCGCATTTGGTCAGCGCGGCGTCGTCGCACTCCCGGCCGCTCGTCACCACCGGGTTGTCCATGCTTGCGGATAGGATTCTGCCGTCCGCCGTGCTGACGATGATGGTGACGTCAAAAGTTTCCTTGCCCGCTGCCGCCTCGTATTTTCCCTCTTTTGTCTTGGCAACTTCGATCCAGTTGTTGGCCGTATCCGCCACCGGAACCTGCATCCACGCCGCTGGAGACTGCATATCAGGATGCGTTGGCGGCACATGGTGAACCACAACCACGGCCGTCTGCTTCACCGGGTCGAGTGACTGAAGATTCAGGTCGAAGTCGATAGCGCTTTTTCCGATGAGCACCTGCGTGCCGTCTGCCCATGAGGAGGCCTGCGGGTTGGGCACCAGAAAGTGATCGCCAGGATGCTGGAAGATTCCGATCTTGTTCATGATCCACAGATCCAGATAGAAGGTCATCAGATCCGTAATCGGCCCGATCATCTTCGGGTCCACCTTGGTCAGATTGGGGATGGATGGCGTCCAGTTAGGATCGAGCGATAGGGGCTGGCGAAATTGAGCCATCTCCGGCGTCAGCGTGTAGGGCTGCCCGTTGGAGGTCATGGCGGTCCAGCGAAACTCCTCGACGAAACTGCCGTTGGCCGTCTTTTCCGCAGTGCCGGAGGCGTCGGCTGTGTAGCGCCAGTCTTCATTGGTGGCAGTCATATGATAGGTGAGCGTATCTCCGTCGCGATAGTGGCGCGCGAGAGGACCGCTGCCCGGTGCCGGCATTTGCGCGGAAACGAGCGTGGAGGCGAAAAGAACTGCGAGCGCGGTGAGCGTGTATTTCATTGTGTTTTCCTCAAGATGCCTTCCGTGAAGAACTGCATTTGTTGGTGTACGACCAGGGTGGTTTGCTGAAAAGGCGGACCCTCGACGGCCCAAAGAGCCGTCAGGCCCAGATGCATGGTCTTGAAGCTCAGGATGAGTTGCTGAAGATCGATCCCGGCCCGGAGCGCCCCGCGCTTTTCGAGCGCGGTAAAAAGCGACTGCAATGGCGGGTCGATGTACTGTTGCATCTCCACCATGTAAGGAAGAAAACGCTCGGTATTCATGAACATCTGCGCCAGGAAAACGCGCACGAAGGCGTGATAGGGCTCCTTCAGCCGGAAGTGCAGAAGAATGTAATCGGCAAGGATGCGGCCTACCGGCTGCTCCGCGGGCCTGAAGCTGGTAATCGTGGGCGCCATGCGCGCCTCCAGATCGGCCATAAACGCCACCACGATGTCCTCTTTTGTGGCGAAGTAGTTGTAAATGGTGCCCTTGCCGACATCGGCAGCCGCGGCAATCTCGTCGATCGTTACGGCGTCGAGGCCACGCCGCGAGAAGAGATCGATCGCCGTCGTCAATATGTGCGACCGGGTGGCAATCTTCCTGCGCTCACGTCGAGATGCGACTATGGTCATATATGACTGTAGTCATAATCCATTCCTTCTTTAATGTCAATCAGAACTTGTCTGCCGATGTACTATCGAACTGGCAGGTGGTCCGTTCATCGCAGTTTTATCGCGATGAGAGGGCGGGCGCTCCAGGTCACGATTATGGGAACTGGAAAACTGCATTCCTTCGCGGGTGCTTGCAGAATATTTTTCTCCTTCGTCGCACAATGATTGAGGAGGTCTTTCTTCCAATCATCGTCCGGGCGAGTCCTTTTCGTGCCGCCTTCCAGCCAAAAGCTGCTGGCAGAATCCAAAAGGGCGCATAACTCCTTATCCTGGACGATTTTGCAGGCAACTCCTTTGTTATGACGATTTTGCAGCGCAACCATGCCCGTAAACCAAAGAAAACAAGGATTTTGTTTACAAAATACGGGTGGGGG
>Ga0224530_1000101_pt1 | contig 56651 bp, 51 predicted proteins | sample CBST75metaG_FD_179873 | JGI IMG/M metagenome (GOLD analysis project Ga0224530, IMG submission 179873) | Peat soil microbial communities from Stordalen Mire, Sweden - C.B.S.T75 | ecosystem: Environmental > Terrestrial > Soil > Wetlands > Peat | place: Sweden: Norrbotten County, Stordalen Mire...
GGCATCGACCATATCAAGAAGGTGCTGGACGACATGCACTACTGGCTGGAGAAGCGCGAGTATACCTCACTATGGGAGACGCGCGGCTGCCTCAGCCGCCGCTCCGTTCCCGATAGCTCTGCATTTGACCGCGGCAACTACATCAAGACGCTCAGCTCGTATAGCCTGCGCCAGACAGTGGCCGCGTTCTAGGAACTGAATGTTCGGCAAATCGCCCAGGTCTCGGAATCGAGACCTGGGTGTTCGGCCTTTTAGATATCTCATCAAGGAGATAGTCCATGAGAAGAACCATGGCTCTCGTGCTCCTTCTATGCGCGCCGGCATTGGCGGCAATAGCTTCTGTGTCAGCTCCTGCTATTTCAACTGCGATTACTCAGCAAGAGATGAACAAAGCCGTCGCCCGACGGGTCTTTGAAGAAATATTCAATCAGGGAAAATTTGAGGTTGCAGACGAGATTTACGCCAAGGATTTCGTCAATCATGGGCTGCATAGAGATGCCAGTCTGCAAGAGGACCAGGCTGCAGCGCGCTGGGAAAAAGAGGCTCTTCCCAACCTGACGATGACCACTGGTCCGATGGTGGCTGAGGGCGATCTGGTTTCCGTGGTGTGGATTTTACACGGGACCAACACCGTCTCAACGGGGTGGCTACCAGCGACCGGCGTCAAGATCGAACTGCGTGGCATCACAATTTGGCGCGTCGCCGATGGCAAGCTTCATGAGGAATGGACCGCCTTTGACACTTTTCGAGTGATCCGCCAAATTGTTGATCAGTTGAAATGGCAACTCCTCGGCCTTCTATGCATGGTATTGATACTTCTCTGGGCGGCGGTCAGAGGCATTCGAAAGCTGAGGCACGTCTTTTCAACAGCGAAGGGATGAGTTCCCATATGATTTGTAACAAATTGTTTTTTGGGATGACATTAACGGTATCCGCGTTGCTGTGCGCGGTGTGCGCCGCGCAAGACATGGTGAAGTATGAGCCGACGATCGCGTCGCTTGACCAGCATCAGGCGCCGCTTTGGTATACCCAAGCCAAGCTGGGCATCTTCATCCACTGGGGACTGTATTCAGTGCCGGGCTGGGCGCCGCTTACGCACCCGGACCACGATTTTTCCTCAGTAGACTATATCCGAAACAACCCCTATGCCGAGTGGTATTACAACACGATGCGCATTGACGGCTCGCCCACCCAGGCTTACCATCGCGAGCACTTCGGAGCGAATTTCAGCTATTACGACTTTGCGCCCGTCTTCAACCGCGAGTCGAAGAAGTGGAATCCGGATGAGTGGGCCAAAATCTTTCGGCAGTCCGGCGCAAAGTATGTGGTGCTCACCACGAAGCATCATGAAGGCTTCACGTTATGGCCCAGTTCGGTTCTTAATCCGACACTTCCCGCGGACCGGCAACACGCCCAACGCGACATCGTCGGCGAGCTGACGGACGCAGTGAGAAAACAAGGGCTGCGTATGGGAGTCTATTACTCCGGCGGGTACGACTGGACCTTCGTTCCGGGGCCAATCCGGACGAACGCCGAGTATGAGACTGTCAAGCCGCAGAGCGAAGAATATGGCAAGTACGCCAACGCGCAGATTCACGAACTGATTGCGCGCTACCATCCATCGATTCTGTGGAACGATATCGACTGGCCGAAGACAGGCAAGGCACTGGAAGTCGAAGCCGATTACTACAACGCGGTTCCGGACGGCGCCATCGACGACCGCTTCGGCATCGCTCACGCGGACTTCAGGTCGCCGGAGTTCGAAACGCCGGGCCAGATCAGCAAGAAGAAGTGGGAAGAGTGCCGGGGACTGGGCCGATCGTTTGGCTACAATCGCGCCGAGGGCGAAGCGGAGACCATCGCTCCCGGCGCACTGATCGCGCTGCTGGTTGACATTGTCAGCAAGAATGGAAATCTCCTGCTCGATGTGGGTCCGGAAGCCGATGGGACCATTCCGCCGGTGCAGATGGAGCGGCTCAATGCGCTGGGCGCATGGCTCAAGCAGAACGGCTCGGCGATTTACGATACGATTCCGTGGGAGCGCGCGGAGGGAAAGAGTGCAGAGGGCGACGAACTGCGCTTTACGCGCAATGGGAATGATTTGTTCGTGACGGTTCTGGGGAAGCCCAAGGCGCAAACAATCACGATTGAGAACCTGCCGGTAAAGCAGGGTGTGGAGATTACAGAGCTCGGCGACAACAACGAGCTTTCTGCAAAAGTGCAGCTCGAGAATATGCGAATCGTATTGCGCGCTCCGCTGAAGGGAAAATACGCTTATTCGTTCAAGCTGGCTGGCTATTTACGCTGAACCAATCAACTCAACATCTGCAGGACCGTCTCTTCGATCAGCGTGCAAGCGTCAGGAAGCGCGGCAGTCACGGGGTCGCTGAAGACTTCGCCTAACTCGGTTGAGCTGGCGCCAATGGTTAGCTGCAGAGCATTCGAGGGCAGGGAATGATAAAGCTCGTGGCCGAGCGCGAGCAGTTCTGACGCGCCCAGGTGATGGGCGGCCATTCCTTTTGTGTCCGCGGCTGGGTGAACGTGCGTGAGAGTGATCGAGCCGGGGAGGGAATTGACGGAGCAATCAATGAACAGAACGGACTCGGCATGGGCTACGTCTTCGGCTAGTTCCGGTGTCCATTGATGGTCGGCGATGACGCGCAGAGCGGCTTCGGATGAGAAGCGTCTCTCCGCCCACTCAGCAAGCCAAAGCCCGACGCCGTCATCCCCGCGTAGCGTATTGCCGCAGGCGAGAATGAGGCATCGGGCCGGAGTCGAACTCATGAATTCCCCTATTGAAAAACCCCGCCCTAGCCGCAAAAACAGAGACGCGGCGAGGGTGGGGCACCCATTTCTGTTATATAGCTAGCGAATGACCCGGTCCATAACCTCGCCGTCAGTGTTGACGAGAGTGAGGGCCAGAGGCATCTGCCCGAAGGCGTGCGTGGAGCAGCTAAGGCATGGATCAAAGGTGCGGATCACGGCCTCGATGCGATTAAGGGCGCCCGGAGTGAACTTGCCGTCCTTCACATAGGCCTTGGCCGATTGAAGAACGCCTCTGTTCATGGCGTTGTTGTTATGGCCCGTGGCGACGACCAGGCTGGCCCACGTAATCTTGCCGTTTTCGTCCACCTTGTAGTGGTGATTGAGCGTTCCGCGCGGAGCCTCAATCTGGCCCGCGCCTTCAAGGCGGTTGACGCCCGCCGTCGCGCGCACATGTGTGTCGAGAATCCGCGGATCCGAGAGGATCTCTTCGATTTTCTCGATGCCGTAGAGAGCCTCGACCAGCCGCGCATGATGATAGTGGAAGGAGCTTTCGATTGGTCCGCGGGACAACTGTTTGAACTCGGCCAGTTCCTTGTCCGCCTGCGGAGTTCCCATTGATTTGACGATGTTGAGTCGAGGCAATGGGCCGACACGATAACTGCCCTGAGGATAGCCGAGCGGCTTGTAATAGACGAACTTGGTGTAACTGTAGTTCTCGACGGCCTCGCCAATGACTTCAGTGAAGCGGCTGGCGGTGATGCCGTCCTCAATGATCGCGCCCTTGGGATCGATCAGGCGCAACGCGCCGTCGGTGATCTCGAAGGACTCGTTCTCGTTGATGAGGCCGAGGTAATTCGACGGGAAGTTGGCAAAAACCTCGATCTCCGGCTTGAAGCTGTCGGCGATCTGCTTGTAAGCGGTCAGCGCCAGCTTGAGGTTGGCATAGGCCTCGGGCAGCATGGCCAGAATCTCGTCGCGGTGTGCAGAGGCGAGCGGCTCTGTGACGCCGCCGGGAACAACCCATCCGGTATGGATGCGCTTGGTGCCGAGCAACTCGATAATGTGCTGGCCGAAGCGGCGCAATCCGATGCCGGCGAGACCCAGGTCAGGACGGGCTGCCGCTACTCCGAAGATGTTGCGCGCTTTGGGATCGGATTCCATGCCCAGCAGCAGGTCGGGCGAGGAGAGATGAAAGAAGCTCAGGGCGTGCGACTGGACCAACTGGGCCAGATTCAGCATCCGCCTGAGTTGCGCAGCGGTATGAGGAATGCGGACCGACATGATGGCTTCGCAGGCTTTGGCTGAGGCCAGCATATGCGAAACCGGGCAGATGCCGCAGATACGCGCCGTGAGGCTGGGCATCTCATAAAACGGCCGGCCTTCAGAGAACTTTTCAAAGCCACGCACCTGCGTGACATGAAAATGCGCGTCCTCCACCTCGCCCTGGCTGTTGAGCTGGATGGTGATCTTGCCGTGGCCTTCGAGGCGCGTTACGGGATCGATGGTAATCGTCTGGGTCATGACTCATGCTCCAAAACGGGTGAGGGCTGAAATATCCAGCGGCGCACCGGTGACCAGCGCCGTGAGCGCTGTGTGAAAGGTATCGGCCGAGGGTGGGCAGCCGGGCAAAAAGACATCGACTGTCACAAACTCGTGGATGGGGCGCACAACCTTGAGCAGCTTGGGCACCACGACGCAGGGAATCTGCTGCTGTGCGCTGGCGTTTTCGATATACGCCCGGTTCAGAATCGCTTCCGGCCCGAATGGGTTGCGCATCGACGGTACGTTGCCGGCCACGGCGCAGTCGCCCATGGCGATCAGCATTTTGGAGTGGGCGCGAACCTTCTTGATCTTCTTCTCGTCGTCTTCCGAGGCTACTGCTCCCTCGACAAGGGCAATATCCACCTCGTCGGGAAAGTCCTTGGCGTCCACGAGTGGGCTGTAGACAACATCAATCAGCTTCGCCAACTCAAGGAGCCGCTCGTCCATGTCGAGGAACGACATATGGCAGCCGGAGCATCCATCGAGCCACACTGTTGCCACCTTCAATTTGCTCATTGCGCTTCCCTCATAAGGTTCAGGTAAGGCAGAAAATCGGGATACTTGGGGTGATCGGAGCCGATCTTGCTCTTGTCGAAGAGCGCTCCAGTGGGGCAAACCTGCACGCACTTGCCGCAGCGGGTGCAATTGGAGGCTCCCCACTCGTCGTGCAGATCGGTGATGACGATGGAGTCGATGCCGCGGCCCATCACATCCCAGATATGCGCGCCTTCAATCTCGGCACAGACCCTCACGCAGCGGGTGCAAAGGATGCAGCGGTTGTGATCCGCAGTGAAGCGCTCATGGGAGGCATCCACGGCGAGCGCGGGGTTGCGATAGGGAAGAGTGATATGAGTTACGCCCTGGTCCTGGGCCAGCGCCTGCAACTCGCAGTGGCCGTTGGAGACGCACACCGAGCAAATGTGGTTGCGCTCGGCGAAGAGCAGTTCAAGGATGATGCGGCGGTGCTTGCGGAGCCGCTCCGTGTCGGTCAAAACTTCCATGCCTTCATGGATATTGGCCACGCACGCGGGCAACAGCTTATTGCTGCCCTTGATCTCCACCAAACAGAGACGGCATGCGCCCACCGCGCCCAGGCCTTCAATATGGCAGAGGGTGGGAATCTTGATGTCATTCTCCCGCGCCACATCCAGAATGGTCTGGCCCGAACGGGCGCTCACTTCCTGGCCGTCGATAATCAGAGTTTTGACGCCCATGCTTTCGCTCATGCCAATACCTCCTTCGAAGCTTCTGGCACGTGCGCTTCCATATTGCAAACGCCAGCAGGACAGCGTTTATGCACAATGTGTTCGATGTACTCGTTTTTGAAGTATTTGAGCGTGCTCAGCACGGGATTGGGCGCCGTCTGCCCCAGGCCGCAGAGGCTGGCTTCCTTGATGGTGTTGCACAGGCTCACCAGCAGGTCCAGGTCTTCCATGGTTCCCGAGCCATCGCAGATGCGGCTCAGCAGGGTGTACATCTGCGCCGTGCCCGCGCGGCAGGGAATGCATTTTCCGCAAGACTCCGTCATGCAGAACTCGACGAAGAAGCGCGCCACATTCACCATGCAGGAGGTGTCGTCCATGACGATCATGCCGCCCGAGCCCATGATGGAGCCGACCGCCATAAGAGCGTCATAGCTGACGCCGAGGTCCAGCATCTCGGCTGGGATGCAGCCGCCGGAAGGACCGCCGGTCTGCACCGCCTTGAATTTATGCCCTCCGGGTACGCCGCCGCCGATGACATCGATGATCTCGCGCAGCTTGATGCCCATGGGCACTTCTACCAGGCCGGTGTTCGTGATCTTGCCGGTCAGGGCAAAGACCTTGGTTCCCTTGCTTCTCTCCGAGCCCATGCTGGCAAACCACTTGCCGCCATTGCGAATAATGGGCGCAATATTGGCATAGGTCTCCACGTTATTGAGCAGCGTGGGCTTGCCCCACAGGCCACTCACCGCCGGATAGGGAGGCCGAGTTTTGGGCGTGCCGCGCCGGCCTTCGATGGAGGCCAGCAATGCCGTCTCTTCGCCGCAGACAAAAGCTCCGGCGCCGAGGCGGATTTCCACGTCGAAGTTAAACGGGGTGTTGCAGATGCCGTTGCCCAAAAGGCCGCGTCGCCGCGCGTCACGCAGCGCGGTCGTCAGCCGGGCGACGGCCACCGGGTACTCGGCCCGGACATAGATGAATCCTTTGCTCGCGCCTACCGCGTAGGCAGCGATCGCCATGCCTTCGATGACGCGGTGCGGATCGCCTTCCATCACGCTGCGATCCATGAACGCACCTGGATCGCCCTCGTCGCCATTGCAGACCACGTACTTCTGCTCGCCGCTGGCTTTGGCCACCGTTCCCCACTTCAATCCAGTGGGATAGCCGCCGCCGCCGCGTCCTCTGAGGCCGCTTTCCGTGATGCGGTGAACCACGCCGCCGGGCGTCATTTCAGTAAGCGCGGTCAGCAGCGCCTTGTACCCGTCGCGGGAGATGTAATCGTCAATTTTTTCCGGGTCGATGTAGCCGGCATTCTCCAGCACCACACGCACCTGCCGGTCGAAGTGTTCGTTCAAATCGCATTGCAGATCGGGAACGGGCGCGCCGCCCAGGTTGGAAACAATGGCCTCCGCATGGCCGGCATTCACATGGTGATAAAGGGTATCCTCGGGGTCAACGCGGACCAGTGGTCCGGAAGAGCATGGCCCCATGCACCCCGTGCGGCGAACGAGCACGTGCTTGCCCGATGCCTCGGCGGCCTTCTCCAGGGCATCCCGCAAGCGGTCCGCACCCTGGCTCATGCAGGCTAAATCCATGCAGACGTTCACTTCAAAATCGTATTTCTCGTTTTCCTGGCTGACGCTCTTCGCCACCTGTTCGAGCTCTTCGATTGTCATTCCACGGCCCACCTTTCGAGTTGCTCAAGCACCTGTTCAGCGGTCATCTCACCTACCACTTCGCCGTCGCACAAAGCCACAGGCGCTCGGCTGCACGCGCCCACGCAGCGGGCCGTCATCAAACTGATCTGGCCTTCCTTGGTTGTCTGGCCACGAGTAATGCCCAGGCGTTTTTCAGCTGCGGCCACCAGCTTGTCAGATCCCTTGATGTAGCAGGCCGTTCCCGCGCAGATTGTCACTGTGTGCTTTCCCGGAGGCTTGAGGCTGAAGTAGTGGTAAAAGGTCACCACGCCGTAAGCCTGGCTCAGGGGCACGCGCAGAGAGCGGGCCACAAAGCGAATCGAGTCGTCGTCCAGATAGCCGAACGCGGATTGCACGGTGTGGAGTGTTTCAATAAGCGCGTGGCGGGCAAAGCCATTCTTGCGCATGGTGCCATTGACGATCTTCCATCGATTGTCGCTGCTGGGCAGCGGCGGGGGTGTGAATGAAGCCACGAAACCTCCTGTACACGGAGCCAAAACGTGACAGACCTGCTGCCACGGCAGCACCGACGTCAAACTACTTCTACACCAAGGGGTAGTTCTTATCCGTGACCACGGTCACCTGGCGCGATGTAACCTATCCCACTCTGTGGCAAGGGGATAGGACGCTGGGGATTGGCAAAGGAGGTCTGACCTTTTCCGGGCGATAGCAGTTGAGAGCCGCCGTCTAGGTTAGCGGTGAGAGAAGCCAGCGCCAGCGGACCGGCCGATGACGAATATCGGCTTTCGCGCAGTCCATCCATTGGAAACGCTGGAGTTACTGGACCTGTCAGCCGCTCGGTCCAGTGGTCCAGGAACTCGTAAAAGCCAGAGTGCAATCCCAGCACTGTGACGCCGGCGAAGCCCCACTGGAGGCGTGGCCCAGTGCGCAGGTCATGCCCAAACGCAATCCGCTGGGTCAGTTGTGCCGTATAGCGGCGAATTTGTTCGATTGACGTGGACGATGGTTCAGTTGGCCGGCCGGAGCTGAATCTGGTAATCGCGATAGTCTATCGTGACGGTCGTCCGGCCAAGCAGGAAGCTATCTGACATGGCCCGTGCCTGGGTGGCCATGCCAAAGCCGTTCACGTTAACGTATTGGCGCATCACATGAGCGGGACCCGTGAATATAGAGGGGTTTTGCGAAGTGGTTCCTTCGAGGCGAACAATCGAGCCGTCCTTTGCGTCCACCCACAAGGTGCCTTCGATCATGTTGGGAGCCTTGCGCTTTGGGGAAATAGCCAGCGCAAAGCAGTCTCTTCCACCCAGCCGTTCGGTTGCGCCCGTCTTCAGCTTCATCTCATAGTTAGCGGAAGTGAGCCACGAGCCCTCCCGGTTGCCAGGCAGGTTTATGCGCTTTTCAGTGTCCAGGATCGCGCCCAATACCAGGCTCCGAATGATCGCCGAACCGCTCTGGGAGAGGATGGTATAGCTCTTGCCGGTCTCCTCGCGGTAGTCTGTTTTGACGGTCATTTCAGCCGCGGAATGGGTTTCGTCGTTGTTCTTGTAGACGGCATAGTGCTCGGTGACGGTGTATCCCGCAATGCCTTTATTCCTTGCCATGACCGCCGCGTCAACGGCTCGAATTACTGTTGAACTGTCGGGTTGCTGGGCCGCTGCTGCTGCGGTTCCCAGCAGGGCCAGAAAAGAAGCAGCCGCGACCGCCAATGCCACGCCACAGTTTTCGATACGCATCATCCTGATCCCTCTCTTACAGATTAAGCCTCTTCCGCTCAAAGCCTGTGCTGTATGAGACAGGGACTCAAGTGTGGTTCAGGGTACTGATGCGACCAGGTGGCGATGCGGTATGCTGGTTTGCGGTGAGAGGCTTTCCTTTGACTGACAAGATTGATCCGGGACTAGAACCGCACAAGGCTCAGCGCGCAGCGCTCGTGGTATGCGGTGTGGTGCAAGGGGTCGGCTTCCGTCCGTTTATCTACCGGCTGGCCATGGAAGAGGGTCTGGCGGGGTTTGTGGGCAACCATACCGGTGGGGTGACCATCGAGATTGAAGGGCCGCCGGAGCGAGTGGCCGCATTCGTCGCCCGTTTGCACAGGGAGCAGCCGCCTTTGGCGCGGATCGACTCGGTCGCGGTGCGGGAGCTGCCGCTTGTGGGCGACGCGGGTTTCCGGATTGCGGCCAGCGAGGTGCTCGGCCCGGTGAGCACCGGTATTCCGGCGGATGCGGCCACCTGCCCGGATTGTCTGCGTGAGCTGCTGGACCCCAACGACCGGCGCTATCTCTATCCGTTCCTGAACTGCACCAACTGCGGGCCGCGCTTCACCATCACGCGGCGCATTCCCTACGACCGGCCGCAGACCTCAATGGCCAAGTTTCCCATGTGCCCGGAGTGCCAGCAGGAGTACAACGATCCCTTGAACCGGCGCTTCCATGCGCAGCCAAATGCGTGCAGGGTGTGCGGACCGCAGGTTTGGCTGGTGGCAGCAGACGGCGCGGAGATTGCCTCGGACGACGCCGTGGAAGACTGCATCGATCGATTGATTGCAGGCCAGATCGTCGCCATCAAAGGGATAGGCGGCTTTCACCTGAGCGTGGATGCAACCAACGAGGCAGCCGTAATGCGCCTTCGCGAGCGCAAACACCGCTATGGAAAGCCGTTGGCGGTGATGGTGCGCGATCTGGAGGCGGCGCGGGCAGTGTGTACTCTCAACGCGGCGGAAGAAGCGCTGCTCTCGACCCCTGCGCGGCCCATCGTGCTCGCCGCGCGGCGCGAGGGTTGCGGCATTGCGGAGGGAGTAGCGCCGGGGATTCCGTGGCTGGGCGTCTATTTGCCTTATGCACCGCTGCAACATCTGCTCTTTGCCGATCGCCGCGCTCATGCGCTGGTGATGACCTCGGCCAACCTCAGCGAAGAGCCTATCGCCATCGACAATGAAGAGGCTCTAGCGCGCCTGGGTGGAATCGCCGATGCCTTCCTGATGCACGACCGTGAAATTCTGCAGCGTTGCGACGACTCGGTGGCCGCCGCGGTCGATGGCGTGCCGCAACTGGTGAGGAGAGCGCGAGGTTTTGTCCCGCTGGGCGTGCCGCTGCCATTCGATGCGCCGCCGCTGCTGGCGGTAGGTGGGCACCTGAAAAACGTTTTCGCACTGGCTCGTGGGCGCTTTGCCTACCAGAGCCAGCATTTGGGCGATTTGGAAAATCTGACCGGTCTCGAATTCTTCCGCGAATCGCTGGACCATCTGATGCGCACGTTTGAGATTGAACCGCAAACCGTGGTCCACGACCTGCATCCGGGCTACCTGTCGACCACGTGGGCTAAGGAACGGGCGCTAGAGCGCGGACTGCCGTTGATCGCCGTGCAGCATCATCATGCGCACGTGGCCGGGTGCATGGCCGAGCACGGTCTCGAAGGACCCGTGATTGGCCTCGCGCTTGACGGCACCGGCTACGGAACAGATGGGAAGATTTGGGGCGGGGAAGTGCTGATCGCCCGGCTGGAAGGTTGCAAGCGATTCGCGCATCTCGATTATGTCCCAATGCCCGGTGGCGAGGCGGCAATCAAAGAGCCGTCGCGCATGGCGTTTGCATCGTTGCGGACCGCGGGTTTCGATTTGGAGTCCGCGGCGTCGCTGGCAGGCCTTACGGCCGAGGAAGTGCGCGTGCTGGACCGGATGATGGAGCGTGACGTAAATGCTCCGCTCACTTCGAGCCTGGGCAGGCTCTTCGATGCGGTAGCGGCCGTAGTGCTGAATCGTCGCGTGGTGGATTATGAGGCGCAGGCGGCCATTGAACTCGAAGGCGTCGCAATGGATGAAGCCGATGAGGAGCCAGGCTATGCGATGAAGTTCATGGGCGGGGACTGGACTGCGCGAGAGCCGGTGCGAATCAGTTGTGTACCGTTGTGGCACGGACTCGTCGAAGACCTGCGTGCTTGCGTGAGTAAAGCGACGATTGCGGCGCGGTTTCATTCCGGCGTGGCTGCGGGCTTTGTACAAGCGGCAGTGATGGCGCGAGCGGCGACAGGAATTAGTCAAGTCGCACTGAGCGGTGGTTGCATGCACAACCGGAGGCTGGCGCGGCTGCTTCGGGTGAAGTTAGAAGCTGTAGAGTTCGAAGTTTTTCAGCACCTCCAGGTCAGCCCAGGAGACGGAGGGCTGAGTTATGGCCAGGTTGCCGTGGCGGCGGCGATGCTGAATCGGTCGAAGTCAGCCGGAAAACTTGACTAACTGCTGCGCTTCTTCGCGGGGCCCAAGAATCGAGATGCGTGGGATGCGGCCACGGACCATGGCGACTTCGTCGCAGCGGTGCAGACGCGGGCAGTTCTGGCAATCCTTGAAGATCTTGTCCGGCAGTTCGGATTTATCTTCGACGGTGCGAAAACCGTATTTGAAAAAGAAGTCCGGGATGCGCGTGAAAAGGCAGACGGACTGAATGCCGTGCTCTTCAGCCTCGTCGATCAGGGCCGTGAGGATGCGTCCGCCCGCGCCTTGGCTCTTGGCCCCGGGCTTGACTACGATGGAGCGCACTTCGCACAGGTGCGGTCCGTAAAAGTGCAGCGCGCCACAGCCGAGAAAGACGCCGCCATCGGAGAGAGCGACGGTGAAGTCGCGAATGTTTTCGCAGACTTCGGCGAAAGAGCGCTTGAGCAGCGTGCCGTCGCCCGAATGTGAATTGACCAGATCGCTGACGTTGGTGGCGTCTGTGATCAGAGCTTTACGAACCAGCATGAGCGGCCTCCTGGGTGCTGGTATGCGCGCCGAGAACAGCGATGCGTTCAGACGCGGCAGCCAGCGCCTCGCGTACGCGCTCGCGCGCTGTTCCTCCGGTCACATTGTGGCAATCGAGTGTGGCTGTGAGCGTGATAGCGGGGAAGAAATCTTCCTCAAACTCTGTCCCAAACTGGTGGAGTTCGTCGAGGGTAAGCGCACCGAGTTCGACACCTTTTTCAATAGCGAAGCGCACGGCATGGCCGATCTTCTCGTGTGCCGTCCGGAAGGGAACTCCCTTGTGGACGAGATATGTGGCCGCGGCCATGGCATTCAGGTAGCCTGACTGCGCAGCTTCGTTCATGCGCTCGCGATTGAATTGGAGAGCGGCGGTAAAGCGCGCGACTAGTCTGATCATTCGCGGCACAAAGTCCGCAGAAAATGCCGGCTCCTGTGTCTCCTGCAAGTCTTTGTTGTAGGCCAGAGGAAGGCCCTTAAGTTGCAGCGTCACCGCTTCGGCCGCTCCGTGAATGCGGCCAACTTTACTGCGGATGAGCTCGGTAAAGTCGGGGTTCTTTTTCTGCGGCATGGCGCTGGAGCCTGTCGAAAAGGCTTCCGGAAGCGTGATAAAGCCGAACTCCGCTGTGGCGAAAAGTGTAATTTCTTCCGCAAAACGGCTCAGATGCAGGCCGACAAAGGTGAGCGCTTGCAAATATTCCAAAATAAAATCGCGATCACTGGTGGCGTCGATGGAATTGGCGGTTGGCGCGGTGAAACCCAGCTCGCGGGCGGCAAGGTTGCGGTCCAGTGCGAGCGTAGCGCCGGCCACCGCGCCTGAGCCTAGCGGACAATAGTTGAGCCGTGCGGCGCAATCGCGCAATCGCCCAGTATCACGCAAAATCATCTCGACGTATGCGAGTAGCCAATGCGCCGCAAGCACCGGCTCGGCCCGCTGCATATGCGTATAGCTGGGCATAACAGAATCCCCGGCTGCGCGGGCCTGTTCGACCAGTGTGCCAGCCCACTTGGCCAGCGCTTCGACCACTAGGTCAATTTGGGCGCGAACATAAAGCCGCAGATCGGTAGCAATCTGTTCATTGCGGCTGCGGCCGGTATGGAGCTTGAGTCCCAGAGGGCCGATACGTTCCGCGAGCTTGAGTTCCACAAAGTGATGAATGTCTTCGGCTGTCGCGTGGTCGCGCACCAGCGCCTTGCCCTCGTCAGACGCGTGCTCGGCGGCAATCGCGTCGAGCGCGGCCCGGAGCTTCGCTGTCTCATCTCTTGTGAGAATCCTCGCGGCAAAGAGAGCGGATGCGTGCGCCTTGCTGGCGGCTATCTCCTCGTTGAGAAGCCGCCAATCGAAGACAATAGACCGCTGCCAGCTTTCGAATTCCGCATCCAGCGGCTCGCGAAAACGGCCGGACCACATCTTTCCGGATTGTTCTTCATTGAGCACTGTGTTAAGCGTACCTCATGCTATTCTTTTCCGCTGTTGAGCTGGGGCATTTCGCTGCCTTTGCTGAGCGTGAGAAGACCCGTATTTGCGTAGGTAAGGAGCTTCTCCCGGGTGTCTGTAATGTCGAGGTTGCGCATGGTTAGCTGCCCGATGCGGTCGCGCGGGGAGAAGGTGGATTCAGTCTTCTCCATACTGAGGCGCTCTGGATGGAAGGTGAGGTTAGGCGACTCGGTGTTAAGGATGGAGTAGTCGTTGCCGCGGCGCAACTCGAGTGTGACTTCGCCGGTGATGGGCTTGGCGACCCAGCGTTGGGCGGATTCGCGGAGCATAATCGCCTGGGAGTCGAACCAGCGGCCCTGATAGAGCAGACGACCGAGCTTGCGGCCATTGTCGCGATACTGCTCGATCGTGTCCTCGTTATGGATGCCGGTGACGAGGCGCTCGTATGCGATGAAGAGCAGGGCGAGGCCCGGAGCTTCGTAGATGCCGCGGCTCTTGGCTTCGATAATCCTATTCTCAATCTGATCGGACATGCCGAGGCCGTGGCGGCCGCCGATGCGGTTTGCTTCGAGAAGGAGGGCTACGGGCGAGTCGAATTGCTGGCCGTTGAGGGCGACGGGGGAGCCCTCTTCGAAACGAACGACGACCTCTTCGCGCTTGATCTCGACATCATCGCGCCAGAATGCCGCACCCATGATGGGAACGACGATTTTGATCGATGAAGAAAGTTGCTCCAGGTCCTTGGCTTCATGGGTTGCGCCAAGCAGGTTGGAGTCAGTGGAGTATGCCTTTTCCGTTGACATCTTGTAGGCGAAACCTGCCTGCTTCATGAAGGCAGACATCTCGGCGCGGCCGCCTAGTTCGTCGATGAACGCCGAATCGAGCCAGGGTTTGTAGATCTTGAGATCAGGATTGACGAGCAAGCCGTAGCGGTAGAAACGCTCGATGTCGTTACCCTTAAAAGTCGAGCCGTCGCCCCAGATGTGGACGTCGTCTTCCTTCATCGCGGTTACCAGCATGGTGCCCGTGACCGCGCGACCGATGGGGGTGGTGTTGAAGTAAGGAACTCCAGCCGTAGTGATGTGGAAGGCGCCAGCCTGCAGCGCGGCAATGCCTTCGCGAACCAGCGGACCGCGGCAGTCGATGAGGCGGGCCTTTGCGGCGCCATACTCGAGGGCCGCGCGCGGAATGGCGTCGTAGTCTGTTTCGTCGGGCTGTCCGAGGTTGGCTGTATAGGCATAGGGGATGGCGCCCTTCTGCTTCATCCAGAGCAGGGCGGCGGAGGTGTCCAGCCCGCCAGAAAAGGCGATGCCGACTTTTTCGCCGATGGGCAGCGATTCGAGAATTACGGTCATGCTTTCGAAACCTCAGATAAGCTTCTAGCCGCTTTCTTCTAGCTGCTAGGAAAATCCTTGTTAGTGGTTAACGGCGCTTTAGTGTGCAACGGAAAAGCCGGAAGCTAGGAGCTAAAAGCTTTCACGTTTGCAAGCCCGCCGAGCAGAAGCAGCAGCAAAGCCTTCTGCGCATGCAGCCTGTTTTCAGCCTGGTCGAAAACGATCGACTGTGCGCTATCGATCACTTGGTCAGTGACTTCTTCGTTGCGACGCGCCGGTAAGCAATGCATGAAGACCGCGCGGGGCGAAGCTTTCTGCATCAGAGCTTCGTTCACCTGGAAGGGCCGGAAGATGGGCGCACGCTTGGCCGACTCGTGCTCGAAGCCCATGCTGACACAGACATCGGTATAGATTGCGTCAGCGCCTTCCGCGGCGGCCTGCGGGTCCTGCAACAGGCGGAGTTCGCATCCATTGGCTTGGGCAATCTCGCGCGCAATGGTGACGATTTCGATGTCGGGCGAGTAGCCGCGTGGCGTGGCCACAGTAACATTGGCGCCAAGTTGCGCGCCGGTGAGCATCAGCGAGTGGCAGACGTTGTTGCCGTCGCCCACATAGGTAAAGTTGAGTCCGGCAACGGAGCCGAAGTGCTCGTCGAGCGCCATGAAGTCGGCCAGCGCCTGACAGGGATGCTCGAAATCAGAGAGCGCGTTGATGACCGGGACACGCGCGTTGGCGGCCATTTCGGTGATGGTGTCGTGCGCGTAGGTGCGTAGCACAATCACGTCCACCCAGCGCTCCACATTGTGCGCCACGTCGGCAATGGATTCGCGCTCGCCCAACTGCACGCTGGTCTGATCGACGAAGATTGCGTTGCCGCCCATGGTGTTGATGCCGGCCTCGAAGCTCAGGCGCGTGCGCAGGCTGGCCTTCTCAAACATGAGCACCATCTGTTTGGCGTCGAGCGCATGGCGGTACTCGCCGGGATTGCGCTTTACATCATGGCCCAGCTTGAGAATTGCACGCACTTCCGCGCTCGATAGATCGGAGATGGAGCACAGATCCTCGCCGGCCAGACGCGCTGCCGCGGCAAGAATATCGGGGTCTTTCTGAACGGGAATTGTGGACTCCCGAGGTTCGAGGACTGCTCTGCTAGCCATTGTTATTACCTCCTGCGGCCTGCGTTGCCGCGTAGGCTGCGGCTTGTGTGCCGTTGTGAGCGGCATGTTCAGTGAAGATTTCGTCCAGCGCCGCGACGGCGGTGTCCACGTGGGCGCGCTGCAAGATATAGGGCGGCAAAAAGCGCAGAACCGTGTCGCTGGTGCAGTTGATGAGAATGTGCCGCTTCAGCATCTCGGCGACGACGAGCTTGGCCAGATCGGCGGAATCGATTTCGGCCGCAATCATGAGGCCCCGGCCGCGCACGTCCACGATGGCGTTGTGGCGCAAGGCCAAGGCGCGAAGCTGCGCGAGGAAGTAATTGCCAACCTCGGTTGCGTGATCCAGCAGATGGTCTTTTTCGAGCGTATCGATAACTGCGATGGCCACGGCGCAGGCCAACGGCCCGCCGCCGAAGGTGGTGCCGTGCATACCGGCGTGAATGGCGCGCGCTGCCTCTTCTGTGCAGACAATCGCGCCTAGCGGAATGCCGCCGGCGAGAGGCTTAGCCAATGTGGTGACATCGGGTTGAATGCCGTAGTGCTGATAAGCGCACCACTTGCCGGTGCGGCCCATGCCGCACTGAATTTCATCGGCGATCAACAAAGCTCCGGTCGACAGGGTGAGTGCGCGAGCCTCGGCGAAGAACTCCTGCGTTAGCGGGCGTATGCCGCCTTCGCCCTGAATTGTCTCCACGAGAATGGCGCACACTTCATTGGAGAATTTGGCGCGCAGGTCGGCGATATCGTTGAACTTTACAAACTCGACGCCGGGAACGCCGGGAGCAAAGGGCTCGCGGTACTTGGCCTTGTAGGTTGTGGACATGGAGCCGAAGGTACGGCCATGAAAGCTTTGCTCCAGCGCTAGAAACTTCGTCCCAATCTGCTTGCCTTCGCTGCGCAGGAGTCCAGCGTGTGCGCGTGCCAACTTGAGCGCGCCCTCCCAGGCCTCGGTGCCGGTGTTCGAAAAGAAAACGCGATCCAGACCGGTGCGCTCGGTCAGCCGCAGTGCAAGCTCCGCCTGGCCCTCGTGATAATAAAGGTTCGAGGTGTGGATGAGCGCGCGGCTTTGTTGGGCGATGGCTTCTTCGATGGCTGGGTGTGCGTAGCCGAGCGCGTTGACGCCGATGCCGCTCAGCAGGTCAAGATAGCGCTCACCCTGCTCGTCGATGATGTGGACGCCTTCGCCGCGCACAAAGAGAATTGGATTGCGGTCGTAAGTGGAAAGCAGCAGCCGCGTTTCGGCGGCTTGAATTTGTTCGAGCCTTGTCAATTTCATCTCTCCTGGTCCGTTTGTCCTGCGGACCGCTAGGCTACCATCACTTCGGTGCCGTGGGTTACGCGGGAGCTGCACAGGTCAGGAAGCGATGATGCAGCATCCGCAGGCAAGATTCTTACGCGTTTGACGCCATTCAAAAGAGCCTCGCGGCAGGCGCTGAGCTTGGGCAACATGCCGCCGGAGATAACGGCGCTTGTGGCCATCTCTGCAATCTGATCGATAGAGAGCCAGCGCAGCACCGCGCCGTTAGCGCCCTTGACGCCGGGCACGTCGGTGAGAAAGACCAGCGCGTCGGCATGGCAGGCAATGGCGCAGGCCGCGGCCATCTCGTCGGCGTTCACGTTGTAGTACTCGCCGTCAAAACCGAGAGCCATGGACGAAAGCACCGGCACGCCGTTCAGATTCCAGATCGCTTCCAACCAGCGCGGGTCGCTTGCGGCGATCTCGCCCACAAAGCCCAGGTCAGGCGTCGTGCGTTTTTTGCGAGCGCGAAAGATCAACCCGTCGCCGCCTGACAAACCCATGGCAGGGACACCGAGAGCGCCCAGGCCAGCCACCAACTGCTTGTTCACTTTTCCGGCCAGAACCATCAGCGCCACATCGCGGGTTTCGGCGTCGGTGACACGCAGGCCGTTAATGAACTGACTCTGTTTGCCAATCGCCTTGAGCATGCGCGTCAATTGCACGCCGCCGCCGTGGACTACGGCAACCTGATGACCGTCCCGCGCCAGCTCGGCGATGGCGCGGGTACAGCCCTCCAAAAGCGACGGAGTTTCCAGGCCAGCTCCACCTAATTTGACGACATACTTCATTCAGAGCCCTCCGTTGCCAGTTTCATTCGAGACCTTCCGATTCGCCCCAGCCAAGCATCACGTTCAGATTTTGCACGGCCTGACCGGAAGCGCCCTTCAGCAAGTTGTCCAGGCAACTGACGACCACCGCACGGCGACCGTCGGCGGCTAGTTGAAAACCGATGTCCGCATAGCAGGTGCCCACCGAGTACTGAATCTGCGGCAGCGCCTTGTCGTAGAGCCGGACCATCGGGCTGCCGGCAAAATAATTCTTGTAGACTTGCGCAATCCCGTGCTTGGTCTGCGGCTCGCGGAAATGCACGTAGATCGTCGAGAGAATTCCGCGCGGAATCGGCAACAAATGCGGCGTAAAGATAATTTCGCTCGAGTCAATGCCGATCTGCTCCAGCAACTCGCCGGTATGGCGGTGAGTGAAGACGCCATAGGCGGAGAGATTGTCGGCCGCGTGCATGAAGTGCGTCCTGGCCGTTGGCGCCTTGCCGGCGCCGCTCACTCCGCTCTTGGCATCGGCGACGATACCGTGCTCCAGATCGACCAATCCCGCGGCCACCAACGGCCTGAGCGCGAGGATGATAGAGGTCGCAAAGCAGCCGGGATTGGCAATGAGTCGCGCTCCGGCAAGCCGCGTGCGATGAAACTCGGGCATGCCGTAAACCGCCTCGGCCTGGGTTGCCGCCGCCAGTTCGGCGTCGCTGTCCTCGAAGGCATAAACGGCGCGGTTGGCCGCTTCATTCAGCCGCCATGCCCCGCTCAGGTCAATCACTCGCATCCCGCGTTTGAGCGCCTCAGGCACCCATTCGCGCGATTGCTCATGCGGCGTGGCGAGAAACAAAACGCCAACGCCCCGGCGGGCAAGAAGCTCCCAGGAGAAGGGCTCCAATTTGTGCGAGCCGCTTCCCTTGCAATCGGCCAGTTGGGGGTGAATCTCGCTCAGAGGCACGCCGCCTCTGGCCGCATCTTTTTCGTCCACGCGCCCGGCAAATACCGGCGGAGCGCTCTTGAGGCGGGGATGCCTCAGAAGCAGCCTCGCCAATTCCGCGCCTGCGTACCCTGTAACTCCCACTACCGCTGTTTGCACTGTTGTTGTCATGATTCCAGCATCGTCCTCAACCGCTGTTCAACCTCTCTTGCCCGGCGATGATCGGAGCAGATCACCAGCACCGTGTCGTCGCCGCCGATGGTGCCGATAACATCGGCCCATCCTTCGCGGTCGAGAGCCGCGGCCAGCGGCTGCGCTCCGCCTGCCACCGCGGTCAACACCACCTGGTTCATCGCCCGTCGCACGCGCAGCCCAAAGCCTTCCATCATCTCGGCCAGCGAAGGCGGGCTATTGTCTTCTGTTGGCGAACCGGCGCCGTTCAACAAGGAGTAGCCGCCGGGGCCCTTGGAGAGGCGCAGTTCGTGAATGTCACGCGAGAGCGTAGCCTGGGTCACGGCAAAACCGCGGCGTCGCAATTTGCGCCGCAACTCGTCCTGATTAGCCACCAGAGAGCCGGCCACCAGTTCGCGAATCGCATTGTGTCGCAGGTTCTTCATTAACGGATTTCGGCTGGCGAGGAGTGAAGTTTGCGGTGCGTCCTCGTATGAATAAATATACAACACAGGTGCATAAGTATGCAATATCGGCCGCGTGCCGGAGAATTGCGGCAAGGAAAAATTATTTCGGGACTGTAGCACGTCCGCGCTGATACACTCTCGTGTGTTCGCGGTAAACGAGTTCCGCGCGCTTCACTCGATAAAAAAATGACACAGACACTTTCGCTTTCCACCATCAATGACCTGTTTAGCCGCGTAGCTGCGACCCCCAACCCGCGTGCCGTGCTGTGGCAGGACGAATTCGGCCTGTGGCAGCCCATCTCCTCGGACCAGATCTACCAGCGGGTCCGTGCGCTAGCTCAGGCATTTCTCAGCTTCGGCATGCAAAAAGGCGACCGCATCGCTCTGATCTCGGAAAACCGCTGGGAGTGGGCCATCACTGACTTCGCCACGCTGGCCATTGGCGCCGTGGATGTGCCCATCTACCCCACGCTCACTGGCGAACAGATAGCCGCGCTAGTTGCGGATGCGGGCTGCCGCATCGCCGTGGTCTCAACCCGGCAGCAATTCGACAAGCTGAACGCCGTCCGCAGCCTGACCCAGTTGAAACAGATACTGATCATGGATTCCCCACCGCCGGAGGGGGCAACCGCCTTCAGAGAACTGCTGGCCGGGGCCGATGAGCGCGGAGCCGAGCGTGACCCAGTCTTCGATGCGCTGGCGCGCTCCGTCAAGCCCGAGGATCTGGCCACCTTGATCTACACCTCAGGGACCACCGGCGAGCCCAAGGGCGTCGCGCTTACCCACCACAACATTGCTTCGAATCAGAACATCGCCGCTGTCGATTTTGACTTCAATTCCACCGACGCTTTGATCTCCTTCCTGCCTCTCTCACACGTCACGGCTCGCGCGCTGGACTACGTGATGTACGCCTACGGGGTGCAGGTTGCCTATTGCTCGAAGTTCGACAAGCTCCCGGAGGCCATGCGCGAGGTGCGGCCCACGGTTTTTGTGGGCGTGCCGAGGGTCTTCGAAAAAATTCGCGAGGAAGTGGAGCGGCGGGCCTCGCATTCACCCGTCAAGAAGCGCCTCCTGGCTTGGGCTATTCGCGTGGGCGCCAAATACGGGCATACGGTCTATGATGGCCGCCGACCTTCTTCGCCCGTATGGAAGTTGGCGGACAAGCTGGCCTATTCCAAGGTGCGCGAGGCTTTCGGCGGGCGGGTGAGGGTTTTTGTCTCCGGCGGGGCGCCTTTGGGGATAGACACTGCAAAGTGGTTTGCCTCGGTGGGTATTGCTCTTTGGGAGGGCTACGGGCTGACGGAGACGTCGCCGCTGCTCGCCATCAACACGCCTCTCCACCATCGCATGGGCGCCGCGGGAATGACCATGAGCAATGTTGAGCTCAAGTTGGCCTCGGACGGAGAGTTGCTGGCCCGCGGTCCGTCGGTCTTTAATGGCTACTGGCACAAACCCGAGGCGACCGCCGAGGCCATCGACGCGGAGGGCTGGTTCCGCACCGGTGACATCGGCCATATTGACCAGGATGGGTTCCTCTACATCACTGACCGCAAGAAGGAGTTGCTGAAGACCTCGGGCGGAAAGCTGGTGGCGCCTCAGCCGATAGAGAACAAGCTCAAGAACAACATGTTGGTGGCTCATGCCGTATTGGTGGGCGACCGGCACAAGTTCGTTTCGGTGCTTATTTCCCCAAATTTTGCGTCGCTGGAGCAGTGGGCCAGCCACCACGGCGTCAATGCAAAGAATCGCGCTGAATTGGTGGCCGACAGCCGGGTGATTGCTCTCTACGCCGAGATCGTGCGTGAGGTGAACGGTACCCTGGCCAACTTTGAAAGCCTGAAGCGCTTCCGCGTGGTGGCCGACGAGTGGACGCAGGAATCCGGCGAACTCACGCCCTCGATGAAGCTCAAGCGGCGCGTGATTACGGAGCGTTACGTGGACCAGATCGACGCACTTTACGCGGACGAAGCAACCGCGCGCGGCGAATAGGGAAGGTCAGGCCCCGGCCCAGTTCCTTGCCAAAAAGGGCGCGTTTGGCCCATAGGCGGCCCAGGGCTCGAAAGAAGGGCGCGCCACCCGCGCCCACGGCCAGGATGCTGCCGAATAGGATGATGGCGTCGATTGAGAGCCGCCCCGTGCGCGACCAGTACGCATCCGGTTCCAGGTCGAGCCAGATGGCGAACTCGTCCAGAGTCAGCGCCGCGCCCACGCCATATCCGACCGACATCAGGCGGCTGAAAAAGATGGAAAGCGGCGAGTGTGCCCGCCCCAGATCCATCAGCCAACCGTAGCCGACCAGCAGCAGAATCAGGATTCCCCAGACCAGGTGGTGAATGTGCGTTCCATGTATCACCACCCACTGAAACGGCCCCTCGTGATAAACGATCATCCACACGAGGAGACGGACCCCAACAAAAGTCAACAGGAAGGAAACCGAGGCGAGGAACATGCGCTGCCGCGGGCGGTCGGGAATGGTAGAGCGGACCAGGAATCCGAGCCGGGTCAATTGCAGCAGGATCAGCAAGACAATGACGACCAGGCTGGCGAAGGCCAGCAATAGGAGTGCTCCGGTTCCGGGCATACCCTATTGAATCATTCCGAGGCTCTTCCAACAAGGGAATGATGCCCCAACGAGCGTGAGCGCAGTCACGATTTTTCTTTACAGAGGCGGAGTAAACTGAGTAAGGCGTCAAGTCTGGATGTTTTTCCGTTTTGAACTCATGATGAGAAGCCATATTCCCGGCACGGCTTGATACCCCGCGCCTTTTATGAGGAGATTTTTACGATGCGAGTTGCTTTGTTGACCGGCGGCGGCGACTGCCCCGGACTGAATGCGGTGATCTATGCCGCCGTGCGGAAGGGCATCAACCACTATGGCGATGAGTTCATCGGCTTTCTCAACGGCTGGCGCGGCGTACTGGACAACAAGTTCATTCCCCTTACTCTGGAGAATATTGACGGTATCCAGTTGAAGGGCGGCACCATCCTCCACTCTTCACGCACCAACGTGAAGAAGGTTCCCGGGGGCATCGAAAAGGTGCAGGAGGTTCTGAAGGCCAACAAGATCGATGCGCTGATTGCTTTGGGCGGAGACGACACCCAGTCAGTGAACCTCTATCTGAACGAGCACGGCGTTCCCAGCGTGGGCGTGCCCAAGACCATCGACAACGACATCAACGGCACTGACCAGACCTTCGGATTCGACACTGCTGTCATGATCGCTACCGAAGCCATCGACCGCATCCATACCACCGCCGATTCGCACAACCGCGTGGTGGTTGTCGAGGTGATGGGCCGCGATGCCGGGTGGATTGCATATGCCTCCGGCGTGGCGGGCGGCGCACATGTCATCTTGGTTCCTGAAAAGGAAATCAATCTTGACCACGTTTGCGCGCTCCTCAAGCACAACTACGACCACGGCAAGCATTATGGGGTGGTGGTGGTGGCCGAGGGCTGCGCTCTACCCGAGGTGGGTCAGGTAATTGACGAAGCGGCGAACCTTGACGCATTCGGGCACGCGCGCCTGGCTGGCATTGGCGAGGAACTAGCTAACCAGATCGAGAAGAGAACCGGTTACGAGACTCGCTCGGTCAACCTGGGCCATACACAGCGCGGGGGAGTTCCCACGGCCTACGATCGGATTCTCGGCCAACGCTACGGCCTGCACGCGATCGACATGGTCCACGACAAGAAGTGGGGCCGTATCGCCGTGCTCAAGGGCCTTGATATCACCGATATCACCATCAAGGAAGCCATCGCGACAAATCGCCGCCTTGACCAGCGCTTCTTTGATGTAATCGCTGATCTGGAAGCAAAAGTCTAGCGCTACCGCGCGGGTCGGCGTTTAGCTTCGTGAGCAACACGAATTTTACACACAAAGAGCCATCCTCTTACGGGGATGGCTCTTTGCTCGCCGTCTGCCTTAGAGTTGGAAGGTGATTTACCGCCTTTACACTCCCGCCGACTTTGACCAGCTCTACGCGCTCGAAGAGGCTTGCTTTGCGCCGCCCAGCCGCTTCAGCCGGCGATATATGCGGTTGCTTGTCCAGCGCTCCCATGCTGCGACTTGGATCGCAGAAGAAGCCGGGCAAATGGCCGGTTTCGCCATTGTCGATTGGACCGTAGAGAGCAGCGGGGTCCCCTGCGACGGGTCTTTGTCGCTGGGGTGCAACAGCGAAACCACGGCTTACATTCAGACCATTGAAGTCTCCCCGGAGGCGCGCGGCCGCGGTGTTGGCCGCGAACTTCTCAACCGCATCGAGGACTCAGCGCGTCTCGCGGGGACTCGCTTGATTTGGCTCCATGTGGAGGAGGGAAACACGGCTGCAATCCGGCTCTATGAGGCGCAAGGCTACCGCTGCGAGGGTAGGGAAGAGGACTATTACCCCGGCGGGCGCGCAGCGCTCATCTACGTGAAACGACTGAACGCCGAGGCCGTCAGTTAGCGTCTCACTATCTCGGCGCGTCCGTCTCTCAATATCGCCAACTGGTCAGGTCCGCTCCCTTGGGCGCGGTCTTTTGGATTCGGTCGAGGATATTGGGCAGATACATGGTGTTGTAGTGCAGCCGCGAATACGCATTGGGCTGCGTGGGATCGCCGTTCCAGCAATGCTCGGCGCGCGGGCCGTACGCCACTTCGCCGCCGTAGGGCGGGTTCCTGGTTGATTTCAGAAAATCTTCCATGAGATAAACGGCGTTGTTGAGAAAGTACGTGTCGTCAGAACCGACATAGATGTGGATCTTGCCTGCTAAACCAGGGCCCAGCTTCGCCCAGTCTCGTTCCAGAATCGATTCCAGATCATAATGTTCGCGCCAGTACTCGGCAACCTTGTGATCGATTTCGCCGGTCACCTTGTCGTAAATGGGGGCAGGGTAGCCGTCCGCGCCCACTGGCCCAAACACCGCTTGCCAAATGTCATATTGCTCGCCACTGCGGCCATGGTCACCAAGCGCCAGTTCGTAGTCGTTGATCTCCTCGTTGGTGATGAAGGTGTGGCCCAGGTAGTCGCGCATGGCTGATTGTGCCTCGCGCTTATGCGCGCCTTCCAGGTAATAGAAGTTTTTGTCGTTGTAGATGTCGATATCGGTGTAGGCGTGAAAGTCGACAGGGTCAGGGCAGGAGGCGAACGCGCCGTTGTAGTGTTCCGGATAGAAGACCTGCACGGCCAGCGCCTCCCAACCGCCGGTAGAGCCGCCGTAAGTAAATCGCGCCCAGCCCTCGCTGATGGCGTGAAACTTCTGCTCGATGGCCGGAATCAACTCGTTCTCGATGGCGTCGCCGTAAGGGCCCACATTAGCTGAGTTCACGGCGTAGGAGTCGTCGTAGAAGGGATTGGCGTGTTGAATCTTGACGATCAGCACGCGCGGAAAACCGGGCGAAATCCACTTCTGATAAAACTTGTACGCCTCCTGCTGCTGGATGCGGTTGTAGCCGGCCAGGTAGAAGCGCTCGCTGTAATCGGGTTTCAGGTTCGGGTCTGGCGGCGTAGTGCGAAAGTCATCGAAATTGTCCGCAAAATGGTCGTGGAAGATCATCAGCGGAAAGTGCGCGTCAGGGTGCTCGTCGAAGCCTTCGGGCACCAGCACAATGGCGCTGATGAACATAGGCCGGCCCCAGAATTTAGTCAACGCCGCGCTCTGAATGCGGATGTGGCGAACGTACTTCGTGTCGGCTGGCGTAACGATCGGCGGAATTACCTGGGTGAGAGCGATGGAGATGGAAGTGCCAGGTTTGACGGTGACCTTGATTGACTTCGAGATGAGGTTGCCCGGCGAGATGTTCCAGTGTTGGCCCTCGCCCTGGTCGGGATGCAGCTTGACGGTCTTTCCGTCGCTGCGATGGAAGGTCTCGTACTTATTCAGCACGGCCTGAACGTAATAGTCGCCGGGCGGAACGTCCTTGAGGCTGCGAATCGGGTAGCCCCAGGCACTAGCGTCCACTACGGCGGGTTGGCCGGGTTGCCATCCATCGACAGTCACACCGAAGACAATCTGCGAGCCCATGGTGTCGTCGATAAGGTTGCGCGGTTCCCGATCTGGATCTGGGCTCGGGTCCGTGGAGAGGCACAGCAGCAGCCGTCCATCGAGAGCTTGCGCGCTGACCTCTTTTGGAAAGGTGACAGAAAACGATTGAGCGGCCAGAACAACGGGAAACAAGAGAACGAGAGGGAGGGCCAAGCGCTTCATGTTGATTAGTCTACAAGGCTAAGACACTGCTGATCGATAGGCATTTTTAGCCGCAGATATCAGAACAAGCAGTTTCCTAATCTTCCGATTATCAAAAAACCGCCTTGACTTTCCCTCTCGCTATATATCATGCTATATAGCGAGGTGAGTGATGGCCCTTCTCGAAAGAGCAAAGGTTTTCATGAGTGGACGAAGCCAAGCTGTTCGTATCCCGGCGCATTTCCGATTTTCCGAGAGCGAAGTCTATATTCGCCGTGATCCGAAGAACGGCGACCTGATCCTCTCGCAAGCTCCGAGCGGCCTGGCGGAGATATTCGCCGCGCTCGACGCGGTTGGAGTGCCGGAAGATTTTCTTTCTCCTTCCGACCGCGCCCAGGAACCACCGCAGGTGCGGCCTGAGCTATGAAATCCCTCTATATGCTCGACACCAATATGGTCAGTTACATTGCCAAGGGTCATTCAAAGGCAGCTCGCGCCCGGATGCTCAATCTTGGGGATGATGAGGTTGTTTGCCTCTCTGTAATTACCGAAGCGGAAATTCGCTATGGTTTGGCGAAGAGACCCGATGCGGCTGCGCTGCGCGAACGGATGGAATGGTTTCTGGCGGCAGTAAAGGTGCTGCCGTGGGGGAGTGATGAGGCGAAGGCGTACGGCGCGCTCAGAGCCAAGTTGGAGTCATGCGGCAGAACCCTCGAGAATATGGATATGCAGATTGCCGCTCATGCAATCGCCGCGGGCGCGGTGCTTGTGACCAACGATAGAGTCTTTACCTATGTCGACGATCTCCGGGCCACCATGAACTGGGCAACCGACCTTCCATAACTGGTGCATCTGCTGGCGTCTCTTGAGTGGAATAGGAACGCGTTGCGGCGATTGATTGAGAGGTACACGGTCGCCCCAAGTCCCGATTATGAGACCTGGGGCCGTCCGTCTTTCATTCTGGTTACTTATTGTCCGCCAGCGTGCTCTTGATGAACGCGGCTACGCGGTCGTGGAGCTGCTTGAGGCTTTCGTCATTCACGTAGACCATGTGTCCCGACTCATACCAGTCGTACTCGATGTTCTTGGCCAGCGATTGCGGAATGGGCAGGTGCTTGTCTTCATACATCGCCGCGAAAAAGGGCGTCGCCAGATCGTAGTAGCCGCCGTTGACCATGATTTTCAGCCGCGGATTGGTCTTGAGCGCCTCTGCAAGATCGTTGGCTACGTTCAGTCCCAGCGGATGGCCGTGGCGCATCACATCCCAGTGCATCTCCGCTGAGTAGATTTCAGGCAAGTAGGTCTGGCCCTCGCCATATTTCAGATCGCGGCGCACGTAATCGTTGAAGAGCGAGACATAAGCCGAGGAGATAGCCGAGCTTTGCGGATCGTACTCCGCGCCCTCGCTCAGCGGATTGAGGGTGGGACCCGAGAAACGGGTGTCGAGCCGCCCGGTGGTCAGATCCTGATCATCCTGCAAGTTTTTCTCGAACTCGCCGCCGTTTATTCGCAGATTGCCTTTGAGCAGATAGGCCACGGGCAGGCCGGTGTACTCGTGCAGCTTCTCCGCCACTTGCTGCTTTTCGTCCCCGCCCAGATCAGTGCCCAGGGCGAGCGCGTGCGTGTAGGGCCCCGTCGCGAAGGCTTCCACGTCCTTCAGGAAAGGCTCGAGCGCAGCCGGCTGTTGCGGCAGCTTTTTGTGGTACCAGGCAGTGGCCGCATAGGTGGGCAGCGCCATCACGTAGGGAAGATCCACGCCGGGGTTGCCGCTGGGGAAATCAATATCCGTCGTAAAGTTGAATATCTGGGACAGAAGAATCACGCCGTTCAGGTCAATACTGTCGTGGTTTTCCAAGATATCCGCCAGAACTGCGGAGCGCGTGGTGCCGTAGCTCTCGCCAAAGATGAACTTGGGCGAGTTCCAGCGGTTGTACTTGGTGATAAATCGGGCGATAAAGCGCGCATAAGCGTTGGCGTCTTCATCGACGCCCCAGAAGGCCTTCTCAGCGTCCTTGCCGATCAGCCGTCCGAAGCCGGAGCCGGGCATGTCGATGAAAACCAGGTCGCTGGTATCGAGCAGCGAGTAGGCATTGTCGACGAGCTTGTAGGGCGCGGCGGGCAGGTGCTGATCGCCGCTGGTGACCACGTGCTTGGGACCGAGCGAACCCATATGCAGCCATACGGTCGAGCTGCCTGGACCTCCGTTGTAGAAGAAGGTGATGGGCCGGTCCTCAGCCTTAGCGTCTTTCTTGAAGTAAGCCACGTAAAACACGCGCGCAACAGGGGTTGCATCCTTCGGTTCCTTGGGCGCGTCGAGGGCAAGCTGGCTGCCGGGCTGCGGCTTGCCGTCCAGGCCAAGCTGCGCATCTTGCTCATCGGTCGAGCCTACGGTGAGCGTGCCCGCGATGGCGGTATAGGCGATATGTTGACCGCCAACACCCACGGCACCCTCCGTAGTGACCTCGGTCGGCGGAGCCTTTTCGGCAGTTTTTTCGGCAGGCTTGTCCGCGGTTTTGTCGGCGGCGTTCTTGTCGTCAGCTTGCAACAGGGCCGGCGCGAAGAGAAGGGAGGCAACGAGCAAGGCTGCAGGGAAGCGGCGGAAATGGGACATTGGGTATTCTCCTGGTAGGGGTATCTGATTGAGGCAAAATCCTACGTACAAAGCAAGTATAAGTCTCGTGTTATGAGCAGCGCGGCGCCGAATTCAGCGCCGCGGACGGTCGGCTTCTACCTCTGAACTTTATCAAACGGCTGTTTTTCCGTGATTCTCGGCCGGTCCTGCGCTTGCAGTTCCTTGGCTACCTGCTCGACCTCACGGAAAACGCGGAGCAGGTTGCCGCCGAGAATTTTGCGGCAATCTTCGGCAGAATACCCGCGCGCCATCAGCGCCTCGGTGATTTTGGGCAGGTCTGCGGCCGAGTCCATCCCCTCGGGAAGCTGGCCGCTGATGCCGTCAAAGTCCGTGCCTATGCCCACATGATCCACTCCGGCCACCTTGGCGATGTGGTCGATGTGGTCGATGAGCACAGAAAACGGCGGGCGCGGAATGCGATCTAAGTACTGGCGTTGTAGCTTCTCAATCTCGGCGTAAGGAACCGGTTTGCCGTCCGCCTTGGCCTTATCCTTGAGCGCCTGAACGGCCTTATTCGTCTCTGGCTCCATGGCTTTTTGCGCATCGCGATAAGCCTGCGACAGAAAGCCCGAAAAGAAATTGACCTGGACGACGCCGCCCTTCGAGTTGGGGCCGCCGGAGCGAGCCACGGCGAGCAGCATATCGTCGGTCATGTTGCGCGGAGCGTCGCACAAGGCCCGGGCATCCGAGTGGGAGGCGATAACAGGCGCGCGGCTGATGACCAGGGTGCGGAAAAATGTGCGGTCGGAGACATGCGAAATGTCCACCATCATGCCCAGCCGGTTCATTTCGTAGACCACATCCTTGCCAAACTCGTTCAGGCCCTCTTTTGTGTGCGGTACGGACGCATCATCGATGTCTCCGGAGCTGTCAGCCCAGCCGTTGGAGTTGGTCCAGGTGAGGGTCATGTAGCGAACACCCAGAGCGTAATACTGGCGCAGCAGCGGGATGGAATCTTCAATCGAGTGGCCACCCTCGATGCCCATCAGCGTGGCCAGTTTGTGCTCGCGGTGGGCCAGCTCGATGCCGCCGGGCGTAGCGACGAAAATCATCTCTTTGGGGTGGAGGGCCACCTGCTGCTTGACCGAATCGATCAACTCCAGCGTTCGACGGGCGTACTGTCCCTTGTATTGGGCAGGATCAACCCAAATGGAGAAGAATTCGGCGCCGAGGTTTCCCTTGCGGGCGGAGGCGAGGTTCAGGTTGCCGCCGTTCAGGGGGTCACTGAGGTCAAAGTGTTCATCTACAAAGCGTTGCGGCGTGTCGGCATGGGTATCTATCACCAGGGCGGAGCGGTGCACCTGGTCAGCGTTTTGGGTCTTCGGAGTCATTTTGTGGGCCGGATTAGCTGGAGTTTGGGCGCAAATCAGCGCCGGGAAGGTGGCGAGCAGGAGAGTGGTGGAAAGGTGGGCAGACATAGGCTTGGAAAGAGTTTATACCCGGCGAGCATGGGTTTGGGAGCTTGGTCCAGCTAACTAAAGAAATTATGAAATCAGCCCCCGATTCAAACTCCCTTAACATTAACCGCACACAATCAAAAGCAGCAGGTAATCTGCCAAGGAGAGCTTCAGTGAAGAGAACGTTGATTGCGGTTGGCTTATTGGTTGTGGCCTTGAGCACCGCTCAGGCTCAGAAGTTGACCGGAGCGGGCGCGACTTTCCCCTATCCGGTCTACTCGAAGTGGTTCAGCGAGTACAGCGCTGCGCATCCCGGCGTCGAGATCAACTACCAGTCGATCGGCTCCGGCGGCGGCATCCGCCAGGTCACCGCAGGCCTGGTGGACTTTGGCGCTTCAGATATGCCCATGACCGACGATATGCTCGCCAGTTCCAAGATCAAGCTGATTCATATTCCCACTGTGTTGGGTGCCGTGGTGCCGATTTTCAACGTTCCCGGCGTAAGCGACATCAAATTCAGCGGCGATGTGCTGGCCGACATTTACCTCGGCAAAATCGCCAACTGGAAAGACCCCCGCATCGCCAAGGATAATCCCGGCGTCAATCTCCCGGACCAGAAGATCACCGTGGTTCACCGCTCGGATGGCAGCGGCACCAGCTTCATCTTCACCGACTACCTGAGCAAGGTCAGCTCCGATTGGGCTAACGGCCCGGGGAAAGGTCCCTCGCCGAGTTGGCCTGTGGGCGTGGGCGGCAAGGGCAATGAGAACGTTGCCGGCCTGGTTCGTCAGCTTCCTGGGGCTGTGGGCTACGTCGAGCTGATTTATGCGCTGCAAAACAACATCAGTTATGGCGAAGTGAAAAATTCCTCGGGCAAATGGGTAAAGGCCTCAATTGCCGGCGTCACCGCGGCTGCGGCTAATCTGAAGCAAATGCCCGCCGATTATCGGGTTTCGATCACCAATGCTCCGGGCGCAACCTCCTACCCAATCTCCAGCTTTACCTATCTCTTGATTCCCGTTCACGCCGCCGATCCGGCCAAGGGCAAGGTTATCAAGGATCTGGTGAGCTGGATCGTCAAGTACGGTGAGAGCGAGGTTTCTGCGCTTTCCTACGCGCCGTTACCAGCCGGTCTGGTGGAAAAGGAACTCAAGAGCATCTACGCGTTGCAGTAGAAACCGGACGGCAGGTACGGCCCTTGCGCTTGACCTGCCGCCTGTTCCGCAACCAGCCTCAGGCCGTGGACCGTTGCGCAAAAGCTGTGCTACCATCCGTGGCGGAGGAAGAGCAATGAGAAAGACTGTTCGATTCTTGCTTGTTTCTGCTCTAGTGTTTCTGCCAGCGGTTTCCTTCGCGGGGGATCGCTTCGATGGCAAGTGGAACACAACTCTTACCTGTCCTGCAAAGGGAAGTACCGAAGGCTACACCTGGCAGATTCCGAGTGTGATCTTGGACGGCAACTTCCGCGGAGAGCACGGAACGGCCGGAGAACCCGGCTACCTGCTTATCGAAGGCAGAGTCGCGGACAGCGGTTCCGCCACGCTCTCGGCCAACGGCATTGTATTCTCCAGAAAATATGCCCGCGGAGTCTTCGCCGCCAAGGGCGAGAGTTATAGCTACGACATCAAGGCCCAGTTCGGAGAGATGAAAGGTACAGGTACCAGGAACCAAGGCCTCGGCATCGTTGGCCGCCCCTGCACCTTTGATTTTGTAAAGCAGTAGTAGAACATTCAGGTTGTGGGGCGCCACCAGCGGCACCCTGCAGTTGCCGCGCCTCAGGCTCTCGCGGCAGCGGCGGGGAAATCTAGCTCCTCAGATGTTCTGCGATCAGCCGGTCAACGAGCGGCATAAGATGCTCACCGGTGCGCGGAAGCACAAAAGCAGAGACTGCATCATCCCAATCAAGCTTGAAGCTGGTTGAAAGCGCCGAAATCCATATCTGGCGCATCGGCGTGTTCGGCGTAATCACAAATTTACCTGCCGGCTCCTCGAACTCAACATTCAGCACATCACCCTGTTGCTCGACCTCAAAACCGGCATCCGCTTTTTCCTCAAGCGTCATCAAATGCCGCATCAGCGAGTTGAGAGCGGTTTCGACCAGACTTCGGAACTCCAATTCGTCCAACATGGTTACAGTCTAACAACTCCGAAGACGCCGAAGGCGGCTGATCGCGAGATTCGGAGGTGGGCCGGTGTGAAGAATACAGGCCTCAGCGCCCCAACGGGCTCTTGACCAATCGCACTCACGACTAAGGTTCTCGCCGATGTGCCGCCATGCTCCGCTCAGGTCTCAGGCCTTGGGCCGGGAGGGAGTCGGTATGCGGTTGCTCTGGCTGACGATGGGGATTCTGGCGGCGGCGCAAGGCGCTTGTTGTGCTCAACTAGAGCAGGCAACGTCTGCTGGCCAATTGGTGCGGGATGTCGTTTACAACGAGCTCCACGATCATGACCGCCATGGTTACTGGCGCTACTGGATTGAGCGGCATTTGCAGCAGGGGACGCGCCTCGAAGAACAGGTGGAGACCGCCGAGGGTTCCATGACGCGCCTTAACCAGAGCAACGGTCGTCCGCTGGACGCCGCCGGCCGGCTTGCGGAAGAGCGCCGGATCAGCCGTCTGCTCAGCTCCCCGGCGGAACAGGCCCGCCAGCGTCAGGAGTATGCCGAGGACGAAAGACGCGTGGGCCGCATCGTCGCGCTCTTGCCGGATGCATTTCTCTATGAATATGCAGGGGAGGACAGCGGCTGTTACCACCTTCGCTTCCGCCCCAATCCAGATTTTCCAGCCCACTCCATCGAGGCTCGGATCTTCCACGCCATGAGCGGGGAACTGTGGGTTAGCATTCGTTCGAAGCGGCTTGTTCGCCTCGACGGCCACCTTGAGGAGAATGTGAATTTCGGCTTCGGTATTCTGGGCCGGCTCCAGAAGGGCGGCTGGTTCCGGCTGCAACGGACCCAGGTGAGCGCCACGGACTGGAAAACAGAGCGGTTTGAACTGCACATGAGCGGTCGCGCCATGCTCTTCAAAGAAATTGTTCGCGAAAGCAGCGAGGTCAGGAGCGGTTTTTCCCAAGTCCCCACGGGGATGAACCTGGCTCAGGGAGCGGCCCTGCTCGATCATGCCCAGGCTGGCGGCGCCCAGGTCTCAGAGGCAGGCTTTGTGATGATCCGCTAGAGCGAAACCAGAGTTGATGCGGCCTGTAGATATTCGGTAGTGAGAGCAGCGCTTGAGCATGGAGCGAGTGGGCGAACTGTATCGATTTCGGACACAACGCAGCGTAAAGATTAAAGCTCGATCGGTCGGAGCCGATATGCATCGGCAGGGGGAGTTCCAAAACTGGAACGCGCGTATATGGAGATCAGCCCTGTAGCCGGAGTACGGATTGCACCGATGGTCAGGCCCAGAGAAGCCGATCTTGGGTTGACGGACGTGTACGAGGTCGAGCGCTCCTCCAGATGCGGCGACGAGACTTACTCTCCCAGCGTGACAAAGGCTGCAAGTGGATTTGAAGACGACGAAGACACGTTCGACGAGTTGGAAGACGATCTCGAAGCGGAACCCAGAGTACGGCCAACAGGAAACGGCAAAATCAGCCGCTTCGCCTGAATAAGCAGCCAAGGGCAGTGCAAGCACCGCCCCTGGCAAATCGACAAATTGTGAACCTGCGTTATGTCAGCCTATTACGCCGCTGGCGTGAACACATCTTCATAGGCGTGCTCGCCGTGCAGCCCGCTATCGAGGCCCATTTCCTCGGTCTCCTTCGTCACCTTTACCGGTGTGATCCAGTCGATGACCTTCAACATGCCGAGGGTAAAGCCAAATGCCCAAAAGGACGAGAAGACCGTCGCAGCCACCTGCTTGATGAAGAACCAGTGATTGCCAAGCAACAGGCCATTGGTGCCGGCCGGATTGAACGCCTTATCGGCAAATACGCCCAGCAGAACGATGCCCAGTGCCCCGCCGACGCCGTGAACGCCCCAAACATCCAGTGCGTCATCCCAGTGCAGCATATTCTTCAGCGCCACGGCATAGTAGCAGACCACGCCTGCGATGACGCCGATGATGACGGCAGTGGTAGGCGAAACATAGCCCGACGCCGGAGTGATGGTGGCCAGGCCGGCAACCGCGCCAGTCAACAGGCCCAGAAAGGTGGGCTTCTTCTCATTCATCCAGGCAACGATCATCCAGGTTACGGCTGCAAAGGAAGCGGCCACGTCGGTGTTCAGGAAGGCGGTCGCGGTGACTGAATCCACGGCAAATTCGCTGCCGGCGTTGAAGCCGTACCATCCGAACCAGAGCAAGCCGGTGCCCAGGGCAACCAGGGGGATACTGTGCGGTCCGCGGTCGATTACCCGCCGCTTGCCCACATAGAGCACACTGGCCAGAGCCGCGACGCCAGCGATGTTGTGAACGACGATGCCGCCGGCGAAATCGAGCACGCCCCACTGCGCCAGCAAGCCGCCGCCCCAAATCATGTGGACGAACGGGAAGTAAACGAAGGTAAGCCAGCCGGTCAGGAACAGCATGTATGCCTTGAACGTGACGCGGTTGGCGAAGGCCCCGGTGATCAGCGCCGGCGTGATGATGGCAAACATCATCTGATAGGCGACATGAACGAACATCGGGATGCCGGGGTTGACCGGGGAGGGGGTGTTGAGGGTGATGTTGCGCAAGAGCGCGTAGTGAAAGTCGCCGATGATGCCATGCCAGTCTCCGCTGAAGCACAGTGAGTAGCCATAGAGAAACCAAATCACTGTGGTCCAGCCCATGGAGACAAAGCTTTGGATCATGATCGCGAGTACGTTCTTGCGGCCGACCAAGCCTCCATAAAAGAAGGCAAGACCGGGGGTCATGAGCATGACGAGGCTGCAGCACAGCAGCATGAATCCCGTGTTGCCAGTGTCAAGATGAAGCATAAGAAGTCCTTTCGCTAGCTAGAAAATCAAAAGTTTGCGTCAACGAACCATGAAGCCGGAGAGGGAACAAGTGCACCGCCCCTGACTTTATGGTCGTTTGACCGCCCGAGAACTATCTCTTTTTGTGAGCTTGTCAGTCTGTGCGCTACCGCACACAGTGACGAAATTTATCAGCTTGGTTTCAGCTGGTAATTCAGAGCAGAAAGGTCGCCGAAGCGTAAGCTGCGCGGGGTAAGAGAAATGCAACTGGTAGAGAGCCTGCCCGAGCGAATCAGCATAGGTTTGGGGCCGCATCTATCGCCGCATTCTCATCTCATCGCCGCATATTAATCACTAGATAAACAACTTACATAGATCTAGCTCGACAGACCCAACCTACGTGCCATCAAAGGATTTAAGAGATTTTGTCGAAGAGCCTGCGCAAACAACTGGGCGTTGTGTTAACTTACTAACTGGTTAGTTAAAACAATGACAAGCTCCACGCCATCCCGCACTCAGGCTGAACGCGCCGACCAGACTCGCGCCCGCATCCTGGATGCCGCCGTTCGGCAGTTCAGCGAAAACGGACTAGCCGGGGCGCGCACCGAGCAGATTGCCGAGGAAGCCGGCGTCAACAAGGCGCTGCTCTACTACTATTTCAGTAGCAAGCAGGCTCTCTACGACGCAGCTCTGGAAGCAGTTGGCGAGGGCGTTCGGGCTACCAGCATGGCCGTGCTGGAAGCTGACGCCTCCGCAGGAGAGCGCTTCTTGATGTCGGCGCTCAACCATTTCGATCGCATCCATACGAATCCAGGGTTTCAGAGCCTGATGCAGCAAGAGATGGTCCGTCTGCATCGGGGCGAAGCGAACGCGCTTAGCCCGTTGGTCGAGAAGATTTTCCGCCCGCTTATGGAGAAGACGCAGCAAGTTCTGAAAGAGGGAATTGCATCCGGAGAGCTGATTCCGGTCGATCCCGCGCAAATCCGCTACGCGGCGTTGGGCGCCAACGTTTTGTACTTCCTCTCCGCTCCGCTCATGCGCATGATTCAAGGCGCCGATCCGCTGGAGAATGGTGCTTTGGAGTTCCGGCGTACGGCGGCGATCCAGTATCTTGGACAGACTATTTTTGTTGATCGGGAGCGCGGAACGCAAGTGGCCGCTCGTGTGCTATCAGGCACGCCAATGCCGGCAGAAAGCCATATCTGGCCCAGACTTGTGCCGGAACTCCGCGCAAGCACGACAAACGAAGTGAGGCACAAGTGAACGCACGCAATCGAGTATTTCTAATCCTGGCTTTGCTTACCGTTGGGTCCCTCATCTGGTACCTGGTTACGGTGCGCCCCAGCACTGATCTGCAACTGATTGGCACTGTGGACGCCAACGAGGTCGTAGTGAGCGCCAAGATTCCTGGGCGCATTCAGACTCTGACCGTTGATGAGGGCCAGGATGTGAAGGCCGGCCAGCTTATCGCCATGATCGAGAGCGATGACCTGCAAGCAGCGCGCAAGGCCGCTGAAGCTACCGCAGCGAGCCAGAAATGGAAACTCGGCGAGACTGTCGAGACTGAACTGCAGGATCGTGGCGAGACTGGCAATGCCGCTGTGAACGCAGAGGCTCAAGTGCGCGCTGCGCGTGCTTCGCTGGCCCAGGCTGAGGCAAACTACGAGCACCAAAAGGCTGATACCAGCCGAACCGTTGCATTGGCTAAGCAGGGCATCATGAGCGAGCAAGCCAGCGATGAAGCGGCCACCAGCCTTCAAGCAGCCAAAGCGGCTGTGGATACGGCAAGGGAAAATGTTGCTGCCGCAGAGGCCTCATTACGCCAGGCCCGAGCTCACGAATTGCTCACCACTGTTGCGGGACGCACGGTGAACGAAACCCGTGACCAAGCTCAGAATGCCCGCGCTCTTGCTGATCAGGCCAAAGTTGAACTCGATTATGCGCAGGTCTTTGCTCCTGTCAGCGGCAAGGTCAACGTCCGCGCCGCGCGTCAGGGCGAAGTGGTGACCGTCGGCGCGCCGATTGTGACCATCATGGACCTGACCCAGACCTGGGTCTACGCGCCGCTGCCGGAGACGCAGGCTGACGCCGTCCAGGTCGGCGACTCTTTGCGCGTCGTAATGCCCTCAGGCGTAAGACTCCAAGGGAAGGTCATCAACAAATCGGCGCAAGCCGACTTCGCCACTCAGCGCGACGTGAGCGCACGCAAGCGCGACATCAAAACCGTGCAGCTCAAACTGCTGATCGACAATCCCGGCGAGCGATTTGTCCCTGGCATGATCGCCGAAGTGTATATCCCCAAGAACAAGCTGGTGAAGCAATGACGGCTCTCGCCGCAACTTCCGCCAACGCGCCAAATGGCCCTCGCCCTCCGGCCATTGAGGTGGAGCATATCGTCAAGCGCTACGGCGATTTTGAAGCCGTTAAGGACATCAGCTTTTCGGTTGCCGAGGGAGAAATTTTTGGTCTCCTCGGTCCCAACGGCGCGGGCAAGAGCACCCTCATCCGCATGATGACCACGCTTATACCGCTCACCGCCGGCCGCGCCATCATAGCCGGCCATGACGTGGCCAAAGACGCCGATGCGGTTCGCCGCATGATCGGTGTTATTCCTCAGGCCCTCACCAGCGATCCCGACCTTACCGTCGAGGAGAACCTCAGCATCTATGCCAAGCTCTATTCGGTCCCCAAAGCTGAAAGGGAAAAGAGCATTGCCGACGTCCTCGAAGCTGTCGATCTGATCAAATGGCGCGGGGCGCAGGTCAAGACGCTCTCCGGCGGAATGCGCCGCCGCGTTGAAATCGCTCGCGGCCTGGTTCACAATCCGGAGATATTTTTTCTCGATGAGCCTACTACCGGTCTTGATCCTGTCTCACGCATCGCTGTCTACGAGATGCTCGACAACTTGAGAAAAACGCGCCACCTTACGATGCTCATCACAACTCACTACATGGATGAAGCCGATACGCTCTGCGACCGCATCGCGATCATCGATCACGGCAAGCTCGTCGCGCTGGGCACGCCTATCGAACTGAAGCAGAGCGTGCCGGGCGCAAACGTCGTCGAGGTCCACTTCAACCGCGAGACGCCGGAGTGGCAAGGCCGCCTGGAAAAGCTTGACGGCGTCACCAGCGTGCAGGCCGAGAGCGCCGGATTCTATCGCGTACTGACTTCTTCGGGCTCCAAAACTACCATGCAGTTAGTCGAGTTAGCCGCCTCCCTGGGTGAGACTCTCACCTCTCTCAGTGTCCAGAACACCACGCTGGACGACGTATTCATCCATTACACCGGCCGCCAACTCCGCGATGAGCAGGTCAAGCCCCCGGCCTTCACTCTGCCGCCTCGTCCAGGAGCGCGGCCATGAACAGAATGTTCGCCATTGTCGAGCGCGAAATGCGCAAGTTCTTTCGCTCGCCCACGCTCATGATCATGTCGCTGATGATGCCGATTCTGCAGTTGGTCATCATGGGCAACGCCTTCGGCGGCAAGATTGTGGGCTGCCGCGTCGCGGTCATCGACTATGACCACGGCCCGCAGTCTGTCAAGATTCGCGAAGCCTTCGACTCCATCGCCGTCAACATCAAGACCTTCACCACCGTCGAGTACACCTCCGAGGTCCAGGCCCGTGAGGATGTTCGCACCGGGAAAGTCGATGCCGCCGTCATCATTCCCGCGCAGTATTCCCGCCGCGTTTATGCCGAGGACGCGCCAGTCATCGGCCTGGTCGTGGATAACACTGACCCTTTCAGCTCCGGCAGCATCGAGGCCGAGATGCAATTGGTGGTCTCTGCGCTTACCGCCCCCGTCATTCAGCCGCGCCTGGCCAGCCAGATTGCCCTGGAGATAGTCGAGCTTTACCCTTACGTCAATTACATGAAGTTTCTTCTCCCCGCCACCATTGCCCTCGCCATGTATATCTCGGTGATGATCGGCGGCGGCATGTTATACATTGACGACAAGGCACGCGGCGTTCACGAAGGCTATCTTGTAACTCCCATCACCAAGCTGGAGTTAGTCTTCGGCCTGAACATGGCTGGCGCCATCAAAGCAACTCTTGCGGGAATCTCGCTTACGGTTATTGGCTCGCTTATGGCTGGGCTGGGAGTCATTTTTCATCCCATGGTGCTCCTCGAACTCTTCTGCCTGATTCTGGTGACCTCGATTGCCTTCAACGGCATGATGTTTCTGCTTATGGTTCGCGTCGATGATCCGCTCGTTCCCCGCGCCATGTTCGGCGTGCTCAACACGCTCTTGTTCTACCCTTCGGGCGCCATGTATCCCATTGCGGCCTTCCCGGCCTGGCTTCGCGCCCTCGCCATTGTCGATCCTTTCACCTATGTAATTCACGGATTCAAGGCTATTCTCCTCAAGGACGGCGGCTTCACAGCTATTCGATTTGACCTCTTCTTTCTCTTTGTCTTCGGCATGGGCACGCTGCTTATCGCCACGCCGTTATTCAAACGTACTTTGTAATCCTTTGCGGTGTGCGCAGGCGGTTGTACACTAGGCCTGTGATGCGTCGATTACTTGCTTCCTCTTTGCTCGCTGTATTTGTGCTGGCCGGCTGCCACTCCAGCCAGAAACCGGCCTCGCAGCCTGGCTCCAGCCAAAACTTCAAGGTCTACCATCTGCGCGGTAAGGTAGTTTCAACCGATGCCGCCAAAGACGAGGTGACGCTGAACCATGAAGCCATTCCGGGCTTCATGGATGCCATGACCATGCCTTACAAGTTGAAAGACGCACGGATACTGGGCGAGTTGCATCCGGGCGACGTGATTACCGCCGACTTGCTGGTGTCGCAAGACCCGGATGCGGACGTGCTGCTGGATCACATTGTTGTAGTGGCGCAGGGCAAGCCTGATTACCTGCCCAAGGTCATGTATCACGTGCCGGCGCCGGGCGATGCTGTACCCGACTTCAAGCTGCGCAACCAGGATGGCCGGCCAATTCATCTTGGGCAGTTTCGCGGCAAGGCGTTGGTGATCACCTTCATCTACACGCGTTGCCCCTCGCCCGATTTCTGCCCGCGTGTGACGCGTAACTTTGCCTCTTTGGATAAGTTGTTAGCGGCCGACTCCGCGCTCTACGCCAAAACGCATCTGCTCTCGATCAGCTTTGACCCCGAGCACGACACACCTGCACGGCTCAGAGCTTATGGCGCGACTTATATCGGCAGCGACGCAAATACTTCCTTTAAGCACTGGGAGTTTGCCGTGCCGGAGATATCCGTGCTCGCCGAGATGGCGAAGTTCTTTGACTTGGGAATGACCGAGAATACAGACACGACGATTACGCACACTCTCTCGACCACACTCATTGGCCCGGACGGCAAGGTCGTGCGTTTTTACCCCGGTAACGAGTGGACGCCGGAGCAGGTGCTGGCCGATCTGAAACGGTCGGCTAAGGCTGCCATCTGAAACAGCCTGATTACGTAACGTTGCTAGAAGATCGTACTGAGCTTTGCGAAGGCATCCAGTTCAATCAACTGCTGGCCTTCCGGTGCGGGGTCGAGCGCAGCATGTTCCAGCACCCATGTGTCCTTATGGAAAAGAAAAACAGCGTTAAGCCCGGCAGCTAGCGCTGGGTTAATGTCGCTCTTGGGACTGTTGCCGACCATCCAGCTTGTACGCGGCGATAACTTGTGCCGAAGGAGAACTTCGCGGTACGTTTCGGGGTCCTTTTCAGCGGGAATCTCAACCGCGGAAAAATAATGGGCAAGGCCGGAACGTTCCACTTTATCGGCCTGCTCGGCCTGGTTGCCCTTGGTCATGAGGATGAGCCTGTGCCGTGTGCCCAACTCGGCCAGGGTTTCGGCTACGCCAGGGAGAAGCTCAATCTCCTGCTCGGCGATGGAGCGGGCGAAGCCTTCAACGCGCTGACGCTTTTCGTCAGTCATGGGCGCAGGGCTGAGCCGCTCGAAGCAGTCTACCAGGGAGCGTGTAAAGCTCGACAGGCCGTAGCCGTGAGAGAGGATGGTCTCCCGCTCAACGGCGTTCAGCGCCTTGCGCACATCGGCGGGCGTGTACTTGTGGTGATTAAGGTAGCTGATGAATGCGGCGATTGCGCGCTCGAAGTAAACATTGTTCTCCCACAACGTATCGTCGGCGTCAATGAGCAGCGTCTGACCTCGGGCAAATTTCGACATAAGTCTTATATTAGCGAATTGGAATGGGGCGGGTTAAGACGGCGCGTGCGAAATGCCTGATTCCGCGCGCGCCACCCATCGATTATTTCGGTTGAGCCGCCAGCCATTTGTTCAGATTCGGCTCTTGGAGCTTCCGCAATTCAATGCAGCCGTCGATGCTCTCCAGGGCGTGCTTGAGCGCTTTATCGGAGGCGGCAACTTTGTGCGTGGAAAAGAATGTCTCCACGCTGGCCCGCGCGTCTGCGGAACAAAAGTGGCCCGTAGAGCCCACAAGGTATGCGCCCATCTCCGTGGTGAACTGGGCCTGGACTTTATCCCAATTGCTCTGAATGTACTTCCACGCTTGCTCGCGGTTTTCGTCGATGCTCAGGGCAATGACAAACTGGATTACCGCGTCCTGGTTGCGGACCTTGCCGGAAACGGCGTAGTCGAGGGCGCGCTGGAGCAGAGCTGGGTTTTCAAATTCGGCCAGCAGACGCAGCGAGTTCTCTTGATACTCCGGATTGGTCGAGGTTTCATAAATCTGCTGCAGTCGGTCGAAGAGCTGCGCGTCGCCGTTGCGAGCAGCGACTGCCAAGGCCGCCTGGCTGAGCGTGGCATCGACGGAGCCGGGATTCGCAAGGTACTTGGCGGTAATCTCTTGTGCCTGAGCTAGGACGGCCGGGTCTTTGCCGTAGAAGCCGAGGAAGCCGAACAGTTGCGCGCGCATCTCGCGCGTGTTGGCCAAGTCGGTTTCGGTGGGCGGGGCAATTCTGGCGTACTGGGGATTAAACGTAGAGCGAATCCAGGCTGCCAGCGCGTCGCGTTCTTCGGCGTTAGCCGCAACCCGGTGGTAAGTTCCGTTGACGCCCTCCAGAGCTGCGCCCACTACCTCGGCGCCAGAGTCAGATTTGACTGCGGCGGCCAGATCCAGATAAGCCCCAATGGGAGTCTCATTAGCGCGCGCCTGGGCCCACTCATCGCCGATCAGGCTGATGCGTTCGGCGGGCGTGAATCCAGTTTCCACCTGCGCCACCAACGCCGCATACTCGCTGGGCAGATAGGCGCTGCGGTAGTAGCCCTTGCCGTCCGCGTTGGCGAAAAAGAGACCGCTTGCGGGCACTTTCAATGTCGAGTCGGCTGGCGTGAGGAGCTGACAGTCCCGCCCTCTTGCAGCTTTGAAGCACACTGGCAGAGTCCATTTCTGCGCAGGGTCCGGCACAATGCTTGGGCTGAGGTAAAAGCGCTTCTGTTTGACCGCAACAGTGCCGTTGGCAGGCTCGCCGAAGGTGAGAATGGGCGCGCCGGGTTGCGCCACCAGGCTTTCCATGATCTTGTCTACCGGCTTGTGGCTGGTCGTGGTTTGCGCGCCCCAAAAATCTTCCGCGGTCGCATTCGCATAGAGGTGAGCGGCCAGATAGTTGTGCACGCCCTGGCGGAAAGTCTCCTCGCCCAGGTAGTTTTCCACGGTCAGCAACACGTCGCTGGCCTTGCCGTAGGAGATGCCGTCGAACATTTGGTTGATGTCGCTGGGGGTATCTGCTTTGGCTCGAATGGCGCGCGTGGTGGGCTGCGCGTCGAGGTTGAGCGTGTTGTCGATGCCCGAAACCACGTATTGGTCTATGTTCCACTCAGGATGCATGGCGGCTACAGGCTTGTTCTCCATCCACGTGGCAAAGCCTTCGTTGAGCCAGATGTTGTCCCACCATTGCATGGTCACCAGATCGCCGAACCATTGGTGGGCCATCTCATGAGCGACGACCAGCGCTACCTCCTTCTCCGCATCAACGGAGGCCGTCTTGGGGTCGATCAGCAGTGCAGTTTCACGAAAGGTGATGGCGCCGAAGTTTTCCATGGCGCCAGCCTCGAAGTCGGGCAGGCCAATCAGGTCGAGCTTTTTGAGCGGGTAAGGGATGCCGAAATAATTGTTGTAATAGTGCAAGACGTATTTGGCGACATCGACGCTGTAAGGCGTGAGCGCAACTTTGTCTGGCGTGGAGCAGGAGCGTATGGTCACGCCATCGGCTTCGCCGGTGGTGCATTGAAAATCACCGACTAAAAAGGCCACAAGATAAGTGGACATTTTGGGCGTGGTGGCGAATTTGAGGGTGTGCTTGCCAGTTGCGGGGCCGGGTGTGTCGCTGACAATCTCTCCGTTGGAGATGGCCGTGTCGCCTGCATCCACCACCAGAGAAGCGTCGAAGGTGGCTTTGAAGGCTGGCTCATCGAACGACGGAAAGGCGCGGCGCGCGTCAGTGGACTCAAACTGAGTGACAGCGTAGTTGCGCTTGGCAGTCTTCGACAGATAGAAGCCGCGCAGTTCGTTATTCAATATGCCCGTGTAATGGATGGTCAGCGTAACCTTCCCCGCCGGCAGTTTCTCGGGAAAAGTAAAAGTGGCTTGCTGCCTTTCTTTATCGAGCGAGATAGTGGCCTTCTGCTCTTTGCCGTCTGCGGTCGCGCTCACGCTCACAAAGGCTATCTCTGCCGCGTTCAGCGTGATGTGATCCGCCGGCTTGGCGAGGTTCACATCGACAGACTCTACGCCAGCAAAGGTTGCGGCCTTGAGGTCGGGCGTGAGGGTGAGCGTGTAGTGCTCAGGAATGATGGTCATGGGCAGACGCTGGGCGATTGCTGAAGACAGGAAAGGGCAGAGAAAAGCGGCTGAAGTCGCAAGAAAAATGCGTATGAACGGAGCGGAACTTGAATACTTCATGGAATCCTCGTGAAGTTAAGCAGTTATTGCTCTGCGTCTTTTTTCGGTAGCAGCGAATCCAGCAGCAGCAGGCAGGCCCCGATAACGATGGCCGTATCGGCTATGTTGAAGTCGGGCCAGTGGTAGCCGAAGATGTGTACCTCGATGAAATCCACCACCGAGCCGTAGGCGATGCGGTCGTGGACGTTGCCCAGCGCACCGGCAAAGATCAGCGCCAGCGAAAAGGTGGTGAGCGTGAAACGGTCGGCGAGATAGACCATGAGGACGAGGACCATCAGCGCAGCTACAGAAGAGAAGCAGACCAGACCCCAGCGAACCGTGTTGGGCGAGGCACTGTTGGCAAAAAGCGAAAAGGCCGCGCCCTCGTTCGTCCAGTGGGTGATGCGCAAAAAGTGGGGCACAATCGGGATGGCGCCGGCAAACGGTATGTGGAGCGTGACCCAGTCTTTGGTAAGCCGGTCAATAAAGATGATCAAGGCGGAGATGAGCAGTAGCCAGTGCAGACGGCGGGGCGCGGTAAATTTCATTGGACGGCCTCCGTGGATTGTGGCGGGGCGATCTTCATTTCGGTTAAAGCATCGCTGCAGCGGGTGCAGACGTTCTCCCAGATGCCGTAATCCGAGACCTTAGGCATGAAGTTCCAGCAGCGGGCGCACTTCGTGCCGGTGGCGGGTTGCACGTTCACTTGCAGCTCACCGCCTTCCACCACCATGACACCGGAGACGTTGACAATCTCCTTCAATCCGGCGGCGTGACGCCTGAGAAGGGTGAGCTGTTCGCCTGAGGCAGCGATTTCCAACTGCGCTTCCAACCCTTTGCCGATACGCTTGTCCTGACGGGCCACTTCCAGCTCCCGCAGCGCTTGATCGCGTACCGCGAAGATTTGCTTCCACTCTTCTAACAACGCCGCATGGGCTTCGGAGAAAATCTCTCCCGGGGCAGGGAACTGCGCCAAATGCACTGAAGCTTCGCGGCCTTCGACCTTGGGCAGATATTCCCAAACCTCATCAGCGGTAAAACTCAAAATCGGCGCGACCAGCCGGACTAAGGTTTCCGAAATCTGCCACAGCACCGTTTGCGCGGAGCGGCGTTCGTGGCTGGTGGGCGCGAAGGTGTACATGCGGTCCTTGAGCACGTCGAGGTAGAACGAACTCAGGTCCACGATGGCGAACTCGTTGATCGCATGATAAACACGGTGGAACTCGAAGCGCTTGTACCAGTCGAGGATATTCTCAGTCAGCTCGCGGGTGCGGGCCAGCATATAGCGGTCAAGCGGCAAGAGTTCAGCTTCTTTAACCCGGTCGCGCACAGCGTCGAAGCCGTTCAGGTTGCCCAGCAAAAAGCGGAAGGTGTTGCGCAGTTTGCGATAAATCTCCGCACAACGCTGCATCAGGTTCTCGCTTGCCGCCATATCTTCCCTGAAATCGATGGAAGCTACCCAAAGACGCACAATCTCGCCGCCCATGCGGTTGGCGATATCCACAGGATCAACACCGTTGCCGAGAGATTTGCTCATGGCCCGGCCCTGCTCGTCCAGCGTCCAGCCCGCGGTCGAAACGTGGGAGTAAGGCGCGCGTCCGCGCAGAGCAACCGAGGTCAGCAGCGAGGAGTGGAACCAGCCGCGATGCTGATCGCCGCCTTCAAGGTACAGTACTTCGGTCCCTTCACCTTTTTGGAATGCGGAATACGCGGGCTTCAACTCTGGGTCGCTCTCGCATACCGCAAACCAGCTTGTACCCGAGTCGAACCACACGTCGAGAATGTCAGTCTCTTTACGGAACGCGTTGCCTCCGCAGTGTGTGCAGGCGGTGTTGGCCGGGAGCAGAGCGGCGATCTCCGTTGTGTGCCATGCTTCGGCGCCGTGATCCTCGAACAACTTCACAATCTTGCTGTTGAGCGCCGGGTCCAGTATCGGCTGCTGGCATCTTTCGCACATGAAGACCGCGATGGGCACGCCCCAGATGCGCTGGCGGCTGATGCACCAGTCGGGGCGCGTGGCGATCATGTTGGTGATGCGCTCCTTGCCCCAGGCCGGGTCCCAGACCACCTTGTCGATCTCCTCGATAGCTTGTTGACGGAAAGTGGTTTCCGAGCCGTCAGCGCGCTTGACCGGAGTTTCCAGGCCGATGAACCACTGCTCGGTGGCGCGGAAGATGACCGGATGGTGACAGCGCCAGCAGTGCGGGTAAGAGTGCTCCAGATCCTGGCTGGCCAGGAGTGCGCCGGACTCTTCGAGCATGGCCACGATGACGGGATTGGCGGCCCACACTTTCATGCCTTCGAAAGCTGGCGGGGCGCTGCGATTCCAGGCGCTCGGGTCCACATGGATGCGGCCGGCGGCGTCCACGCGGCAGGTGGGGTCAATGTTGTAGCGGACGCCAGTATAGAAATCGTCCGCGCCATGTGCTGGCGCCGTGTGCACCGCGCCGGTGCCAGTATCAGATGTAACGTAAGTGGCCAGCACACCCAGAATGCTGCGCTCCAAAAACGGGTGCTGGAAGGTGGAGCGCTCAAGGACGCTGCCCTTGAACCGCGCCAGTTCGGTAGTTTCACCCAGCTTGCAGGCGGCGGCAACAGACGCGGCCAGTTCTGCCGCGACGATGTAGACTGGCGCGTTCGCTACATCCTGATCGGCTGCCGGGGCGGCCAGCGCCACGTACTCAAAGTCGGGATGGAAGGCCACGGCCATTGACGCGGGCAGCGTCCACGGGGTAGTGGTCCAGATGATGGTATAAACCTCCCGGCCAGCTAATGCAGGCGAGAGCGTCTCTGGCGCTGACGTGAGCCGGTAGCGCACATAGACCGATGGGCTGGTGTGCATCGCGTACTCGACCTCAGCCTCGGCCAGCGCAGTGTGGTCGTGGATGCACCAGTAGACCGGCTTCAGCCCGCGATAGACGAAGCCTTTTTCCAGAAAGCCGTAAAAAGCCTCCAGGGTGCGCGCTTCGTAGTCGCGAGACATGGTTTTATAGGGCGCATCCCAGCGGCCTATGCAGGCAATTCGTTCAAACTGAGAGGTTTGCAGATCAATGTACTTTTGCGCATAGGCGCGGCAAGCATCCAGAACCCGAGGCGCGGGCATTTCCAGTTTTTTGCGCCCCAACTGCTCATCCACCTTGATTTCGATCGGCAATCCGTGGCAATCGAAGCCGGGAACGTAGGGCGCGTCGAAACCCGCCATGGTCTTCGACTTGACGACAAAATCCTTCAGCCCTTTGTTCAGTGCGTGGCCCAGGTGAATGGGGCCGTTGGCGTAGGGAGGGCCGTCGTGCAGCAGGAAATAGGAGCCGCCAGCCTTGCGGCGCGCTTCGCCAGCCTTGCGCAGTTCTTCATAAAGCCCCATCGAGGCCCATCGAGCCAGGCGAAGCGGCTCATTCTGCGGCAGGTTAGCCTTCATCGGGAAGGCTGTTTTCGGCAAGGTAAGGGTCGCCTTCAACTCCGGTACTGAGGACATCATCACTCCCTGGGTTCGTTCGATCTGCTTCATTTCTAAGTGTAAATGGCCCGGCAAGATCTTTTTGGCAACAAATGCTCTTGCTATCCGTCTATTGTTTATGGGAAGCTCTACCGCGACGAAATATGAGAGTGTGGATTCTGAGGCCTTCCCGGGCGAGACACAAGCGGGTCGCGTCAAGCATAATGGAAGAGTGGCCCCTGAGTCGGAGAACCTTACGTTCGTAACCGAGACCAGGCGTCAAGAGGCAACGGAACCAGACGCAACGATGGCCAACGATTTGCTCATCCAGCCCGATACTGAATCCGAAACTGCCACGGCCATTATGGACGGCTGCGAACTCGACCTCACTTTCGGCGTTCCTGTTGAGGAAAAGCCAATCTTGGTTGATCTCTACGAGAGCATCCGCGATATATTTTTCCCGCCCAAGCTGCCTCCGCTGCAGCTGACCTCAAAGCCGATTCCCGTGCCGGATCGGATGGCGGTCAAGCGCAACCCCTGGGCATTCGGCCTGTCCGCCACTGTGAATGCGGGGCTTGCGACACTCTGCCTTTTCATCGGAGTTAAGCACTACATTGAACGGGGCAAGCCACAGTTGCAGGTCACGCCGATCGAAGTGACGGAATTCAAAGCCCCCAAGAAAGACGTCTCCGCGGGCGGCGGCGGCGGAAGCCCCGACAAGATCGAAGCAATCAAGGGCAAGATTCCTCCGCCTGCGCAGGCTCCGGCAATAGCGACCGTGGTCCAGCCGCCGGTTCCCTCAATCGATCTGCAAAGCGACATTACCATCCCCACGGATACGAAACTGCCGAACTTCGGCGTCTCGAACTCTAGCAACGTTAAGCTGGCTTCGGGCGGAAACGGCTCTGGGATGGGCCTGGGCTCGGGGCATGGAAACGGCTATGGGCCGGGCGAAGGCAGCAATATCGGCGGCGGAGTGTACCGCGTAGGCGGTGGCGTCTCAGCGCCGGTGCTACTGAACAGCGTGGAAGCGGAGTTTTCTGACGAGGCGCGCAGAGCCAAATATCAAGGTACTTGCTTGGTCGAGATCATTGTCGATGCCCACGGAAATCCGCAGAATCCGCGAGTGGTACGCTCGTTGGGAATGGGATTGGACGAGAAGGCTATCGAGGCGGTGATGAAGTACAAATTCAGACCTGCCATGAAGGCTGGCAAGCCCGTAGCAGTCTGGCAGCCCGTCGAGGTCGACTTCCACCTGTATTGAGATTCTCAAGCAATTTGAGCAAGGAAGAGCGAGGCGCATGTGCGCTTCGCTCTTTTCATGAACAGAGGAATTTACGGGAGTCGTAACGGATAACGGTCTTTGCCGTCAGAAATGAGAGTTCCGTGAATCGGATGAGCTTTCAGGGAAGCTACGAATCGGGGAATGTTATGGTGCGCCCGGAGAGAGTCGAACTCCCGACCTGCTGGCTCGCAGTAAGAACATCTGCCCGGTATGCCTATAATTGTATGATATTAAAGGCGTTATTACTCGTGCGCATAGAATCCCACGCAGTGGTTCAATCTTCAGATTTCTGAGAGAGAATGAGCGTCCTATCAATCCCAAAGGAGTTGACGTAGTAGGTAGCGGCAACCTACTCACTTCCGAATTTCTGCACGGTGTTTGAGTTGACGGCAGCATCGGCGTGTCAAGCAGCCGAAGTGTTGGCTGACAGCTTCTGTGTATTCCTGAGAAGCGGAAAGTTTGGTACTATGAAGAAGTTGTTGATGTGCGCCCGTAGCTCAGCTGGATAGAGTATTTGGCTACGAACCAAAGGGTCGGGAGTTCGAATCTCTCCGGGCGCACCATTATTCAGTCGCCATCTCAACCACGCGTGGTTTTTGAGGTGCAGGTTCTTCGTAAATGGAGAGCCATGTTTTGTGCGCCCGTAGCTCAATTGGATAGAGCGTTTGGCTACGAACCAAAAGGTCGGGAGTTCGACTCTCTCCGGGCGCACCATGCATTTCTTCAAGCCCCTTTAGAAAGCTAAAGTTAGCTAAGTCTTGCGCCTGTAGCTCAGCTGGATAGAGCATCAGATTTCGAATCTGAGGGTCGGGGGTTCGACTCCCTCCGGGCGCACCAACTTGAAGTGTGCTATGGGATGTTCGTGAGCTTGTACCCAGCTGCTTTAAGCCGCCTCAGCAACACGGACGCTAGAGCAAGGTGATCAAGGCATTCATTCGGTGTATCGCGGACGCTATGGGGTCCCGAATAGCAGAAATTAATCCAGCAAAGAGGAATTGAAAGCCCTTGCTCGTCCTTCTCCGCTGCATCTGAACAGAATTGGAGAGTTCTCCGCAGATACCGGAGCTGCACGGCTGTTCGGCTTCACAGGTTTGAATGTTCTTGGCGCGGGGGGATTCTTTGTCGTTTTCGGCTTTGATCTGGAAGCGGATTCGCTGATCTTACCTGCATATAGCGCGAGCGAGAGAAACGTGCTCGTCTATCGGGGGCCAATAATTTCAGATGACTGGTCAGTCTGACGGAAAGACGCTATCAGTTTGCCTGTCGCTCTATCCAGCTGAGCTACGGGCGCCCACTGTCGGTATCGAGCGAAACCGGAGACAAATATCAGGCTTTGCCGGACGGCGTAATTGCAGCTTTCAAGCCGCTGGCGCTTGCTGTTGAGCCGCCTCTACGGGAACCGCCGGCAACCCCTCGACGATCTCCAAGCCGGCCTGACACACCAACTGCTTCACAGCGGCGGCGTTGAGCCGCGTGGCGTCATACTCCACGCGCAGCGTCCGTGCAGCGCGGTCGAAGTTGAGCCGGCGAATGCCGTACACCTCGCCGGTGCTGGCCAGCGCAAAGGTCACCGCATCCGAAGGCGGCACGGCATAGCGAAAGAGAATCTCCACCGCAGTCATGATTGAATGATAGCAAGAATCTACAAGCTCTTCAGATAGGCGCGGATTTCCGGGCTGCCCCAGTCCTGCGGTCCGACGACCTTCCGGCGTATGAATCCTTTTCGGTCGATGATGTAGGTTTCGGGCCACATCTCTGTGCGGTAGAGCTGGGCGGCCCTCTGACCGGGGTCGCGGACAGAGATCAAGTCCACGCGGTGGCGAACAAGGAAGCGGCTGTAGGCGACCGGGTCTTCGTCGATGCTCACGGCCAGTACGGCCAGATCCGGCTGCTGGTGGTGGAGTTCGAGCAGCGAGGGCATCTCCTCAATGCAGGGCGGGCACCAGGTTGCCCAGAAGTTGAGCAGCACCACCTGGCCCCGGTAGCTGGCCAGATGGACTGTGGTCGAGCCGTCTGTGATGGTGAAATCCGGCGCCTTTTGGCCGGTCTGGGCGGGATGCGCGCCACGGTCGCAGCCCGGTGAAACCACCAACGGAACAGCCAAAGCTAGAGAGAGAATCCGAGAGAGCCGCACATCTCTATAATACTTAGCGAATGGCTTCAACGGAAAGGGAAGCGACGGATGGAAAGAAGACCGGGGAGCGGAGAGGCTGGCGAGCGAGCGTTCAAACCGGAGCTTCACCCCAAGGACAAAGACCCGTCCATGGGGACCTCGGTGCTCGGACTTTCCGATACGCCAGCAGCGTCGCCGGCGCGTTGGGAACCTGCGCCGGGAACCATTTTTGATCAGCCAGAGCCCGGCCAATTGTTGGAGCTGACGGTCATTGTTCCGGCGCGCAATGAGGAAGATTGCCTGGCTGCGTGTCTTGAGTCGCTGGTGAGCCAATCCGAAGAGGTCTTTGAGCTGGGCCGTGACTGGGAACTAGTGGTAGTGGACGACCACTCTACCGATAGTACTGCCGAAATTGCGCGCGGCTATTCCGGAGTCACTGTGGTCGGGGCAGACAAGCTCGAAGCCGGTTGGACCGGCAAGGCCAACGCCATTTGGACAGCGGCAAGGCGGGCGCGAGGGCGGTGGCTGCTCTTCACTGACGCGGATACCATCCATGAGCCGGGCGATCTGCGCAGGGCGATTCATGAGGCGGTAAAGCACAAAGTTGGAATGTTGAGCTACTCTCCCCGGCAGATTGTGCATGGGATTTGGCAGAGGTCGCTGATGCCGCTGGTATTTTGCGAGCTAGCCCTGGCCTATCCGCCAGCCCGCGTCTCCGATCCCGCGCAGCGCATCGCCGCGGCTAACGGACAATTTCTATTGATCGAGCGAGAAGCTTACCGGCGGCTTGGCGGCCATGCCAGCGTAGCCGAAAAGGTGCTGGAAGACGTGGAACTGGCCTTCCTGGCCAAGCGGCGCAAGGTGGGTTTGCGCTTTCGCTATGCCGAGGATGCAGTCTCCGCACGCATGTACCGCTCGACAAGAGCGATGATTGAAGGCTGGACCAAGAATCTCGCGCTCCTGTTCGACAACTCCCTGGCGCTAGCCGTTTGGCGCGCTATCGACATTTTTCTTTTGTTTCTGTTGCCGGTCTTTGCCGTCGAACTGTGGAACGCCCGCCTCTTCGCGCATTCCGCGCAATGGCTTGCCGCAGGTTGGGTGCTGGCCCTCTTGTGGGTGCGCAATCTCTTCCGCTTCTACGGGCGCGTAGCCAAATCCAATTTTCCGTTTGTCGATTGCGCCCTGGCGCCGTTGGGGCTGCCGCTTTTTATTGTGCTGCTCTATCGCAGTTGGTTCCAGCACAGGATTCTGAAGCGCGTGAGCTGGAAGGGCAGAACCTACAAAACCTGAACTGCGGCTCGAAGTGTGAAGCCTTTACCTGGGATCGGGCATCCTTTCTAGTGAGGAATACGCATGATTTTCCTGACGCGGCGGGCCACATTTTCTGCTTCGCATTACTATTGGAATCCAGCCTGGACAGAAGAGAAGAACCAGCAGGTCTTCGGACGCTGCGCCAATCGCAATGGCCACGGGCACAACTACACGCTCGAGGTTACGGTGGCGGGCGAGTCCGACCCCGTGACTGGCTTTGTGGTGGATCTGAAATGGTTGAAGGGCGTAATTGAACGTGAGGTGCTCACCGCCTGGGATCATCGCCATTTGAATCTCGAAGCGCCGGAGTTTGCCGCAGCCATTCCGACCACGGAGAACATCGCCATCGCCGCGTGGAAGCGCCTGGAGCCCTCCGTCACCGGATCTGGCGGGGCGCAACTGAGCCGGGTCCGAGTCTATGAGACGCCGGAAATATTTGCGGAATATCGGGGTGAGGCATGATTGCGCATTTCGGTCGCCGCTACAGGATTTCCGCCAGCCACCGCCTGCATACGGATGCGATCTCGGATGAAGAGAACCGGGCAACCTACGGCAAGTGCAATAATCCTCACGGTCACGGGCACAATTATGTTGTGGAAGTGATGGTTGCAGGACCGGTGGACACGGAGACTGGCATGGTGATCAACATGGCCGCGTTGGATGAAGTGGTGCGCGCGCAGGTTGTCGAGCGATTTGATCATGCCAATCTTAACCTCGACCCGCTGTTTGCGAATCGCGTGCCGACCACAGAGAATCTAAGTAGTGTGGTCTTCACATTGTTGAAGGACGCGCTGCTGGCCGGCAAGTTGGAGCGAGTGCGGGTAGAAGAGACGGAAAACAATTTTTTTGAATGTGTCGAATGACGCAGCGATAGACGAAGATGCATTACGCCCTATTCCCCAGGGTGAGAGGATCAGGATCATGGCGCAACCGATGGCAGTAAGCAAACCTGTTCACAGTGCGGTTGAGGTGAGCGAAGTCAGCACCGAGGAGATGTATCGCGAAATTCTTTCCCGGCTGGGCGAGGACCCCAGTCGGCAGGGTCTGCAGGCCACGCCCGCGCGCGTTGAAAAAGCGATGGCTGAGCTGACCAAGGGCTATGACGAAGACCCCACGCAGATTCTGCGCGGCGCGCTCTTCGACGAAGACTACGACGAGATGGTCATCGTCAAGGACATCGAGATGTTCTCGCTCTGCGAACATCACATGCTGCCCTTTTTCGGCAAAGTGCACGTGGCATACATTCCCAAGGGCAAGGTCATCGGCCTCAGCAAGATTCCGCGGCTTGTCGAGGTCTTTGCGAGGCGGCTTCAGATCCAGGAGAGGCTCACGCGCCAGATTGCCGACGCCATTCAGAACGCCATTGCCCCGCAGGGCGTGGGTGTGATCATCGAAGCGCGGCACCTGTGCATGATGATGCGCGGCATCGAGAAACAGCACTCCTCCACGGTGACTTCGGCCATGGTGGGTTGCTTCCGCCAGAAGGAGACACGCCAGGAATTCCTGTCACTGGTGCGGCAGGACGGTGCAAGCGGAATGTGAGCTGCCAGCCCGGTCAACTAAAGTAGATAGGTGAACGGACTTCTTGTTATCGATAAATCGGGCGGCATGACCAGCCACGATGTGGTGGGAATCTTGCGAAGAATTACCGGTGAGCGTTCCATTGGCCATCTTGGCACTCTGGACCCCATGGCAACCGGCGTTCTGCCCCTGCTGCTGGGCAAGTTTACCCGCCTGGCGCAATATTTCTCCTCGGCTGAAAAGAGCTATAGCGGCGCGATTCGCTTCGGCTTTGCCACCGACACATACGACGCTGAGGGGCAACCTGCCGGACCCGACCTCAGTCCGAATTTGACTCTGGAACAGGTGCGCGCTTCGGCCTCGCGCTTTCATGGCGAGATTGAGCAGATGCCGCCGGCCTACTCCGCAAAAAAGATTGCCGGTACGCCTGCCTACAAGCTGGCCCGCGAGGGCAAGCCGGTGGAACTGAAGGCCGTCAAAATCCACATCCAGAGCTTTGAAATCACTTCGCTCGCCGGTGCCGAGGGCGCCTTCACCATGACGATCAGCGCCGGTGGCTATGTCCGGGCTGTCGCTCACCAACTTGGCCAGGATTTGGGTTGCGGGGCGCACTTGAGCAGCCTTCGGCGCACGCAGGCCGGTGTCTTCACGCTCAACGAGGCGCACTCGCTTGACGAGTTGCAATCGCTGGCCGGGAACGTGGAAGCGCTTGAGGAGCTGTGCATTCATCCGCGCAATCTGTTGCCGGAGATGCCCTCTGTGACTGCCGATCCGATGGCTCTCGGGCGGCTGCGCAACGGCGCGCAAGCCAATCTTCCGGAGTTCTCCCAGGCACCGCTGGTCAAAGTCTTCGCTGGCCAGCGCGAGTTGGTGGGGATTGCCAGGCGCGTGGCGGGAACGCTTTTTCAACCGGTTGTCGTGATGGGATGATTTCCGGAGGCAGCTTGAAATTGCTGCTCACTTTTTCAGCAACGGCATCAGTGCAGGCAGCAACGTTCGCGCAATGATCTCGGAGCCCTTGGCAGTGGGGTGAATCCCGTCAGGCTGGATGGTTCCGGGAACGTGGACCAGGTCTTTATAGATCATGGGAACAAAGGCAGTGCGGTGTTTTGCAGCTAGATCGCGGAAGACCATCTCAAACTGCTGAATGTAATCGCGACCGTAATTCGGCGGGAGCGTGATACCGGCCAGCAGAACTTTGATGTGAGCATTTTCAAGCGCAGTCAGGACCTGGTCGAGGTTTTGACGGGTTTGGGCCGGTGGCAGTCCGCGCAGGCCGTCGTTGCCGCCGAACTCGACGATGACGACCTGAGGGTGGAGCGCGAGGATGGTGCGCAGATCGGCAACAGCATCCTTGGTGGTCGCGCCGCTTGTGCCCTGGTTAGAGACTTTGTATTGATAGCCGCTGTGGTCCAGGTCGCGCTGCAAAGCGTCGGGAAACGATTGGCCTGTTTGAAGGCCGTAGCCGGCTGTGATGCTGTCGCCGTAGCAAACGAGAACGGGCCGGTCGGCGGCCAGCAAGGGACTGACAAGAAGAATCAGCCAAAACGAAACGAACAGAGAGCGGCGAACGTCCACAGAAACAGTGTAGCGAAGAGCAGGGAGCTGGGCGAAGACGATCGGGAGGCTTACAGCGTGATCGAGGTTCGGAACGCAAAGAAATGGATTCAAAACGGCGCGCGGCGCGTGGAGATTCTCAAAGGAATTTCGCTCGTGATTCCGGCGGGGCAGTTTGTGGCCATTGTGGGCGCCAGCGGCAGCGGGAAAAGTACGCTTCTGGGCTTGTTGGCTGGCCTCGACACGCCCAGCTCCGGCGAGATTTTCCTCGACAGCGTGCCCATCCACAATTTGGCCGAGACCGAACTTGCCGCCGTGCGGGGAGCGAAGATCGGCTTCGTATTCCAGTCGTATCAGTTGATTGAGACGCTCACGGCTCTGGAAAACGTGCTGCTTCCCTACGAATTGAACGCGGAAGGCAGCGGCATTGCGCGGGCGCGGATGCTGCTGGACGAGGTTGGCCTGCACGAGCGCGTTGACCACTACCCGGTGCAGCTCTCCGGAGGCGAGCAGCAGCGTGTGGCTCTCGCCAGAGCTTTTGTCGTCGAACCACCGATCGTCATGGCCGATGAGCCTACCGGAAATCTTGATTCCGCGAACGGAAAGCTGGTGCTCGACCTGCTGCTCGAGCGCAACCGCAAGGCGGGCACGACGCTGGTGTTGGTAACGCACGATCCTGAAGTGGCCAGCCGCGCTGACCGCAAAATCGTGCTGCGGGATGGGCTGATTGTTGAAGACACATTCCCATTCGTTGCGCCGCTCTCCGGCTCAGAACCGACTCTCATCCACGACCAGGAGAAAAATGGCTAAGCGCGCGTTGAGTTGGAAGCGGGCCGGAGCCATAGGCTGGCGCGATTTGCGTTCCGCGCCGGGCAAATTCGGCTTTGTGGTGCTGTCGGTGGCCGTTGGAGTGGCGGCGCTCGTCGGCGTGCGCGGCTTCAGTGACAGCTTCAGGCGAACCCTCTCCACAGAAGCGCGGGCACTGATGGCAGGCGATCTGAGCGCGCGGCTATTTCATGAGCCGACAGCAGACGAAATAGGCAAGATTGGGGCGATTGCGGAACCGGCAGGGATTCACACGACATGGGTGACGGAGACCGTCTCCATGGCTTCTGTTCCGCCAGACCCGGTTCCTCTTCTGGTCTCACTCAAGGCCGTTGACCCCGGTGAATACCCATACTACGGCGAGGCTGAGTTGGAGCCGGCGATGAGCTTGCAGCAGGCGCTCAACGGAGACTCAGCGGTGGTCGCCGAGGAATTTCTCATTCGGTTAAATGCGCGGGTGGGCCAGACGCTGCGGCTGGGAGGCAGGGACTTTCGCATTACCGCTGTGCTGAAGCAGGAACCGGACCGCATCAGCGCCGGGGCTGGACTGGGGCCGCGTGTGATGATTTCGCAAGCTGCGCTGCAGAGGACGGGCTTGCTTTCTCCCGGCAGCCGGGCCAGCCAGCGTTTGCTTTTAAAGTTGCCGCCGCAAGCCGATGCGCCAGCCCATCTTGCCGCGCTGCGCAAGCAGGTGGAAGCGGCTCTGCCCGATGCGCAGGTGATGGATTTCCGCGAAGGCAATCCGGGATTGAACAAAGGACTCGACAACGCGGTAGCAATCTTGAGCCTGATTTGCCTTGTGGCCATGGTGCTGGGTGCGATTGGTGTCGGGATGGCCATGCATGCTCACCTCGAGCAGCGCATGGACATGCTCGCCATTTTGAAAGCCGTGGGAGCAAGTTCCGGCGGTCTATTGCGAATCTTCCTATTACAGACGCTGGGACTGGGCTTGGCCGGAGGCTTGCTCGGCGTGGCCGCGGGCGTTGGTGTAATGGCCGCGCTGCCGGCGGTATTTGGCAAGCTGCTGCCAGTCCATGCGACGCTCGAATTTCCCTGGCGCTCGGTTGCGGCTGGGCTGGGAACGGGCCTTCTGACCACGCTGCTGTTCTGTTTGCCGCCGCTCTTGGACGTGCGAAATGTCAGACCCGTGTTGGTGTTGCGCAGATTGGTTGAGCAGGGGCCGGAGGGCTTCGGCGGCTGGTTTGCTCGCGTGTGGAAGCGCCGTCTG
>Ga0224530_1000103_pt1 | contig 56531 bp, 40 predicted proteins | sample CBST75metaG_FD_179873 | JGI IMG/M metagenome (GOLD analysis project Ga0224530, IMG submission 179873) | Peat soil microbial communities from Stordalen Mire, Sweden - C.B.S.T75 | ecosystem: Environmental > Terrestrial > Soil > Wetlands > Peat | place: Sweden: Norrbotten County, Stordalen Mire...
CCCTTGTTGGCCGCAACCGCCTTGGCGATGGCGTTGGTGCCGATGGCGAAGCGGGGGAACTCGAAGACGCCGGCCGGGCCGTTCCAGACGATGGTCTTGGCGGTGGCAACGACGGCTTCAATGGCCGCGATGGACTTGGGACCGATGTCCAGGCCCTGCCAGTCGGCGGGGAAGTTCACAGCGCAATCCCAGGTCTGGGTCTTGGCGTCGGGCGTAAAGCTGTCGGCCAGGATGTTGTCGGCGGGGAGAAGGAGGTTGACGCCCTTGGCCTTGGCCTTGTCGAGAGCGGCCTTGGCCATGTCGATCTTGTCCTCTTCGACGAGGCTTTTGCCGGTGGTGACGCCGAGGGCGCGCTGGAAGGTGTACGCCATGCCGCCGACGATGACCAGGGTGTCGACCTTATCGAGCAGGTTGTCGATGACGTCGATTTTGCCGGAGATCTTGGAACCGCCGATGATGGCCACGAAGGGCTTCTCGGGGCTTTCGAGGGCCTTGCCGAGATAGGTGATTTCCTTTTCCATCAGCAGGCCGGCAACGGCGGGCTTGAGGAAGTGGGTGATGCCCTCGGTGGAAGCGTGGGCGCGATGGGCGGAGCCGAAGGCGTCGTTGACGTAAAGCTCGGCCAGAGACGCAAGCGCCTTGGAGAAGGCCGGATCGTTGGCTTCTTCTTCGGCGTGATAGCGGAGGTTCTCAAGGAGCAGAACCTGGCCGGCCTGGAGCTGATTGGCGAGTGTGGTGGCCTCTTCACCGATGCAGTCCGGAGCGAAAACGACGCTGATGGCCTGGCCTGTGGCCTTGGCGAGCAATTCGCTGAGGCGGGCGGCAACCGGGCGCAGGGAATATTTGGGGTTGACTTTGCCCTTGGGGCGGCCCAGATGGGAAGCCAGGATGATCTTGGCCTTGTGCTGGAGGGCGTACAGGATGGTGGGCAGCGTGGCCTTGATGCGGGTGTCGTCGGTGATGGTCGAGCCGTCTTCAGTGAGCGGCACGTTGAAGTCGACGCGGATGAAAACCCGCTTATTGGTCAGATCGATGTCGCGAATGGAAAGCTTAGGCATAAAAAGACTCACTCCGGGAGAGATTTGAGGCTCTCGGCCCGTCGTGAGGCGGATACAGCTCTCGCGGGCGGAGAGCGGGGAGATGGATGAAGCCGAACCCCAGGGCGGGGCGCTGAAGACGGGTGTCTCAAGCGCTCCGCGGATGGAGAGAAAGGACTAGAGGCCCTTCTTGACCAGGAAGCTGATCAGGTCGACGACACGGTTGGAATAGGCCCACTCGTTGTCGTACCAGCTGAGCACCTTGACGCTGTTTCCGATGACCTTGGTCAGGGGAGCGTCGAGGATGGAGGAGCGCGCATCGCCCTTGAAGTCGGAGCTGACGAGCAGATTCTCGTCGTAGCCCAGGATGCCCTTGAGCTCGCCTTCGGAGGCCTTCTTGAAGGCGGCGTTCAGAGCTTCGGCGGTGATGGGCTTCTCGGCGATAAAGGTCAGATCGACGATGGAGACGTTGGGTGTGGGGACGCGGATGGCAAAACCGTCCAGCTTGCCCGAGCTCTCAGGAATGACCAGCTTGAGGGCCTTGGCAGCACCGGTGGAAGTGGGAATCATCGACAGGGCAGCGGCGCGGGCGCGACGCAGGTCCTTGTGAGGAGCGTCGAGAATGACCTGATCGCCGGTGTAGCTGTGGATGGTGGTCATGATGCCGGAGACGATGCCGCATGTTTCCAGGATGACCTTGACGACGGGGGCCAGGCAATTGGTGGTGCAGCTGGCGTTGGAGATGATGTTGTGCTTGGAGGCGATGTACTTGTCCTGGTTGACGCCGAGCACGATGGTGATGTCTTCATTCTTGGCGGGAGCCGAGATGATGACCTTCTTGACGGTCTTGCCGAGGTGAACCTTCGCCTTGTCCGCGTCGGTAAAGAAGCCGGTGGACTCGACCACGACCTGCGCGCCGGTTGAAGCCCAGTCCAGCTTGGCCGGGTCGCGCTCGGAGAAGACCTTGATCTTCTTGCCGTCGACGGTGATGAAATCTTCGCCAGCGGTGACTTCGTTCTTCAGGTTGCCCAGAATCGAGTCGTACTTGAGCAGGTGGGCGAGAGTCGCCGGGCTGGTCAAGTCGTTGACGGCAACAAATTCAATCTCGGGGTTGCCAAGAGCTGCGCGAAACACGTTGCGGCCAATGCGGCCGAAGCCATTGATACCAACCTTTACTGCCATGTGTGTCTTCTCCTTGGTGATAGATGAAACTTTTTAGAGCTTGTTCGAGTTTGCTGCCTGCGGGGGCTGGGAGGCCACCAACGAGCAATTCCACCAAACTCATGATCGTACCATTCCGGCCAACAGAGACGAAATCGGAACGCATTTCTTCCCGTTTGGAGCAAAATATCTTCCACCGCTAGTGTGCCAATTGAGGCGGACGATGGTATGTGACGGAGTGCACACCATTTGCAGCACCCCATGGAAGTATGGTATCCCCTAAACAAGATGAAGGTGTTCAAGGCAGCATGAGAAGACGTTCCCGACACACTCCCAATACTTCGGAATCCACAGGCAAGATCGGCCAGGAACTGCCCTCGAATCAACTGCGGCCGCTGGTGCCGCTCTACCCGGACGAGCTTCCCGCGCCGGTAGTAAAACAGGCTGCGGAGCCCAGAGCAGCGCAACCCCGGCAGGCCAAGGCGGAACGGCCCACCCGGCAGGACCGGAAAGACTGGAATGAGCCCGCAGGATCGGGCCGCCTGGAGGTGGAGACGCAACCGGAACTGGCTCACACGGAGCCGGAGTCGGCAGAGCGTTCGGCGCTGGCGCCCAAGGGCATTGTGGTGCTGGCAATCGGCCTGCCTGGATCGGGAAAGACGACATGGTTCGGCCGGCGCGGTATTACCCCGCTTTCCAGCGACCTGCTGCGCAACATTCTCTTTGACGATGTGGAGGAGCAGCGCTACCAGGGGTTGGTTTTCTCGACGCTGCGTTCGCTGCTGCGGGCTAGGCTGATCGCGCGCATGCCGTGGAACTACGTGGACGCGACCAACCTGTCCACGCACGAGCGGCGGCAGTGGATCAAGATGGCCAAGAGCTTCGGCTACGAGGTACAGGCGGTGTTTTTCGACGTGCCGCTGGATGTGTGCCTGGAGCGCAATAGCAAGCGCGATCGCTCAGTGAGCGAAGAGATCATGCGCAAGATGGCCGAAAAGCTGAAACCGCCGGTCTTTGAAGAGGGTTTTGCAAAGATCACTGTGGTGCGCGTGAAGAGCGCGAGCTAAAACATTTCCCGGTCGCAACGCAGGAGACTTTCTTATGAATACTCCGGCAACGCCCGCTTCATCCGTCGAACCCTGGCTGCGTGGTACGCATGCCGAGGTTCCGGCGGTGGGGCGGGCAGTTTTGCATGCGCTGGATCTGGCGCTGGACGATCTGACGCTTTGGACTTCCGGGCTGAGCGATGCAGAGATCCACGCGCAGCCCCTGGGGCTGCCTTCGCTGGCTTTCCATCTGCGCCACATTGCGCGTTCGGTGGACCGGCTGCTGACGTACGCCGAGGGCGGCCAACTTTCCCAAGAGCAGTTGACTGCATTGAAGGCCGAACAGGGCGGGGAAGAGACGCTGGCCGAGCTTCTGGCCGAGGTGGAGGCGTCGTTCAGCAACGCAGCAGAGCGGGTGCGGGTGCTGGCCACGGCCGACTTCAATCTCTTCCGCGGCGTGGGACGGAAACAGTTGCCCACCACGATTGGCGGGGCGCTGATTCACGTTGCCGACCACACGCAGCGGCACACGGGGCAGGTCGTGACGACGGCAAAGGTGCTGAAAGCCTCGCGGGGCTGAGCGGCGGCGAATCAGTTCACGAAATGTCGATTCCGTTTTGCGTCGACGCGCGGCGGTTTGCAAGGCCTCCCATCAACAGCAGATAGGGTAGGATCATCGCGCCGTTGAGCAGGTTGTCGCAGGCGACCAGGAGAATAACTCCGGCCAGGGCCTGGCGAAGATGGGACTGATCCGGATGGCTCTCGTGCGCTGAAGACCAGACAGCGCGCAGGAGAGGCAGAAACAGGATCGAGCCGAAGGCGGCCAGGCCGGCCAGCCCATACATGCCAAGCACAAGCAGCCACAGGCTCCAGGGGCGGAATTCGCCGCTCCGCCACCAGTTCCATTGCCCGGATCCGAGCAGCGGATGCTGGAAGGCGACGGACATGGCGCTCTCGTCGCGAGACAGGCGCCATGCGAAGGATTGACGCCCAACCTCGGTCAGGGCGGAAGCGACGGAATGGGCCGTGCCATTGTGCTGCACCAGTGAGCGTAGAGAGACAAGGTTAGTTATCCGGAGCAGTGCGAAGGCTACGACGCCAACGACCAGTAGGGCTACCGACGCTCGCAAGACGGCTCGGCGGTTCAAGAGAACCAGCGGGAGCAGAAACAGCAGCAGGAGAATGCTACCGACCGACTGGCAGAGGAGAGTGACAAGGCATAAGCCGGCTGCGACCCAGGCTATGGGCAATCCAAGGATGCGCTGCACCAGCCGGCGCACAGAGAGGCAAACCGCGACCAGTGCTGCCGCGGCCATCCAGATACCGAGTTGATTTCCGTCTTCCAGCAGGCCGATGGGACGAAAGCCAATGTAACGCTCCGCGCCAACCCAGCGGTAGGGCTCATATCCGTACAGGAAGGCGTAGAGTTGAGGGCCGGCGCAGATTTCGACGAGACAGATAGGCACGTAGCAAACGCCGGCAACGACGCAGGCTTTGGCGGCGAGAAGAAGCGAGTCATGGTCGGAAAAGTAGATGCGGCCCAGCAACCACGGTACACCCCAGGAAATCGACTGATAGGCGGCGCCTAAAAGGCCCTCGTGCAGCGTGCTCCCGTGAGTGGCCGCTGATAGCAGGGGAACCGAACACCAGACAGCCATGGGAATGTCGCAGAGGGCAGGCCTGAATCTCTTCAAATCGGCGGAATGGAAGAGCAGAATGCCCGCGAGAGCAGTGAGTCCCGTGACCGTAGCCTTGGTGACAAGATAGTTGGTCGGGAGACAAACGCCGAGGATCCAGTAGGGAAATCCGTCTGTCGTTGGGACGTAGCGCGCGCCCGGCAGAAGCGCCCATCCGCCGAATAAGTTGGCGAGAATCGCGATGCGGACCGGAGAACGGCGGAAGAGATACAAGCCGACAACGATCCAAGCTATATAGGTGGCCAGAGGGGAGAGGGGCATCTTGTCCGGGAAGTTCCTCCTGGGCAGAATCTGTGGGTGAGTTCAGGCTTACGAGGGGTCGGAGCTCGCCCTGCAGGGCAATTGCATCGCCCGAGATTCCGCAACAGACAGAAGAAGCGAAGGCGCAGGCTAAGATAAACGAAGTTCGCAGCCATGATAGCAGCCGCTGCGGGCTGGCCTGGATGCAGGCAAAGGGAATCGGATGAACGAGGGTTCGGTACTGCGCAATCTGCCGCCTGAGGCGACCATCGAGATATGGCGGATCGATCTCGACGGGGAACTGGATCACGAGGCGCATCTGGACAACATTCTGTCCATCGAAGAGCGGAATCGCGCGGAACGCTTCATCTTTCCGCGGGATGCACACCGGTTCAGGCTTTGCCGGGCCATGTTGCGGCTGGGGCTGGCTGGGTATCTTGAGGAGAATCCGCAGAAAATTGCATTGGCAACGAATCGCCACGGCAAACCACGCCTTGCCGATGGTTCTGCGCTGCATTTCAACGTGACGCATTCAGAGGGGCTGGGATTGATTGCGTTTACAGCGGTTGGAGAAGTCGGAATCGACGTGGAGGCGACGGAGCGCGATGTGGAGGCGCTCGACATTGCCTCGGCGAGTTTTACCAGAAACGAAGCGGCCGTGATTGCGGCGGCACGGACGCCGCAAGAGCAGACCGGCATCTTCCTGCGCATCTGGACAAGGAAAGAGGCCGTGCTGAAAGCTGCGGGGTACGGAATCCTTGAGGGGTTGGATACGGTCGACGTGTCGCAACCGCATCTGAACCTGGTAAGGCTACCCTGCGCGTCCGACGAAAGGACCGGTATCTGCTGGCGAGTACAGGACCTGACAGGGATCGACGGATTTACCGGGGCGGTTGCGGCGCCGGAAGGAGATTGGATGGCCGAACAACGGCGCGTCAGCTATGCGGACGCAATTCATGATTTGAACGCGAGGTTTCCTGGTCTGCTGTGAAACCTACCCGCGCCGGGGGCTTGGCATAGGCGCTGACGTTCTGTCTTTCTTATCCAGTTGGGGCCGTAGGGAGTTATGAAGCGGTAAAGTATTGCAGAAAACTGTCAGATTCGCGAATCATTCGTGCGTGGATGAACGAGGGATGCGAGTCAGAAGCAGATAAATCGAGTAGTGGCGCGAATGGGCTTGTCAAAAAAGCTCTTATTTGAATTGGGAGTGAGGGCGTTGGATATGGATTTGAAGGGTCGTTCGTTACTTGCAGCCTGTTTAGAATCTATAGATCGAGCCGGAAGAAATCAACAGCGGGAGTAGAAAAGTAACTAATAAATGTGACCCACGTCACGCGCTTCCATTACTAAAAAGAGATGGCAAAATCTTGCAATCTGCCATAAACTCCTTTTACACCTAGAGTGTAGCGGACGGTAAGACGGTCTGCTGTGACAGCTGTCACGCATGTTTGCGGAGGAACCCACGATGCGAGCCGCAGTACACGGCGATGCAGTAAAGGAGAAGTGTATCTATCCCAACTTGAAGTTGCACATGTATACGACCGGGATGCGGCAGAATCGGCTTGCCAAGTTAGTTGGCATCGATGAAGCCTATCTGAGTCGCATCATCAACGGCATTCGGGTACCAAGGCAGCAGATGCAGCAGGAGATCGCAAAGGCCCTGGGTCGCGATGCAGGGTGGCTTTTTGAACGCACCACAGTGGAAGCTTCGAGAAACTCGGTAGCGACGAATACCGAGAGTGGGCAACGGATTTTCGCGCAAGACTGAAACACTGAGTTATTCATATTGCCTTGGTGCCAAGAGCGATTCGCTCCTGCGCCTTCCCTTAACAAGCCAAACCTAACAAATTGGTAATTGCTATCACTCAGATGGGAGTGACATGGGCGAAGCCTGCTTAAGTGACGACCGGCGGATGGTGGAGATGCCGCCTGCGAAGAATATCGATTTGGCCTGGTATGCGGTCCAGACCTCATACCGCTGCGAGCAGCGCGCAGCCTTGGGATTGACGGCGAAGGGATTCAGGACCTATCTTCCGCTGCTTCGCGAAGTACACATGTGGAAGGATCGCCGCAAGGTGATCGATGTGCCGGCGTTTGGCGGCTACCTGTTTGTGCACTATGAGCCCAGCCTGCGCAACCGGGTGCAAGTGCTGGAGACGAGCGGGATTGTTCGCCTGCTGGGAGGAAATCATGCTCCGAGCCCGGTCTCCGAGTTTGAAATCGAGGATGTTCGCCGCACGCTGGGCAGCGGGGTGCCGTGCGACCGTTGTGATGCGCTGACGCCGGGAACGCTGGTCAAGGTAAAGCGGGGCGCGCTGGCCGGGGTGCAGGGGCGTCTGGCGCGGATCAAGAACAGTTTGCGTTTGGTGATTACGATCTCGGTCTTTTCTCAAGCCATCTCGGCAGAATTCGACCTGGGTGACGTGGAACCCGTCGAAGAGCATTCGAGAGCAAACTAGTGTCCTGAGCCTGAAGTTTGTTCAAGAATGAAGTGGGTGAAAATGCAGATCTCTTAACGAGGTTGAATGAAGAGTTTAAGAACGAGATCAGCGAATTAGCTTCCGCTGCGCGGAAATTGCGAGTTAGCGAGTTGGCAGCAGTTCATCTCAGCCTTGACTCGCGCCGCGAGTCGGACAACTCAGAATGACAGGATTTTTAACCAACAAATGATTCCGGGCACTGGTTCTGCCTGGAACATAGATATGCATCGAAGGCGCTAGCGCCGGGCGAGATCCTGGTTTCATCATCTTCCCCTAACTCCATCTTCCCCAACGCTGTATTCGGCCACTTTCGCAGTTTGCCGGAAGGGCTGGCCAGCCTGTCTCTTTTACTTGAACGTCTGGAGTTGTTGCCATGTTGAAATCCAAAGATCTTCGCGTTGCCATCCTGGGTGTGGCTGTAGACAACCTGACCATGGATGAAGCTTTGTCTGCAGTGGAAGCCAAGATTCAAGAGGGCGGATTCCATCAGATTGCAACTGCCAACGTGGATTTTCTCATCAAGTCAATTCACGACGAGGAACTGTACGAGGCTTTGGCGCGCTGCGATCTGGTGCTGGCGGACGGTATGCCGCTGGTGTGGGCGTCGCGCCTTCTGGGGACGGGGCTGAAGGAGCGCGTGGCCGGGTCCGACCTGGTGCCGCAACTGGCCAAACTTTCCGCGCAGAAGGGTTATCGAATCTTCCTGCTGGGCGCGGATGAAGAGAGTTCGGCTGGGGCAGCGGGGTGGATGGAGAAGAACTTTCCGGGCGTCTCAATTGCCGGGCGCTATTGCCCGCAACATCTTCCTTTGGAAGAGATGGATCATGAGGCGATCCTGTCGAGGATCGAGGCGGCCAAGCCGGACATTCTTCTGGTGGCCTTCGGAAATCCCAAGCAGGAAAAATGGCTCACCATGCACCGGGAGCGGTTGACTGTGCCGGTTTGCATCGGAGTGGGAGCAACACTCGACTTTTTGAGCGGCAGGGTCTCCCGCGCGCCGTTCTGGATGCAGAAGAGCGGCCTGGAATGGACCTACCGGGCGATGCAGGAACCATCCCGGCTGATGAGGCGCTATTTCACCAACATCGTGGGTCTGCTGCGCTATCTGCCCGTACAAATTGCGGCCATGGCCATGCAGGGGGACCGGCGCCAGCGGGCGCAGATTACCAACAAGATGGTGGGCAAGACGATTGTGGTGCGCATTGACGGAGACTTCACTGGCGCGCTCCTGCCGAAATTCGAATCCGATATTCGCAGCGCAGTTCTCTCTGGATCTCACGTGGTGCTGGATATGAGCAACACCGCCTACATTGGAGCGGATGCGCTGGCCTCGCTGATCTACGTGATGAATGTGGCCCGTAGCTGGAAGCGGGAACTGTGGCTGGCAGGGCTGGACCGGATTCTGGTGAAGGTGGTGGGAGCATCACGGCTGAGGCTGTTCTTTCGCATGGCCCCAAAAGTTGCGGAAGCCTTGCGGCGCATCCAGCCTGAGCTGACGCCGCAACCGGTGGCGATTCCGCAATTCGGGGAAGATTGGGCGTTCTGCCGCATTGGCGGCCAGCTGATTCCAATTCACGTCGAAGAAGTCCCGGACGTCTACCGCCAAATGCAGGAATTGCTCGGCCGGGAATTTACCGAAGGAACGATTCCGGCTCCACCGCCGCAAAGCGTGGAGATTCAGGCGCTGAGCAAACATCTGGTTCACGAAAGCGCCGGATAAGAGTCGGCAGGGCAGACAGCGTAACGTTGACCGGATAGGCGGGAGCCCATCAACGTCAAGAGGATTTCGTTCAGGCGTTTGAGTCCACGCAACGGCAGACAGATACCGTCAGTTATCCGGAGATGAAAGTTATGCTTCTATCGCAGGTGTTAGCAGCTTTAGGGATCGTACTGGTGTTGGCGACGCTGCCGTTGCTGTTGGAGTTATCGGTTTTGACGCTCGCGGCGATGTTGCCGGCAGTACGCGAGAGAGGGCAAGGCGCAGGATCGGAGGCGTTCCCGATTACAGTTCTTGTCCCGGCCCACAATGAAGAAGCTCTGATCGGGCGTTGCATTCGGAGCGTGTTGGCTTCTTCCCATCCAGGTACGGAAGTGCTGGTGGTGGCGCATAACTGCACGGATGCGACGGCGGCAGAAGCCGAGACCGCGGGCGCCCGGGTGCTGGTTCTGAACGATGCAGGTCAGGAAGGCAAAGGAGGCGCGCTGCGCTTCGGGTTTGCCGCGGCGCTGGACCGAGGGACAGCGGCGGTGCTGGTGATCGATGCGGATTCAGTGGTCTCTCCTGGTCTGATTGATGCAATACGGCAGAAGTTCAATGCGGGCGCGCAGGCGCTGCAATGCCGTTACGAAGTGAACAATCCCGCGGAGAATCAGCGCACCAGGCTGATGACGCTGGCCTTTGAGGCGTTCAACGTGATCCGTCCGCGTGGCCGCAATCGCTTGGGACTCTCCGCTGGGATTCTGGGCAATGGCTTCGCACTTCGCCGGGAAGTGCTGACACGGATTCCCTACGGGGCCTATTCGGTGGTCGAGGATCTGGAGTATCACCTGGCCTTGGTTCGAGCCGGCATGCGTGTGGAATTTGTGGACACCGCCGTGGTTCGGGGCGAGATGCCGCTTTCCGAGCAAGGATCGCGAACCCAGCGTGCCCGATGGGAAGGCGGACGCCAGCACATGAGGAAGCGGTGGGCTCCAATATTGATGGGCGATCTGCTGCGGGGGCGTGTGAGGAGTATTGAACCCCTTCTGGATCTGCTGGCACTGCCGATCGCGACCGGGGCGCTTCTTCTGCTGGTTGCGGGCTGCCTGCCTTTTGCATGGATCAGGCTTTATGCGCTGGGAGGATTTCTTGTCCTGGTGCTTCACGTAACTGTTGCAGCAACCTGCGGTTCGGGATTTTGGGGAATGGTGGGAGTTCTGGCCACCACTCCCGGCTACATCTTTTGGAAACTTTGGAATCTGCCTCACACCTGGCGCACGGCTCGCGCGGATTCTGCGTGGGTGCGCACGGAGCGCGATTTTCCGGCAGATGGCCGGTGAATCGCAAGGGATATGGAAGACCGACGGTTCGATAAGTGCGTTCGATCATTCTCGCGGCTCAACACGCGGCCCAAAACCGAAGCAGGCGGGCGGCGCAAGTACTGAAGGAGGTTTCTGTGAAATCACTGAACCAAAGCCAAAGACTGGCTCTCTGCAGTGCGCTATTTCTTGGGATCGGGCTGGTCTATTTGCAGACAGCCTGGGCCGGGCCGGTGGAGAATCCGCCGGTGGCCGGCGATTCGGCGCGGAACAAGCCGCCGGCTGGCGATGCAGCCCAGGAGAACCTACCCAACCCGCAGTTGAAACTGAACCCAATTGAAGCACTGCGCAAGTTCGAACCCTCCGCGGATGAGGAATACACACTCGGCGCAGGGGACGAGATCTCGATTCAATATCCGAGCAGGCCTGACCTGGCAAGCCGGGATGTGATTGGTCCAGATGGCCGCACGACGCTGCCATTGGCGGGGCCGATCGAAGTCGCCGGGCTGACCCGGCAGGCGGCCGGGCAGAAGATAGCCGAGGCAATGTCGGCTTACTACACCAATCTGACGGCGACGGTGAAGGTGGAGAAGTACGGTTCAAATCACGTGATTCTGCTGGGGAGTGTGAAGAATCCCGGCATGATCAATTTTGAGCAGACGCCGACCCTGCTGGAGGTTCTGTCGAAAGGGGGCACGGAAACCAGTCCCGACGGCAATGTCCCCGAGCAGTGCGTGATCTATCGAGGGGACCAGGTGTTTTGGGTCGATCTGCAGGAGTTGCTGGTGACGGGCAGTCCGCTGGCCAACCTTCGCCTGCGCCGCAACGACGTGGTGTTTGTTCCAGCGATGTCGATGAGAACCGTAACGGTGATGGGACAAGTGCAGCATCCGGGGCAGGTGGTATTGAAGCATGACTCGACTCTGGCTTCGGTGCTGGGAGAGACAGGTGGCTTGAGCGATGGTGCGGGCAGCAATCCGCTGCTTGAGATCGTGCACCACTCCAAGGGAGACCGCACACAGTATGTGCGCTTCAACGACCTGTTGACGCCCAATGGGGGGATGGAAATCTCTCTCTATCCAGGTGACATCATCTACGCGCCCAAGAGTGGAATCGCCAAAACGGGATTCGTGATGCAGCAACTGGCGCCATTCCTGACCATGGGCAGCTTTGCCGCGCTCGCAGTGCGCTGAAATAGAAAGGTCGATCATGCTCAATTCCAATTCCATTCATGTGTTCACGGGAAATCCTCCTGGCGGACCGTCCTTCTCGCCGCGGCCGGGAGGGAATTCCATCGAGCCGACGCGCCGATCGATCCACTTGATAGATAGCCTCGGGCGCCACTGGATTGTCGCGGTGTTGGTGTTTCTCGGCATTTTCGGCGCGGGTGCGTTGGTTCTGGGGAAGAAGGTCAAGCCGGTTTACGAGTCGCACAGCGTGGTTTACGTTTCGCCAAAATTCCCCAAGATTCTGGCCAGCGACAGCGAAGTGGAACTTCCCTACGACTCGTATGTTCAGGACCAGATTCAGACGGTGACGCGGCACGACATCATCGCAGATGCGATCACCAAGCTCCCGTATTCCGTGCGGCATCGGAGTGGTCCTGCGCTGCCCTATGAGATTCAAGTGATGCAGCAGGCGCTCGATGTGAAGAGAGTCGGTTCAACTTATGAGATGTCAGTCGGGTTGAATGGGCCCTCGCCGAACGGCTTGGCGGAGATAGTGAATACGGTCACCGACACATACGTGGAGAGAACCAAGGGCGAGGAGTTTTACGGGCTCGACGATCGGCTGAATACGCTGCGCCAGGAAAAGAACCGGCTGCAGAACGAGTTGGACGGACGCCTGGCAGAGCAGGCGCAGCTGATGAAGCAACTTGGCGTTGCCGCCATCTCGTCTGTAGAAGGTGCGACGAACCCCTACGATGCGACATCGGAGAGGCTGCGCGAGCAGTTGGCGACGGCGCGGATGCAGCGTGAAGCGGCCGAAGCACAGTTGACGGCAACCACGAAGGAAAGCGGTTCCGGAGGGACAATCGTCATTGATGCTACCGCGGAGCAGGCGATAGCCGCCGACTCCGGATTATCCGGAATCAGGAGCACGCTGAACAACCGCAGGGCCACGTTGATGCAGGAGATGAACGGGCTGCGGCCGGATCATCCGATCTACCAGAAAGACAAGATGGAGCTGGATTCGATCGATGGGCAGATGAGCGAACTGAGGCGCAAGGCGGGCGAGGGTCTGCGCATCAGGCTACGCCAGGACGTGGAGCGCACACGGATGATTGAGCTTCAGTTGGAGCGGGAATTGGGAGAGAAGACGCATACGGCCACGTCGGCGGCGCCCAAGTTCCAGAGAGCCATGGAGCTGGGACCGGATATCGACAACCTGCAAAAGGCATATGGCGCAATTAGCGGCCGCATTCGCGACCTGGATCTGGAGAGCAGTTCGCCGGGATCGATTCACGTCTCCTCCAAGGCGTTAACTCCACTGGGACCAGAGCAGAGCAAACTGCGGCTCTATATCATGGCCTTGCTTCTGATCAGTTTGGTGAGCGCCGCGGCCGTTCCGGTGTGGATTGATTATGCGGACAGGAGAATCTATACGGCCGAGGATATCGAGCGAGTGGTTGGATTCCACCCGTTGGGAGTAGCGCTCGATGGCGGCGAGTTCCGCAGAGAGACAGCGGACGAGTATTATCTGCGTCTGGCTGCAGGCATCGATCATGCAGTCCGGAACGCCGGAGCGCGAACTTTTCTGTTCACTTCCCCGACGCATGGCTGCGGAACGAGCACGCTTGTGAGAGAACTGAGCGGAAAGCTGCGTCGCTTCGATCTGCGTACGCGGACGATCATGGCATCGGCATTCGAGGGTTTGGGGACTGCGCCAGTTGACGCTTCGTGGCGCCCGGAACTGCTTCTGCAAAGGCGAAACATAAGCGAGGAGATTCGGACTGCCGCGCTGGCTTCGATCACGCCGATTCACGAGCACACGGCAAACCACACAGCACAGGAAGGCCCGGCGCCTAATCCGGTGACGCGGGCGCTGCATCATGCAGGCGAGCAGTACGATGTGATTCTGATCGATGCGAATCCGCTGCCGATTTCCGCGCATACGGAGTACCTGGCGCGGGTGACGGATGCGACGGTGCTGGTGGTGAAGGCCAGCGCGACGACCAAGCAGGAACTGGATCGAGCCGCGCGATTGCTCGAACGTCTGGAGGTCAACGGCGTAGCTGTGATTCTGAACAAGATCAGCTTGGGGCGCACGGATCACGCGCTGAAGAGTGAACTCCAAAGTTACGAAACGTCCTTGCGGCGGCGCCGCTCGAAATCCGCCAAGGGACCAGCTCAGCGGGAAAGGGCTCGTGCTTGAGGCGAGGAAGGAGAAGAGTCCAATGTCCGCATCTTTCGATCGAATCATCCAGTGCGAACCAGAGGTTTTCGCCGAGAACCTTAACCGGCTGCCCTACGAATTCGCTCACAGCCTTGCGGGGAGCCCGCTCTTCGAACTTTCACGGCTTGTGGACCTGGCCGAAAAGGTGGCAACCCGCCGCACTCCCCATCTGGCGGGCGGAGACGTGTATTTCAACGATGGGGCGATCGAGGCCGGAGAGAAGCCGACGAATCCCGGCTTGCCGCGCGGAGCAGCTGTCGATCTGATTCGCCGCATCGATAGCGCGCAGGCCTGGATCATACTGAAGCACGTTGAACGCGAGCCAGGTTATCGCGAGGTGCTGGAGAATTGCATCAGCGACATTCTGGAACTCTCAGGGCGGGAGCTTCTGCGCAAGATCAAATGGTTCGAGGCGATTCTCTTTATCACTTCTCCGAACCGGGTGACGGAATATCACCTCGACCGTGAGGTCTCCTGGATTCTTCAACTCGAAGGCGACAAGGAGATTCATCTCTTCGACCGCGCAGACAAGGATATCGTTCCGGACGAGGAACTGGAAGCCTACTGGACAGCCGACAATCGGGCAGCACGTTACAAACCTGAATACGAACAGAGAGCCATGGTTTACCAGATGCACCCTGGAACCGGCGTGCATATTCCCATCAACACTCCGCATTGGTTGCGGAACAAGAACAACATTTCAGTCACGCTGAATGTTAATTTCCAGTTTTACGACCGGCACTGGGCGAACCTGTACAGGGCGAACTACTATCTTCGCCGCGCGGGAATTTCGCCGCATGCGCCAGGCGCACATCCTGTATCCGACCGGCTGAAAAGCGCGGCGTTTACCGCCGCACAGAGAGTGAAGCAGGCAGTGAAAGGGCGTGCTGCCATCCCCCGCGAAGCGCGCGAGCAGAACAGAAGAATCGCCGCACTGGCCGGGCGTATGTGAAACAGGATGGGAGTCTTGCGAAAGGCTTATTGATCCGGCAGGAAACGGATTCATCGAAGTATCCCACCCTTTCCGCACAAGACGCGGAAAGGATAGGGCACCCAGTCGCAGTGCTTCCGTGCCGGATCAATAAAAGCGCAGTTCGGCCAAGGTTGCGGTGATGGCTTGCAAGAGTGGGGCTTGGGGATAAAAGTGCCTTCCGGGAAAAAACTGCACTTTGAATGGCCCGCGTGTCTGGCGCTTCCAGGCAAGCAACTGATCCCAATCGACACTTGCATCCCGGCTTCCGGCGAAAACCGTGATGGGGCAGTCGAGCGGCTCCTCTTCCTGGTAGCGATAACTTTCAACCGCCGCGATGTCGGCGCGCAGTATCGGCAGGAAAACATCCATAAACTCGGCATCGCGCCGGAACTCATCGGGGATGCCATCGTAGCGGCGAGTTAGTTCGGCCACGAAATCAGAGTCGGAAAGAGGATGCAAGGGATGGATGTCGGCCGGCCAGTCCGGGGCGCAGCGGCCGGAAAGAAAGAGCCAACTAGGCATGGGTCGCCCTTCGCGCCGCAGTCTGCGAACCCATTCGAAGGCCAGCAAGGCGCCCATGCTATGGCCGAAGACAACGTAGGGAAGGTCCAGCCAGGGATCCAATTCCCGAGTTATCGCGTCCGCTAACAGTTCCATCCGGGTGTAAGGAAGTTCGCTAAGCCGCGTTTCACGGCCGGGCAGCAGGACCGAACATACCTGCACAGAAGCGGGCAGCGCATCGTTCCAGGAACGATACGCGGTGGCGCCGCCTCCGGCGTGGGGAAAGCAGAACAAGCGCAAACGGGGAAGCGCATCCGCCGGACGGCAATTCAGCCAGAGTGAAGTTCGATTCAAGACTGTGGTTCTCCGCGTTGATTCTACAGGATCGATGCACGGCATTTGAGCACCGGGATGCGCGCCCGGTTTGTGGCTTGCGAAGACACATTGGTGAAGAGCAAGCCGAGACTTCAACCCAATTGGACACGAACACGAGAAACAATCGCCAAGCCACGCTCAGACTGACTCTCAGAGGTGAGTCCATCATCTAAGTTCCAACAACCCGGTTTCTTCAAAATCATAAATCGGCCTGACCAAGAGTTAGAGGCCGCTCGACTGTCTCTGTCCCAGAGACTATCTGCTGAAGTTTGATTCCACATTTGCCTGGTGTCTTGAATGCGTGAGGTCTGAAAATGAATATGTCGACATTGGAGTTCTCGCCAAGGTTCTCTGAATCGGTTCCGTTCCCTGCCGATGGTGCGGGGTGCTCGGTAGCTGGTGTCCCACGAAAGTCCCACGGCACGGCCAGTTTCTGGATGATTCTGGATGGAATGATCATCCTTGGAACCGCGGTGCTTGCCTCGCTCTACAAGTTGAATACAGGGCCGGTGGATGGCGCCAGAGTGCTATGGCACGGCACACTGATACACGGCTATTCGATGAGTATCCTGCTGGCCCTGTTGTTCGGGTTCATTGCAGCGCTTATGGTGACCAGCCGTAGATTGAACCTGTATTCGCCCACGCGACTCGGCAATCTTCTGCACGAGCAGCGGTTGAGCCTCCAGGCCTGCCTGACTTCCGGTTTGCTGCTCACGGGCACGCTTTATCTGTTAAGAGCAGAGAGCATTCCGCGCAGCATCGTGCTGATCACGGTGGGAATTGTCACCGTCACGCTCGGTCTGCGCAGGCTGATCTATCGCGTGTTGATGTATCGCCGCTTCGAGCGCGGTATCGGCACCCGCAGCGTGTTGATTGTCGGCGCTGGCCAGGAGGCGCAGGCCCTTCGCCACCATCTGGAGAGCGTTCGGCATCTGGGCTATACGTTCAAGGGATTTATCGATTTTCCCGGTTCCAATTCAGGGTTTACCCCCAGTTCCAGGAATACTGTCAACTCGCTCGACGAGCTCTTTCAAAATGCGCGCAAGCAATTCGTGGATGAGGTATTCTTCACTACTCCCATTGACCCGGAGGTGGCTCACGACGTGCTGGCAAAGGCGCGCAAGCACGGCGTGGACCTGCGCGTCGTTCCCGAACTGTACGGTGGTTTGGCCTGGAATGGCCCGATCGAATACATCGGACAGTTTCCGACCATCCCGCTGCACAGAGGGCATGTGCCCGAAATGGGCCTGCTACTGAAGCGGATGTTGGACATCGTTGTTTCCAGCCTTACCCTATTGACCCTTTCGCCGCTGCTGCTGGCCGTCGCCATTGCCGTCAAACTGGATTCGCGCGGGCCGGTCTTCTATACCTCAGAGCGCATTGGCAAAAAGGGCCGGGTCTTCCCTTGCGTCAAGTTCCGCACCATGGTCCGGGATGCGGAGAAACGCCGAGCCGACATTCTGCACATGAATGAGCGCGACGGCGTGCTATTCAAAGTAACCAACGATCCTCGCGTTACAAAGGTTGGGCATTTCCTGCGCAAGTATTCGCTGGATGAACTGCCCCAGTTCTTCAACGTATTTCACGGCGACATGAGCATTGTGGGGCCGCGTCCGCCGATCGCCAGCGAGGTTCGCGAGTACAAGCTCAACCACCTGCGACGCCTCGACGTGATCCCTGGGATCACCGGCTTGTGGCAGGTGCAGGCTCGCCAGGATCCCTCGTTCGACAGCTATGTATCGCTGGATATGACTTACATCGAGAACTGGAGCCTCTGGCTGGACATCAAGATCATTTTGCGTACGGTCGGCGTGGTCTTTTCCGGAACCGGCTCCTAGCCGGTTCCAGACGATGCGGCGCTTGATGCTTTCGGCTGTTTCCGCGCGTCAGGATCGAAACGCGAACTCCGAGGTTGTCGGCGTAACGATGACTATTCAGCAAGAAGCGAAGTCAATTCAATAAAGGGGTGACATTTTCTTGCAACGATTGTCTACATGTTGCATCGAATACAGTAGCTAATTTCTGATTCAACATTGCTGTTGTGACTTATATGGGCGAAGCCCGCCCGCGACGACTGCACCGGCAAATCGCCGATTCAGCCTCCGATTGATGTTCCTTCGCCTGAGAACAGTGCGAACTTTACGGCAATCGTCTTATCCGTCTTGTGTCGGAACCCGTGCTTCTGTCTCGCGCGTTCATCTGTGTTTTGTCTCACTTGCGATATGCGCACCTACCCAGCCGAGAAGCAGATTCTTCGGCCTTACTCGGGGCCGGCGGCGTGCAAAGCTGGAAACACTGTAGAGGCAGATGGCGGAATCTCTGCCTAGCGATTGATCATCGAACCGGTTCTCCATGCGAACACGAGCGGAGGATGCCCATGGCCACAGCATACGAGGCGACCAAAGAATCGGCCGTCTTTCCCCACGATGCCGAGTCAGCCGCCCCGTTTGTCGCCAACTTCGATCACCTACCTTTCCAGTTTCGCCATGCTCTCGACAAGATGGATATCTTTCAGATGCCGGCGTTGCTGAAGCTGGCCGACCACTGCATGAGGAAGCGGGAGCACAAGAGCCACTTTGAAATCGGCGAGCCTGTCGTGGATGGTTACTTCGGCAACAAGCCCGCAGATGTGACCCTGGTTGAGGCGCTGGAGCGGATCGGGGAGGGCGGAAACTGGATCATTCTCAAGCGTGTTCACGAAGAACCGGATTACCGGGCAGCACTGCAACTGTTCATCTCAGAGCTGTCGGAGCTGACGGGTACGAATCTTCGTCGTTTGTACCGCGATCCAATTCTGACGATCTTCATTACTTCGCCCAACCGGATTACGCCCTACCATTTGGATGGCGAGGCCAATTTTCTGGCGCAGGTGCGGGGGAGCAAGTCGGTGTTTCTCTACGATGCGCACGATCCGCGTATTCTGACTGCTGAAGAGATGGAGCAATACTGGACGGGCCATCTGCTGGCTCCCAGATGGCAGAAGGATCTGTCGGAGGGGCAGTGGAGCTACAAACTATCTCCCGGTGTGGGCGTCTTCAATCCAGCCACCTTCCCGCACTGGGTAAAGAACACGGACAACGTTTCGATTTCGGTCAGTATCAATTTCAAGCGGGTGCGAGACGACGCGATCGGGGCGAACCGGACCAATTACTATGCGCGAAAGATCGGATTGCATCCCAGCGCACCGGGGCGGTCGGCAGCCCTCGATCGTTTGAAGAGCCTGAGCTTCGGAATGCTTTACCAAGGGGCATACGCGGCGCGAAGCGTTCTGCGGTCGCGTTTTGGACTTTGATCGCTGTTGAGCCTTACTCCGCAACGAGCGTCAATTCAGCTGAAGAACAGATTCGTTAAAGGCAACCGGGAGCGGTGAATTGCGAAATCCGATCGGCACAATCGTACGAGGTATCGCCTTTCGATGGGGACGGTGCAAGGGCCTTTATCTGCGCCTCTGCAGGCCGGGAGCTGAGGAATATACGCGCTTTCTGAAACTGCACGGAGGATTGCATGCGATCGGCGAGCATTGCAGCATTCTCCCCAGCACAAACATCACCGATCCTGCCTATGTGAGGCTGGGAAACAATGTGCATTTTTCAAACTGCACACTGGTCGGTCACGATGGCGCGGTGGCGATGCTGAACCGGGCCTATGGCGCAAGGTTGGATTCGGTGGGAAAGATCGATATTCGCGATAACGTGTTTGTCGGCTACGGTGCAATCGTGCTTCCCGGCGTGACCATCGGGCCTAACGCGATTGTGGCTGCCGGAGCGGTGGTAAACCGGGATGTAGCCCCTGGAGACATTGTTGGAGGCGTCCCGGCGAAGCCTATCGGGAGAGTGGATGAACTTGTCGCCAGACTTCAGGCAAAGACGGATTGCTTGCCCTGGAGCGATCTGATCCGGAAGCGCGGCGTGGAGATGGACGTGGAAATGGAGAGGGAACTAGTTCAGCGGCGCGTAGAACATTTCTACGGCGCAGACCGCGAGTCAATATCCGACGGCAGGGTCGAAGCAATTTCAGAAGGCAAAGGGCAACCCGCCAGCGCTTGAGCGGTGGGATAAGCAACGGTGGTTCACGTATGGGCTGGGGCTGAGATTCTGCAGTCTTCGTTCAAACCGCAAGAGATACCAAACAAGCGAGAACAATCTGAGATCTGACTCGACATCATCGACCGTTACGCTCGCCGAGCCGGATTGGGCGGCGGAAGACCGCGTCCATGTGGAAGGCCGTGCCCGCAAAGCGCTGGAATCCACAGCCATGCGGGCCACGTTCTGGACCGTAACCGACTACGGGTGCGCGATGGCTCTGCGCATCGTCAACAGCCTCGTACTTACCCGCTTATTGATGCCGGAAGCTTTCGGCCTGATGACGCTGGTGACAACGCTGATTGTTGGAATCAGCCTGGTCTCCGATATTGGCCTGGGCCCCAGCGTGATCCAGAGCCCGCGCGGCGACGATCCCGTCCTTTTGAATACTGCATGGACCTTGCAGGTACTGCGCGGCCTGGGCATCTTCATCGTATCCCTGATGCTGGGCTGGCCGATGTCGCTGTTCTACCACGAACCGCGGCTGATGGCGCTGCTTCCGGCATTGGGCATCAATGCGGTGATTGGTTCCTTCAACAGTTCCAACCTGCTTTCGATGTCGCGGCACATGGGCGTGCGCCGGCTGTTCCTGCTCGACTTTACTACCCAGGTCGTCTCGCTGCTGATCACCGTTGGCTGCGCTCTGGTCTACCGCTCTGTGTGGGCGCTGATCCTGGGAGCGATTCTAAGCACAGCGTATCGGCTTGCGCTCAGCTTTTATCGGCGGCTGATTCCCGGCATCCGGAACTCCTTCTGCTGGGACCGGGAGAGCGTGCATACGCTGGTTCACTTCGGCAAATGGATTCTGCTGGCTACGGCTTTCTACTTCTTCGCATCGCAGGCGGACCGGCTGATTCTTGGAAGGCTGATCAGTTTCAGTTTGTTGGGCGTGTATGGCATCGCGTTTTCAGTCTCGGAGATTCCGCGCTCGGTGATCAATGCCTTCGCGCAAAAGGTGGGCTATCCGTTCATCGCCAAGATGGCCCATCTGCCGATTGGCGAGTTCAGAGAAACGTTCTTGCGGTACCGTTTTTACGCGCTGCTGGCTGGTGCGTTCATGCTGTCCCTGATGGTGCATTTGGGTGGCTTCCTGGTAACGAAAATGTATGACGCGCGCTATCATGCCGCGGCGTGGATGGTGCCGCTCCTGGCTCTGGGCCTGTGGCACACGCTGATGTACGCGACCACCATGCCGGCGCTGTTTTCTCTTGGCAAGTCGCACTATGCGGCGATCGGCAACGCTACCTACTGCATTGCAGTGGTCACGGCCATTCCGGTGGCCTTCCATTTCTTCGGAATGTTCGGCGCGGTGATTGGCGTGGCCGCGGGGGATCTGCCGCTGTATTTCGTGACGGTGACGGGAGCCAGTCGCGAGGGCGTCTCGACATGGAGGCAGGACCTCAAGGCAACCGGAGTCTTTCTACTTCTTCTCGGGATTGGCCTCGCGCTGCGACTGTCCATCGTCGGCTAACGCGCGTTTCGCACAGATTATCGAATCAGCCACAGCAAGCATCAGCGAATTCTCGAATCAGGGCTCACACTTATGACAACCACGGACGAAGTGCAGAAAGCATCGGATGGAACTCCCACGGCAGTGAAGGGTCTGTGGGCGATGTTCCATGAGGTTGCGGCGCAACACGGCGAGAGCACGGCGGTGTCGTTTGGGGAGCAACAGCTTTCTTACCGCGAGCTTGAGGCGCAGGCCGGTCAACTGGCGCGTCATCTGCGCAGCCTGGGCGTGGGACCGGATTCGCTGGTCGGCGTATTTGTGGAGCGCTCGCCGCGTGCAATTGTTGCGCTGCTTGCCATTCTGAAAGCCGGAGGAGCGTATTTGCCGATCGATCCGGCTTATCCGCCAGAGCGCGTGGCCACGATTCTCAACGATGCGCGGCCAGCGGTGCTCTTGACAGAAGATCTGCTTGTGGACAGATTGCCCGCGCACGACGCGCAGCAGGTCTTCCTGGACCGCGAATTCGCGGCAGGTTCTTTTGAAGAGGACGAAGAAATCGAGTCACGCGCAGGTCCCGAAAACTTGGCCTACGTGATCTACACTTCGGGATCGACCGGAAAGCCCAAAGGCGTGATGGTGACGCAAGCCAATGTCGCCCGCCTGCTGAGCGCGACAGCGGAGTGGTTTCGCTTCAACGAGAACGATGTTTGGACACTCTTTCATTCCCTGGCATTTGATTTTTCGGTTTGGGAGATATGGGGCTGCCTGCTGCACGGAGGAAGGCTCGTACTTGTACCTTTTTCCGTTTCTCGCTCGCCAGAGGATTTCCATGATTTGTTGGTGAAGGAACAAGTTACGGTTCTGAATCAGACGCCGTCCGCGTTTTATCAACTGATGGCTGTAGATCAGACGAGACCGTTGTCGAAGCTGGCTCTGCGGCTGGTCATCTTCGGCGGCGAGGCGTTGAACTTCAAAACGCTGCAGCCATGGTTCGCAACCCATGGCGACAGGAAGCCCCGGATGGTCAACATGTATGGCATCACAGAGACCACCGTGCATGTTACCTACCGGGAGGTAACCGCAGCGGACGCTGCAAATGGCGCGCAGAGCCTCATTGGCGTTCCAATTCCCGACTTGCAACTCTATCTACTCGGCGATGACATGCAGGCAGTGCGGGCCGGAGAAGTGGGCGAAATCCATGTGGGTGGAGCGGGCGTAGCGCGTGGCTATCTGAACCGGCCCGAACTGAACGCAGAACGTTTCGTCCCCGATCCGTACTCCGCATTTCCGGGGGCGCGGCTTTACAAATCCGGTGACCTGGCCCGTCTTCTTCCGAATGGCGAAGTGGAATATATCGGGCGCGGTGATGCACAGGTAAAGATTCAGGGATTTCGCATCGAGTTGGGCGAGGTTGAAGCAGCCATCGCAGGCCACGAACGCATACGGGAAGCACGCGTCGTTGCGCACACGGATGCAGCGGGGACGAAGCGGCTGGTGGCGTATTACGTTGCGCAAAAGGGTGCGGCGCTCCCGGCACGCGAACTGAGCGAGTATCTGACTTCCAAGCTACCGCCCTGGATGATGCCGTCTGTGTATTTGCCGATCGAGACCTTTCCTTTAACTCCGCACGGCAAGGTGGACTACGCGGCGCTGCCGGCGCCGACGGTGGGATCGGCCAAGATCGGCAAGGAGACCAGCGGCACGGAAATGGAGCAGGTAGTCGCAAGCGTGTGGCGGAAGGTGCTGGGCGCGGACCACATCGGCCTGGAAGACAATTTCTTCGATATAGGCGGCACGTCGCTGCTGCTGGTGTCGGTGCAGGCCCAGTTGCAAGCGCTATTCAACAAAAAGATTTCGGTGGCGGATCTGTTTGCCTACACCACAGTGCGCACGCTTTCAGGGAGCCTGGGAGGTTCATCTCTCGACTCCAGTGCGCGGCATTCAACCGAGGAAAAGGCGCAAAGGCAGCGGGCGGCTTTCGCACGGGCACGCGCAGCCAGGAAGGTGGCCCAATGAGCATTCCTGAGAACGAGAATCGACTGGATGGGGTAGCGATCATCGGTATGTCGGGCAGGTTTCCCGGCGCGCCGGACCTCGCAACTTTTTGGGTGAATGTCGCAGCGGGCAAAGACACCATCACTCACTTTTCGCGCGTTGAACTGGAAGCGAGAGACCGCGCGGCGCTGGAATTCGGTTCGGACTACGTTGCTGCGCACGGTATTCTGGAAAATGTCGAGATGTTCGACGGCGGATTCTTCGGCATTCCGCCTCGCGAAGCAGATCTTCTGGACCCGCAACACCGGTTGTTTCTGGAGACGTGCTGGAATGCGCTCGAGGACGGCGGATACGATGCGGCGCAGTTTCCCGGCCAGATCGGTATCTTTGGCGGGTGCAGCCTGAACACCTATCTGCTGGCAAACCTGAGCGAGAACCGAGAATTTATTGACGAACTCACGGGTAACTATCAAGTGGGCGAGTTTCAGGTGGCGCTCGGCAATGACAAGGATTTTCTTTGTTCGCGGGTGGCCTACAAGCTGAATCTGCGCGGACCGTGCGTGACGGTGCAGGCAGCGTGCGCGACTTCGTTGGTGGCGATCTGCCAGGCGAGCCAGAGCCTGCTGACTTACCAGTGCGATATGGCTCTTGCGGGAGGCGTTTCGGTTACCTTTCCGCAGCATCGCGGCTATGTTTATCAGGAAGGCAGCATGGGGTCGCGCGATGGGCGCTGCCGCCCCTTCGACGCCGATGCAACGGGCACTGTTTTCGGGCACGGCGTGGGCGTGGTGCTGCTGAAGCGGTTGGAAGACGCCTTGGCCGACGGCGATCGGATTGACGCCGTGATTCGCGGCTTTGCGACCAACAACGACGGCGCTGCGAAGGTGGGTTACATGGCGCCGGGCGTAGAGGGCCAGGCAGGAGCCATCGCGGCCGCACAGGCTATGGCGGGCATTGGCGCCGATGCCATCACGTACCTTGAAGCGCATGGCACGGCAACGCCGCTCGGCGATCCGATCGAGGTTGCTGCGCTGACCCGCGCCTTCCGACAGAGTACGGAGCGCAACGGCTTCTGCGCCTTGGGCAGCACCAAGGGGAACATTGGGCACCTGGATGCGGCGGCGGGAGTTAGCGGTCTGATTAAGACAGTGCTCGCCATGCGCCACAAGACGGTGCCGCCGGTGGCCAACTTCCGGGCACCGAATCCCCGCATCGATTTTGCGAGTACGCCTTTCTATGTCAACCGCGAAGCTTTGCCGTGGCAGCCGGACGGCCCGCGCATTGCCGGCGTGAGTGCGTTCGGCGTAGGCGGAGTGAATGCGCATGTGGTGCTTGAAGAAGGGCCGCAAGAGAATTCGGAGCCGTCTCGGCGTCCGGCTCAGTTGTTCAATATTTCTGCGCGTTCCGAGGCTGTGCTCGATGCGGCGCTCAACAATCTCGGCCGGCATCTCAAAGAAGATCCGGAGCAGAATCTGGCCGATGTTTCCTATACGCTCACGAGCGGGCGGCACGGCTTCGATCATCGAGCTTCGATTGTTTGTGCAAGCTCTGACGAGGCAACACAGATACTTGCAGAGCCGAGGAATCGGCAGATTTACAGGTCTACGAGCGTCATCGCCCGTCCTCAGCCGGTATTTCTTTTCACCGGGCAAGGCGCGCAGTTTCCCGGCATGGGCCGAGTCCTCTACGAGACGGAGCCGGTCTATCGCCAAGAGATCGACGAATGCGCGCAGATTCTGCGACCCATACTGGATCAGGATGTGCGCCCAGTTCTACTTTCTGCGAATGCCGAAGCAGGCGCGGCTGCGTTGATGGAGACGCGGCTGGCGCAACCGGTGCTGTTCATGACAGAACTGGCGATGGCCAAGCTGTGGATGGAGTGGGGAATCGGACCGAAGGCCATGGCGGGGCATAGCCTCGGCGAGTATGTTGCGGCCGTGCTGGCCGGCGTGATGAGTCGCGAAGATGGGCTCAGGCTGGTGGCGGCGCGAGGCCGTCTGATGCAGCAGATGGAGCGCGGCGCAATGCTCTCTGTGCGGCTCGGCGAAGAGCGGATCGCGGGAATGCTCGGCGAGCGGCTTTCCATCGCCGCCGTGAATAGTCCGACCTTGTGCGTAGTTTCTGGGCCCATGGATGCGATTGAGGAATTGGAGAAGCGGCTGGAACAGGAGTCAACCGCTTGCAAGCGCCTACGGACTTCCCATGCCTTTCATTCCGCCATGATGGATCCGATGCTGGACGCCTTCGAGGACGAGGTGCACAAGGTAACTCTTCATGTGCCGTCGGTCCCATATGTGTCGGGAGTGACCGGGACCTGGATGACGGCTTTGGACGCGATCGACCCCAGTTATTGGAGGGACCATTGCCGCAAGCCCGTTCGTTTCGCGGATGCGGCAGAGTTGTTGCTCGAGATGCCGGGAGCTGTGCTGTTGGAAGTAGGGCCTGGGCAATCGTTGACCACCCTTGCACACCAGCAGCGCGGCAATCGCGCCACGCCGATTGTGGCGTCGATGCCGGAGCGCAGCGCCGCGGCGGTTGGCTCCGAAACCATGCTGGAGGCGCTGGGCCGTCTGTGGGCTGCCGGCATTCAGCCGGAGTGGAATCGTTTCTGGAGCCATGAGTCGCGGAAGCGAGTTTCGCTGCCGACTTACCCTTTTGAACGCAAGAAGCACTGGATCGATCCGCCAGCGTATACGGCTCCGGTCCATTCTCAGGAGCCAGCCGGGGCCGTACTGCCCAGGACCGAAATTCCAATGGAGAAAGAGAACGATATGGCCATTGAAGCAAAGGGGATTGCTCTCGAACGCGGGCTTAGACTCCAACCAATGGTGGCAAGCCTCTTTGAAGAGTTGAGCGGAATCGCCACAGGCCCCGAATCCATCGACACTTCCTTTTTGGAACTGGGATTCGACTCGCTATTTCTTACCCAGGCCACGCAGGCCGTGCAGCGCCGCTTTGGCGTGAAGGTGACCTTCCGGCAGATGGTCGAACAGTATTCGAGCATTCGCCTGCTTGCCGACCGTCTGGATTCGATCCTTCCCGCGGATGCCTTTCCCGCGGAGCAGCCATTGGCACAGCCGATGGTGGCCGTGGCAGCGACAGTGCCGGTTGTTTCCGCGACCTCCGTCGCGGCAGGTTCGTCGCTTGAAGAACTGCTCAAGGCGCAGATGCAGGCCATGTCCCAGCTCTTCGAACAGCAACTGGCGGCGGTGCGCGGAGCGACTCCCGGTGCAGTGACACAGCAAGCTTCTGCCCAAGTGGCGAGCCTTGCACCTGTTGCAGAGAAGAGAACAGTATCGAGCGAAGTTGCGCCTGCCGCGCCGACCGGCGGGATCAAAATGCACGGTCCATTCAAGCCGGTGCAGCCGGGCACGCGCGATGGGCTGACGGATCAGCAGAGCGAGTACATCCAAACGCTCGTTACTCAGTACACGCAGAGAACTGCAAAGTCGAAGGAGTATACGCAGACCAACCGTACGCATCTTGCCGACCCCAGGGCCGTCGCCGGTTTTCGCGCACTGTGGAAGGAGATGGTCTATCCGTTGGTGTCGAACCGCTCCAAGGGCTCTCGCCTCTGGGACCTGGACGGCAACGAATACATCGACATCGTCAACGGCTTCGGCGCCATCATGTTCGGGCACGGGCCGGAATTTGTAAGCGACGCGGTCCGCAAGCAAATCGACCTTGGTGTCGAGATTGGTCCGCAGAGTTCAACAGCGGGAGAAGTCGCGGCACTGATCTGCGAGCTCACAGGCATGGAGCGCGCCGCTTTCTGCAACACCGGATCCGAAGCGGTGATGGCGGCGCTTCGCGTGGCTCGCACGGTAACCGGACGCGACAAGATCGTGTACTTTACCGGCGACTATCACGGCACCTTCGACGAGGTGCTGTTGCGTGCTACTCCGCGCGGTTCCGCGCCGATTGCCCCCGGCATTCCGGCGGGAAACGCAGCGAGCGCGGTAGTGCTGGAGTACGGTTCGGAATCTTCACTGGAGTTCATCCGCACCCACGGCGACGAGATCGCCGCTGTTCTGGTTGAGCCCATTCAGAGCCGCCACCCGGAGGTGCAGCCGCGGGCCTATCTGCACGAGCTGCGCAAGATCACGGCGCAGGCCGGGATTGCTTTGATCTTCGACGAAGTCGTCACAGGATTCCGTGTGGCTTTGGGCGGGGCGCAGGAGTACTACGGGATTCGCGCCGACCTGGCCACTTATGGCAAGGTGATCGGCGGCGGCTATCCGATTGGAGTGCTCGCAGGGAAAGCGGAGTACCTGGACACGCTCGACGGCGGTGCCTGGCAATACGGGGACGATTCGGCTCCCGAGGTCGGGATGACGTTTTTTGCGGGGACGTTCACGCGCCATCCTCTTGCGATGGCGGCAGCGAAGGCTGTTCTACTCCATCTGAAACAAGCCGGGCCGGAGCTTCAAGAAACGTTGAGCCGGAAGGTGGCCGACGCTGCGCGAGCCGTGGAAGAAAGTTTTCGCAATGCGGGGCTCGATACGCGCGTGCATCCGTGCGGCGCGTGGTTCACATTCAATCTGCCGGCAGAGGCGCGCTTCGGCAGCCTTCTCTATTACCACATGCGCCAGAGAGGCGTTCATGTCCTTGAGAATTATCCCTGCTTCTTCACGACTGCGCACTCCGACGAGGACTTTGCCCGCGTGGTCCGGGCCTTTCGCGAATCGATCCAGGAGATGCGCCAGGGGGGAATGCTGCCGATGTCTATAAAGTCAGAGGATTCCGCGCCGGTCGAATCCACTTTGCCAGAACTGCATCCTGCTGCCCGTCGCGAGACACCGGAGCTGGTGCCGCTGACCGAGTCGCAGCGGGAGATCCTGCTTGCCGCCGCGCTTGGAGACGATGCGAACTGTGCCTTCAATGAATCGCTGACGCTTCACTTGCAAGGGAAAGCAAACGAGGATGAGGTGCGAGCGGCGCTTGAAGCCGCGATTGAAAGGCACGATGCGCTTCGCTCGACGGTCGACTCGGACCAGGAATGCCTGCGGATTGCGCCGCCCCGCGCAATCCAGATTCCGTTTGTCGATCTGAGCGCGCTCTCCGCCGAAGAACGGGAAAGTCTGATCGATGCGAGGATCGCAGAGGAGGGGCGCACGCCCTTCGACCTCTCCAGCGGGCCGCTGCTGCGCGCAACTCTGCTTCGCACCGCGCCCGACGAACTCCTGCTTCTGCTAACTGGTCACCATATCGTGCTGGATGGATGGTCGGCGAATCAGCTACTGGAAGATATGGGCAGCATCTACAGCGCAGCCAAGGCTGGGCGAAAGCCGGTTCTGGCTCCGCTCATGCCCTTCAGCAGCTACGCGCTCAAGGAGCGTGAGGAGACGCAGGCGGGCGCTTACGCGGAGAACGAGCACTACTGGGTGGATGTTTTTGCCGGGCGAACGCCGGTGCTGGATTTGCCGACGGATCGGCCGCGCCCACTTATGAAGTCCTACAAGGGCGCCACGCTGCATACATCGCTGGGCACGGAGCTGTCAGCGGAACTGAAGGCAGCGAGCTCCCGGTTGGGTTGCACACTGTACGTGGCGCTGCTATCCGCGTTTCAGATACTGCTTCACAGGCTCACGCGGCAGTCCGAGGTAGTGGTTGGCATCTCCGCCGCGGGACAGGCGCTGCTCGATGATGCGAGCCTGGTTGGTCATTGTGTACATTTCCTCCCGATGTTGAGCCTCCTGCGCAAAGGCTGCCTGGTCAAGGAGCACTTGACCACGACTCGCGGGCAGCTCCTGGATGCTTATGATCATCAGGAGTTCACTTACGGCACGCTGCTGCAGAAACTTACGATTCCGCGCGATGCAAGCCGCCTGCCCTTGATCGAAGTTCAGTTCAACCTGGAAAAGCTGGGGGACAATCTTCGCTTCGAGGGAGTGCGGACAGAGGTGCACTCCAATCCGAAGGGATTTGTGAATACAGATCTCTTTCTGAACGTCACCGAAACCAGCGACGACCTTCTCCTGAATTGCGACTACAACACGGACCTGATTGACCAGAGCACTCTCGAGCGGTGGTTGGCCTCCTATGCGACCATCCTGCGCGGGATCGTCGCTGACGCCAACGGGGAAGTGGAGAATCTGGAGATTCTGGACACTGCCCAGCGGAGACTGGTGCTGGATGAGTGGAACCGTACTGTGGTGGACTTCGGGCCTTTCGAGCCTGTTTACCGCACTATCGAGCGGCAAGCTGCCCAGACACCCAACCGGGTTGCCGTGATCTGCGGCGGAGAGGAGTGGACTTATCGGCAGCTCAACGAGTACAGCAACCGGATGGCGCGCCACCTGCGCCGACAAGGGATTGGAGAGGGCTCCTTGGTTGGTATATGCCTGGAGCGTTCACACGAGATGTTGGGTGCGGTGCTGGGCGTGCTCAAGACCGGTGCGGCGTATCTGCCGCTTGACCCCAGCCACCCCGTGAGTCGCCTGGAGCTGATTTTGACAGACGCGCAAGTATCGCTACTGCTGACGCAGGAAGCTCTTGCCGCGCAATTGCAAACCAGCCCGCGGGTAGTTTGCCTGGACAGCGAGCAGACACAATGGGCGCGGGAGAACTGCGCGAATCTGGACACGAAGAACTCACCGGATTCTCTGGCGTATGTGATCTATACATCCGGATCCACGGGACAGCCGAAGGGTGTGGCCATCGAACACGGCGCGCTGAGCAACCTGCTGCACAGTATGGAGCGGGAGCCGGGCCTGATCTCAAGTGACACTCTGGTGTCGGTGACCACCCTGTCCTTCGATATAGCGGCGCTGGAGCTCTTTCTGCCGTTGATGGCAGGCGCTCGGCTGGTCATCGCTACCAAAGAACAAGTTATCGACGGCTATCTTCTTCTGCACTTGCTGACAGAATCCAAGGCGACCGTGATGCAAGCGACTCCGGCCGGTTGGCGGATTCTGCTGGAGGCGGGATGGACGGGCCATCCGCACCTGAAAGTTCTGTGCGGCGGCGAGGCTTTGCCCCGTGATCTGGCCGATTCTCTGCTAGCCTCGAGCGACGAGGTATGGAATGTCTATGGGCCGACGGAGACGACCATCTGGTCTTCGGCTACACGGCTGGAAAGGCAGGCAGGCCCAGTGGCGATCGGACCGCCCATCGCCAATACCCAGTTCTACGTGCTCGACGAGCGCCTGCAGCCGGTCCCGGTCGGAGTTACAGGCGAGCTGTACATTGGCGGCGCAGGTCTGGCCAGAGGCTACTGGCACAGGCCTGAATTGACAGCGAAAAAATTCTTGGCGAATCCGTTTGGGACAGGGCGGATTTATTGCACCGGTGATGAAGCGCGCTGGCTTCGGGACGGTCACATCGAGCTGTTGGGCCGAACCGATTTTCAGGTCAAGATACGTGGCTTCCGGATTGAACTTGGGGAAATCGAGACGGTTCTGGCCAGCCATCGCGCGGTGCGCGATGCGGTGGCTTCGGCGGTCGAAGTCGCGCCCGGAGACAAGCGCCTGGTAGCCTGGGTAGACACAGTGGCGGCCCAGCCGCCTGCGGATATGGTTGCGCAACTGCACTCTCTGCTTTCCGAAAGGCTGCCCGAGTACATGCGTCCGACTACCATCACCGTGCTGCCCGCATTACCCCGGACGGCCAACGGCAAGATCGACCGCAAATCCCTGCCCGTTCCTGGCCTGGCCGGCGAGACGCGGGTGCGGATATTCACTCCCGCGATTACGCCCCAGCAGAAGAAGCTGACGGAAATCTGGGCCGATATATTGAAGCTCGACCGCGTCAGCATCACCGACAGCATCTTCGAACTGGGAGCCGATTCGCTCCTGATCTTCAGAATCTCCGCGCGCGCCAGCCGTGAGGGTTTGCCGATCCAACCGTCGCAGATCTTCGAGCACCGCACCATCGCCAAGCTGTCCCTTGCTCTTGGTGAAACCAGACCTTGGGGTTCAAGACTTGTTCCCGTCGGTCCTGCCATTCCCGCTGTCTCCCGAGAGGGATTTCGGAGAACCAAAGACTGATGCAAAGCACAACAGATATGAGCGCTTCCCCTCTTGGGGAGGTGCAGAACTCGGCGGAGGCGGGACCGGATGTGTTTGTAATGCCGGCGACTCCGGGGCAGGTGCGATTCTGGCTGTTGCACCAGATGCATGCGGGCAATCACGCGCTGAACATGCCGATCGCATGGACCTGCCGGGGAAAGCTCAACCTTGATTTGGCGGCGGCGGCGCTGGCGGAACTGGTGTGCCGTCATGAGTCGCTGCGTACAACATTTGAGGTGGTGGACGGCCAATTGTCCCAGGTGATTCACCCGCCCTTCGATGTCCCCCTACCGGTGGAGGACTTGGAGCATCTGCCCAGGGACGCGCGCCAGCAGCAAGCGGATGCGCTCATCCTGCAGCAGGCCCGCATCAGGATCGATCTGGAAAAAGGGCCGCTCTTCTCCTGCCGCATCATCCGCATGGGAGTTGACGAACATATCTTTCTGATCACCATTCATCACAGCATCTGCGACGGGTGGTCGAACGGAGTGGTGCTCAGGGACTTTGCCGCGATCTACGACGGCTTGGTACGCGGCGTTTCCCCCGGTCTGCCGGAACTCCCAATCCAGTTCGGCGATTACGCGGTCTGGCTGGACCAGTGGAGAAGAGGGGAAGAGCCTGCTGAGTCCCTGAAGTATTGGCGCGAAACCCTGGGCGGGGATTTCACGCCGCTTCGCATCCCACGGGATTTCCCTGCCGCTGAAGGCAAAGAACAGGGCGATATCGAGACGCTTCTGCTGCCTCCGGAGCTGGTGCGGCAGGCGCGGGATTTCTGCGTCGTCCAGGGAGTCACGCTTTACATGCTGCTGCTCGCGGTCTACGCCGCGACGCTTTACCGGCTGACCGGCCAAGGAGATATTCTCGTCGGCACTCCCTGCGCCAACCGGCGTCCGGAGACAGAAGAACTGATTGGCCCGTTTTCCAACCCTCAAGTCATCCGGATGCGCATGGAGAAGGGAGAGAGCCACGCCACGATTCTGGAGCACGTGCGCCAATGGGCCCTGGGCGCGGTCGCTCATCAGACGCTGCCATTCGAGGATCTGAACGAAGACGAATTCTTCTCCCGGAAGCAGAACCAGCTCTCTCTCCAGGTGTACTTCATCTTTCAAAAAGCCTTTATGCAGGCCCAGCACACGCCGACTCTGGAGATCGTGCCCTTGCGTTCCGTCAGTCCGGGAACGACTTTCGATCTGATGCTCAGTATTGTGGAGCGTGCCGAGGGTCCGCGTTTGCAGTTGGAATACAACCCAGGTTTTTTCCGTGCTTCCACCATCCAGCGCGTCTTGCAGCTCTATGTGCTCACTCTGGGAACCGTACTCTCGGATGCGGAAGCTCCGCTCGGAGAAGTGCTGGTGCAGGACAATGGCCAGCCACAGCCGATGCGGGCGTTAAATGACAAAACGATCCGAGGAGCCCAAGAGAAGGCCCGCAACCCGAAGAATCGCCAGGGCAGCGGCCAGGACCCTGAAGCGGCACAGAACCTTCAGCAGAGCGAAGATCGCTTGGCGCCGCGCGACCCGCTGGAGTTGCAGATTGCCGGAATTTGGGAGACGGCGATGGGGCTCAAAAGCCTGAGCGTGCGCGACAGCTTCTTCGATTTGGGTGGTCAGTCCCTGGCCGCGATGCGCCTGATTTCTCAAATCAACAGGACCTATTCGCTCGATTTCGGCTTGGCCGCTCTGTTTTCCGGTTATACGATCGAGCGGATGGCGGAACTGGTGCGCAAGCGTCTGGAGGCCAACAGCAATTCTTCCATCGTGCCCATGCAGCCAAACGGGTCGGCAGCGCCCTTGTTTATTATTCACGGCGCCGGCGGAAATATCATTCGCTTTTATCGTCTTGCCGTACTGGTGGGGACGGGCCACCCGATCTATGGAATCCAGGCGCAGTCGCTCCTTTCGGGCCAGTCGGCGCTGTTGCGCCTGGAAGATCAGGCGGCGTTCTATCTTGCGGAGATTCGGGAGATTCAGCCCAAGGGACCGTATTACTTTCTCGGATACTCCTACGGTGGCACGGTGGCCTTCGAGATCGCGCAACAGTTGCAGGCGCTGGGCGAGAAGGTAGAACTATTGGGCATGCTCGATAGCCGGCAGCGCGATTGCATGATCATGGTGCAGAAGAAAGATTCTTTGCATGAGCAGTTGGATCGCCGCATCGAGCGCTTCGCCGGCAATTTTGTTTCCCTGCCGCTGCTTGAGAAAGTCGATTATCTACGGCAAAAACTATTTACGAGAACCCTGCGTCGGGTCTACTCGGTTGCGGCCGCTCTTGGCTTTCGTTCCGTACCGTCGTTCATGAGGAGCGCCGACGAGATCTCATGGGTAGCGGCCATGAACTACCGGCCGCGGCCTTGGAAGGGAGCGATCACGCTCTTTCGCGCCTCTGTCCAGCCGGATTCCCGACTGCCGCTCGACCTGGGATGGACCCCGCTGGCGGAGGGCGGTGTGGAACTCTACGAACTACCCGGCGATCACGACCTGGTCTTCCGGGAACCGAACATCCATGTGCTGGCGGCCCAACTGCGGGCGCGCCTGGAGCGATCCGATGCGGCCGAGGTTCGATTGGACGAACCTGCAGCCTTCGCCAAGTAACGAGGAAGACGTCCGATGACCATCAATCGCCAAGTGTACATGGTGCTCTCGCCACGATCTCTGGCCTATGCCCGAGATGCTCTGCAGAGCTTGTTTGCGAACTCCATCGAAGTGCTTCATCTGCGCCTGATCACAGACTCTCCGCGGGACAAGGAGGAGCTGTCAGAGGCGCTGGCGAAGCTCGATACCAAGGCGCACCAATGGTCGGTGTATGCGGAAGACGATCTGGTAGCGAGGGAGGAAGCGCTCTTTGCGGAGCACGCCAACCTGCGCGCTTTTCGCCGCGGTCATCCCTGCTGGCGCAAGATTACCGACCCGCTGTTGTTGAGCGAACCTGGTGAGGAAATGGTGCTGCTGGACCCGGACCTTTACTTTCCCAACCGCTTCCAGTTTGAAGAGACGCCCCAGACCGGATTGCTGCTGATGTGGCAGCAGCCGAACTGCCTCTTTCCTCCTGAAGTTGTGAGAACCGCCATCGGCAACGGAATCCAGCTCGCGCACCACGTAGACATCGGCGTCGCCCACTGGCGCGCGACTGCGGATCTGGACTGGCTGGACTGGTTAGTGGGCAGGCTGGGCGGCAAGAAACTGCCGCGCATCATGCACGTGGAAGCGATTGTGTGGGCGGCACTGGCCATGCGCGTTGGCGGAGGGCACCTCGATCCGACGTACTGGAAATGCTGGCGCCGTTCGCCCGCCAGACGAGTGATGACCAAGCTGGGTGTGAGTGGCCAGAGCATCCTGCGAGCGGAACCCTGGGCCAGTCTGAAATGCTTTCACGCCGGCGGTGAAGCAAAGTGGTGGTTGCATGCAGCTCAGGAATCGGGTCTGCTGGACGGCGGAGCCACGCACCGCAAGCCGGGCAAGGTGCTTCCATTTGTGGAACTGAAACCTGCCCAGTATGCGCGGGAATTGGCGCTGAAGCGAGTGCTGCAAGCATTGGGCTATTACCAAATCTTCCGAACCGCGTGAGCGAGGTTAAGTTGGCAAGCTCCACTCTGCGAATATGCGTTGTTGCCGAACACGCCTCGACACGCTTTGGCGGCGAGGCCATCCTTCCTGTGCACTACTTTCGCCTGCTGCGGTTGCGTGGGATCGAGAGCTGGCTAGTGGTTCATTCGCGCACACAGGACGAAGTCGCAGAGCTGTTTCCGCAGGATCTTGACCGGATTCTGTTTGTCCCCGATTTGTGGATGCAGAAGCTGCTCTTTGCTCTCAGCTGTTATCTTCCCCGGCGGTTATCTGAAGCCACGTTGGGGCTTTGCAACCAGCTCATTACACAGTTCTGCCAGCGCGCGATGGTGCGCCGGTTGATTCGCGAACAGCAAATCAATGTGATTCACCAGCCGATTCCGGTAGCTCCGCGCTTTCCTTCGGCGATCTTTGGCCTGGGGGTACCGGTCGTGATCGGACCACTGAATGGTGGGATGGAGTACCCGCCAGCTTTTCGCCGCACCGAGTCGTGGATGAGCCGCACGGCGCTCGCCTTTGCGCGGCTGTTCGCGGATCTGGGCAATACGCTGCTGCCGGGGAAAAAGGACGCAGACGTGGTGCTGGTGGCTAATGAGCGCACGCGCCGTGCGCTGCCCAAGGGGATTCGCGGTCGGGTGATCGAACTGGTGGAGAACGGAATCGATGTCGGCGTATGGCAAGGTGAGTCCGGCAACGCAGAGAATAAGTCTTCACGTTTTGTTTTCGTCGGGCGTCTGGTGGATTGGAAGGCGGTGGACGTTGCAATCCGCGCGCTCAAAGAGGTACCATCCGCTGAATTCGAAATCATCGGCGACGGCCCGATGTTGGAAGCATGGCGAACATTGGCGGCTGAACTTAGCTTGAAGGATCGCGTTCATTTTGTGGGCTGGCTTTCGCAGCAGGAGTGCGCTGCGCGTATGCGCGACTCGGTTGCCCTGGTTTTGCCGAGTCTCTACGAATGCGGAGGCGCCGTGGTGCTGGAAGCGATGGCCATGGGCAAGCCGGTCATCGCCACTAACTGGGGCGGTCCGGCAGACTACCTGGATGCGTCCTGCGGAATACTTGTGGCGCCGGAGAGTTATGCGGGCCTGGTGGACGGATTTGCCCGAGCGATGCAGAAGCTGATCGACGCGCCAGCACAGGCCAAGTCCATGGGCGCAGCCGGGCGCGAGCGGGCGGTTCGCGATTTCGATTGGCAGCAGAAGATCGACAAGGTAATCGGCATCTTTCGTGCGCTTGCCGAGAAGCGGAGTGCTCCACTGGAATTCAAAGACGACCTGGTTTCTTCCACCGTGGTTTCACAGAACAACTGAAAGCAGTCAAGGTCTCCCATGGACGATAGATCACAGAATATAGAGTCGCGAGCGGGAACTCCGGTGATGGATTCGGAAACTGAGCTGTGCACAGATTCCGGGCCTGTACCGGAGCCCTCGGCAGTGCCGTCGCGGCTGGTCTATCTTCTGAGCCGCTATCCGGCAGTCTCGCACACATTTTTTCTGAGTGAGATACAGGAGCTGAGGAAACAAGGGTTCACTGTTGAGGCCGCATCCATCAATCCCCCCGACCGTCCGCGTTCGTCAATGCCCGCGGGCGAAGTGGAAGAGGCGGAAAAGACCTTCTACATCAAATCCGTTGGAGCTTTTGGCGCAGCAGTCATCGCGACAAAGACGCTTCTGCTGCGGCCGGGAGTTTTTGTACGCGGGTTGGCGGCAGCCCTGCGTTTGGGGCGATTGGATCCGGCCGCCACACTCTACGCGCTCTTCTACTTTGCTGAGGCTCTCATTCTGGGCGACTGGATGCGTTCGCGCGGACATCGCCATCTGCACATCCACTTTTGCGGGCCGGTGGCGACGGTGGGCATGATTGCATCCGCGGCGTGGGGATTCTCCTATTCGTTGACTGTGCACGGGCCCGACGAGTTCTTCGATGTGGAGAAGTTCTATCTTCGTCAGAAAGTGGAGCAGGCTAAGTTCATCCTGTGCATCAGCGATTTCTGCCGCAGCCAGCTTATGCGCATCGCGGCTCCGGAGCATTGGGACAAGATGCATGTGGTGCGGCTGGGAGTCGATCCGGCGGTCTTCTTTCCGATGCGGGAACAGCCAGAGGCGGAGCAGCGCACGCTGGAAATATTGTGTGTAGGCAGGCTGGTCCCGGCCAAGGGACAGCTCATTCTGCTGCAAGCCTGCGCGCGGCTTTACACGCAGGGCTGCTCGTTGCGAGTGCGTCTGGTGGGCGCTGGACCGGACCGCGAACACTTGGAGGCCTTCGCAAAACAGAAGGGGATCGCAGTGGTCTTCGAAGGAGCAAAGAGCCATGACGAGACGCGGCAGTTGCTCGGGCGTGCAGACATTTTCGCCCTGGCAAGTTTTGCCGAGGGCGTGCCCGTTGCGCTGATGGAGGCAATGGCCATGGAGGTTCCCTGCGTGAGCACCCGCGTTGCGGGGATTCCGGAACTGATTCGCGACGGTCTCGATGGACTGCTGGTTCCTGCGTCCTCGGTCGAGGCGCTGGCCGCGGCGCTTGAACGGCTCAGCGAAGACTCGCAGCTGCGGCGCAGCCTTGGAGTTGCAGGGCGCAAGCGCGTGCTGGGGCTTTATAACCTGCCGCAAAACGTAAGTCTGCTGGCGCGTGTTTTTCGGGAGCAAGCGGGAAACAACCTCATCAAGTAGCAAGAAAAGTACGCCGAGGACCATGCAAATTCAGAGTTCGACTTCATCTCAATTCGATGTCTCTATTGTGATCGTATCCTTCAATACACGCGACGTATTGCGGGATTGCCTGCTCTCGGTTTATCGCGAGACGGGATCCTTGCGCGTTCAGGTGATTGTCGTCGACAACGCTTCCACGGATGGCTCCGCCGCGATGGTCGAGCAGGAGTTTCCGGATGCGCTGCTGGTGAGGAGCGAAGTCAACCTGGGATTTGGGAGAGCAAACAATCTCGGCTTTCAGTCGGCGGGCGGACGCTATATTGTGTTGCTCAATTCCGACGCGTTCCTGACGGAAGGTTCTCTTGCGCGGGCCGTGGAATACATGGATGCAACTCCCGGTGCAGGACTCGGCGGCGGGAGGCTGATCGGGCGCGATGGATCGTGGCAGCCCTCGGCGCGCAAGTTTCCCACGATCCTCGACGACCTGTTTGTGCTTTCAGGGCTCGCAGCACGCTTTCCCCATTCGCGTCTATTTGGACGTTTCGACCGGACCTGGGCCAACCCGATGGAGGCGGCGGATGTTGACTGGGTGCCCGGCGCCTTTTCGATCCTGCGCGCCCATGTACTGGCCGACGTTGGACCTTTTGATCCGCGTTTTTTTCTGTATTACGAAGAGGTCGATCTCTGCCTGCGCATTAAGCAGAAGGGGTACTCGATTTGGTATTGGCCGGATATCGTCATTGTGCATATCGGAGGCGAGTCCTCGCGCCAGGTTCGGTCGCTCCAGCTCTCGCAAACCGGCGCGCAACTTACTCTTTGGCGGATGCGCAGCATGTTGCTCTACTATCGGAAGCATCATGGATTGTCTGCGCGGTTCGCCATGGTGGTGGAGGCGGTTTGGTATTGGCTGCGGTCGCAGCGCAGGCGATGGAGCAAGTCGCCGGATCGCCGCGCCAGCGCTGAAACGGATCTTTCCATGATTTCGATCATGAATCGGGCATGGCGCGACACAAGAGGCGGGCGCTTTTCTCCGGAGCAGCCATGGTGAAGACTTTCGCCAGGAATGCGAGAATGGATTTGCCGGCTAACCCGATGCGCCGATTGCTCAAGTCATCTTTCGTGTGGCTCTTGTCCTCGCTCTACCGGGCAACCTACGGTCTGCGCCGGAACTTGCGGAGGATTCGGAGTCATGCCGCGCTTTCATCGTGTCTGACGGCTCCACTCGATGCGTCGGTGGTGGTGCTGGGGCCGGCGGAAGTACATGGAACCGGCAGGATTCGCTTTGGACGGGATGCGCTTTTGTATCCTGCGCTCTATTTGGAAACAAAGGGGAGTGGATCGATTGAGATCGGCGACGGAGTGGTGCTTTCGCGCGGAGTTCATATTGTCGCGCGCGCAGGAATAGAGATCGGTGAGGGCACGATGATCGGCGAGTACTCGAGCTTGCGCGACGGAAATCACGTCCGGATACCCGGCCTGCCGATTCGCGAATCCGGCCACATTGCGGTACCTATCGCAATCGGCAAAGAGGTGTGGATCGGTCGTGGCGTAACGGTGCTGGGCGGCGTCACCATTGGCGACGGCGCAACCGTCGGCGCCAACGCTGTTGTTACGCGCGATGTACCGGCGGGAGCAACGGTAGTGGGAGTGCCCGCGCGTGCGGTCGAAGCAAGGATCGCGCGCTAACTGGAACGGTGCGGAGCAAATGCAGATTGTTGCTGCGAAGGGATGGTTCGGTTGAGTCTGTTTGAAAACATCCGCGAGGACTGGCGCACCTACGACCGCCAACTCTCCCGTCAGGGATTGTGGGCCATGGCCGTATATCGTTTTGGGCGCTGGCGCTACACCATTCGCTGGCGCTGGCTGCGCATGCCATTTTCGTTTCTTTACAAAGTACTGAAGGTTGTCTCGGAGGTGCTGACCGGCATCGAACTTCCCTGCGAGACGATGCTGGGACGACGATTCAGAATCGATCACTTCGGAGGAATCGTCATCAGCGGGGACGCTGTTTTTGGAGATGACTGCGTGATTCGCAACGGGGTCACAGTGGGATTGAAACATGAAGGTCAGCGCGGAGCGCCGATTCTTGGAAACCGCGTGGATATTGGCGCAGGCGCCAAGCTCCTGGGTTCGATTCGGATTGGGGACGATGTGCAGATCGGAGCCAATGCCGTGGTGCTGACAGATGTTCCTTCGAACTCGATTGCGGTCGGAGTTCCGGCCCGTGTGCTTCGGCGCAAAGCTCCGGTGGCGGGAGCGAGCAGGGAAGTGGAGTATGCCGAAGCGGCGTCAGAGTGGGGCGTTCATGCAAGTTGATTCCGAGAGCAGTAGACGAACCTCTACGAACTCATCTCTTCCGGCGCTTTCCGTTGTCGTGATCGGACGCAATGAGGGGCCGCGGCTGGCAGCGTGCCTTGAATCCATCGAGCAGATTCGCGGCGTTGCCGTGAACGAAGTGATCTATGTGGACTCTGCCTCGACCGATGGAAGCGAGCAACTGGCGTCGCAGCATGGCGCTATCGTGATCGTGGTTCGTCCGGAGCGTCCTACCGCAGCCATCGGGCGTAACGCAGGCTGGCGGCGGGCCACATCCGATCTGGTTCTCTTTCTGGACGGAGATACCGTGCTGCATCCGGACTTTGCGCTGGTGGCGTGCAGCGCACTCTCGCGCGAGCCTTCCGTTGCAGTTGTGTGGGGGCATCGCCGCGAGATTCATACCGAAGCATCGGTCTACAATCGCGTCCTCGACCTCGACTGGATCTATTCGCCAGGGCCTGCGGAATTCTGCGGTGGGGATGTGCTGATGCGCCGCAAGGTTCTGCTTGAGGTGGGAGGCTTCGATGAGAAGTTGATTGCGGGAGAAGAGCCCGAGCTTTGCCGCCGCATCAGGGCGCAAGGGCACGGGATTCTGCACATCGGCTGCCCGATGACTGGGCACGATCTGCAGATCACGCGTTGGAGCCAATACTGGAAGCGTGCCACGCGGGCCGGCCATGCCTATGCCGAAGTCTCCGAGCGCTTCAGGAACAGCGAGGATCGGTTCTGGGCCTCCGATCGCAAACGAAACTTGCTGCGCGGAAGTTTCTGGCTCGTATCGCTGGCCGTAGCGATTGCTGGCAGTTTCTTCTTCGGCGCAGTTCCCGTTGCGCTCTGGCTTGTCTTTCTGTTGTTGCTATCCATGCGCTCGGCGTGGAAAGCCCGCTGGAAACGCGCCACGCCTGCTGTTCTGCTTCTTTATGGATTGCATTCTCATCTGCAACAGGTGCCCATCTTCGTGGGGCAACTGCAATATGAGTTGAGCAAGCGGCGAAACAAGACGCCGAAGCTGATCGAGTACAAGGCGAGGCGAGCCGACTGAAGCTTGCGGATCTGTGCCGCATCCCAGCTCTTCTCAACTCCAACAGGCTTTTCCAGTGACGAAGATCGGAATCCCATGAATCTTACGGAATACTTTCAACGCATCTACGTCATCAATCTTCCCCAGAGACGGGATCGCCGCCGGGAGATGGCGCGGCAATTGCGGATGATCGGTACCGGCTTCAGCAGCACCGGCGTGCGATTGTTCGAAGCTGTTCGGCCTTCATCGCCAGAAGATTTCCCGAGCATAGGAGCGCGGGGAGCTTTTCTCAGCCACTTGAAAATCTTGCAAGAGGCAAGCGCGCAACAATTGCAGAAGATATTGATCTTCGAGGATGACCTCGACTTCATACACGATTTTTCCAGCAAGATCGGAGCGGTCGTCGAGGAGCTGAAGAGCGAGGATTGGAGCATGTTTTACGGAGGCTACGTGCTTCCGGATTCTTCGCAGCCGCAAAGCGGCCGAGCGGTGACCCTTGCAGATCCGTCGCTGCGGATTCAAACTGCGCATTTCGTCGCATTTCGCGGGCCGGCGATTGCCGAGGCGGTCAGTTATCTTGAAGCATTGCTCACGCGGCCAGGGGGCGATCCACGAGGAGGGCCGATGCACGTGGACGGCGCATATAGCTGGTTCCGCCAAGCGCATCCAGAGCATCTCACGTTGCTGGCTACGCCGCAACTTGGATTTCAGAGAAGCTCCAGATCGGACATTCACGACCTTCGCTGGTTCGACCGTGTGCCTGGCGTTCGTCACACCGTGGCAGGGCTGCGACAGTTGAGAAACCGCGTGCAAGGATAAACCTGGCTCGTTATTCTGGCCAGGAGACCTCCAGAGAGAATTGCAGTACAACATAGCAGCGGAGCGCAGCAGAAGCCGGGACTATGCGAAAAGAGGGAAGCGCTTCCTGCTCTCTCCTTTTGCATAGTCCTTTTCTCGTTTCCAACATCAAAGTGAATGTTAGATGGCTGGCGAAGCTGCCGGTTGTTTACCTTGAAAGCGGTGTCCATGCAGTGGTATATGCGAAGTCTGTTGGGTGGTGTGCTGGTGCTCGGCGCGGCAGCTTCGGTTCGGTTGCCCCTCCACTCCCAGGCGGCTTTGACACTAACTGTGGAGGACAGCAACGGCGCAGCCTTATCAGGCGCAACGGTCGAGGATGCCAGCGGTCATTGGTTGGGCAGCACCGACGCCAAAGGCCGGTTGACAATTCAATGCTCTGCGCCCTGGCGGTTGCGCGTGGCGGCCGCGGGGTTTTCCGAGAAGCGCTTGCAACTCGGCAGCGAGACAACCATCCGGCTGGAGCCTGCCTCAACCAGCGAAGAGGTGACAGTAACTGCCTATCGTGCTCCACTGGGCGCGCTGGAGAGCCCGGTAACGACACGGCTGATTTCGCAGGCAGCGCTTGACGCTGCTCCGGCGGTAACTCTGGATGGAAAGATGCGCCAACTGCCGGGCGTCGAGTTGTTTCGGCGCAGCAGTTCGCTGGTGGCGAACCCGTCCTCGCAGGGGGTCAGTCTTAGAGGGTTGGGTTCCACCTCGGCCAGCCGCACCCTGGTGACCGAAGACGATGTTCCGCTCAACGATGTTTTCGGCGGGTGGATACACTGGGAGGAGCAACCGGAGCTTTCGGTTCAGAGCGTTGAGTTGACGCGCGGTGGCGCGAGCGACCTCTATGGATCGAGCGCCATAGGCGGCGTGATCAGCCTGTTGCCGGCGCGACCCTCGTCCGATCTCGGCGAGCTAAGGACAAGCTACGGTGCGGAAGGCACCTTCGACGACAGCATCCGCCTCCAGGCAAAACGCGGCCCTTGGGGAATAATGGCGAGCGGCGGCGTGCTGGGGACCGATGGTTATATTCAGGAAGCTTCGTGGCAGCGCGGGCCGGTAGACACAGCGTCTAGTATGCACAGCCAAAACGGCGTCCTTCTGGTAGAGCACGATGCCGGGCGAATGCGCTTCTTTGGGCGTGGCAGCGGCTTCAACGAAGCGCGCGCCAACGGTACGGCCTACCAGACCAACGGAACCCGCATCTGGCGTTACGCGGCAGGCGGCGATTGGAAGGGCCCACGCAACAGTTCCTTGACCGCTCGGCTCTACGGTTCGACAGAACATTACCGGCAGACTTTCTCGAGCATCTCCAACCTTCCTGCTTTTGGCGACCGCAGTTGTTCCTATCGCTGCGGCGAGACTCCCACGCGGTTCTCGCTCACGCCGGCGAACGAGTTGGGCGGTGCGGCCCATTGGAGCCAGCCGCTTGGCGCGGGGTTACTCATCGTGGCCGGCGCCGACCTTCACGACGCGCGCGTGTGGGACCGTGAGCTGACCTTCGGCAACTCCGGCGCGCTGGCCAACTTGCACGATCACCAGCGGGATTCCGCGGCCTATGCCGAACTAATGTGGGTGCGGCATGGCTGGACGCTGACCGGTTCGAGCCGCATGGACTGGTTTCGGAACTACGACGGCCAGCAATTGATCTGGAACGGATCGAACTGGGGCTTGAGTGCAACCCAGCCCAAGCAGACTGACCAGCAGGTCTTTGATCCCCGCCTGGGGATTGCGCGCAAGCTCGGAGATCATTGGGCTCTCTCCGGCTCGGGCTTTCGCGCCTTCCGCGCGCCCACCCCCAATGAGTTATACCGCTCCACCCAGGTGGGCAATCAGCTCACCCTTCCGAGCAGCACTTTGCTCAGCGAACGCGCCACCGGTTGGGAGAGCGGCCTGGCCTCCGAGTGGCGCTGGGGCACGCTTCGCTCCAGCTACTTTCTTACCCAGGTCAACCGTCCCATCACGGCCGTGACGATCAACGCAAAGTCCTCCCCTATCCTGCTTCAGCGCGAGAACCTTGGCCAGATCGAGAGCCGCGGAGTGGCCGTTGACTTCACGCTCACACCCCGGCGCTGGATGAGTGTCGATGGCGGCTACCAGCACGCCCATGCAACGGTGACAAAGGGCAATGCCTACCTGGGTAACTGGATTCCGGAGGTTGCCCGCAATATGGCTACGCTGAACCTGCGTGCCTACCGTCCGCAGATTGGAACCATCAATGTGCAAAGCCGGCTGAGCGGTCGCCAGTTTGACGATGCCGCCAATACCGCTCTTCTGCACGGATACTTTCGCGTGGACGCTTACGCTTCGCACGACTTCGGCAAGCGCCTCGAGATCTTCACGGCCGGCGAAAACCTGCTCAATCGCCAGATCGAGGTCGCCAAGACTCCCACGACCACTATCTCCATGCCTCGCGTAGCGAGGATCGGTTTCAAGGTGCAACTGGGTGGCGCAAGGTAGGCCGCAGCCGCGATTCGCCTCTGGACAAAGCCCGTGCAATAAAGCGGCGGGCAGCCATCGAATGCGATGGCCGCCCGCCGGTGAAGTCGATCTGTACTACGGTACTGTTATTGCGCTGAGTAGGACCAGCTTGTCACCTGTTGCACGGCTTTGAATGCTCCGGTGCTTCCAGTGAAGCCGACGTAGGCCGTGGTGCTGCCAACTGCGGTGGGAATGTTCACGGTGTATTTATACGTGGCGCTGGTTCCAGTGATTGTATCTGTCAGTGTTACGGCCAGCGTTGTTCCGTTGTACACCAGGTGCGCATGCATCAGGTCGCCGCTCAACAGTACGATTCCGCTTGAAGTCAGATCCGTTGCGGGAGTGGCCGGAACCGCGCCGCCCGTGAATACGCCGATGGAGTCTGCACCTTCACCGGCATCGTTGTAGATGTCGAACTTCAGGGCCACACTGTTCTGAATGCTCTGGTAGCCAAGTCCGCTGCCGCCATATCCAAGCGCCCAGATGCACTTGGGGTCGTTCTGAATTGTGAAAGTGAATCCGTCGGCAACCCCTTTCAGTATCTGGAATGTGAAGTCGCTGGTAAAGGAGCTTACCGGGACCTTGGTCTTGAACCAGGAGCTGCGAATCTCTCCGGTTCCTCCGTCGGTCACTTGCAGCACTCCGCCGGTCACGGTCGGGCCGTTGTTCATCGACAGGTTGCTTGCTGTGAATCCATTGCTCGGATAGCTGATGTAAGTAGTGGTCGGTATGCTGATGGTATAGGTGGCTGTCGCTGCCTTACTGTTGGTGTAGCCCGTTTCGACGGCGATGGCTTCCAGCGTCTCCGTTTCACTCACCGTGATCGCCTTGGTGTACTTGGTCGACGAGGTGGTGGGCGTAGTTCCGTTGGTGGTGTAGTAGATGGTTGTGCCCGCCGTCGCATCGCTGACGGTCACCGACTGCGACGAGGTGTAAGTGCCGGACGCCAGGGAGAACTTGGGTGTGGGAAGCACCGCGGCAATCGTGTAGGAAGCCGTCGTTACAGCGCTATTGCTAGAGCCGGTTTTCACGGCGATAGCTTCCAGCGTCTCCGTCGCGCTCACCGTGATCGCTCCCGAATACTTGGTCGACGAGGTGGTAGGCGTGGTTCCGTTGGTGGTGTAGTAGATGGTTGTGCCCGCCGTCGAGTCACTGATTGTGACTGCTTGCGACGTGGCGTATGTGCCGGGCGCGGGCGAAAATGCAGGTGCAGCAATTCCCCCCGCGATGGTGTAGAGAACCGAACTCACGGCGCTGTTGGTATAGCCCGTCTCGACAGCGATTGCCTGGATGGTCTCAGTCACGCTCACCGTGATCGCTCCCGAATACTTGGTCGACGAGGTGGTAGGCGTGGTTCCGTTGGTGGTGTAGTAAATGGTGGCGCCAGCGGTCGAATCGCTGAGGGAGACCGTTTGCGGAGAAGGATATGCTCCGGAACCGCCCGCCAGGCTGAAGGTTGGCGCGGGGAGCACGGGGGCGATGGTGTACGCCGCAGTGGTGACAGAACTGTTGGAATAGCCTGTCTTCACCGCGATCGCCTTGAGCGTTTGCGTTGTGGATTGCCAGATCGCGCCGGTGTACATGGTCGAAGAAGTGGTAGGCGTGGCGCCATTGGTGGTGTAGTAGATGTTTGTGCCTGCTGTTGCATCGCCGATGGTTACCGATTGCGCTCCGGTGTAGGTGCCGGGCGCAGGCGAGAACACGGGCGCTGCCAAAGCCGCAGCGATGGTGTAGGTCGCCGTCGCTGTCGGGCTGGTGGTATAACCCGTCTTCACCGCGATGGCCTGCAAAGTTTCCGTCGTGCTTACAGTAATCGAACTGCTGTAGACGCTGGACGAGGTGGTGGGCGCAGTACCGTTGGTGGTGTAGTAGATGGTAGTGCCGGCCGTTGCGTCGCTGATCGCCACCGACTGCGCGGTGGCATAGGTGCCTGCCGCTACAGAAAATGTAGGCGCTGGTAATACCGCGGCGATGGTGTAGGCCGCCGTCGCTGTAGGACTGGTGGTGTAGCCCGTTCCCACCGCGATGGCTTGCAACGTCGCAGTCGTTTTTACTGCAACCGGAGCGCTGTATACGCTGGACGAGGTGGTTGGCGTGGATCCGTCAGTGCTGTAGTAGATCGTCGTCCCAGTCGTGGAGCCACTGATCGACACAGACTGCGATGCCGTGTAGGATCCGGCCCCTGGACTAAAGGTCGGCATCGCTGCGGCTTGGAGGCCGGATGAAGTGTAATCGAGTGCGGTAACGGAATAGGGAGGCAGCGAGATCGAACTGGGGCTCGAAAGCGAGGAGGTATCGATCGAAACGGTAGCTTGCGTTGACGTGGTAGCGGTTCCCGTTGCAGCCTCGTTCATGTCGTTCAAAGCACCGGGTGCGAGCTGTCTCTGGGTGACGGTTCCGGCGGGAGGATTGATGCCGCCGAATTTGAGGGTGTGGCTGCTGGTCAGATCGGTGTTGATCAGCACCAGCGAGCGCTTGGTTCCGTTCTCGAAGCAGAAAGCGTAGAGATAGGGAACGTTGGTCATCGCCGGCATGGCTGCGTTGCCGTTGGGGGAGCCCGCAAAGTTATAGGTCAGATTGTTGTTAATGGGGCAGGAGTACATGGGGCCGATGATCGACTGGTTCACCAGCTGTACGGCCAGGAACTCCGGCCGCACGTTGTTGGTTGCGCCGCCCATGTCGATGGTGTTTCCCCATAGCTTCGAGTTCATGCCGTTGGAGGCGTTGTTCTTGTACTCGGTCAAGGAGAAGAACGACTGCGGGCGGATGCCGTAGTACTGCAGATTCAAGAGCGGTTGCAGGGCCATTACCACGCCCTCGCCGGCTCCGGCGTTGATGTGGTCCAGGTGCGTCTGGTCGATGCTGCCGCTGATCGTGCCCTGGCCCCACTCGTAAATATTCACATTGCAGGTGGCTGTGCCTGAAGCTCCGCAGGACTTCTGCGACTGATAGTCGTGCACGGATTGGTAGAAGTTGCGGATGTCGGTGGGATTGGTTACCTTCTCCCAGGGATCGACCATGGCCGGTTGCCACAGCGCGGAGTCCGAGGCGAAGCTGTCCACCGGGCCGTAAGTGTAATCCTCGATTTCGATCGAGTCGGGATGGGCTCTCTGAATCGCCGCGTCCATCGTGTAGTTGATGGCGGTCTGCGCATTCATCACCAGGTCGAAGGAAGATGCCGCGTAATAACTGTCGGCACGCATGGCGGCGAAGATATCTTTGGCGCGCACGCTGTAGTCGTAGTAATACTCCTGGTTGGGCGCGTTGCTGCGCATGGCCAGCGACTGGCCGGCAAAAGACTGTCCGTTCCAGCATTCGTTGCAGAAGGAAAGATGGATGTTGGCGAAGACGCTGGTCCACGGCTCAGTCTGGCCGAGTGCCGCGCGCCGGCTGCCATACGTGGTGCTCGAAGGGCTGGCGAGAAACTCTACCAGATTCGCCGCGTCGGCCGTCGAGAAGGTTACGGGAACTTCCAGATAAGGTTCGGCGTTGAGATGCTGGCAGATGGCGAGATAGTCTTCCAGCGAGAGACTTACCGACCCTGCTCCGCCCGGCCCGACAAAATATCCGGTTCCTCCGCTGGTGGGCGCGTGCGCATAATCGGGCTGCGTCCAGTTGCTCATGGTCTCCGCGTTCTGGTTCACCCAGTAGCGGAACATGCCGGGATTCGTGCCGATCGACGGACCATAGTAAGTTTGCAGGGTCTGAATCACCTCATCGCGCAAAACCGTGGTGTTGTTGGCGTCGGTCGCCGTCTTCTGGAAACTTACATTGTCCAGATAGACAGATCCTCCGGTGACATCGATGGCCACATGAGCCGCACCTGGCGTGGTGGATGCCGACTCGGCAGCGGAGCACTTCCAGGTGTATTGGGCCCACGTGGAAGTAAGTTTCGGCGTATAAGTTCCGCAGTTGAATCCACCCTGCGAACCGCGGCTGGCCGAAGCGGTTAGCACCGGCGTGCCGGAGGCCAGCTTGGCCCAGAACGACAGCTGGTAAGTCCCATTCATCAGGACGAAGATATTGTCAGTGCTTTCGCTATCGAAGTACCAGGCCGCGGTGGCCTTGGATCCGGCCACGGTGGCGTTCATGTTCAAGGCCTGGGTGCCGCAGGTGGCGCACAGATCGGTCGTATCGGAAAGTAATTGGGCTCCGCCCGCGGCGGTTCCAGAGGTGCCGCCCTGGCCTCCGGTCTCCCACCACGACTCGGGCGTGGGATAGACGGACTTGCTTATGACGACGATGTCGCCCACGCTGAAGGGCGCGTTGCAAGCCGTGGCAGCCGTAATCACCGGGGAAACCCAGTTAGTCACGCCAGCGACCGGATAATTGGGACCGGTATTCGAGGCGATCTTTCCCGTGCAGCCCAGTTCGGCGCCGCCGGATTGCGACTCGACTATGGTAAAGGTGCCGCCCGCCCAGTAGTTCGGAGGAACTCCATCGTAGATATCCTGGATGGCGAATGTGGTCGTTGTCCCAGCAGTTCCCACCACCCAGATCTCCTGCGCCAGCAAAGGCTCTAAGCCTGGGTTGCTGGAGCCGATCAGGTTCTTCAGGACCTGGCCGTTATCCCAATAATCGATGGCCCCGATGTTCACGCCAATCCGATTCGTGTTGCTCCGCACAATCGATCCGTCGTTTAGCGACAAGGTCTGCGCCGATAGAAGGGTGCAAAGGGAAATACTGCAATATAAGATAGCGAAAACAAATACTTTCTTCATTGGAAATCTCCTCTATCTGTTCCGTGCCGCTTGAATGGTGCGGCTCATGAAGGGGATTGCAAGGCAAGTGCCGCATTTGTTCTCGATAAGGTCGTACGACGCTTCTGACACAGTATCTTCTGCTGTATTTCTTGGGGCTTCAATTCGCCTCTTTGCGATCCATTGTATGTTTGCCGGTGGGGCATATCTTCATTCAGTTAGACTCGCCGCCGGGGGAAACGGTGTATCGTCTCACTTTCCCGGAGCGTTCAAATCGATGAGCCCCTCGGGAAGGGCCATTTCGACCCGCCGGGATTCGAGGTCGATCTTGCGCAAGTAGCTCTTGGCAAAGGGAACCAGCACTTCGCCAGCGGCTCCGTTGACCACCAGCAGGGCTACCGGCCCGGCGGTACGATCCACGTTGACGATTTCGCCCACAACTGGCGCAGCGGAAGCTTCATTGGCGCCGGCAACGTCGACCAGCGAGCAGCCGATCAGATCGCCGACATAGACTTCATCCTCGCCGGGAAGGGCACGCTCGGCGCGGGGAATGGCGACGATGAGGCCGTTGAGTGCCTCGGCGGCAGTGATGGAATCCACTCCGGAAAAGTGCAGCACCACGCCGCCCTTGTGCAGCCAGTGAGCGGAGAGCTCAACCTCGCGGGGGGCGTGAGCCGGACGTGAGCTGGACGCGGCTTCGGCCAGAAGCCAAAGACGGCGTCTCTCGGTGAATTTTTCAGGAAAATCGGTCAGAATCTCGGCGAAGACTTCGCCCTTGCGGCCCTGTGGACGGCGAATATGCGCCAGCCAAGCCCATTCTTCCGTCGTGGTCATTGCATCCTCCGGCAGCCGGATGCAGGCGCGGCGGCCACTCTAGGCTTCGTCGTCTTCTTCCAGGATGTCGAGCGTGTAGCGATGGTGCAGCTTCATGCTGACGGCGCCCAGAATGGTGCGCACAGAGCGCGCGGTCCGTCCCTGCTTGCCAATTACCTTGCCCACGTCCTGTGGCGCAACGCGCAGTCTGAGAACGGTGCTTTCATCGCGGTCCTGGGACTCGACCTCAACCGCGGCCGGTTCGTCCACCAAAGCCCGCGCAATCTCTCGTACCAACTCGTCTACAGCGACCATAGCGTTTTCGGTCATGCTCGTGCCCCTGACGGGATGCGTTTCAAAGTATACGACTTCAAGATGGCGACTTGGGTCGGTGCGCGCATGGTATCAGCACACACCCATCGCCGTCAGCAATTGTGTGCGCCGTCGGGGGCGCACACACTGTCAGGGGGAGGAAAAAGAAAACTAGGCGGCTACGGGTTCGGAAACCGGGGCCGGGTTCTTGATCACCAACTTGGCCACGATGGGCGAAAGCTGCGCGCCAACGCTCTGCCAATAGGCAATCCGTGCGTATTTCAACTCGACGGAGGCCGGGTTGGTGCGGGGGTTGTAGGTGCCGACGATCTCGATCTCTCGGCCATTGCGGGCGCGGTCCTTTTCAATGACCACGATGCGGTAGTAGGGCTGCTTGCGGGCGCCGAAACGCGCCAAACGAATCATCACCACGGCGATACGGTTCCTTTCGAAATCCAGTGCTCTGTTGCGGTCTTTGGGGATAGTTCCGGACGGCGCCAGCATCTTTTCAGGCGCTCTGCCGGATCAAAGACCAGGCAGAACTGCCCGATCTTGCAAGACACAACACCTAAGTATCGCCGAAAGGGACCGTTTGAGGCAAATGGGACTCTGGGCGGTTAACGGCCGGATGGCGGAAAGAGGAACCCAAGCATGGGGCGCACGCGGCGTGCCCAACTGGCCTCGTCGTGGTTTCCGCCGCAAATCTCCTCGAAGTGCAGATCCTCGCCCGATAGCCAGCCATTCTGCTGGAGCCGCTGGTTGAGCAACTGGGCGTCTTCCAGAGTACGTCGGCCTTCGCGGTCGCCCACATCCAGCCAGATGCGCGGCCGTTGCTCGAGATCCGGCGCACTGTCGTTGAGAAAACGGAGAATCCCCTTGTGGTTCCACCAGACGCTGGGTGAGAGCAGGGCCAGCTTGCCGAAAAGATGCGGGTGGCGCAGCCCGAGATAGAGAGAAACCAGCCCGCCCAGCGACGAGCCGCCGATGCCGGTATCGCCGCGCTCCCTCCGCACACGGTACCGGGCGGCAATCCACGGCATCAGTTCGAGGGTCAGCATCAGCCCGTATTTCTCAGCCTCCCCGCCGCCAAATTGACCGTCCGGCTCGAAGGTGTATTCGGCGATGCGGCGTTCGCCGGCGTGGTAGATGCCGACGATCACCAGCGGTTCGACTTCGCCAGCCAGGATGGCTGCGTCAGCTTGTTCGCGCAGTTCCCAGGTGCGGCTGGGAGCGAAGGAGGTGAGGCAGTCGAAGAGGTTCTGCCCATCTTGCAGGTAGAGGACCGGGTAGGCGCGCTCTGGCTGCTGGTCGTACCCCGGTGGAAGGTAAACGATCAGATCGTGCGGAGTGGGCAAATGATGGCAGGGAAAGGCGCGATGAAGCCGCAGCCGCGGATGCGGCGTGGCTCGCTGCGTCGCCATTGACCCTGGCGGGGTCTCCGGGCCTCCCTGGCGTTCCAAATCCAAAATCCTGCGCTCCTGTTGGTGCCGACCGCCGGCTGTGGGGCATAAGTGCGGGTAGGCCGCAGCCTGTGGCTGTTACATTAACAAGAAATCGGCGATTCTCCTATTGCCTGTTGCTCTCCAGAGGGTGTACGCCATGGTTCGCGAGTATCACAAGTGGCATTCGAACTGCCTGAGCCGGGAGATGGAACTGCTTGTCTTCGGCCACGCGGGTTTGCCGGTGGTGGTGTTTCCTACATCCGGCGGCCGGTTCTTCGAGTTTGAAGACCGAGGCATGGTCGCCGCCCTGGCCGGCAAGATCGACGCGGGCCACCTCCAGCTCTACTGTGTGGACTCGGTGGACATGGAGAGCTGGTACAACCGCCAGATTGCTCCCCGCCGGCGGATCGCGCGCCAGATCGAATATGAGAAGTATGTTCTGGGCGAGGTGGTTCCGCTGGTTCGCAGCAAGAATCCGGAGACAAGGCTCACCGCGCTGGGCTGCAGCTTCGGCGGCTACCACGCCGTCAACTTCGCCTTGCGCCATCCGGAGATCTTTACCGGGGTGCTCTCCATGTCTGGCGCCTTCGACCTGGTGAGTTTTCTCGACGGCTACTACGATCAGGACTGCTACTACAATCTCCCCACGCATTACCTGCCCCACTTGGACGACCCCTGGTTTCTGGAGCGCCTCCGCCGCAACAGCTTCATCCTGGCCACCGGCTGGGACGACCAGTGCCTGGGCCAGAACCAGGAACTCGACCGCATCCTTAGCGCCAAGGGAATTCCTCACCAGCTTTTTATTTGGGAGACGCTTAACTCCCACGACTGGCCCACTTGGGAGCGGATGGCGCGGGAGTATCTTTAGAGGGATCAGGGAACAGAGATCAGGGATCAGAGAACAGGGATCAGAGATCAGAGATCAGGGATCAGAGAACAGGGATCAGAGAACAGGAATCACGGGTCAGGGAATTGAACCCGCAGGAGAGGGGCACCATGAGCGAACTCAACCTTTATGAAAGATTTCTTGATGGGCGGCCATTGAAGGTCATCCTGGGGTCCACAGCGGCTCAGATTGAGCTATTGCTTGAGGTACTTGAGCCGCAGCAGCAGTCTGTTCCGCCCGCTCCGGGCAAATGGAGCGCGGCGGAGATCGTCTGCCACCTGGCCGATTGCGAGCTGGTCTTTGCCTTCCGCCTGCGCCAGACGCTGGCCGAGGATGGGCCTACGATTCAGCCATTCGACCAGGAGAAGTGGGCGAATTCCTATCGCGGCATTCCTGCGAGCAAGGCGCTGGAAGTGTTTACGGCGATGCGGGGATGGAATTTGTCGCTGATCGGTTCCGCTTTGCCGGGAGCGGCGGAGAGGCCGGTCACCCATCCCGAGCGGGGCGCCATGACTTTCAGGAACCTCGTCGAGACCATGGCCGGCCACGACCTGAATCACCTGGGCCAATTGCGGAAGATCGTGGCGGCAGCGCAGGCAAAATGAAGCGGCGAACTTGAGCGCCGTCGCCAGTTTCCCGAGCGGTGACAACGGCGCGGAGAGGTTTGCGCTATTTTTGCTTCTTGCCGGGCGCAGGCTTTGCTTGCGCGGCGGCTGGCTGCTCTCCATGATGGTGCCGGTTGTGGTGCGCCAGGGCCTTGGCGACTTCTTCCGAGGTTAGCTTGCTCTGGGCTTCAATGTGCAGAACGTCGTCTGCAGGTGCATCGGTCGATTTTGTCGGTTCCATAAATCCTCCTTGGTTAAGGCAGGAGGCTCCATCTGTAATCCGTCGTATCAGGTCGCAGACAAGTTCCTGTCGTCCGGGCGGGAAAAATGCCCTCCAACGGCACAAACTATAGCACTGAAGCAATCGGACAATCTGTCCAATTTGCCCCTACCACCCGGATGGGAGCAGCCTTCGTGCGACTCTCCCACCCCACCAGCATAGTCCCATTCCGCAGACAGGAACAGGTAGAGTGGGAGTCCCAACACTTCGCAGCCACGATTCCGGGACTTTGAAAACCACACGGTCCCTGCCCTCCGGCCGGGACAAATTACGATGAAGCGTGCCCAAAATGAATCTGGTCTGGCAATCGAAGCTGGTGCTGCTGCTTGTTTTGCCCTTTGCAGCGGCCAGCGTAGTGCTCCAAACCCACTGGTGGGCGGAGAATGTGCCGACGGTCGCTATCTGGGCCATTGGCCTCAGCGTGCTGCTCGGCCTGGTGGCCTGGAAGGCGCAGACTGCCACTCCGGCCGCGGCCTTTGCTGGCGTTGTCCTCGCCGCCAGCCTCATGTTTTCCACGGCGACCGTTCCCTACAAGCCCTGGCGCACAGCCCTGGCTCCGCTCCTGACGCTTCTGGTGCTCACCTCCCTGGCTACGCGCCTGGGCCATGGCGAAAAGCAGCGCCTGGGCATCGCGGAAAGGCGCAATGGCCGCCGCGCCTCGCAGGTGGCGGCCAACCTGGGCCTCGCCGCGCTGGCTTCCAGCGAGTTCGCGCAATCCTGGCTGATCGGGAGCGGCTGGATTCGTGCCGCGGCCCAGGAGCCCGCGCTGCTCTTCACCGTAGGGCTCTCCGCGCTGACGGAGGCCGCGGCCGACACCATCTCCTCTGAAGTGGGGCAGGTGATCGGCGGCCAGCCGCGCATGTTGACGACGCTGCGCCCGGCCGAGCCTGGCACCGACGGCGCTATCACTCTGCTGGGTTCCCTGGCCGGGATGGCGGCGGCAGGGATTGTCGCTACTGCCGGAGTTCTTGCCCTCGCCGGCGGCTCCCGCATGTTCGCCGTCAGTTGGGCCAGCGGCGTCTTCGGCCTATTCTTCGACAGCCTGCTGGGAGCAACCATGGAACGCCGCGGCTGGCTCAACAACGACGCGGTCAACTTCTTCTCGACAGCCAGCGCGGCCGCCTTTGCGCTGCTCCTGCTGGCGGCTCTGCCTTATTCCGCAGTGGGATAGCCTCGCTGCCTGTCTCAATGCAGCCCCAGCCGCCAGGCCGTATAACTCAGAATCTCGTGAGCAATCCGCGCGCCTTCCTGCGAGCCGCCTTCCACAGCAACCCGTGGCCGCGGCGAGGTCAGCACGTTCAGCCCTTCTGCCGCGCAAATCGCGTGAATCCGGAACAGATGCGTCCCATCGCTCACAATCACCAGCCGCCGCAGCCCGTTGGCGCGGGCAATCACGGCGATGCGCCGCGCCGATTCCTCGGTGTTGCGGCTCTGGGTTTCGGCAATGATGTCTTCCTCGGGAACGCCCTTGCTCATCAGGTACTCGGCGCCCACGGCGCCTTCGCTGAAGTCGTCGCCGCCGCCGCCGCCCAGGGTGATGATCATGGGCGCAATGCCGCGCTGGTAGAGCGCCAGTGCGTGATTGAGCCGCGCGCGGTACACCGGCGAGGGACGCCCGTCATACTCCGCCGCGCCAAAGACCCCAATCGCGTCCGACGGCGCTGCCTGATCCCGCCCGGCGTTGCGTTCAATTTGCACGTAGACCCAGCGGCACCAGCCCAGCGTCGCGACCGCCAGCGCCAGCAGCAACAACAGCGCCGCCCGCAGCCCCCAGCGGCGAGATCTCGATCGATTGCGTTGCTTGCGCGTCATGCTGAACCTATCGCTGCAAGACCATGACAATTTCGTGGGTTGGAATCGCGCCCTCGCGCAGAATCTCCCAGCGCCCTGGTCCCAGCGAGAGATCGACAATGGTGGTGGGCTGCGTATGGCCGGTGGGACCGCCGTCGATGATCAGAGGAATGCGGTCGCCGATCTGGTCGCGCACGCAGGCTGCGTGGGTGCACTCCTGCGCCCCCCGCAGGTTGGCCGAAGTCGCCGTAATGGGCAGCCCGAAGCGCTCCACCACCGCCCGCGGAATCGCCGCATCCGGAACGCGCAAGGCCACGTTCCCCGTATTGGCCGTCGAGCGCAGCGGCAGCTTCGTCCCGGCGCGCACAATGATGGTCAGCGGGCCCGGCCAGAAACGCTCCGCCAACCGGTCCAGCATGTGATCGGTGTCTCGCGCCAGCTCATAAGCTTGCGCCAGGGAAGAGATGAGCAGCGACAGCGGCTTGTGCTTCTGCCGGGTTTTGATCTGGTAAATCCGCTCCACTGCGTGCAGATTCACCGGGTCCACGGCCAGACCGTAAAACGTATCGGTCGGCATGGCGATCACTTCGCCCTTGCGCAGACTGGAGACGATATAGTCGACCAGGTCAGGCTGGGGTTCATCGGGATGGACGCGCAAGATTTCCGCGGACAAGAAGTCTACCTCGGTTCCCTCAAGCATTTTTTGAGAGCAGCGACAGCTCATGTCCTCATCGGACCAGGGGTTGCCTTCACCGGAAGAACCCACCCCGCCCCATCGGCCGACTGCGCTCTCGCAATGCTGCAAATCGAGAGGCCACAAAGACGGAAGCTATCACAGCATCACCCGCGGTGCAAGCTGGATTGTGGTCCCGCCCTCTCCGCGCTGCAAACCGGCTAGAATCGCCATAGCGATCAAACGGTTCGCCTTGGATGCCTGTCCGCATTGTACAGAGTAAGCAGAATGCCCGCTTGAAGGAACTGCGCCGCGCCCTGAGCCATCCCGGCCGCGACCGCGGCGCCCTTGCCGGCATTGAGGGGCCGAACCTGCTGGAAGAGGCTCTGCGCGCCGGCCTGCGTTTCGATTGCGTCTTTGTCGCCGAGGGTGCGGAGCGCCTTCTCGACGGCCTCTCCTTCCCGCCCGAGACCGAAATTCTGCTTCTCCCCAAGCCCCTTCTCGACGCCGCGCTAACCACCGAAACACCCCAGCCTGTCGCCGCCCTGGTCGAGCTCCCCGATTGGACCTGGGCGCACCTCCTTGGCGTTCCTGCCAAGCCCGCCCCGCTCCTCCTCCTCCTCGCAGGCTTGCAGGACCCCGGCAACCTGGGAACCATCCTCCGCTCCGCCGAAGCCTTTGGCGCCGACGGCGTCGT
>Ga0224530_1000104_pt1 | contig 56302 bp, 38 predicted proteins | sample CBST75metaG_FD_179873 | JGI IMG/M metagenome (GOLD analysis project Ga0224530, IMG submission 179873) | Peat soil microbial communities from Stordalen Mire, Sweden - C.B.S.T75 | ecosystem: Environmental > Terrestrial > Soil > Wetlands > Peat | place: Sweden: Norrbotten County, Stordalen Mire...
AGCCAGAACATGGGACAGAAGGATGAACCAGGACCAAGTGAAAATCTACTGGCAGTTTACACGTCGAAAAGCTCGACTGAAGTTCCGCTATGAAAGAACTGGTTTCATCCGGTCAGAGACCTAGTGCGAAACCAGAGTAGATGTATCCCGAAAGCAAGGCTCTCAATTCAACGCGACCAGCAGGGAGCGGCGACCTTGCACAATCTCTGTCAGGACACAGTGACTCGGGTTTCGCTCTAAACGCGTGTGAATTATTTGAATCGAATGCGGGAGCCAGTTCCTCCTGAGCATAGCGGGAGGTGCGGGATGAATGGACCCATTGAGGTTTCGGCAAGAGCGGTGGCGTTGCTGCGGGAACTGACGAAGCAGCATGGGCCGCTGCTGATTCATCAGGGCGGGGGGTGCTGCGATGGAAGCGTGCCTTTTTGCCTCAAACAGAGCGAGTTTCGCATCGGAGCAAGAGACGTGCTGCTGGGGCTTGTGGAGGACACGCCGTTCTATCTGGGGTCGGGACAGCCGGAACAAGTGGCGCGCGAGGGGCTGATCTTGGACGTGGTGGATGGAGACACGGACCGGTTCTCTTTGGAAGCGGCGGAGGGCGTTTATTTTGTCAGCCGGCCGAGGGCGGGCGCGTGGTGCAAGAAGGAAGAGACGAGCTAGAAACTGAATGAAACAGGAATAGAAATGGCGGCTGCACGCGGGTGCAGCCGCCATTGTTGTTGAGTTAGATGGAAAGATTCAGAATGCGGTTGAGGCGCCGTACAAAGACCGCGGGGTCCTTGAGTTGTACGCCTTCCATGAGCAGGGCCTGATCGAGAAGCAGCCATGCGGCATCTTCCGCGACCGCGTCATCGGGGCGCGCCAACAGCTTTTTGACAATCTCGTGATCGGGATTGATTTCGAGCGTGGGCTTGGGCGCGGGGACGTTTTCCTGGCCCATGGCGCGCAGCATCTGCTGCATCTGCATGGAGGGTTCTTCCTCGTCGGTGACGATGCAGGAAGGGCTGTCGGCCAGGCGGACGGAGGCGCGCACATCCTTGACGCGGTCGCCGAGCGTGGTCTTCAGCTTTTCGAGCAGCGGCTTGAGGAGGTCGGCCTTGTCGGGCTCGGCCGCGTCCTCGAGGTCCTCGCTGGTTGAGGCTTTGTTGACGGCCTTGAAATCGATGTCGCCATATTTCTCGATGCCGGTGAAGACGATCTCGTCGATGTCGTCGTCGAGGATGAGAACCTCGATGTCCTTCTTCTTGTAGATCTCCAGCAGGGGCGAAGTGCGCAGCAGGTTCTCTGCGCTGCCGGTGATGTAGTAGAGGCTCTTCTGCCCCTCCTTCATGCGCCACTTGGCTTCCGCCAGGCTGGTAAGTCCATCCACCTTGGTGGACTTGAAGCGCACCAGTTCGAGCAAGGTTTCGCGGTTGGCGAAGTCGCCGTAAAGGCCTTCTTTGAGTGGACGGTTGAACTCGGTGATGAACTTGAGATACTGCTCCGGCTGCGTGGCTGCAACGTTCTTCAGTTCGGTGAGGATCTTTTTGACGCTGGCGGTGCGAATGCTGGTGAGCACGCGATTCTGCTGCAGGATTTCGCGGCTGACGTTGAGGGGAAGATCCTCGCTGTCGATAATGCCGCGCACGAAGCGCAGATACTGCGGCAGCAGCTCCTTGGCGTCGTCCATGATGAAAACGCGCTTGACGTAGAGTTTGATGCCGCCCTTGTACTCGGTCTGATAGAGATCGAGCGGAGCCTTGGCGGGGATGTAAAACAGGGTGGTGTATTCCAGGCTGCCTTCGGCCTTGGTGTGGAACCAGAAGAGCGGATCGTCCCACTCGCCGGTGATGGACTTGTAGAGTTCCTTGTAGTCCTCGTCGGTCAATTCGCTTTTGGGGCGGCGCCAGAGAGCGCTGGCCGAGTTGACCTGCTCGGTGACGCGGGACTTGGTGGACTTTTTCTCGGCTTCGTTCCACTCGCTCTTGTCGTAGGTGAGGAAGATGGGGAAGGCGATGTGATTGGAGTACTTCTTCACAATCTCTTGCAGGCGCCAGTTGTTGGCGTAGAGCTTGCCTTCCTCGTTGAAATGAATGAACACGGTGGTGCCGGCGGCGGCGCGCTCGGCGGGCTCGATTTCGAAGCCGGATTTTCCGTCGCTGATCCAGCGGAAGGCCTTGTCTTCGCCGGCCTTGCGGGAGACCACTTCAACGCGGTCGGCGACCATGAAAACGCTATAGAAGCCGACGCCGAACTGCCCGATGAGATTGGAGTCGCGCTTGGCATCGCCGGAGAGCTTGGCAAGGAAGCTCTTGGTTCCCGAGCGGGCAATGGTGCCCAGGTGCGAAACCAGGTCTTCTTCATTCATGCCGATGCCGGTGTCGGCGATGGAGAGGGTCTGCTTTTCTTCGTCCAGGTTGAGATCGATGCGCGGTTCGAACGGGATCGACTTGTAGGCATCCTCGGTGAGCGTCAGGTGGCGCAGCTTGTCCAGCGCATCGGAGGAGTTGGAGACGAGCTCGCGCAGGAAGATTTCAGGATGCGAATAGAGCGAGTGGATGATCAGTTGCAGGAGTTGATTGACTTCAGTTTGAAATTCACGTTTCGGCATATTTTTATTCCCCAATAGTAATGAATATAAATCGGGAGCTTGCGTGGGGGCGTTCGCCCGGGTTCTGGCTGGGGAACAGAACCCGGATTTCTGACCGGATGAGCTCGTGCCTGGCGCTGGAGTGCTGCGGTATCCCACCCGAGAGCGTAAGTACAAGGGCGCGCCAAGGGTGGGATACCAACATGGGCACAAAAGAACGCGGGCGGAGATTAGGGAATGCGCGCGGCGAGTTTGGCGGCCAGGGCCACAGCCTGCTGCGCGTCGGGCAGGTTGGCGTAGCCGGCGAGGGTGCGTCCCTTGCGGAAGATGCAGATGCCGCCCAGATATTGCGCCTTGGCCTGGAAGGCTTCGTCGCCCAACTGGGCAGGGGTTGCGCCTTCAAAGTGGTCGCGGAGCTTCTTCATGACTTCGGCAGCGGATTCCGGCGAGGCCTCGGGCACGATGAAAGCCTGACCCTGCTGGTATTTGGCCACGTAGCCGCGCTTGAGCAGGCGCAGCCCAAGCACACTCTCCGGAACCACGCGGGTGGAGGTGAGGTCTTCTTTTAGGAACCAGTCCAGCGCGTCGGGGGGCGCGGTGCGGCCCACAAGGAGAGGCTCGATTTTGGAGGCGAAGGCCTGCAGCGCCGCGGTGAAGTTGGCGTCGGCTTTGTCGGACACCACCACCAACTCCACGTAATACTTGCCTTTGGCAAAGTTGGCGCTCTGCGGCTGCACCTGTCCGCCCATGCCGATTTTGGTTTCGGGGAGGCGGGGATCGTGGTTGGCGGCCCACATGCCGTAGGCGGAGTCGGAGTCGGCCATCTCGGAGATGTCGATGGTCAGCGTGTCGACGCCAGACTTGCAGTCGATGCCCTGCATGCTGACGAAGCCGTATTGCAGGTAGCCTTCTGCACCGCCGTCTTTGTACTCGTAGAGGTTGTCGGCGGCGTACTGGTGTTTGGCGCCGGACGGTTCCCAGCCGGGGGCGAATTTGCAGTTGAGAACGTCCTGGGCGTGGGCCATGCCCGCGGCACACAGCAGAGTCAGCAGCCAACCGGCAGTCTTCCTCATGCGAACAGTTCCTGGGCGCGGGCTACGCGGCTTTGCACCTGGACGCCGTGCGGACACTGGACCGTGCATTCGGCGCAATCGCCGCAACGGACGGCGGCGTGCTCCGCGGACAGGGAAAGGAAATTGTCGCGGCCCAGCCCGAATTGGCCGTAGCCGTCGGAGTAAGTGAGGTAACGCAGCACGTCGGCCACGGGGAGACCTTTTTGACAGGTACCGTTGCACTGGCCGCACATGCGGCAGTAGAGCGGACGGATGGCGTCAAGATGCGCGGCCAGGATCTTCTCGTCACTGGCGGACAGGGGATGCCCCATGGCCTGCAGGTTCTCGTCGAGCTGATCCATATCGGTCATGCTGGGAATGGTGGTGCAGATGCCGGGCTTGTTGACGACCCACTTGAGGGCAGCCAGAAGTGCGCCGGGCTGCTTGAGCTTCTCGAGGGCGGGGACGCCGGGCTTGGGGCCGTGAAATCCGCCGGCCATCACCTTCATGGCCACCACGCCCAGGCCAGCCTTGGCGACCGTGTCGATGGCCTTGTCCATGGAGGCGTCCATGGAGAAGTTGTAGGCCGTCAACACCACATCGAAGACGCCTTTTTGCGCGATCCAGGGCAGCAACTGTTGCTGGCCGCCGTGGGTGCTGACGCCGGCAAAGCGGATCTTGCCCTGTTTTTTGGCAATCTGCTGGGCCTCGATCATGTCGTCGTGCACTTCTTCCGGACTGCCCTTGGCGTGCAGGTACCAGATGTCGATGTAATCGGTGTTGAGCTCGCGCAGGCTGGTATCGAGGTCCTTGAGCAGGCTCTCCTTATTGGGGGAGTGCGACTTGGTGGAAAGCACAAGCTGCTTCCGCTTGGTTCCCAGGGCTGCGCCCACCATGCGCTCGTTGTTGCCGTTCTGATAGCCGCGCGCGGTGTCAAAGTAGTTGATGCCGAGATCGACGGCACGCTCCACCACGCTGGGGTCGGAGGTGATCATGCAGCCGAAGCCCACGGTGGTGACCTTGAGGCCCGTACGGCCCAGGGTTCTGTAATCGAGCTTGACCGGTGAGTCTCCTTTGGCGGTTGGGCCGTCGGATCCGTTGAATAGCCCCATTTTCGAACCGGCGCCGACAACGGGCAATGCCAGCCCAGCAGACAGGAATTCGCGGCGAGACGATTTCAGATCCATGAAAGGTCCTCCATTCGCGGACACGATAGATTAAACCCGCGGTGCGGAGGGTGAACAGGGGCTACATCACACGGTTGCGGTCACCGGAAGTTCCGCAACCGTGTGATGTGGATCACGGTTCGATGGAGTGGACCAGGCGGTCCATTTTGTCCTCCTGCCGGGCGATGGACTCGACCAGCTTGAACTGGGTGCGGCAGCGGTCGAGGTTCTGGCCGTCGCGATGGACCTTGTAATAGACGTCGCCAGCCAGGTAATCCGCGAGAAAGCGAACGCCCTGCTCGAAGGTGATGAGTTTGCCGGCGACGACGAGGTGCTGCTTTTCTGCCCGGGTGAGGAAGCTGCCTGCCGTATTGAGATAGCCGCGAACCAGCGCCTCGAACATGGGGAACTGCAGGTCGACTAAGGAGAGGTCGCGTTCGTCTTCCATGGCCGGGCAGGTGGTGGTGCGCACCATGTCGCCGAAATCGTAAAGCGCCAAGCCGGGCATGACAGTGTCGAGGTCGATGACGCAGATGCCTTCGCCGGTGGCGTCGTCGAGCAGGACGTTGTTGATTTTGGTGTCGTTGTGGGTGACGCGCTCCGGCAGGTTGGCGTCGAGAAGGACAGAGGCCAGGGAGCGATGTGCCAGGGCGAATTCGATCTCCGGCTTGGCCAGCAGGCAACGGCCAACCGCATCCGCGGCGATGGCCTGCTCCAGCGCCGCAAAGCGCCTGGGGGTGTTGTGGAAGTCTGGAATGGTGTCGTGGAGCCGTGGCGCGGGCAGGCCGGCCAGCAGCATTTGAAAGTGCCCAAAGGCCTTGGCGGTCTGAAACGCCTGTTCCACGGTTTCGACGGTGTCGAAGGTGTGGGCTTTCTCAATGAACCGGAAGGCGCGCCAGGGATTGCCTTGGGGATCCTCATGCCAGACCCGCCCGTCCCGCGCTGGAATCAGCGTGAGCACGCGGCGGTCGCAATCCGGCGCGCCGGCCACCTGCGCGGCCAGGTGAGCGGTGACGCGCTGGATGTTTTCCATGAGGGCGGCGGTGTTTTTGAAGATGCCGTGATTGATGCGCTGCAGAAGATAGCGCACCGGCGCGCCATCCTGAAGAAAAGCGGCGCAGTAGGAGTCGTTGATGTGTCCGGTTCCGTAGGGGGTGGTGCCGAGGAACGTGCCGCTGATTTGAAAGTGGCGCGCCTCGGCGCCCAATTGCTGATCTTCCGTCATGCCCAGAGTCTCTTCGGGTAGTAGCCGCCTTCGATGAGGTGGCGAATGTTGTCGACGGCGCGCGGGCGGTCTTCGCGATAGGTAACGCCGAACCAGGAATCCGCCGAGTGCAGGACTTTGACCCGCGCCTGGCCGTCCAGAAGCAGATCGTTGACCGAGTTGGGAAGGAAGCACTCGGCCTTCATGTCGTTGCCATTCTCGAGAAGAAACTTTTTGAAGTGCTCGTGGAGCAGGTCGAAGATGCTGGGGGTGAATCCCCACATATTCATGGAGACCACTTCGCTGCCCGACAAGCGGGTGACGCGGCCTTCGGCATCGGTGTTGCCGGCATGGCCGCCTTCGCGCTCGATGCATTTCATCTCGACGATTTCCTTGAGGTAGCCCGCGTCATCAACCTGACAAACTCCGCGTGAGACACCGCCGAAGTCCGAGAGCGTGTTGCGCAGGACATAACCGACCATGGCGTAATCGTCTGTGCCCGACTTCAAGTGGCGGGCCAGCACGCGAAAGCTGTCGGCTCCGTAAAAATCGTCGGCATTGATAACCGCGAAGGGCTCATGAATGGAGCCGGCGGCCATGATGATGGCGTGGGTTGTGCCCCAGGGCTTGGTACGGCCGACAGGCAGCGAATAGCCTGGCGCCAGCTTGCCGAGTTCCTGAAAGACATATTCGACTTGAACATGCTTCTCATAGCGCGTACCGACGGTCCGCTTGAACTGCGATTCAATTTCCTTGCGGATGACGAACACGACCTTGCCGAATCCGGCGCGATGGGCATCATAGATGGAATAGTCCATGATGGTTTCGCCATCGGGTCCTACCGGGTCAATCTGCTTCATTCCTCCATAACGACTGCCCATTCCTGCGGCCAGAACGAGAAGTGTTGGGGCAACCATGGTTTCGTCCTTTCCTGGTTCAGTCATGCGCTTTTTCGTTAGGCAGGATGTCGAGCGTAAGGACTTCGAACGGCGCGAGATGGAACTCATGTTCCTGCCGCGCCGGAAGCACGATTGCGGGCCGCCCTGCGTCTTCGTTCCACGGGCTCATAGCAGCATACTCCTGTACGGCATCCGGGGGCAGCTCAAAAACATTCTGCATTTTGAGGCGGATGGACTGCGGACGGTCGCAGGGATTGCGCAGCACGAGGATGCCTTTGCGTGGGGTCCAGGAGGCCCAACCATAGACTTCGAGCCAGGCCGGATCGCCGCCGATCCAGTGCGTGTCTTTGAGCACGTCGGCGTTGGCGCGGGACCACTTGGCCGCCTCCGCCAGGTCGTCCCAGTTGGCAGCGGTGAGCAGCGAGGGGGTGATGTACATCTCCTGAAGCTGGGTTCCGGTGCCGAAGTAGGAACGAACCTCATGGCGGAAGTTGTTGCCGGGATCCTTATCGAGCTGCTGGTGGAACTTGGCGTAGATGAGGCCGTGGAGCATGAGGGAGTTGAGCGGGAACAGCGGCCCGTTCTGGACGACGTTTCTGTAGGTCTCTGCGTCGCGATAGGTGATCCAGCGCTCACGATAAGCGCCGACGCCAGCCACGGAGTCGTCTTCGCCGCCGCGCCAGATGGAGTCGGCATGCATGAGCCAGAAAGGCGAGGGCCAGGTGCCCGTGGTCAGGTTGATGAAGACCTCCGGCTTGGCCTGGCGCAGTTCGCCGATGAGATGGATGGCGGCCGCAAAGTCGCTGTCGAAACGGCTGCCGGGGAAGACGGAGTCGACGTTGCCGGTGCCGTCGAACTTGAACTGATTGACGCCGTAGGTGCGCATCATTTCCATGCAGACATCGCGGAAGGCGGCGTAGTACTTGGGGCCGGACAGTGCATAGCCGTCGGCGACAATCTCATAGCCGGCGGACTTGCCAAACTCGATGCGCTCTTGTTTGGGCTTGGAGTAACCGCCCCAGGGCGACATCCACACGCCGGGAGTTGCGCCGAACTGCTGGGCGGCGGCTTTGACCGGGGTAAAGCCCTGGGGAAATCCGTCGTTGAATTTCCAGAGCGACTTATGGTTGTCCCAACCGTCGTCGAACAGGTAGGAGTCGAGCTTGACGCCGCGCTTCTGCTCAAGCTCGCGGCCGAATGCGGCGATGCGGTCCACGGCGTCGGCCTGGTTATAGGGCGTGAAGTAACCCAGATCGTACCAGGAGTTATAGTGCAGAAACGTGCGGTAGGGATGGGCGCGCTCGCGCTCGACATAGGCGAGAAAGTCGCGGCGCATTTGGCCGGCGCGGGCTACGCCGATGACCGAGGAGTAAGTGATGGACTGGCCAGCGCGGAGCGGCAGATCGCGCTCCATCCAGGCGGTGGCGCGGTTGCCGGTGACCTTGCTTTCGGAGAGCGGATGCTCGAATCCGACGAACCAGTTACCCGCCACGATGGGCGAACCTTTGACCGAGCCACTGACTTCGGCTCCGGGAAGCGAGAGGTCGATCAGTTCCACGCGGCGGATCGGCGCGTCCTGACCGGCCGCGGTGATGGCGAGAGTTTGCCGGAGGTACGTCGAGTTATCGAGAAGAATGATCGACCAGGTTACTTGCAGGGAATGGTCGCTGCTCTCCAGGGGGAAGTCGAACTCAAAGCCGTGGAGCCTCCCGGCGAGGCGAGAGGCCTCGGGCTGCGGAACGAGTTCCTGCCGGGCGGGCTTGGCGGCGAGCTGCAGGTTGGCGGCGCTGTAGATCGCTCCATCTTTCAGCAGAATGGCAAAAGGCGAGGGTATGCGAAGCTCGGTTCCATGCAGGCGGTCCGTGACGGCAAGGCTGGCCACTTTGCCGTCCGATACCGACCAACGGACGCCGAGGATTGCGTTCTCCAAGCGATAACTCGCACCGTCCTGGGCTGCGATGACCGGTCCAGTTTGAGGCGCCGACGGCGCGTCTGCTGCGAGGACCGGGAAGGGAAGCAATGCCAGCAATAAGGAGAAACCTGCTGTTGCGTTCAAGAGCATCTTGCGTGGGAGCATGCATTCATCCTATGACTTTGTAGCGGTTCGAGCGAAAGGGGCGCCGGTTGCGCTTCGGCGCGGATGGAGAGCGCTTTACCAACAAAAAAGTCCCCATGCAACAGGCTTCCTTTGTGGAAGTGTTGCATGGGGATGGAGAGCATTGTCTGACTTACTTGGCGCTGACCTTCAACAGGAGCACGCCGTGCGACGGCACCTGCGCAGAGTACGCGCCGCCGGTGAACTTCACGTCCTTGTGCGACCAGAGATCGCGCGCGGACTTGATCGCACCAGCCAGCTTCAGATCGCTGGCGTTGACGGTGGCCTGGGCAGCCGTCGAACCCATGTTGACCACGCCTACGGCCACGCTGCCGTCAGCCAGCGGCTTGACCCAGGTTTCCAGGTCACCGTTCTTGACGGGCGAGGCCTGCTTGCCCAGTGCATCCTGGTCAACCGCGATCACTTCCTTGTTCAACAGGATCGACTTTGTGACGTCCGTCATGGTGCGGATATCGTTGCCGGCCAAAAGCGGCGAGGCGGTCAGCGCCCACAGGCTCATGTGAGTGCGATACTCGTCGGCCGTCATGTGGCCGTTGCCGATTTCCAGCATGTCGGGATCGTTCCAGTGGCCGGGACCCGCGTAGGGGGCCGTCGGCACCTGCTTCTCGATGTTGTCGATCATGCTCGACCACTCGTCGCGGATATCGCCCGTGGTGCGCCACAGGTTGCCACCCACTTCGGGACCCCAGGTTTCGACCTTGCCCAGCCCGTATTCACACAGGCTATAGACAATCGGCCGGCCGGTGGCGTGCAGCGCATCGCCCATCTTCTGATACACGGGATGGAGATGCTCGTCCTTGTAAATCATGCTCGCGCTGCACCAGTCGTACTTCAGGTAGTCGATGCCCCAGGCCGCAAACGTCTTGGCGTCCTGTTCTTCAAAGCCGTAGCTGGCCGGATAGGAGGCGCAGGTGCGGGTTCCCGGAGAGGAATAGATGCCCAGCTTGAGTCCCTTGGAGTGCACATAGTCGGCCAGGGCCTTCATGTCGGGGAACTTGTGGTTGGACGGCAGGTTGCCCTTGGCGTCGCGCACGCCTTCCCAGGTGTCGTCGATGTTCACATAGATGTATCCGGCGTCGCGCATCCCGCTCGTGACCATGGCGTCGGCCATGGTGCGGACGGTCTGATCGTCGATCTTGCCCTGGAAGAGGTTCCAGCTGTTCCAGCCCATGGGCGGCGTCTTGGCGAGGCCGTTGGAAGGAACCTTGTGCAGCGTGGGGGGCTCAATGTAAGCAACCTTGGGCAGTCCGTCTGCCGCGGTGGCGGGCTTGGCCACCCAGTGGTCCTGGCCGTCCTGCACCATCTGCAGCTCGCCGTTGACCAGGTCGCCGGTGACGAAGGGCTTTTTCTCGTCCCACGGTCCAAACAGCTCAAAGTGGGTTCCTTTGACGGTTCCCTTGATGGGGAGGGCGGCGAATCCCATGGAACTCAAGGTCCCCGTCAACTGATCGCCAGTCTGCTTTAGCTCGAAGAGGGCGATCCGCTGTTCGCCATTGTCCAGCGCGCCGCCGGATCCCGCCCAACGTCCCGTGAGGTTCTGGCCGTATCCAGAAACAGACAACAAAGCCAGGCACAGGAACGTGCCAACAACGCTGGCGCCTAGGAAAGCGCGCGTTGATTTTCTATTCCGCAAATTACACACCATCTGAAATCTCCATTTTGCAGGGTAAGGTCAGCCTGCCAAGGCCCAAGAGCAGAAGCAGGACGCAGGAAAGTGTCCTGCACTAGACACGGCCGAATTGTATACGCTTACATCTGCCCGCGGCCATCCCCCTCTTCCTTTTCAAAAAGAACCCTGAATTGGCGCCGCCAACCAACGCATTGGCAGACCGGCCTTTAACGGCCCCCTTGGCCTTTGTTTACGGCAGGAACGGCAGGCACTCTCTCCGCGGCGCCGGCAGGAACTTGCCGCACCTGGCTGCGTGCTAAGCTGAACAGCAGAAAGCACGGCTCGCGGTGCGAACCTCTCGACTGGCCAGGGCAACATGCACCTCGCCCTGAACTGCCAGCGGAAACAGAATCTGATCGTTTTCATGAAAACACGCCCGATTCGGAAGCCGAGGATCCCGGCCGTTGCCTTCCAGCGAAGGGATTGGCTGATCCTTCTTCTGGTGGGGCTGGCCCTGGCTGGGGTTCCGCGCCCGTCCTGCGGAGTGCAGGCTGCTGCGGCTTCCAGCAAGCCGGTCGCCCCCGCCGCCACAGGCCAGACGGCCGCGCCATCCAAGCCCGCTGCCTCGCCCGACGGTCTGATCGCCTTCCAGGATGTGCTTGAAACCTCCGGCGTCAAATTCCAGCTCAAGAACAGCATCAGCCCGCAGCGCTACTCCATTGAGACGATGTTGGGCGGCGTGGCCGTGTTCGACTACAACAACGACGGGTTGCTCGACATTTTCTTTACCAACGGAGCGGCGATTCCCTCGCTTGAGAAGTCGGATCCCAGCTTTTACAACCGCCTGTATCGCAACAACGGCGACGGAACCTTTACCGACGTGACGGAGCAGGCCGGCGTAAAAGGGGTGGGCTATTCGATGGGCGTGGCGGCGGGGGACTACGACAACGACGGCTTTGTGGATTTGTATGTGGCGGGCGTCAATCGAAACCAGTTGCTGCACAACAACGGCGACGGGACTTTTTCCGACGTAACGGAGAAGGCTGGCGTCGCTGGCATGGTTCCCAAGCTGGGCAAGGCCTGGGCCGTGGCCGCCGGGTGGTTCGACTACAACAACGACGGGCTGCTCGATCTGCTGGTCATCAATTATCTCGACTACAACATTGCCGACTGCAAGCTCTGTTCCATCGACAACTTCAAAACCTATTGCGATCCGACCAACTTCAAAGGAACGCCCAACATCCTCTACCGGAACAATGGCGACGGAACGTTCACCGACGTGTCGGCCCTGTCGCACATTGGGCAATACGTCGGAAAAGGGATGGGGCTGGCCTTCGCCGACTACGACAACGACGGCTTCACCGATGTTTTTGTCTCCAACGACACCTTTCCCAATTTTCTACTGCACAACAACGGCGATGGCACCTTCAAGGACGTTGCGCTGGAGACGGGAACTGCCTACACGTCCACTGGAGACGTAGTGGCGGGCATGGGCGCTGAGTTTCGCGATCTGAACAACGATGGGCTGCCGGACATTTTTCATACCGCCATGTTCGGCAACACGTTTCCGCTCTACAAAAACACGGGCGGGCAGTTTGACGACGTGACCGAGGTCGCGGGCATCACTTCGTTCAGCCGCCGCCTGACGGCGTGGAGCACCGGGGCATTCGATTTCGACAACGACGGCCTCAAGGATCTGTTCACGGGCGGCGGCGCCATCCTGGACAACGAGATGGAAGTGCTGCACAGGCCGTCCCTGCTGCCCAACGGATTGCTGCGGAACAAGGGGAACTTCACGTTCACCGATGTGGGCCCGGGCGCGGGAGCCGGTTTCACGATCCCCAAGGCGCATCGGGGAGCCGCGTTCGGCGACTTCAACAACGACGGCAAGATCGACATCGTCGTCAACGTTCTGAATGACAAGCCGCAACTGTTTCTGAACCGCACGGCCAACGGAAATCACTGGATCCTTCTGAAACTGGTGGGCACCAAGGACAATCGGGACGGCCTGGGCACGCGGATCAAGGTGACGACCGCGGAAGGCGTGCAGTATAACCACGCGACCACCGCCGTGGGGTACAGCTCATCCAGCGACAAGCGCGTGCACTTCGGATTGGGTAAGGCCGCGGTGGTGGACAAGATCGAATTGCAGTGGCCTACCGGCGTGAAGCAGGTGCTGACCCACGTCAAGGCCGACCAGGTTCTTGCCGTGGTGGAAGGCCGATAGAACGGCTCTTACCGTACAGCCTTTTCCATAGGCTCTTCGACTTTCAGAATCTGATCCACGGCGGGATGATCGATGCGCTGCACGATGCCGCTGGGCCAACGAATCTCTACGCGATCCAGTTTCGTCTCGGAGCCGAGGCCGAAGTGTGCGCGGCGGTCGCTCGACGACATGAAGCCGACGCTGGTGGTGACGTGGTTATAGAGGGTGCGGCCCGACGCGGTGACGACCTTGATGACGGCGCCGATGCCGTCGCGATTGCTCTTGTGGCCGCGCAGGTCGAACAGAAGCCAGTGATTCTTGACCAGCGCGTTGTTCATGAGGATGCGCGGCTTCTCGCCGAGCGAAGTCACCACCAGGTCCATGAATCCGTCGTTGTTCAAATCCACAAAGGCGGAGCCGCGCTGATAGCCGATGAAGGCAAAGTCCGGCCCCATTTTCTCCGTGACGTCGACGAACGACTTGCCGCCCACGTTCTCAAACAGAATGTCGTGCTGCTTGGAGGTCTCCGTCAGGTCGTCCACATCGCCGTTGGCAGAGTAGACGTCCTTCCAGCCGTCGTTGTTGTAGTCAATGAAGCCGAGGCTCCATCCGGAGAGATTCCGGCTCAGGCGGCCCAGCCCGGTGGACCAGGTCTCGTCGCTGAAGGATTTGCCGCCTTCGTTCCTGAAGATGCCGAAGACCTCGCCCTTGAGGTCGTTGTAGAGGATGTCAACCCAGCCGTCGTTATCGAAATCCTTGGCGTCCGAACCCATTCCGGATACGCTATGCCCCTGCATGTTGTAGGCAATTCCGTATTCGAGGCCGCTTTCCTTGAAGGTTCCGTTGCCTTGATTGATAAACAGAAAGTTGGGTTCGGTGTCGTTGGCGATAAAGATGTCCATCAGGCCATCGCCGGAAAAGTCCGCAATGGAGATGCCCATTCCCTTGCCCAGAGCCTTGCCGATGCCGCTTGCTTCGGTGACGTCCTCAAAGCGGCCGTGGCCGAGATTGCGATAGAGACGGGATTCGATGCTCTGGTAGACCTTCGGGTTGCAGTACTCGTCGTGCGTCGCGTCCATGACGCAGTGCTTGTCGGTTTCCGGAGTCCAGGTGGTGTAGTTCGTCACGATCAGGTCCAGCAGACCGTCGTTGTCATAGTCGAACCACGCCGCGCCGACGCTTAGAACGTTCTCCGGCTTGCGGCCGAGTCCCGAGCCGGCCGTCACATCGGTAAAAGTTCCGTCGCCGTTGTTGTGGTACAGAACATTTCTGCCCGCATTGCAGATGAAGATGTCCTGGTTGCCGTCATTGTCGTAATCGGCTACCGCCACACCGAAACAGTAGCCGAGGTCCGCGCCTCTCAGGCCGGCCTTGGCGGTCACATCGGTAAACGTACCGTCCCCGTTGTTGCGCAGCAGGCAGTTGTCATAGTCCGGCGAGGTCTTTTCGAGCTCCGGCAGCTTGGCGCCGTTGGTAAAGAACAGGTCTATCAGGCCGTCGTTGTTGTAGTCGATGGCCGCAACGCCACCGCACATGGGCTGGGGGAAATATTTTCTGCCGGTGAAGTTGTTGTTGGTCCGGTAGGAAAAGTTCGACCGGGGAGCCACGTCGGTGAACCAATAGGCGCCGGTCTTGGGCGCGTCGTTGCTGGTCGTGCTGCCGGCGACTGGCGGCCGGTTGATGCCCGGCTGTGCAGAGGCACCAGGCGCTGGCTTGCCGGCCTGGAGGGCCAGGGGAAAGGCCCGCCGCATCGCGAGGCCGGAAAGGCCGCTCACGATTGAGGCCAACAGACTTCGGCGTTTCACGTCGATCATTTCATCACCTGGACCGGGTACTCTGCAGAGAGAATGGCAGATGCACAGATACTTCTAGCATATCGACTTCCGCGCGAACCAGGCTGGGCGCAGGGAAGAAGGCCAGAACCGGTGTGATTGGCCGGGCACAGAGCGCAAACGGAGCACGGGGAGAGGCTGAATTGGCTGTCCAAGAGCCGCAGGAGCAGGAAGGATGTAAATGTATGGCAAATTTCGGAAAAATAGTAAGGAAGACAAAGGCGTAGAAATGGGATGATCGGCATCTGTTGGGGCGGGGAAGCCGTCGCAAGTACGCATGCCAAGCGCACGGGAAGGGATTTGAGACGGTATTGTGCGAGCCTGTTCGGACGGCGGGGAGACTCAAGATATGTCATAGATTATTGGCCTTAAATGTCATGACAATAGGCGCGACTGGTGGCAAAAATTCACCGAAAGAAATGTATTGACACTCATCCATTCGATTGACTAGTCTTTTGAGCGGTCGCAGAAACAAGAAATAGGAGTGGCGAATCTTGAGAACGTTTCCATCGAAGCAAGATGTAACTGTTGAAAACGCTTTCAAGTTTCCCCGTACCATGCACTTGCCTGTACTCGTACTCACCCCCGGTTTGTGCCCGCAGGGTTTCTTCCTGCCGGCTTTGGGACAGTTTCAGTCTGTTCGCCTGGCGCAGTTTCCTACCGCGAACAGCAGAAATTCCCGCCAATGATTTCACCTGGCGGGAGGGAGCCGTGATCCATCACGGTTCAATTGTGAGTGCCGGCAGTTTTCGGCCGGCGCTCAAACAAAGCGAGCGGTTCTCCGGATCGGTAAGCCGGAGAGCAGTGTCAACATTTCAAAGGAGATGCCATGCAAAAGAGGCTGCTAAAAGTTAGCCACTTCCTGTTGCTAGCACTATTTGGGATATTTCTGATGACCGCAAATAACCAGTGTTTTGGGCAGGATACCAACGCCTCACTCAGTGGTACGGTTTCAGATCCCACCGGTGCAGTAATTCCAGGCGCGAAGCTGACGTTCACGAACGAAGCGACCGGATTCCAGGCGAACTTCGTATCCAGCGCGTCAGGCGAATTCCAATTCCGCAATATGACCCCGGGCAAGTATGACCTGGCTGCGTCCGCGACAGGCTTCAAGTCGTCGACCCAGAAGGGCATCGAGCTGGCAGTCAACCAGGCGGCGCGTGTGGATGTTCACCTGCCCTTGGGCAACACCGATGAGACCGTCGAAGTCATTGGCGACGCCTCTTTGATCAACTACGAAAACCCGACCCTCGAGGGTGGTGTTAGCCCCGAGGTACTGCAAGACTTTCCGTTGGTTGTATCCGGAGCCCCGCGCTCCTCAGTAGCGGTAGCGATCATGATGCCCGGTGTTACAACGGGCGGCGGCGGAAACGCTTTCAACGCGCGTATCAACGGCGGCATTGTGACCGGTGACGAAGCGTTGGTTGACGGCGCCACGGCAACCGAAGGTTTCATGAACCAGAGCGGCATGGTTGCCCTGCAGACCGACTTTGGCATGTCTCCCGACATCACGAGTGAAGTCAAGGTCCTGACCTCGAACTACGATGCGCAGTTCGGCAGCTCGACTTCTGGACAGATCATCATCGAAACCAAGAGCGGCGGCGAGAAGTTCCACGGCGCCGGGTACGAATATCTCCGCAACGACTACTTCAACGCTTTCCAGTACGGCACCGCGAAAACCACCAAGAAGCCCGCGGATAAAGAAAACGACTACGGCGCGAACGTCGGCGGTCCGATCTACATCCCCGGCTTCCATGGGAAGCAGTCGTTTCTGAAGGGCTACTTCTACTTCAACTGGGAAGGCTTCAAGGATCACGGCGGCGCGAACTCGGCCACGTTGAACATTGCCTCCACCAAGGCCCGTGCTGGCGACTTCAGCGGCTGGAACACCCAACTCTACTACCCCAACGATCCGGTCAAGTACGGCGCCCTCGCGGGAGCCCCGATTCAGAACAACCAGATCGATCAAAAGTTTGAGGATTCGGTTGCTAAGGCCTGGTTGGCCGCTCTGCCGACCCCGACAAACAACGGGGAAACCAACAACTACTTCATTCCGATCTCTGGCCAGGGTTCTTTGACGGCTAGCGAGAATGTGTATTTTGCTCGCGCTGACATGAACGTTGGCAACAAGGATCACCTCTACTACACCTACTGGTGGCAGTATTCGGGAACCAATGCGGCCAGCAACCTGCCCAAGGCTATGTCGACTGCAGAACCGGCCGACGTAGAGAACGCACCCATTCAGCGTTTGAACTGGGAGCATACCTTCTCCGACGTCATGACCAACCACCTTACCCTCGGTTACCTGAACCGCAACGAAGATTACTATTCACTGAACACCGGTTCCTCGCTGCCCGGAGTTTCGGGCGTAGCCGACACGGCCTTCCTGCCTGAATTCACCTTCAGCGGATCCGGCAGCTACAGCCAACTCGGCGATGTCAGGGGCCCGAAGGGCAAGAACGCCACCACCCGCGGCACCTACGCCGTCAACGATGTGCTCACCCGCGTAATCGGCAAGCACACGCTGAAGGCCGGTTACGAGTGGCATCTCGCCGGCACCACGATTCACAACTCCGGTTCGGGCAATGGCGGCCAGGGTGGTACCTTCACCTTCAGTGCCGACACCACCGGCAACACGGGTTGCGCGAACTCCGGATGCCCTGGCAGTGAAATGGCCAGCCTTTTCCTGGGCGCCGCCAGCTCTGCCAAGGTTGCGTACATGAACGTTGCGGCGGAGTATCCCCGTCAGAGCGCTTATGCTGCTCACCTGGGCGATACCTGGCGCTTCAACCCGAAGTTGACCTTGAGCTACAGCCTGCGCTGGGACTACATCACCCCGTTCAAGGAAAAGTACAACAACCTCTCCTTCTTTGACCCGACCGGTTCCAACCCCGGCGCAGTCACCTCCACGGGCACCCAACTCAAGGGCCGCTTGGCCTTTGCCGGCAACGGCTTTGGCACGGCGAGCTATGGCGCCGAGTATCCTGAAACTCCGTTCAAGTCTGCCCTTGCACCGCGCATCGGCCTTGCTTACACCGTGAATGACAAGACGGTTGTTCGCGCCGGCTACGGCATCTACTTTGGCCAGGCGTTCTATCCCGGATGGGCTGGCGGTATGAGCCAGGACGGATTCAACAAGACCCTCAACCTGAGCGAGTCGACCAGCGGCAACTTCAAGGTCCCCGCGCTCTACCTCAACTCCGGCATCAGCGCGGCGCAGGTGGGCACCACCAAGCACATCGACGCTGCCTTTGATAACGGCACGACACCCTCCCTCTATCGTCCTTTGGACGGCAACAAGCGGCCCTACTCGTCACAGTGGAACCTGACCATCGAGCGGCAGTTGCCCAGCAGCTTCTTTGCCAGCATTTCCTACGTCGGCACCAAAGGCACTCACCTGCCTTCGGCTATGAGCCCTCTGAACGTCCTGAACCCCAACAACCCGACCATTGCTGCGATCGGCAACGACCTTGCGGCCAACTACAACTCGGCCGACGGCCCTGCAACCTTCGCCAAGCATGGCGTCAACGTGCCGTATGTGGGTTGGGCCAGCCAGATGACCGGCTGCTCGCCGACCATCGCCCAGGCTCTCTCGCCCTATCCGCAGTATTGCGGTGTGTTGCAAGGCCTGAACGAAGAGCACGCCAACTCCTTCTACAACTCGATCCAGGGACGCGTGGAGCGCCACTTCAAGGACGGGCTGTATATCCTCGGCTCCCTCTCCGTGCAGAAGCTGTACACCAATGCATCGGATTCAACCCAATCCGGAAATGATACCGGTGTGGGCAACCAGGGCAACAACGGCCAGTTCTCGCCCTTCAACGAAGAGCGCGCTTGGGCAATTGCTCCTGACAACGTTCCGCTGACTGGCTCTCTGGCAATCGTGTATGACTTGCCGCTCGGCGCCAAGAAGCGCTTCCTCAACACCGGCACCGTGACCAACGCATTGGTCGGCGGCTGGGAAGTTAGCCCGATTGGCCGTTACGAATTCGGTTCTCCGATGTCGTTCGACTCGTCGTCTTGCCCGATCAGCAGCAACGTTCCCCAATTCCGCGAGGGTTGCGTACCTGGAATCCTCCCCGGACAGAAGGTTCAGTTGCATGGACGGAATGGCTTCGATCCGTCGAAGACCACCAACTACCTGAATCCCTCTGCCTTCGAAACTGACTTCTCGTCGTTCGGTTATACCGGCTACGGCAAGGCAGTGACGACGGTCTACGGACCGGCCTACAAGAACGTTGACTTCTCGTTGACCAAGAACACGAAGATCCTCGAAAAGGCGAACTTCAAGTTCACGGCCAACTTCTTCAACGCTCTGAACCAGCATGCACTCATCAACTCCCAGGGTGGAAACTATGGTGGTCCTTCGGTTGCCTTCACGACCGACGTCGCCTCCTCCTCCTTTGGCACCTGGAACAAGTCCGTCAGCTCTCCGCGTACGATTCAGTTCGCAGGACGTATCGAGTTCTAAACTTCGCAGTTGATTTGTAGTCCTAACCTGATTGCCCTGTGGACGGTACAAGTACCGTCCACAGGGCACTTTTTTGTGGCCAACAAACGCACGGGCGCACTACGCCTGCAGCCACGGCAAGGCTGCCGCAGCCTTCAGCGAAATCGGTTGTTTGGAAAGACTCTACGGAGTGGAGTGAGGATGGAGGCGCAGATAGGTCTGCACCTCTTTCTGCGCCTCAGCCTGGCGGCCCATCTTGTGGTAAATGCGCGCCATGGCCATATGTGGCTCCGGGTAGTGGGCATCCAGCCGGGCGGCTTCCTGCAATTCAAGAATCGCGGCATCGGGTCGGCCGGTATCTTCCAGCACGCTTCCCATCTGAAAATGGGCTTGTGGCAGAGCGGGATCGAGGCGGAGAGCCTCGTGCAGATTGGCTTCGGCGTCCTTGATCTGATTGACGAATTGCAGTGTGATGGCGAGGTTCAGATACGGCCATGCCGAAGGATGCGGCTGGTTGCGATCCAACTCGATGGCTTTCTTGTAGTTCTCAATGGCCATCGTATTTTCGTTTTGATAGTAGTAGCAGAGCCCCAGGCTGTCGTAGCCCCGCGCCATTCCAGGATTCAATTCGATGGCATGCTGAAAGTTGAGAATGGCCTTGCTGTACAAGTGCCCATCGTAGTCGAGGCGACCCAGCCAGTACGGATAGAGCGCCTCGGCCTTGTTCTTCGCGGCCAGCGATTCCAGCACTTTGCGCGCCCAGTCTGGATGGCTCATGCGGATGTAGGCCATGGACAGGGAGAACTGCAGCGAAGGGTCCAGCGGAACGATGGCGTCCGATTTTTTCCAGGCGATAGCGGCGCCCACGTAGTCGCCGTTGAGGAAATAGACGCTGCCGGCGTAGGCCAAAAGATGCGCCGCACCGGGCGAATGTGGGTCGCGCTCGATTTCGGCCAGCAACAATTTCTCGGCGGCGGTATAGTCGTGCGCGTCGAGCGCCCGCTGCAACTCGGATAGTTTTTCCGCCGTGAGCCCCAGCGAGCGGAGCGGCGAAGTGGTCTGTATCGGAACATCCGTTGCCGACTGTGCACCGGCCGAGAGAGTGAGAAGATCGAACAGCAGAAAAGCCGCCAAGGGCCGCAAAAAAATCTTCCCATTCTGTAACATCATGGAGAGTAGTCTAATGGACCGGAGAGGCAAAGAGAAAGTGCCAAGTCGCGATGGGAAATATAAGTTGCCGGTAAAGAAGAGTGGACGAATCGGTGCCGGCGTTTTGATGCTTGTGTTGCTTGTGCTGGTGAGCCTGGCGCAAGCGACGCTCGCACAGAATCGGGCCGCACTGTACCAGCAGACTGTGATTGCGATTCAGCAGAAGATCGAGGCCAACGATCTGGACGGCGCGCGCGCGTCGGCGACAGCGGCGAGCAGGCAGTTTCCTGCGGATGGCGGGTTGGAGAATCTGCTCGGCGTGATCGAGATTCAGCAGGGAGACGCGGACCGCGCGAAGCAGGCATTTTCCGCGGCGATTCGCCACAGCCCCAAGCTGGTTGGCGCCTATCTGAACCTGAGCCGCATTTACCTGCAGACCGCCGCGACCGATCCGGCTGCGCGCGCCGAGGCGCTGCGGCTGAGCGAGAAAGCCGTAGCGCTGGAGCCGGACAATGACGAAGCCCACTACCAGGCCGCAACTCTTCTGACCTGGGGAGCGAACTATCGGCGCTCTCTCGATCACCTGGCCAAACTCAGCGCAGAAGCCCGCGTGCAAGTGGGCGTCGAGGCGCTTTACTGCGCGGACGAAGCGGCACTCGAACATAATGAGGCGGCCAGCCGCCACGCTGCTTCACTGGCTGCGAATCCGAATCTGATGGAGCAGGATGCCATGACATGCCTGCCTGCCTTGCGTGCGGCGCACCGGGCAGATCTGATCGAGAAAATTCTTGTAGCCGCGGCGGGACGCCATCCGCTTTCCGCCGCTGGGCTGCGCATTTTGGGGCTGGCGCAGGAGGCGGAAGGGAAGTTGGAACCGGCGCGTACCACGCTGGAGCAGGCATTTGCCGCCGATCCAACCGCGACGATTGTGCTCGAGGATCTGACGCGCGTTGCCAAGGCCGCCAAGGATAACCAGGGCGCTCTGGGCTATCTGGCGCACGCGCGGGAGTTGGCGCCCGGCGATGCCAGCCTGCCGTATGAGTTCGGCGCCATCTGCCTCAAGATGGGGCTGCTTGGCGAGGCGCGCAAGGCGATGGAGCAGGCCATCAAGCTGGCCCCGGAGAATCTCGAGTACAACCTCGGCATGGGCACTGCCCTGTCGTTTTCGCACGATCCAAGCGAGGCGCTGCCTTTTCTCGACAAATTCCATGCGCTGCGGCCCACCGATCCGCCGGGTCTTCTTGCGCTGGGGACCACGTACTTCCGCATGAAAGATTACGAGTCTGCCGGCAAGTGGCTCAGGCAGGCGGCAGCCAGCGACACTACCTCTGCGGAGGCGCACTACTACCTGGGGCGCATCGCGCGGCAGGAGGGCCAACTGGACGGCGCTGTCGCGGAGTTGACGCAGTCGGTGGCGGTGCATCCCGATCAGCCGGAAGTGCTGGCCGAACTGGGCCAGGTGTATATGCAGTTGAAAAAGTACGCAGAGGCCGAGAAGATGCTGGGCAGGGCGGTTGCGCTCGACGCGGACAGCTATCCCGGCAACTTTGGCCTGCTGCAACTCTATGCGCGCACCAACGATCCGCGGCGCGAAGAGCAGTCCAAGCGATTCGACGCCATCAAGGGCAAGAGCGAAGAACAGTATCGCGAAATGATGCGCGTGATCGAGATTCAGCCGCAAGGCAAGCCGCAGAAGTAGCGGACTGCCTAAACGGATGCGACGCGCTCGTGGGTGGGCAGGCGCATTTCGATGATCAGGCCGCCGCCTTGCCGGGGCAGAGCGCGAATCTCACCGCCGTGCAGATGCACCGCGCGCTCGGCAATCGCCAGGCCCACGCCGAATCCGCCGGTGCTTTCGTTGCGCGAAGTATCCACGCGCACAAAGGGCCTGAATATGGCCTCGCGCAGATTCTCCGGCACGCCGGGTCCGCGATCCATGATGTGCAGCACCGCGCTCGATGCGGTCTGATCCTGCGCGTTCAATACTTCCAGTTCCACGCTGCCGCCGGCGGGGGAATAGCGAATGGCGTTGCGCACGATGTTCTCAATGGCGCGTCCCATCAGTTCCGGATCGACCACGACGGTGGAGTCAACAAGAGCGCTGAGCGACACGGTACAGTTGCGCGCACCGGCTTCGAATTGCAGGTTGGGTAGATGCGTTTCGATCAGGTGGACCAGCGAAACCGGCTCGGCCTTGATGGGATTGCGCAGCGACTCAAGCGAGGAGAGCGAGAGCAGTTCGCCGATCAGACGGTTCAGTTGAGTGGCCTCGTCCTCAATGCGCTGCAGATGGATCTCGACAGATTGCGGAGCTTGATCGCGGGCCAACTCCAACGCCACGCTGAGGCGGGCCAGCGGCGAGCGCAACTCGTGTGAAACATCGCGCAGCAGCAGCTTTTGGGCCTCCATCAGGCCGGCAATGCGATCCGCCATCCGGTTGAAATCGACCATGAGCGAACGAATCTCGTTGGTGCCGGCCGCGGCCAGGCGCAGGCCCGGCTCCGGCACGCGGGCATCCAGGCGTCCAGCGGCAAAGCTGCGCACCACCTCGCGCAATTCGCGCACTGGGCGGGAAAAGAAGTAGGCGAGCAGCAGCGCGACCAAGACGCAAACAGCGAGCGGAACGACCATCTTCGGCCATGGCCACGGGCGCGCGTCCGCCTCCGGGCTGTATTGCGCAATCACCAGCGGATGCCCGTCCGGCGTAAGAAATGGAAAGGCGATGACCCAGTACGCGCCGTCGCTGCCGCTGGCCAGTTCATGGGTGCTCATGGCCTTGCGCAGTACGGCAGAGAACGCCGGCGATACGGTTCCGCCGCAAAGAAGGCTGAAGCCCTCCCCCTCGGGCTGGGCCAGTTTGATGAGGGTGCCGGCGCGCTCCATCACCTCGTGGGATTTGCAGCCGTCGCGCAGATAGAGCCCGTGTTCGAGAAACGCCTCATTGAGTAGCGCGGTCTTGAGCGCTTCGCCGGAGTTCTCCGGCGTGCCAATATCTTTGGGAGGAATGAAGAAAAACGTGATGCCCAGGATGGCGTAGAACGCCAGCAGCAGCGAGACCAGGATGAGGGCAAAGGTGCTTCTCATGGCATGTCGTTTCTGGCGCGCAGAGCCTCGTGCTCCGGCGTATACATGTAGCCCGCGTGGCGGATGGTTTTGATGGCGCCGGTGAAGCCTGGGATGGCTTCGAGCTTGCGGCGCAGCCGGCTGATGTTCATGTCCACACTGCGGTCGAAGGCGTGCAACTCGCGCTCCAGCACCTTCTCGGCGAGCTCGTCGCGCGAAACAATTTCACCACTCCGCTCCGCCAGTGTGAGAAAGAGCAGATATTCCAGGTCGGTGAGATCGATCAACTCGCCGTCGATGGTGGCGGTTCGCGCGCTCATGTCGAAGCGCACGCTGCCTGTCGCAAATTGATTGTGCAGTTCCGGGTGCGTGGGGAGCGGCCGTCCTCGGCGCAGAATGGCGCGGATGCGCGCCACCAGCTCACGCGGATTGAAGGGCTTGGGCAGGTAATCGTCCGCGCCGATTTCGAGGCCGACGATGCGGTCCACATCCTCGCCGCGCGCGGTGAGCAGCAAAACGGGAATGTTGGAAACGGCGCGCAGTTGGCGCAGCACCTCAAATCCATCCAGCCCGGGCAGCATCACGTCCAGCAGCACCAGATCGTAGCTTGTGCCCGACAGTGCCTCTTCAAGGCCTGAGGGGCCGCTGTGGCGCATGGCCAGTTGGATGTCGTGGCGGCTCAGATAGTCCTCAAGCATGGCGCACAGCTTGACATCGTCGTCGATCGCCAGAACTTTCACCATGGGCGCCTCATCCGCACAACCAACTCTACTGTTGTATCGGGAATCGGGCAAAATTGCACATGTTTCCTTGTCACCAATGGAATTGCGGCCGTTACACGTTGTTACAAATCGTGACCGGGCACGGGACCTGAATGCGGTCTTCTGAGAAGGGGGACGGGGAAGGACCCGATCGATCACCATGGATGCTGAACAGAGGAATACCCAGGCTGCGGACAATCCGGCTGAGCCGCCACGGAAACCGCGCTCGCTAGCGCGCTGGCTGTTGCTGATATTTGCGCTCGCCGTGCTGGTTGCGGCCGGCTGGAAACTGCTGCATGGTGCGCCGCCCGCGGGTCCGGGGATGGGCATGATGCCGCCGACCCACGTTTCCACGGCAGCGGCCCACAAGGGATCCATTGACGTCTTCGTGGATTCGCTCGGCACCGTCACCCCTGAACGCACCGTCTCGGTCTTCAGTCAGGTGAGTGGGCGCATCGCCAACGTTTTCTACCGCGAAGGTCAGGTAGTTGCGCAGGGGCAGCCGCTGGTCGACATCGATCCGCGGCCCTACCAGGCGCAACTGATGCAGGCGCAGGGGCAACTCGATCACGACAAAGCCGTGCTGGCGCAGGCGCGCATCGATCTAAGCCACTATCAGGAAGCGCTCAAGCGCAACGCCATCGACAAGAAGACGGTGGAGGATCAGGAGCAGATCGTGCATCAGTACGAGGGCACGGTCAAGAGCGATCAGGGAACCATCGCGTACGACCGCGTGCAGCTTGGCTACTGCCACATTACCGCGCCCATCGCCGGGCGGCTTGGACTGCGGCTGATCGATACGGGCAGCGTGGTTTCCGGCAGCAGCTCCAGCACGCTGGTGGTGATCGCGCAGCAGAATCCCACGACAGTTGTCTTTACCGTGGCGCAGGATCAGGTGCCCGCCGTGCAGCAGGAACTGGCCAAGCGCCGCATTCTGCGCGTGGATGCGTATGACCGCATGCAGAAGAACGTGCTCTCGACCGGCAAGCTGCTTACCTTGGACAATGCCATCGACACCACCACCGGCACGGTAAAGTTCCGCGCCGAGTTCAACAACGCGGCGGGCGCGCTGTTCCCCAACCAGTTCGTGAATACGCGGCTGTGGGTGAAGACCGTGAACGATGCAACGCTGGTGCCGACCTCCGCGATCCAGTACAACTCGCAGCAGGCGTTTGTGTGGGTTCTGCAAGCGGATGGCACCGTGCATGTGCGCAACATTCAGGTGGGCATTTCGAATGAAGAGGAGACCGCGGTCAGCGGCATTTCGGCAGGCGACAAGATCGTGACCAGCAATATCGACCGCTTGTCGGAAGGCGCCAAAGTGCTGACCGGACAGCCGAGCGAAGCCGAGATGGGGGGACCGAGGCCGTGACCGCCAAGGCCCTCAATCCGTCGCGCATCTTCATCCTGCGTCCTGTAGCGACCGCACTGTTCATGGCTGCCATTCTGCTGGTGGGCCTGGTGGCCTATTCGCAGTTGGCAGTCTCGGCGCTGCCCGAAGTGAGCTACCCGACGATCCAGGTGAAAACTCTCTATCCGGGAGCCAGCGCCGACGTCATGTCGTCCACGGTGACGGGGCCGCTGGAGCGGCAGTTCGGGCAGATGCAGGGACTGTCGCAGATGACCTCGACCAGCTCCGGTGGCGCATCGGTCATCGTGCTGCAATTCACGTTGAGCTCCAACATCGACGTGGCGGAGCAGGAGGTGCAGGCGGCCATCAACTCCGCGAATACATACCTGCCCACCGACCTTCCCACGCCGCCGGTTTACAGCAAAACCAATCCCGCCGACGCGCCGGTACTGACCTTGGCGCTCACCTCGCAATCGCTCTCGCTGTCGAAGCTTGAGGACCTGGCCGACTCGCGTCTGGGGCCGAAGATCTCGCAGCTTTCGGGCGTTGGACTGGTGACCATCAGCGGCGGACAAAAACCGGCCATCCGCATCCAGGCCAATCCGCTTGCGCTGTCTTCTTACGGTCTTTCGCTTGAAGATGTGCGCACCGCCATTTCCAGCACCAGCGTGGACACGGCCAAGGGATCGTTCGACGGGCCCAAGCAGGCCTACACCATCACGGCCAACGACCAGCTCACTTCGGGCGACGACTACAAGCAGGTTATCGTGGCGTATCGCGATGGCGCGCCGGTCAAGCTTTCCGATGTGGCCAAGGTCGTGAACGGCGTTGAAAACGACAAGCTGGCCGCGTGGATGAACGATACGCCCGCGGTGATTCTGAATGTGCAGCGGCAGTCGGGAGCCAACACCATCCAGGTGGTGGACGGCGTCAAAAAGCTGCTGCCTTCGCTGCAGTCCAGTCTTCCCGCCGCGGTGCAGGTCCATGTGCTCACCGACATGACTACGACGATTCGCGCGTCGGTTGCCGATGTGCGCTTCGAGTTGATCCTGACCATCTTCCTGGTGGTTCTGGTCATTTATCTTTTCCTGCGCAGCTTTCGCGCCACCATCATTCCTGCAGTGGCTGTGCCGCTTTCCATCGTCGGCACCTTCGCCACCATGTACGCGCTCGGCTACAGCCTGAACAATCTCACGTTGATGGCGCTGACCATCTCCACCGGCTTTGTGGTGGACGACGCCATCGTGATGATTGAAAACATCAACCGTTATCTCGAAGAGGGAATGGCGCCGCTTGAGGCGGCCTTGAAGGGTGCGGAGCAAATCGGCTTCACCATCGTGTCGCTGACGGTTTCGCTGGTCGCCGTGCTCATTCCGCTGCTACTGATGGGCGACATTACCGGCCGCCTGTTCCGCGAATTCGCCGTTACCCTGGCTGTCACCATCATCATCTCGGCCGTGGTCTCGCTGACTCTGACGCCGATGATGGCTGCACGCTTGCTGCGCTACACTCCGCCTGAAAAACAGGGACGGTTGCAGCGCTGGTCCGACGAGGTCTTTCATCGCACAATTGCGTTCTACGGACGCACTCTGCGCTGGGTGCTGCGCCATCAGACAGCCGTACTCATTCTCGCCGTGGGCACGCTGGTGCTGACCGTTGTGTTGTATATCGTCATTCCCAAAGGCTTCTTCCCGGTGCAGGATACGGGCGTGATTCAAGCGGTTTCGCAAGCGCCGGAAAGCATTTCGTTCGAAGCCATGCAAGATCGGCAGCGCGCGTTGGCGCACGTGATTCTTGCCGATCCGGCGGTGTCGAGCCTGTCCTCGTTCATTGGCATCGACGGCGTCAACACCACGCTGAACAGCGGGCGCATGCAGATCAACCTGAAGCTGTTGGAAGAGCGCGGCGCGAGCGCGACAGAAATTATCAATCGCCTGAAACCGAAGCTGGATCAAGTTTCCGGTATCAAGCTCTACCTGCAACCGGTGCAGGATCTGACCGTGGAGAACCGCGTCAGCCGCACGCAATATCAGTACACGATTGAAGATCCCGACCAGGCAAACGTGGATGTGTGGACGACGAAGCTGGTGGCCAAGCTGAACACGCTGCCGGAGCTGACCGATGTGGCCACCGACCAGCAGCCGCACGGCCTGGCGGCGGACTTGAACATCGACCGCGTTACCGCATCGCGGCTCAGCGTGACGCCGTCGCAAATCGATAACATGCTCTACGATGCCTTCGGTCAGCGCCAGGTGACAACGCTCTATACGCAGACCAATCAGTATCACGTGATCCTGGAATCCGATCCCGAATTCCAGAAGCAACCCAACCAGTTGAACCACATCTATCTGCCCAGCACGTCGTCGTCGAGCACCAGTTATTCGCAGTACGCGGTCTCGTCGACATCGGGCGTGGGATCGGTGGCGGCCTCGACGCTTTCTTCCAGCGGATCGAGCAGCCAGGGAATGTCCGCTTCGGGATCTGTGCTTTCCGGCGCTTCGGGTTCGAGTAACTCGATTCTGAGCTCGGCCTCAACCGGCAGCAGCTCCACGACAACAAGCGCTACGACGGCCGCCAACGGCGCGGTGCCGATTGCCGCGGTCGCGCAGTTGAAGATGATGGGCGCACCACTCACCATCAACCACCAGGGACAGTTCCCGGTGGTGACCATCTCGTTTAACGTTGCGCCGGGCTCGTCGCTGGGTGCGGCCATCAAGGCCATCGAGAAGGCGCGCGCGGAACTGGGCATGCCGGTCAGCGTGCAAACCGGATTCCAGGGAACCGCGGCTTCGTTCAAAAACTCGCTGTCGAACGAAGGCCTGTTGGTGTTGGCGGCGCTGGTCACGGTCTACATCGTGCTGGGTGTGTTGTATGAAAGCTTCATTCACCCCATCACGATTCTCTCCACGCTGCCGTCGGCGGGTGTGGGCGCGTTGCTAGCGCTTCAATCCTTCGGCTACGATCTGGGCGTCGTTGGACTCATCGGCATCGTGCTGCTCATCGGCATTGTAAAAAAGAACGGCATCATGATGATCGACTTTGCGCTCGACGCCGAGCGCAGTGGCAATCTTACCGCGGAAGAGGCCATCTATCAGGCTTGCCTGCTGCGCTTCCGTCCCATTCTGATGACCACCATGGCCGCGCTGCTGGCCGCGATTCCATTGGCTTTCATGGGCGGCATCGGTTCGGAGTTACGACGGCCGCTGGGCATCGTGATGATCGGCGGTTTGATCCTGAGCCAGATCCTCACCTTCTACACCACCCCGGTCATCTACATCTTCTTTGACCGCCTGGCGCAGCGCTTCCGTCACGGACGGAGCGAGGCTCCGCTGGCGCCTCCGCTCGATGAGCGGCCAGTCGAGGAGCTGTCATGAACATCTCGGCTCCCTTCCTTCGCCGTCCGGTGGCCACCACGCTGCTGACCGCAGCCGTGGCCATCGGAGGCGCTATTGCCTTCTCGGTCTTGCCGGTTGCTCCGCTGCCGCAGGTGGACTCGCCCACGATTTTTGTGGAGGCCAGTTTGCCCGGCGCCAGCCCCGAAACCATGGCTTCGTCGGTTGCCACTCCGCTGGAGCGGCAACTCGGCCACATCGCCGGCGTCACCGAAATGACGTCGGACAGCTCCACCGGCAACACGCACGTCTCGCTGCAATTCGATTTGAGCAAGAACATCGATACGGCGGCGCGCGATGTGCAGGCGGCCATCAGCGCCGCGCGCAGTTATCTGCCGGCCAATCTGCCCGGCAATCCCGAGTACCGCAAGATGAACGAGGCCGACGCGCCGATCTGCGGCCTGTCCCTCACCTCGGATATCTACGACGCCGGCACGCTGTACGATCAGGGCACGACCGTTCTTTCGCCGCGCCTGGCGCAGATTGCGGGCGTGGGCGAAGTCAACGTGGGTGGCAGTTCGCTGCCTGCGGTGCGCGTTGAAGCCAATCCTCTCGCGCTGCAGAGTTATGGGCTGAGCATGTCGAGCCTGGCGACATTTCTCAAGTCGCAAAGCATGGACAAGCCCAAGGGCCACCTCACCGTCGCTGGGCAAACCATTGCCATCACCGGCAACGATCAGATCATGAAAGCCGCGGACTACAAGCCGTTGGTGGTCGGTTATCACAACGGCGCGCCAGTCCGCCTGCAAGATGTGGCCCAGGTCGTTGACTCGGTGCAGAGCCTCCGCGCCGCGGGATACCTCAACGGAAAACCCGCGATCAATATGATCATCTTCAAGCAGCCGGGCGCCAACGTCATCGATACAGTGGACGCGATCAAGGCGCAGCTGCCCATGATTCGCAGTACGCTGCCCAGCGGCATGAAGCTGACGCTCGATCTGGATTCAACCACCACCATCCGCGCCTCGCTGCACGATGTGGAGCGCACGCTGATTATCTCGGTGGTGCTGGTCATCTTTGTGGTCTTCCTGTTTCTGCGCAGCGGACGGGCAATTCTCATTCCGGCGGTTTCGGTTCCCGTGTCGCTGATCGGGACCTTTGCGGCCATGTACTTCCTTGGCTACAGTCTCGACAATCTTTCGCTGATGGCCATCACCATCTCTACCGGGTTCGTCACCGACGACACCATCGTGGTAATGGAAAACATTACCCGCCTGATCGAAGGCGGAATGGATCCGATGCGTGCGGCTTACAAGGGCGCGCAAGAGATCGGCTTCACCATTGTTTCCATCGGACTTTCGCTCATCGCCGTCTTCATTCCCATCCTGATGATGGGTGGGCTGGTAGGCCGTCTGTTCCGCGAGTTTGCGGTCACGCTGTCAGTCACCATCCTCATCTCCATGGTGCTCGCGTTGACCACGACGCCGGTGCTGTGCTCGCGCCTGCTGCGCTCGGAGCAGACGCAGGCACACGGCGCGCTGTTCCTGTTGAGCGACAAGCTCATGCACGGGCTGATCAATCTCTATCGCGGTTCGCTGCGCATCGTGCTGCGTCATTCCTGGGTGGTGCTCTGCGTTTTTGTTCTGACCATCGTGCTCAACGTCGTCATCCTGTTCCATTTGCCCAAAGGCTTTTTCCCCTCGCAGGATACAGGCGCAATCATGGGCGGCGTGCAAGGGCCGCAAGACGGTTCCTTTGCCCCGATGCAGGCTTCGGTTCGGCAGATTGCGGGCATCATCAAGTCCGACCCGGGCGTCGAGAACGTGATTGCCTTCACCGGCGGCGGTGGACCGGGCGGCTCCAATTCGGGCTTTCTCTATATCTCTCTGAAACCACTGAGCGAGCGCAAGGCCAGCGCTATGGATATTGTCGACCGCCTGCGCCCCAAACTGCGCCAGGTGACCACCGCACAGACCTTCATGATGGCGGCGCAGGATTTGCACATTGGAGGGCGGCAGAGCAACACGCAGTACCAGTACACGCTGCAGTCCGAAACCGTCGATGGACTGCGCACCTGGGTTCCGAAATTGACCACGGAGTTGAAGAAAAATCCCATGGTCACCGACGTCAACTCCGACATGCAGGCCGGCGGTCTGGAAACGCACATTACCTATGATCGCGATACCGCCGCACGCCTCGGTCTGACGCCCGAAGCGATGAACAACGAACTCTACGGCAACTTCGGCCAGTCGCAAGCGCTAACGTTGTTCAAATCGCTCAATCAGTATTACGTGGTGCTAGAGGCCGCTCCCAAGTTTACACAAGGGCCGGACGCACTGCACAACACGTACTTGCATAACTCCTCGGGCGCCGTGCCCTTGGACGCGGTCATGACTTCCCAGACGCGAACCGCGCCGCTGGCGGTGAATCACACCGGCCTCTATCCGTCGAGCACGCTGTCGTTCAACCTGGCGCCGGGCGTTTCGCTCAGCCAGGCCACCGCCAGCATCCAGGCCACCGAGTCGCAGATGGGCATGCCGACCAGCATCCATGGCGTGTTTGCCGGCACCATGTCGGCCTATCGCGAGGCGTTGAACAGCGAACCGATCCTGGTTCTCACCGCGGTTCTGTCGGTCTACATCGTGCTCGGCATCCTGTACGAAAGCGTGATCCACCCCATCACGATTCTCTCCACGCTGCCTTCGGCCAGTTTGGGCGCGGTGCTCACGCTGCTGCTCTGCGGAGAAGACTTGAACATCATCACCATCATCGGCATCGTGCTGCTGATCGGTTTGGTGCAGAAGAACGCGATCATGATGATTGACTTTGCCCTGCAGGCGGAACGCGAGCGCAAGCTCTCGACCGATGACGCGATCTTCGAGGCGTGCATGTTGCGCTTCCGTCCCATCTTGCTGACCTCGATGGCGGCCATGGCAGGCGCGCTGCCGCTGGCGCTGGGGCACGGCATCGGTTCGGAAATTCGCAGGCCCTTGGGCTTGACCATCATCGGCGGATTGGCTGTGAGCCAGGTCCTCACTCTTTACACCACCCCGGTCATCTATCTGTTCCTTGACCGGTTGCGCTTGGGTATGAATCGTTTGATCGGCCGCAACGCCGAGCCCGCAACGGAGGCAATATGAGCATCATGAATGGGGCGTCAGCAATGCTGCTGGATCGGAAGAGTTATTTGCGGGCCAGTGGCTTCGTCCTGACGGCTGGTGTGTTGTTGGGGATTGCGGGTTGTAACTTCGGTCCCACGTATCAGAAGCCGCAGATGCTTGCGCCGGACGCCTACAAGGAAGCGGTCCAGAGCAAAGACTGGAAGCCCGCCTATCCGCAGGACGCCATGCTGCACGGCAAGTGGTGGGAGGTTTTCAACGAGCCAGAGTTGAATCAACTGGAAGAACAGTTGAACATCGACAACCAGAACATCGCCCAGTATTTTAATAGCTTTGTCGCGGCGCGCGCCCAGATCGCGCAGGCCCGCGCCAGTTACTGGCCCACGGTCAGCGTAGGCATCTCGGGCACGCGCACTCGCATTCCTCAGTTGCACTCCACCACCGTCGCCCAGTCGATTGCGACCACCTCGAACACCTTCCAGTTGCCGTTGAGTGTCTCCTGGGAGCCGGACCTGTTCGGGCGCATCCGCAACACGGTGAATGAGTACTCCGCCGCGGCGCAGATCAGTGCGGCCGATCTTGAGAACGAGCGGCTCAGCGAGCAGGCTTCGCTGGTCGAATATTACTTTGAGTTGCGCGGGCAGGATGCCTTGATCGAGCTGTACAACAAGACCGTGGCCAACGATCAGCAGACCCTGGAGCTGACCCATGCGCGCCAGGAAACCGGATTGGTCTCCGATGAGGATGTGGCCGGCGCCGAGGCCAATCTGAAAGCCGCACAAGCCTCAGCCACCGCACTGACTGTGACACGCGCGCAGTACGAGCACGCGATTGCACTGCTGATCGGCAAGCCTGCCGGGCAGTTCTCGCTGGCCGAGCGTCCGCTCACTGTCGATGCGCCCGCCATCCCGGTCGGCCTGCCCTCGCAACTGCTGGAGCGCCGTCCTGACATTGCCTCTGCCGAGCGCACCATCGCCCAGGCCAATGCGCTGATCGGCATCGGTTGTACCGCCTATTTCCCCACGCTGTCGATCTCCGCAGCAGGCGGAACAGAGAGCCCCACCTGGTCCAATCTCTACAACTGGAGCGACTACTACTGGTCTCTGGGTCCTTCGTTCAGCCAGACGGTCTTCGACGGCGGCAAGAGCAGGGCCATGCTGGTGCAGTATCGCGCGCAATACAACGGCGATGTGGCGAAGTATAAGCAGACGGTGCTGAACGCGTTCAAGGAAGTGGAGGACGACCTCTCTTCGGTGCGCATTCTCAGCACCCAGATCCGTCAGCAGGATGATGCCATCGCTTCAGCCGAGCGCTCCTACAACGTGGCCAACAGCCGCTATGAAACCGGGCTCGACACCTATCTAAATGTACTGACCGCGCAGAACACGCTGTTGGCCGACCGGCAATCGGCCATTGCGCTGCGCATCAACCGAATTACCGCCAGCGTGCAACTCATTCAGGCGCTGGGCGGCGGGTGGAACAGCGCGCAACTGCCGGACAATATGCAGTTGAAGAAGAGCTATACCACCCATGTGACCTTGGATGTGACTGCTCCCTAGACGGGCGCCGGGGCCGCGCAGCTTGCAGGCGCGGCTACAAAATAAGGCAGTTTGCACTGTGGCTTTTCAACGCAGATGCCGGACTAGAGCGGCATCTGCGTTCTTTTTGTCCATTGCGCAAGCAGGATGTTCTCTGGTCGCCTTCCGCCTCCATCGAAGCCTGCGGTTTCCATGCCGCTCTCTCCTCTCAAGCGGTGCTGTCCCCATCCAGGGCCGCGCCGCGGCGTATTGTTGAAGCGTTCTCAGTCCCTTGTTTCCATCCGAAGAAGAATTCCGGCCGCTTAGGTTGTTCGCGGGTTCGCCAAGGAATAAGATGTTCTGGCAACGAGGAGACAGAGTGCCCAAGCAACCCGTCCAACGGCCTTCGTTTTACCGCTCTCTTACCTTTCGCGTACTCGTCAGCCTCGTCGCGGGCATCCTCATCGGATTCCTCTGGCCCCACTTTGGCGAACAACTGCGCCCGCTCGGCGATCTGTTCATCAAACTCATCCGCATGATCGTGGCTCCCATCATCTTCTTGAGCGTGGTGGTCGGCATCGCCAACGTGGGCGACATGCACAAACTGGGCAGGGTTGGGCTCAAGGCTCTCGTCTACTTTGAGGTCGTCACCACCATCGGATTGCTGATGAGCATGGCGGTGGCCAACATCTTTCAGCCCGGGCGTGGCATGAATGTGGATGCCAGCCGCCTCGATCCAAGCGCCGTGGCGCAGTACGCGGCGGCCGGCAAGCAGACCGGCACGGTAGACTTTCTGATGAACATCGTCCCCGACAGCTTTGTCGGGGCATTCGCCAAGGGAGAGATTCTGCAGGTTCTCTTCCTGGCCATTCTCACCGGCCTTGCGCTCACCTCGCTCGACCGCGAAAAGCACCTCATCCGCGGGGCGCAATCGCTGTCGAACGTCTGCTACAAGATCGTCGCCTACATCATGGAAACGGCTCCGATCGGAATCTGCGGCGCCATGGCTTTCACCGTGGGCAAGTACGGCCTGGTCACGTTGCTCGCCTTGGGCAAACTGCTGTTGTGCGTCTATCTGACCAGCCTGGTTTTTGTGGCGGTGGTGCTGGGCGCCATCTGCGTGCTGAACGGCATCAACCTGTGGCGCTTTGTGGTCTATATCCGGGACGAGATTCTGATCGTGTTTGGGACTTCTTCCTCTGAAGTGGTGTTGCCGCGCATGCTCATCAAGATGGAAAACCTGGGCTGCTCCAACGCCGTGACCGGCCTGGTGATTCCCTCCGGCTACTCCTTCAACCTGGATGGCACTTCCATCTATCTCGGCATCGCCGCGCTCTTTGTTGCGCAGGCCACTAACACCTATCTGACGCTGGGGCAACAGTTGTTCATCCTGTTCGTGCTGATGCTCAACTCGAAGGGCGCCGCAGCGGTAACCGGAGGCGGCTTCATCACGCTGGCCGGCACGCTGACCGCGGTCGGCACCATTCCCGTGGCCGGCATTGCGCTGCTGCTCGGGGTGGACCGCTTCATGTCGCAGGCGCGCTCCATGACCAACCTGGTGGGCAACGGCGTGGCGACAATCATCGTGGCCAAGTGGGAGAAGCAGTACGACGCCGAGCGCGCGCAGGCGATCCTGCGTGGCGATGTTCTGCCCGACCTTACGCTGGCCGAAGAGACGCCGTAAAGAATAAGTGGTCAGTTGTCAGTGGTTGGGCAGAGGGCGGGGAACCACCCCGTCTTGCCACAAACGGACTTCGACTTCAACGCAATCCCAACCCGTGGAACGATCTCCCGTCCTCGCGGGCGTTCTCTGGTTTCTCCCCTTACCCGCCCGCAGCTGCGCGCGCCGCTGACGCTCGGAGGGGTAAGGGGAAAGATGCTGTCACGTGTTCCTGCTTCTCGTTTCTGTTCGAATAGCTCCCTCCCGGCTACGCCGTCGCGCTGACCAGCGAACCGGAGGAGAGGCTTTGCAGGAAGCTGTCCAATGCATCCTGGGCGTTGGTCACGTTGCCGGTGCTGAGTGCCGAACCAATCTGCGCGAGCAGTTGCTTGAACGAATTCGCCGCACTGCTGGACGTGCTGTCGGTGCTGCTCGATGTGCTGCTTGTTGAAGAGCTGTCTGTCGAATTCAGCAGGCTGGTGAGTGAATCGTAAGCCGACTGCGCCGCTGTGGTGTCGCCGGAGCTGATGGCGCTGAACAGGCTCAGCACGTCCTGCCCGAGAGCGCTGATGCCGGAATTGCTCGTGCTGTCGCTGCTGGCCGTGCTCGATGTGGACGATGTCGAACTCGTCGCCGAGGTGCCCGGAACGGCGTAGGTCTCCAATGTCGTCAGCGCGCTCTGCGCCCCAGAGATGTTGTCACTGGAGAGCGCCGTGGAGACGCTGGCAAGAAACTCGCCCAGCAGGCTGTTGGAGTCGGCGTTCGCGGGAGTGAGTTTTTCCACTTCGGCCAGATACTTCTTGGCATCGGTTGTGTCTCCCGACTTGATGGAAGACATCAGGCTCGAAAGCGCGCTGTCAAAGCTGTTCTGGCTGCTGCTGGAGGAAGTGGAAACCGACGACGCTGAGAGTTCCGCGAAGAGCGTGCTGGTGCTTTGCAAAGCGGAAATTGACATGAATCGCATTCCTTTTCACTCGAATTTCTCCCAGCAGAAACTGACCAACAGGTCCGGCTGCGAGATATACATGTGGACTGCAATCCTCTCCGCGAACATGACACGCGGCAGAACAAACAAAACCCGCCAAGCCCATTTACGAACAGGGCAGCGAAGCCTTCCTGGATTGGAACTCCGCGATGCTTCAGAAACCCTGAATCTCAAGCAGGTCTTCCTCCGCCGCGCAAAGAAAGCGGGCCGCCTCCCCATCGGAAGCAGCCCGCTTGGTTGCCTGAGCCTGTTCTAAACTCCCGGAGGTGCTCCACCACCTCCATCGGGTGGCGGTCCTCCTTCTCCATCTGGCGGTGTAGGCGGCATCTCGTCGCTCTCCTGGCGCGCCGAGGCCTTCTGGCGCTTCTTCTCCCACGCCGCATACTTGGCCTGCTGATCGTCGGTCAAGGTTGCGGCAATCTTGGCGTTGGCGTTGTCGCGAATGGACTTCGCCGCCGCGCGCATGTTTTCCATCGCGTCTCGGCTGGGCCGCTGCTCGTCGCCTGCTGCGCCGTCGTTGCCGGTCTTTGTCGTTTTCGACTGGTCGAACAGCGTTTCGATCTGGTGGTGCTGATCCGTCAGGATCGCCTTCACCTGCGTCTGCTGCTCGGTGGTCAGAGTCAGCAACTGCGTCAGTTGCTTCAACTCGCGCTCCACGCTGGGGCCGTGGCTGAGCGACGGTTGCATCTCGCCCGGAGGCGGTCCATCCGGCTGCGCCTGAAGCACGCAGCAACCTGCCGCCAATGCGCAAGCCACGAACAGCGCGCGGCCGCGCGTCAAACATACATTCGCAATTTCAATCATGATTCGATGATCCTCTCTGCTGCGGGAAAAACAGAGCGGCGTCCAAGCGGGCGCCCGAAAATCGTGCCGGAGCGGTTTCTGCATCCGTGTCGATTTCGTCGCACCCTGACTTGGTTCTCCGCACGTTCGTAACTTTGCCGGCAAAGCTGCTCAATCAACTAGACGCACAAACGCCCGATTTCGTTGATGGATTCCAATGGGTTGTTTTTGCGCATTGAGTGATCCGCCTGTGCGAAGAGGACAGCGCAAGCAGGTTTGGCCGCTCCTCTTAGGCAGAGACGATCTTCCCCGGCATGCGTGCCCCGCTCTGGAGCAGAAACGGGTGGGGCGCAGGGATGCGGCACTCGCACCGATCCAGATCACTCACGAGGATATTTCCTGGTCCACCGGCAGGATGCCCATCTCCTGATAGATAGGGCGCATTTCGCGTCGCACGGCCGGCATTTTCGTCAGGAACCATGCCGCGCCCAGCAGGACCGCCGCTCCGCTCAGGATCACCGTCGAGGGCGCACCGATAGCCCGCGCCATGGCCCCGGCCAGCAGGCTGCCGAAGGGCGCCATGCCGACGAAGGCCATGGTGTGGTAGCTCATCACGCGCCCGCGCTTGTCTTCGCTGACGACGGTTTGAATGATGGTGTTGCTGCCGGCCATGCCCTGCATCATGCCCATGCCCGCCACCAGCACCATGATCATCGATAGCCAAAAAACGTGCGACAGCCCGAAGCCGATCAGCCCCACTCCAAAGACGGCTGCCGCGATGGGAATCATCCTGACCAGCCCCAGCACGCTTTTGCGCGCCGCCAGCGAAAGCGCCGACACCAGTGCGCCCACCCCCATCGAGGCCATCAGGAAGCCGAGTGTATGCGGACCGCCGTGCAGCACCTGCGCCGCGAAGATCGGCATCAGCACCACAAACGGCATGCCCATCAGGCTGATGACGGCAAACAGCAGTAGGATGGTGCGGATGGGCAGAAACTCCGACACATAGGTCCAGCCCGCCTTCATCTCGTGCAGCGTTGAGGTGGTGGCTCGCTTCATCACGGGCCCATGCAACCGCATCATCAGCAGCGACGCAATCACGGCAATATAACTGATGCCGTCAATCAGAAAGCACCAGCCCTCGCTGCTGACCGCGATCAACATGCCCGCCAGCGACGGGCCCATCAGCCGCGTGATATTCACCATCGACGAGTTGAGTGCGATGGCGTTCGACAGGTCGGCGCGGTCCTCAACCATCGTCACCATGAACGACTGGCGGCCGGGCATATCGAACGCATTGATCACGCCTTGCATCGCGCTCAGGCCCAGCACCCAAGGCATCGTGATCCTGCCGGACAGCGTCAACGCCGCCAGCAACAGCGATTGGATCATGGAAAGCACCTGGGTCCAAACCAGAACCTGGCGGCGGTCGAGCCGGTCCACCCATACGCCTGCAAAGGGCGCCAGCAGAAACGTGGGAATCTGGCCTGCAAAGCCGACGATGCCCAGCAGCAGCGCCGATCCGGTCAGCCGGTAGACCAGCCAACTGGTGGCTACGCGCGTCATCCACGTGCCGATCATTGAGATGCTTTGTCCGCCGAAGAATAGCCGGAAGTTGCGATGCCGCAGCGCGCGCCACGCATGGGATGAGCCGCTGAACAGGCGCGGCTTCGCTGTGCCGCGGACCACGGTTTGTCCCGTGCGCGCTGTATCTTCAGTACCGTTCAAGTTGGGTCCTCGTCTGCAGTCTCTTGCCGCCGGGGTTTCTCAGCCACGCTTTAGCGCCTGTTCACACAACTGCGCCGCCACCTCAGTAGTGTGAACAGACCCTGGGTCTTTGACAGAGTGAATTGGTACCAACTCCGCGCCTCATCCATTCGCCGGATTTTCGAGGAAAAGGCTGGCGAATGGGTGGAAAAGTACAAATCTCAATGGCACGAAATTACGCTGTCGGAGACCTAGTTCACCATTCCCAGTTCGCGCAGCAGGAAGGCGTAGTCGAGGGCAATCTCTTTCAAATAGTCGTAGCGGCCGCTTGCGCCGCCGTGGCCGGCTTGCATATTGGTCACCAGTAGCAGCGGGTTGTTGCCGGTCTTGAGCGTGCGCAGTTTGGCCACATATTTCGCGGGCTCCCAATACATCACCTGGCTGTCGTTGAGCGAGGTTTTGACTAACATCGCCGGATAACTCGCCGCCTTCAAGTTGTCATAGGGCGAGTAACTCAGCATGTAGTGGAAGTACGTCTCCTGGTTGGGGTCGCCCCACTCCTCGTACTCGGGAACGGTCAGCGGCAGCGAGGCGTCGAGCATGGTGTTCATCACGTCTACAAACGGCACGTGAGAAATCACGGCGCGGAACAGGTCGGGCCGCAAATTCGTGACCGCGCCCATCAACAGGCCACCGGCTGAACCACCCTCGATGGCCACACGCTTGGCGTCGCCGTAGCCTGAGGTGGTGAGGCACTCGACGGCGGCAATGAAGTCGGTAAAGGTGTTGCGCTTCACCAGCATCTTGCCCGCGTCGTGCCAGGGCTTGCCCAGGTCGCCGCCGCCCCGGATGTGCGCGTAGGCCAGCACCACGCCGCGGTCCAGCAAGCTCAGCCGGTTCCCGCTGAAGCCGATGGGCAGCGAGTAGCCATAGGAGCCGTAGCCGTAGACATACAGGGGATTCTTGCCCGCTTCGCGTTTGTCTTTGCGATACACCAGCGACACGGGAACCTGCACGCCGTCTGCCGCCGTGGCATGAATGCGTTCGCTGGCATAGAGCGTGCGGTCGAATCCGCCGGGGATTTCAAGCTGTTTCAGCAGCGTGGAGGCGCCCGTCGCCACGTCGTATTCGTACACCGAACTCGGTGTCACCAGCGACTGGTAGGAGTAGCGGAACGTGGTGGCATTAAAGACGTGGTTGATGTGCGGCTGGGCGCTGTAGGCGGGCTCGGGGAAGGCAATTTCGCCGGCCCGCGCAGCTTCGGGACCCTCTCCCGTGAAACGCCATACGCGCAGCCGGGGCAAGCCGTCTTCGCGTTCGCAGGCTACAAAGAACCCGGCAAATAGGTCCACGTCTTCCAGCATCACCTCGTCGCGGTGGGCAAGGACCTCCGTCCAGTGCTCGCGTCCCGGCGTGGCCGTTGGTGCAGTGACCAGGCGGAAGTTGCGCCCCTTGTCGTTCGTCCGGATGAACCACAGCCCGTTGCGATGGTCGATTGCGTACTCGTGCTCGTCCTCGCGCGCGCAGATCAGGCGGAACGCGCCCTCCGGCGCCGTGGCTGGCAGCACCCACGACTCGGTCGTGATGTGGCTGGCCGATTCCATCACAATGAATTTGCCGTCGCGGGTGCGCCCTGCGCCCAGGTTGAAGCGCTCGTCGTCGTCCTCATAAACCAATGCCGCATCGGAAAGCTGCCTGCCGCGCGCGCGCCACATCTGGTACTGGCGCTTCTGCTCCTCGTCCTCCACGGTGTAGAAGAGGGTGCTGTTGTCCGCCGCCCACACCACCGAGCCCACCCGCTCCACCTCGCCGGCCAGCGTCTCGCCCGTTTCCAGGTCCTTGATGTGCAAGGTGTATTGGCGGAATCCCGTGATGTCGGTTGTATAGGCCAGCCAGCGGCCGTCAAGGCTGATGTCCGTGGCACCGATGGCGAAGAACGGATGTCCCTCGGCCAGCAGGTTGCCGTCCAGGACGACTTGCTCCGGAGTGTCCTCGGTCGCATTGGGAGATCCGTGGGTGCGGCAGTGAATGGCGTACTGGCGGCCCTCTTCGGTGCGCGTGTAATACCACCAGTCGCCTTCGCGGAAGGGAACTGAGACGTCGGTCTGCTTCACATGGCTCAGCATCTCCCGGTACAGGTCCTCGCGCAGCCCGGTCAGCGGAGCCATCACGGCCTCGGCATAGGCGTTTTCGGCCTCAAGATAGGCCGTGACCGCGGGGGCTTGCTTGTTGCGGAGCCAGGCGTAGTCGTCGGTGAGCACCGTGCCGTGCAGCGCGGTCTCGGTGTGCTCTTTGTGGGCGATGGGGGGGCGGGGAAGCTGTGTCTGAGTCATCTCCTTCCCAGTGTAGTTGCTGTGCCGGGTGGGTATGGCTGTCCCCCAGGCGCCAAAATCGGAGCCGGAGAGGCGCTCGGCCGCCGTTGACTCAGGGCGCTTTGGAACTTTCGGCCCCGCTGCCGCGTACAATGAAGAGCGATGATAGGCATGCGCCGTGTAAATTCGACCGTTTTTCGGCTGCTTTTGGCAGCTTTTCTGGCCATTTTTTCCACGGCCGCCCTGGCTCAACGGCTGGAGGACCTGCCCGCTGCCACAGACTACGTCAGCGACAACGCCCACGTGCTGTCGCCCGAGGCCATTGCGCGGCTGGACCACCTCTGCAGCCAGTTGGACCATTCCCAGGCCAATGCACAGATTGCTGTAGTGACCGTCCGCAATCTCGACGGCGACGATTCGGCCGACTATGCCACCCGCCTGTTCGAGAAGATGAAGATTGGAGCCAAGGGAACCGACCGCGGCCTCCTGTTCCTGTTTGCCATTGACGACCGCCGCCGCTCCATCAAAGTGGGTTACGGCCTCGAAGGCATTCTGCCCGATGGCAAAACCGGCGACATCGGCCGCTCCATGGTTCCTTACCTGCAGCGGGGCGACTACGACAATGCGGCCCTGTTGGGTGTGAGTCAGGCGGCCAACGTGATTGCCACCGACGCCAAAATCACGCTCGACGACGACGCGGGCCTGGTGCGCCGCCAGCCGGCGCGCCAAGCGCCCACGCTGGGCAAAGTCATTCTGCTCGTCATCCTCTTCATCTTTTTCGGCGGCTTCATGCTGCTCCGGTTCCTGTTGAACCTGGGCCTGTTTGGCGGCTGGGGAGGCTGGGGTGGACGCGGTCCCTGGATTGGCGGCGGAGGCTTTGGCGGAGGAGGAGGCGGCTTCGGCGGTGGAGACTCCGGGGGGTTCGGAGGCTTTGGCGGCGGAGGAACCGGCGGCGGTGGTTCCGATGGCGGCTGGTAGCTTTTTCAAGTTTTGTCGGTTTTTTATGCAGGGGCTTCCTTTCATGGAAGCCAGAGGAGAGAAACACCGTATGAGTCGTGGACTTTGGATTGGACTTGGGGTTGTCGGCGTTTTCGTCTTGGCTTTGCTGATGGTGTTTGGCAGTTACGTGAGTGCCAAAAACCAGATGGTCGCCAAAGATGAGGTCGTGAAGGCCGCGTGGTCAGAGGTCGATGTCCAGTTACAGCGGCGCGCCGACCTGATCCCCAACCTGGTGGAGACGGTGAAGGGCTTCACCAAGGAAGAAAGCACCGTCTTTGGCGACATCGCCAACGCTCGCGCCGGCATGTTGAATGCCCAGGGGCCGGCAGCCAAAATCGAGGCCAATGGCCGCCTTGACGGAGCCCTCGGTCGCTTGCTGCTGCTTACGGAAAACTATCCGCAACTGCGTTCCAGCGACCAGTTCATGCGCCTGCAAGACGAGTTGGCCGGAACCGAGAACCGCCTCAGCGTTTCGCGCCGGCGCTACAACGATTCCCTGCGTGACTACAACACCTTCGTGCGCCAGTTCCCCAACAGCATCTGGGCTGGCATCGCCGGCTTCCAGGTCAACAACGCCTTCTTCGAGGCCAGTGCCGGCGCCAAGAATGTGCCGACGGTCAAGTTCTAAGAGCCGACCCTCCACCCAAACAACAAAAGGCCATCCCTCTGCGGGATGGCCTTTTTTGCGTGGGTTGCCGTCAGGAGTTTCCTCCGGACGAGCCTACTTGAAGGAAGCGATGGCGCTGGCTTCGTCGTCGAAGATGTCGAAAACGGTGTAGAGCTTGGTCAACTGCAGCAGGTCGTGGACCTTCTTGGTCAGCTTCAGCAGCTTGAGTCCGGCGGCCTGGTTCTTGGCAGTCGTGTAGGCGCTTACCAGTTCGCCCAACCCCGAGCTATCGATGTAGTTTACGTCGCCCAGATTCAGCAGGATGTTCTTCTGTCCTTTACTGATCAGGTCGCGAATGGCATCGCGCAACTGCACACTGCCCTCGCCCAGAGTGATCCGCCCGCTTAGGTCGAGGACGGTTACGCCATCCACTTCACGGGAAGCAATTGTAAGTGCCACGGAAGTTCCTCCTTGTTGGTACTACGGTTATAGCACTCTTGCAGTTCCATTGGCGGGTAAGTGCCAATCGGCCCAACTGCCGGGCGGGTTCAATCGGTCTTCCCCGTCCGCCCTCACTCTGCCTGCGCAAGCGCCCTAGAGTTTATTGCCTGCCGGGGCCAGATGTTTTACAAGTGTCAACTCAGTCCCGGGATGCAATTGACGAAAGTGTACCTCATCCATGAAGGACCGGATAAGGAAGATGCCGCGGCCGGTTCCGCGCAATAGATTTTCCGGCGCCAGCGGGTCCGGAAGCGTCTCCGGGTCCAGCCCTTTGCCCTGGTCGGCAATCGTAAACACCAGCGCCTCGCCGGTGTTCTCGCAGCAAACAGAGATCTGCTTGGCGGGGTCATACTCGTTGCCGTGCAGCACGGCGTTCACAGCCGCTTCGCGCACCGCCATGGTCACATGGAAACGCTCGTCCTCGTCCAGACCGGCCTCTCCGGCCATCTTGTCCGCGGCAGCCTCCACCTGACCGACGCTCTCCATGGTGGAATTCAGCGAAAAACACAGCCGTCCTGCCTTGGGTCCGCTCACCGGATCGCATCCACCTTTCCCGGACCGGGACGAGCAATCCTGCTCTTCCCGCACCTCAGCAACTCCAGGGTCGCTTCCATGTAGCATTGATGAACTCAAGCGGTTCTTTCCTCGCCGGGGTCCCCGCGGATCGATTCGTTTCCGTACGGTGGAAAGAAAAGCCACCCTGACGGACCGGCTCCACGGCGTGTTCACCCTGAAATTGCGCTAGCAACCTGCTCGCAGTTTCGTAGCTGGAAGAGATTGTGTCAAGCCGCGCCGCCGGGCGTGTCTTCGTTGCCCCATCGCACCGTAGCTGGAATCAGCCGGCGAGTTATCCAACCGGATGCCTCCGGGAGCGCAAACGCGCGCCAAGCGATACACTCAACCTCATGCAGCCTCGCACCACAGCCCGCATCAGTCTGACCGCCCTGCTCGGCACCCCGGTGACCGATGCCCAGGGCCATCTGCGCGGACGGCTCAAAGACATTGCAGTCGCCACCGGCCCGGATGCCGGCAAAGTGGCCGGCCTGGTGCTCAAAACCCGCGCCGGACTGTGCATTGTGCCCTCTCAGGACGTGATGGAAACGCCCGCTGGCACCCTGGAACTGCGCTCCTCAGGCGCCCTGGTTCCGCTCAAGGATGAGGGCAACTACCTCTACTTGCGGCAGGACCTGGTCGACCGCCAGATCATCGATATTCACGGCCGCAAGGTGGTCCGCGTCAACGATGTGGACCTGGAGTGGATGGGGCAGGGAGCTGCCCACCTGCTGCGCGTGGCCGAGGTTGAAATAGGCCTGCGCGGCGCCTTCCGCAGGGTCTTCAAAGGACTCTTGCCGCGTGCCATCCTGGAAAAGACTTCTCGCAAGCTGAACGCGCACGGCATCCCCTGGCAGTTTGTTGACGTCATCGAGGTGGATCCGGCGCGCCGCGTCAAGCTGCGCATCGAGTACGAGCGCTTGGCCGAGATGCACCCCTCCGACTTGGCCGAAATCCTTGAGGATCTGGCCCCCGCCGAGCGCGAAGCTGTCTTTACCTCGCTGGACGAGGAAGTGGCCGCCGAGACCCTGGAAGAGGTCGAGCCCAAGCTGCAAAAGGCCTTGCTCGAAAAGCTGGACGAAGAACGGATCGCCGATATCGTCGAGGAAATGGACCCCGGCGCGGCGGCCGACCTGCTGGCCGAACTGCCCGAAGAGCAATCCGACGCCATCCTCGAAGAAATGGAGCCGGAAGAGCGTCAGGAAGTCTCCGAACTGCTCGAGTTCGACGAGAACTCGGCGGCTGGCTGCATGACCACCGACTTCGTCTCGCTGGGGATGGAGGCCACCGTGGCTCAGGCCGTACAAGCCCTGCAAAGCTTCGACGGCGACCCCGATTCCGTGACCGAAATTTATCTACTCGACGAGAAGCGCGTGCTGCGCGGCGCCATCACCCTGGCGCGGCTGGTCATGGCTCAACCGGATACGCACCTGTCCGTACTGCCCGAGCCCCGCATCCTGTCCTGCCCCGCCGACACCAACCAGAACGACTTGGCCGAACTTTTTGACAAGTACAACCTGCATGCCCTGCCCGTAGTCGATGCCCAAAATCGTATGGTGGGGGTGGTCCAGGCTGACCACGTCGTCAGTTTCCTGCGTGACAAGCTTTAGGCAGTTGCGGAATTCTTCTCCTGTAAGTGACTGGCAAATAGACGATCTGACCGTAGATTTGGGCTTGGGACTCGGTCTGCATTCGCCGCGCGTGTGCGTTTTAGCACAGTTTTGCCCTGTTCCGGCAGGTAATGTGATAGAAAAGCTCCGTGTTTAACGGAATTTGTGAAAGAATTCAACAATGATGCAGTTTCCCAAAATCATCCAGGGCGGCATGGGAGTGGGCGTCTCCAACTGGCGTCTGGCCAATGCTGTCTCCAAACTTGGCCAACTCGGCGTAGTCTCAGGCACGGCGCTCGATCAACTTTTTGTGCGCAGGCTCGTCGATGGCGATGCGGGCGGCCATATGCGCCGCGGTTTGGATGCATTCCCCTTCCCTGAGATGGCGAAACGCATCTGGCAAGAGTACTTTGTCCCCGGCGGCAAGCCCGCGGGTGCGCCTTACCCGATTTCGCCCATGCACCAGCGCCGCGACCCACGCAAGCTGGTCGAGCTGTGCATGGTCAGCAACTTTGTTGAAGTCTTCCTGGCCAAGGAAGGCCACAAGAATCCGGTTGGCATCAACTTCCTTGAGAAGGTGCAACTGCCTCATCTGCCTTCCATCTACGGAGCCATGCTGGCCGGGGTGGGCTATGTGCTGATGGGCGCGGGCATCCCGCTCCACATTCCCGGCGTGCTCGACTCCTTCGCCGCCCATCGCCCCGCCGAATACAAGTTGTCGGTGGTGGGTGCGATTCCGGGGATGGATACGCAGATGACCCTCGATCCGGCCGAATACGCTGAGGGCGCGCTGCCATACCTGGAGCGGCCCAGATTTCTGGCCATCGTCTCTTCCAACACCTTGGCCACCACCATGCTCCGCCGCGCCAGCGGCCGCGTGGACGGCCTGATTCTTGAAACGCCGATTGCCGGCGGCCACAATGCGCCCCCACGCGGCAAACTCCAGCTCACCGCCTCCGGTGAACCCATCTATGGCGAGCGGGATGCTGTCAACCTGCAGGGTCTGCGCGATTTGGGCGTTCCTTTCTTCATGGCAGGCGGGTACGGCAATCCAGAGATGGTCCGACAGGCGCTCGATGAGGGAGCAGCCGGTGTGCAAGTGGGTACGGCCTTCGCGTTTACCGAAGAGTCCGGCCTGGATATCCATGTCAAGAACGCTCTCCTGGCCAAGGCTGTTGCCGGCACCGGTGAGGTGTTCACGGATCCACTGGCCTCGCCCACCGGCTTCCCCTTCAAGGTTGCACTGCTGGAAGGCTCCTACTCCGACGCTTCGGTGACGGAAAAGCGCGAGCGGGTCTGCGATTTGGGCTATTTGCGCGAGCCCTATTCCTCTCCGGAAGGCAAAATCGGCTACCGTTGCGCCGCTGAGCCCGTGGCCAACTACGTGGCCAAGGGGGGCAAGGTGGAGGACACGGTCGGCAGAAAGTGCCTGTGCAATGCGCTCATGGCCAACATCGGCCTCAACCAGATCCGCAAAAACGGATTTGTAGAGCCGGCCCTGGTCACCGTGGGCGACGACCTGAACACGGTTGCCCAGTTCCTGGCTCCGGGTCGCCACAGCTACACCGCCGCGGACGTGGTTCAGTCCCTGCTCAGCCTGACGGTGGACAAGGGTGCCACTGAAACCGTCTTGGCCGAAGAACCTGTTCTGGCTGCCACGGCCTGATATCCGATCTGGGGTCAGCAGTTCCAAGCAAAAGGGTGGATTTCTCGTCACGAGAAATCCACCCTTTTCCTTTTGATTCTGCCCGAGAGAGTCCTTGTGAGGATCGGCGCGCGTCCGAGCGTCTCTGGCCGCGAAATTCGTTCCGAGAGCTTACTTGCGATTGGCCACAATCGATCGCAACTGCCCTGCAATCACGTTCAGCCGCGCCGCATCTTCCGGATCGGTATCCGGTCCGCCGGAGTAGATGATTTCCGCTTCCCGGGCCAGGATGGTGCCCTTGGTCAGCCCGAAGGTGCCCAGCACTCCGGCCAGCTTGTGCGCCGCGGTGTTGACTTCGGCTCGCTGGCCCATGCTGAGCGTCCCGGTTGCCAGTGCCGCGCAGGCGGTCTCCAGCGTGCGCACGCGTTCCACCATCTGTGGCAGAAACTGGATCCATAACCGGTCCAGGGCTTCGTTCAGAACGGTCTGTTTTCCGGGAGCCATCGCGCGCCTCTCTTTAGTTCCAGCCCAGCACTCCGGCAATCTGCGAGGAAAGCATGAGCGGATCGAAGGGTTTGAACAGCACGGCGTCCACGCCCAGGTCCGCAAAGCGGCGCTGATCTGTGCTCTGCACTTTGGCGGTCAACAGCAGTACGGGAATATGCGCGGTGGCGGCATTCGCGCGCAATGCGCGGAAGGTCGTGGGTCCATCCATGCCCGGCATCATCACATCCAGCAGAATGGCGTCGGGCTGGTACTCAACGGCGCGTGCCAAGCCTTGGGCTCCAGAGTTGGCCGTGGTGACCTCCCAACCGGCCACCGTCTCCAGGCTCAGCGCGGCAACCTCGCGGATATCGTCTTCGTCGTCAATGATCAGGATGCGATGTGCCATTGCAAGAACCTCCGCCACGCGTTCGGTCATTCTGGAAATCGGTGATGAGCCTTTCGCTCAGACCCCCTGCTGCGCCCCCGGATTCCCGTCTAAGTTACCGTGGCCGAAGCCTCTTCCATCTGACGCGAGCTGCGCAGCATCGTCAAGACCAGCGCTTCCAGTTGCTGCGGCTGCACGCGCGCCTTGGTCAGAAAGTGCGTCGGCCCCAGCGTCAGTTGGCGGCGCTCGGCTGGCGAAAGATCGCGGCCCGAGTAGACCACCAGCGGCAGCCGGGCCAGATCTTCGTGCTGGCGCAGCCAGTCCACCACGTTGAAGCCGTCCCCGTCCGGCAGGCCGATGTCCAGCACCAGCAGATGCGGTTGGAAGCTGAAACACGCGTCCAGCGCCTCCTGCAGCGTGCTGGCCACCTTCACTGAAATCGTATCGCGGGAGAAGATGGTGGCAATCACCTGCGCCAGGTCCGCGTCGTCTTCCACCACCAGGATGCGCGCCTTCTCTCCTGGGCCGCAGAACACGCGGGCCAGTTCTCCCAGTAGGGCGTCTTCATTCAGTGGCTTGTCGACCCATCCCGCGGCGTCGGCGGGCAATGTCTCCGGGTTAGGCCGGCCGGCCACGCTCAGCAGCACGATCGGGGTTTTGGCTTTGGGGTCCAGACGGCGCAGCAGGGGCAGAATCTCCCAGCCGTTCATGCCGTCCAGCGACGTGTCCAGCAGAATGGCCTCTACCCCGCTGCCTGCCTTGGCCACCGTTTCGTTCACCGTTGTGGTTTCCACCACCCGGTAGCCGTGCCGGCTCAACTGCGCGGCAATCTGCTGCCGCGTCACCGGGTTGGCGTCGGCCAACAGCACCGTGCCGTGTCCGGGCTCGTTGCCCGGCAGCAGCGTCGAAGGAACTTTTGTGGCCGGCTTATAAGGCAGAAACACGCGGAAAGTCGAACCGCGCACCGGGTTGCGCTCCGCCCAGATGCGTCCGGAGTGCTGCTGAACGATGGTGCGGCAAATGGCCAGTCCCAGGCCGCTGCCGCCCTTCTGGCGCGAGTCGGAAGCATCCACCTGCTGGAACCGCCCGAAGATCGCCTCCAGCTTGTCGGCCGGAATCCCCCGCCCATGGTCGATCACCGAGATGGTCACGCCCTTCTCTTCCGGCCGCAGAATCACCGAAATCGTCGATTCGGGCGGCGAGAACTTCACGTCGTTCGACAGAAGGTTGGTCAGGACCTGCAGCAGCCGGTCGGGGTCGGCGGCAATCTGCACCTGCATGGCGTCGTGGATCAGCAGAACGCCCGCGGCATCGGCCACCGGCTGCATCCCATCGATCGCCTGCCCCACAATCTCCCCTAGTTGCACCGGGCGGAAGGCCAGCGGCTCCTTGCCGCTCTGGATTCTCTCCAGGTCCAGGATGTCGTTGATCAGCCGCACCAGACGGTCGGAGTTGGTGGACGCAATCCGCAGCAGGTTCGCGGCCTTCTCGTTCATCTCGCCCAGAATTCCTGAGGAGAGCAGTCCCAGCGCGCCACGGATCGAGGTCAGTGGCGTGCGCAATTCGTGGCTCACCGTGGAAATGAACTCGTCCTTCAGCCGGTCCAATGCGGAGCGCTGGCTGATGTCGCGGAAGCTGAGCACCGAGCCGGAAAACCTGCCTTGATCCAGAATCGGCGTGAAAAAATACTCCGCCGGAAAGCAACTGCCGTTGTCGCGGTAGAGAATGTCTTCGCCGGTCGCCGAGGCGTGATCTTCTGCTGCCCGTCTCAGCCGGCAGTCTTCCCCGCACCTGCGGTCGATGGGAGCGCAGCCATGCAGCAGCTCATGCACCGGCTTGCCGGTCAGGCTGGCGGCATCGCCGCCCAGCAGACGCGCCGCGGCAGGGTTGGCAAAACTCACCAGCCCGTGCCGGTCCACACCGCAGATGCCGTCGGCAACCGAGTTCAGCAGAATTTCCTGTTGCCGATAGAGTTCCTCGGTTCGTCCCTGTTCGCGAGAGCGCGCCAGCATCTGTCCCAGCGAGGCCGCCACCGTCTCAATGGCTGCCAGCGTCTCGCGGTCCTCGCGCAGACGCAAGTGGCAATAGAACTCCAGCACGGCCAGAACCTTGTTGCCGGCGCGCACCGGCACGGCCCAACCTGACACCATGTCGTGGTGTAGCGCCGTAGCAATGCGCGGTCCCGGAGGCGTTGAGGCCAGGTCGGCGATCCACACCGGGCGTCCCTCGTGCCAAACCCGTCCCGGCAGATCCTGGCCGCTGCCCAGCTTCAACCCCATGCTCTCCTGGATCAACGCTTCCGTCCGGTGCCCTGGAACTCCCCAGGCGGCGCTGAAATCCAGCCGTTGCTGCTCGGCGTTGACCTCCCATTTGAAGGCCACGTCCCAGCCCTGGGAAACGCACAGGGCCTCCAGAATGCGCGTCGCCGCGGTCTCCGGGGAGGCGCTCTCCGTCATGATCTGGCTTACCGCCAGTTGCAGCGCCAGGCGATGCTCGCGCTGTTTTTGCTGGGTCACGTCCCGCAGCAGGCAGCGCATCGCCAGCGGATTGCCCGCCTTGCGCCGCTGGCTCAGACTCAACTCCAGTTCCAGCACCCGCCCGTCCTCGGTGTGCTGGCGCAGCGGTGCGCGGTCCACCGCCTCGCCGTCCAGGGCGCGCCGGAAGTGCGCAGCCACTTCGCTCCGGCAGCTCAGGCCAAAAAGCTCTTCAAACGAATCCAATTCCAGCAGCGCGGCGTTGTTTTTGCCGAAGCAGCGACCCCAGGCCGGATTGGCATACAGAATCTTGCCCGTCGGGCTCAGCGTCGCTATCATCTCGCTGGAGTGTTCAAACATGTCGCGGTACCGCTCTTGCGACTCGCGCAGCGCCTGCTCATGGCGCAGCGTGGCCGTCTGGTCTAGCGCCGCCACTACCAGTCCGTCGAGCTTGCCCGCGGCGTTGCGCAGCGCGGAAACGTGCAGCGTCACCGGCAGCAGCACCCCGTCCTTGCGCCGTAGTTGTGCGTCGAAGCTGGGCACCTGGCTGGGCGGCAGATTCCGCACAAATTCCATGTAGGCTGCCAGTCGCCCCTGCGCCGTGGCGGCCACCGGCCTGTGCGTACCGCAGTATTTTTCCAACTGCGCAACCAGCCGCTCTCCCTCGCCGGGAGCCAGCAGGTCCATCGTGTTGGGCGCGTTGATCAGCTCTGCCGCGTGGTAGCCCAGCAGCCGCTCGGCCGCAGGGTTGACATAGGTGAACCGGCCATCCGGGGCGACCCCCATCACCATCGGCCCAGCCGAGTCCAGCAGTGCCTTCAGGGGTTCGTCTGCGGGCGTGGTTTCGATGGGTTCTTTTGGGTGATCTTTGGCCAGCAGGCGCAGCGCAAACACCGCGGCGGAAACTCCGGTGGCCGCCAACAGCATTTCATCGAATCGGGCGCCGCCGGCAAGACGCGCTGCAACCGCACCCGCGTCCAGCGCAAAGGCCACACTCGCCAAGGCTGGCCACGTTGCGGCAGCAATGCTCCGTGCCCCTCGTGTGGGTGGCTGTGCTCCAGTTGTTGTCCCTTGGTTGGCCCCGTCCTGCATCTGGCTCCTCGAAGTTGTTCTCCCCCACCCAGCCTGGGGAAGATCATTCTGCCGCGGCCCTCATGATAGAGAATCAGCCGCCTTGTCTGCTTCCGGAACTCAATCCGGCGAACTCTCCGTCAACCGTCCCATACCGAAGACCGGATGCTGCCTGGACAGGGAGCCCGATCGTGCACTCCCAGCTGTTGACTTGTGGCGGCCGCTGGCCGCTCCTTGCCTTACACCCATTCTATGTGTGTTCTCAGTGGTTGCTGTTGAAAAAGCCGAGCCTCGAACCCATATACCAAAGGGTTGTTCGCTCCTCCTCGCCGTCTCTGCATTCCGCTCGTGCGTCAACCCGCGCGCCGTGAATCTCCACAGCGCAGGGCGCGGTTCTTCATGCCGCACTCTCAGGGACAACCGTTTCCCGGCAACCGTATACTTGCCTAATGTCGATTTCGTCTTCTTTGTCCCGTCTTTCTGGGGCAGTCCTTTGCGGCCTGCTCTGCTTCGCCGCTCAGCCGCCCGCCGCCCACGCCTGGGGCAATGAGGGCCATCGGCTCATCAACCGCCTGGCCGCAACGTCTCTGCCCGACAGCGTTCCCGCTTTCCTCCGCTCCGAGGCGGCGGTGAATGAGATCGAGTACCTCGGCCCCGAGCCGGACCGCTGGCGTTCGCCCGCCGAGCCGGAACTGGTGGCTGTGCAGGCCGCCGAGCACTTCATCGATCTGGAACCGGCCGACGCGCTCGGTCCCTTGCCCCATCGCCGTTTCGATTTCGAGTCCAAGGTCTTTGCCGCCGGCCAGCGGCCTGAGAAGGTCGGCCTCCAGCCTTGGCAAGCCACTGAAGTTTGGCAGCGCCTTAAGGCCGCCATGCGCGAGTACCGTCATCTAGCCGCCGCGGGCAAAGATACCCGCCCCGTCGAGCAGGTCATCATCTTCTACTCCGGCTGGCTTGGCCACTATGTCGCCGACGCTTCTCAGCCCCTCCACACCACCACCCAATTCAATGGATGGACCGGCCCGAACCCCAACGGCTACACCACCGCCCACCAGATTCACTGGCAGTTCGAAGGCCCCTTTGTCGGCGCCAACCTGCATGAGCCTGAAGTGCGCGCCAAGATGACCCCGCTTAAGTCCATCGACGGCGACCTCTTCGACAACTATGTGGCTTACCTGCGTCACACCGCCACGTATGTCGAAAAGGTCTATCAGTTGGAAAAGGCTGGAGGCTTTGTCGGCGCGGGCACTCCCGAGTCGCGCGAATTCACCGCCGACCGTCTCGCCGCCGGAGCCAGCATGCTCCGCGACCTGATCAGCGCCGCCTGGGTTGAGAGCGGCAAGCCCGTCAACGATCCCTACGCCGGAAAATAAGCCCAGAAGCCGCGTTGGTGTGTGCTCCGGCTACGGCCTGCAGGCAAGAAAAGTGGGTGTCCAGATCCCGATTTTGGGACCTGGACATCCACGAACCCAAGGGTGAAATAGAGAGAACTTTCGCTATTTATCGTTCTTGGCTTCTTATAGTTTTTGCGGATTATCGCCCGCGTCTTCAGTCACACGCCTCAACCGCGGCCAGCGCCGGAATCTGCCGCAGCACCACGGTCAGCGTCGCAGTCATCAGCGCCACGGCCGGAACGGCAATCGCGGCCCAGCCCAGCATCGCGTGTCCAGCCAGTCCACCCAGCTGCGAAAGCAGCGCCAGCGGTGAGCCGTGCAGCAAATCGCTGACCTTTGCGGTGTGATTCAACCCGGCCGGGAACAGCCACCCGCCCAGCCGCACAAAGGGCACAATCAGCAGCAGTTGCAGCGGCATCACCGCGTAGTTGGCCGCTTGAATGGCGGGCAGATTCAGCCGCAGCATCAGCGCCAGCCCGGCGCACAGCACCGTGGGAATGCCCACCACCGGAATGCACCCAATCGCAAATCCCAGCGCCAGCGTCAGTGCCAGCCGCGGAGGCGAAATGCCCTGCCGCAGCCATAACGCCGCCTTCCGCTTCAGTGCTGCATGGGATTCGCGAGATTTGCTCATGGCATTCACAGTACGGGTACGCAGAACCAAGCCGTATGGTTCTTTGATGAAATTGTTGGGGCAAACGACCCGGAACCGGCAGCAAAAAAGAATTGGCCCCATGTGGTATGGGTGCCCCCCCTCGCGACGTCGTTGTTCTTGTCGCCAGGGTGGGAGAGCAAAGCTGTTCCTGTTCTCTTGCGAAAACCTATTCCGCTCCCACCAGCAGTCCCCGCTTGCGCATCTCCGTCAGCACCCGCTCCACCTTCCAGTCCAGTGCGTCGCTGCCTTCCACCGTCAGGTCGGCGTGCACTGCCGAAGGCCGTACAAACGCCAGGCTTGACGGCCGTACCGTGACGTCGTACTGGTGCCGCACCGACTCTGCCGTGCGCCCGCGCTCTTCCATGTCGCGCCGCAGCCGCCGCTCAAAGCACAGTTCGTCGGCTGTATCCACATAGACGCGCAACTGATAAATCGGGAGCAGTTCCGCGTAGCACAGGGCAAACAGCCCTTCCACCAGCACAAAGGAATCCGCGTGCACGGTCTCGGTCTGGCCCGGAATCCGCGTGTAAGTGGCAAAGTCGTAGACCGGCCGCTCAATCGCCTCGCCCCGCGCCAGCGCCGCAATGTGCGCCGTCAGCAGCGGGTGTTCAATCAGCGCCGGATCGTCGAAGTTCTGTTCGGCGCGCTCGGCCAGCGGCATGTGCGCCAGGTCGCGATAGTAGTTGTCCAGCCGGAAGTGCACGCCGCCCAACTCGCGCGCCAGCTCCGCCGTCAGTGTCGTCTTGCCCGAGCCCGAGCAGCCGGCAATCGCCATCACCACCGGCGGAAACGGCAGCCGGGGCGATGCGCCGTTCTCGTCCGCCGCGCTCACAGTCCCTGCTCCAGCCGTGCAGCCATCCCCGGCATCAGCCGCTCCAGCAGCCGAGCCAGCCGGTGTTCCACCTTTTTGCCGGTCTCAAACACTTCTTCGTGGCTCAGCTGCGTTGCGCCCAGCCCTGCCGCCAGATTGGTCACGCAGGAGAAGCCCAGTACCTCGATCCCCATGTGGCGGGCCACAATCGTCTCCGGCACCGTCGACATGCCCACCAGGGTCGCGCCCAGCGTGCGGAAGGCGCGAATCTCGGCGGGCGTTTCAAAGCTCGGCCCGCTCACCGCCAGATAGACTCCCTCGTCCAACGTGAACCCCTCGGCCGCCGCGGCTTCCTTGGCCAGCGCGCGCAGCGCCTTGCTGTAGGCCTCGGTCATGTCGAAAAAGCGCAGTCCCGCGCCTTCCCGCACGGCAAACCGCTCCTCGTTCGGTCCTACCAGCGGATTCCAGCCCATCAGGTTGATGTGGTCGCCCAGCGCCACCAACTGGCCCAGGTGGTAGCCTTCGGCAATGCCTCCGGCGGCGTTGGTCAGCACCACGGCCCGAACGCCCAGTGCGCCCAGCACCCGCATCGGGAAGGTCACCTGTTGGGGTGTATAGCCCTCGTAGGAGTGCACCCGCCCCTGCATCACGATCACCGGCACGCCATTCAGCCAACCGGCCACAATGCGCCCCGAGTGGCCTACCACGGTCGATTTCGGAAAGTGCGGAATCTCCGCATAGGGCACCATCAGCGGTTCGCCGACGGCGTCGGCCACCGCGCCCAGCCCGGAGCCGAGTACGATGCCGATTTTGGGGGTAATTGGGCCTAAAATGCTTCGCAGAAAGGAGGCTGCTTCAGAAACTTGCTCGAAATAGGTCATGGTTGCGCCTGACAATGGTCCTTGAACATTCTACAGGTTTCAAAATTCCGCGACGCTCTCCAGCGCCCCACGGCCGCGTTGTTCGATCCGCGCCTCCACGGTACGATCAACTCATGACGCAAGAGTCTCAGCTTCAAGCGGATGAAACCATCCTGCGCGGGTCGGTGCTGGTGCTGCTCCAGTTCAACGTGTGCGAGTCCATCCTCCTGGACCAGATGCGGGAACTGATTCCCGCCCGGAAGGCTGGGCAGCCCACCCCCAAGCATCCGGCGCCGGAGTACATGCGCTACAATACTCCGCCGGTCGTGGCGCCCCTTGAGCCCCTGGTGCTCGAAAGCGGCGAGCGGCTTGAGGGCGAGGTCAAGTTCTTCGAATACGGCGTGGCCAGCGTGGTCTTTGAGCTGCCCTTTGCGGGTACATGGGACAAGCTGATCGGCTTGGCCAGCCGCTGGGTGTGGGAAATCGATTTTGCCGCCCAGGCCGCGGCCGTCGTCCGCGCCAGCCTGGAGCGTGCTGCCCCCGCGCTGGTCAAGCCCTACGCGGAGTGGCTCAGCGAAGACTACCTGATCTTCCATGCCCGCGAAATCTCCGGCGCGCCCACCGTCACCGAGCTGATTCAGCGCCAAGGCGCGCGTATCGCCCAGGTAGTCCGCGGCGACATGGGCCAATTGGCCGAGAGCGAGTGCAACGAGGTGCTGCAATCGCGCATCTCCTACTACGCCAACGATCTGGCCGTCATCGGCTGGAACGCGGCGTTTCTCTATGACAGCGCCCCCGGCGCGGAGACGGCCATCCAACTGCTGGAGTATGCGAACTCGCAGTTGCTCGATTTCCGCCACTACGACGAACTGCTGACCAAGGAACTGGATCGCGTCTACAAATTGCTCGATGAAGGAACCGGCATGTTTGCCCGCTGGCGGCTGGCCCGCTCGGCCACCCGGCTGCATACGGTTCTGCTCGATGTGGCGGAACTCACCGAGCACGTCGACAACGCCCTCAAGTTCCTCAGCGACATGTTTTCCGCGCGTCTCTACAAGCTGGCGGCCGCCAAGGTCGGCGTGCCCGACTACAAGGAACTGGTTACGCGCAAGGTCCACACCGCCGAGGAACTCTATCGCTTCATGGTCGACCAGTTCAACCAGAGCCGCGCCTTCTTCATGGAGCTGACAGTGGTGATCATCCTGGTCATCGAGCTGGTCTATATGTTCAAGGGCATGCTGTTCTAAGGAAGGCCTGAATAAGTCCTGTTTTGAAAGGACACGGCACTAGGTCTCTGACCGGATGAAACCAGTTCTTTCATAGCGGAACTTCAGTCGAGCTTTTCGACGTGTAAACTGCCAGTAGATTTTCACTTGGTCCTGGTTCATCCTTCTGTCCCATGTTCTGGCT